>Ga0316222_1000713_pt1 | contig 47563 bp, 48 predicted proteins | sample TBH18011metaG_FD_206008 | JGI IMG/M metagenome (GOLD analysis project Ga0316222, IMG submission 206008) | Freshwater microbial communities from Trout Bog Lake, Wisconsin, USA - TBH18011 | ecosystem: Environmental > Aquatic > Freshwater > Lake > Hypolimnion/Profundal zone | place: USA: Wisconsin... | reverse complement strand
TAGCCCTTTTGTATGTCCCTCGCCGGGCGCAAACCTCCGGTTTGCTTGGCCTCGGCCTCAACGGCCTCTGTCGCGGGATGAGTCGACTTGAAACCATCCCGCTCTAAAGAAAGGGCGGCCTCACTGGGCGCCGAAGAATTCCAGCTGCCATTCCATCTCGTCGACGCTCAGCGGATGCTTGCCGCCGGCTTCGGGATTGAGAATCTTGCTGACCGGCAGGCGCAGCAGCTTGACCTGGAACTGCGCCGCGAGATCGGCCGACATGCCGGCCTTCCAGCCCACGGCGATAATTCCCTTGGCGCTGCGGGTATCCACCACCTTGCGGATCAGCGGAAGCGGCAGTTCGGACAACAGGGATAGGGCCGCCACCACGAAGGCGGCATCGCCCGAGGCCAGCGCCGCGCTGATGCAGTTCTCATCCAATTTCCCGGCGGCGTTCATGGCGCGGATGCGGGCCATGAGGGCGGCTTCGTCGGAAACCCCCTTGGGTTCGGCGGCGCCTTCGATCTCGTCGATGCGCCGGGCCACCACCGCCGCCACCGCGGCGACAGCCTCGCTGCCCAGGTCCTGGCGCGCCGCCAGGGTTTGCAGCAGGCTGGCGGCGACGAACCGGGCCAGCTTGGTCGCCGTCTTGGCCGACAGATGCGGCCGTTCGATGAAGGGCTTGTGCCAGGCTTCGATATTGGTGGCGCGGTCGGCCAGACGGTCCAGGGTTTCCTCCCGGATCTGGGCCGAGGGATTGCCCAGCAGGACGGCGATGGCGTCCACGTCCTCGGTGGCGGCGATGGCGTCACAGACCCGCACATTGACCACCGAGCGCCGCGAAATGGCGGCCAGCGCCCCCGGAATGGGATTGGCGCCGATGATCTCCAGCAGATCCTCGTCGTTCAGCACCACCGAATACTGCAGCACCGGACCGGCCACCACCAGTTCGGCGTCGCGGGCCAACCGGCGGATGACATCGGGCGGCGCATCGGCCACGTCCTTCAGCGCCTCGGCCAGGATCTGGCGAATTTTGGGAATCTGGTCGCGGGCCAGCACATCCAGCGCCTCGTAGGTGACGCGGCGCAGGCGATCCTGCTCGTGGGCCGACAAACCCGGCGCGATGCGGGCGATCTTGGCGGCCAAGTCGCCGCGCACCGCATCGCTTTGATCGCCGGACAGCAGCAGATTGGCCTGGGCGGGAGCATTGGCGTTGGCGGCGACCCGGCGGCGAACCTCGGGGTCGCCATCCTCGGCGAGGAAATACAGAATCTCGGCTTTGACATCGGTGCGGTCCGCCAGCTCGGCCCGCACCTTGGCGTCGGGGTGGGCCGCCAATTCCTTGGCCCGATCATAGTTCAGCGGCCGGACGACGCCGCCGAGCAGGCGTTTCAGGAAACCGGTCACGCTTGCTCTCCCTCGGCGCTGATGGGTGGCGCCAGCCGCCAAGCCCCCTTGCCGCTGCGTTTGACCTCGTACATGGCGGTGTCGGCCCGCACGATCAGCGCCTCGATGGTCTCGGGGCTGCCGCCCACATGCACCGCCACTCCCAGGGAAAAATGCAGCGGCTTGTCCGGGCTGCCGGAAAAGGAGTCCAGCTCGATCTTGCCCGAGGCCAGCAGGTCGCGGCAGCGCTGCACCGCGATCTCCTCGCCGGCGCCCTCCAGCCAGACGGCGAATTCGTCGCCGCCCAGCCGGGCCACCAGATCGATGGGCCGGGTATGCAGACGCAACAGATCGCGCACCGCCAGCAGGGCGTGGTCGCCGCGCTGATGGCCGTGGACATCGTTGACCGCCTTGAAATTATCCAGATCCACATAGATCAGGGTGGCCGGGCGGCCTTCGCGGGCCAGCCGGCCGAAGCGCCGGGCGATTTCGTCGAAGAAGGCACGGCGGTTGAACAGCCCGGTCAGCCCATCGGTGCGCGACAGCTTGACCACCCGTTCGTGGTTGGTGATCTGCTCGGCGGCGAGGCCGACCTGATTGGCGACGTCATCGATCAGCAGGCGGTCGTCGTCGCTCCAGGCGGGGCGATCCTGGTCGCGCCACAGCACCACGGCGCCATTGATGGAATGGCGGTAGCGGCAAACGGTGGCCAGCACCCGCCAGCCGTCGCGGTCGTCGTCGAAATGGTCGGAGCCCAGAAAGGAATCGAACACCGGTTTCTCGTTCCCGCCCGCGCCGGATTGCGCCGCCAATTCGAAATCGGAACTTTCGGGCAGGATGCGGAAGATCTGGCAGCCGCTGGCTCCCAAGGCCCGCGCCGTGGCCTCCGCCGCCGTCTTCAGCATGTCGGCGGGATCGACCTCGTCGCGAATGGTCCGCACGATATAGCCCAACAGCCGCTCGCGGTTATTGGCGCGCGACAGAGCGGCGTCGCGCAGCCGTTCCTGGGTGACGTCGCGGCAGACCCCACGGGCGCCACGCCACTCGCCGCGCTCGCCGCGGATGGGCGTGGCCGAAGCCAGCAGGCAGACCACCTGGGTGCCGTCGCTTTGACGCATCCACACCTCCACATCCTCCATCTCCACATTGGTCTCGAACGGCACCGTCCCCTGACCGCCTTCCTCGCAGATCACAAAATCGGCCGGCCGGCGCCCGACCAGTTCGTCGGCGGCGAAGCCCATGGCGCCCTTGGGGCTGACGAAGACGAAACGGCCATCGGGGCCGATCTCCCAGGCGAAATCGCTGGAGATCTCCACCAGATCCTTGTAACGCTGGCGCGATTCCACCAATGCGGCGCGCAGATTGCGTTCCAGGGTCACATCGCGGCCCAGCACCACCATCTGGCCGTTTTCGCCCGGCAGGGCGACCAGATCCAGGATCATGGTACCGCCGCTGGGCACCGGCAGGCTTTCCACCGAGGTGGTGCCCGGCGCCGCCAGCAGTTCGGCCAAGCAAACCAGCCGGCCCTGGGCGATGACGGCTGCCAGGGTTTCGGCGCGGCCATTGCTGGCGAGCATATGACCATCGCGATCAAGCACCACCGCCGGACCGGGAAAGGCGGCCAGCCCTTCCTGGCCCAAAGCCACGATGGCCCGGCCGCCAAAGCCGGCGCGGTTCCGCTGTCTGTCGCCTGGTGCGTCCATCCGTTCTGGATTCCCGCTGATGAATCTCATCCGATCCATACCATAGGGTTAGGCGCTTAACGACCCCCTAACGAAATTATCCCCCTCCCTCAGCCATGCCGGAATCAAATGTGACCAATGTGCGAAATGATCGCCGGCCGGGATCATGCCGCTTGAAGGAATCGCCGGCCCCTGCCTATGCTGCGGCGCAACATTGGCTATCGAAGGATTGCTTCGTCATGAATGAAATTGCCGCGGCCAGCGCGCCGCTTAAGCTGCTGGACCTTCGGGGGAAGAAGGGTCTGGTGATCGGGATCGCCAATGATCAGAGCATCGCCTATGGCTGCGCTCGCCATTGCCACGCCTATGGCGCCGAATTGGCCGTGACCTATCTCAACGAAAAGAGCGAGAAGTATGTGCGGCCCCTGGCCGATCAACTGCACGCTCCCATCTGCATGCCGTGCGACGTGCGCGAGGATGGCGAGCTGGAGAAGGTGTTCCAGACCATCGGCGAGACCTGGGGCCGTTTGGACTTCGTCATTCACTCCATCGCCTATGCCAACCGCGACGACCTGCATGGCCGCGTCACCGATTGCTCGCGCGAGGGCTTTTCCCTGGCCATGGACGTGTCGTGCTTCTCGTTCGTGCGCTGCGCCAAGCTGGCCGAGCCGCTGATGACCAATGGCGGCACCCTGATCACCGTGTCGTTCTATGGTGGCCGCAAGGTGGTCGAGCACTACAACGTCATGGGACCGGTCAAGGCGGCGCTGGAAAGCACCACCAAATATCTCGCCCATGAGCTCGGCCCCAAGGGCATCCGCGTCCTGGCGCTGTCGCCCGGTCCGCTGAAGACCCGCGCCGCGTCGGGCATCGACCGTTTCGACGAGTTGATGGACGCCGCCGCCGCCAAGGCGCCGACCCATCAATTGGCCGACATCAACGATTGCGGCTCGTTCGCCGCCTATCTGGTCAGCGATGTGGCCAAGTCGGTGACCGGAACCACCCTGTATATCGATGGTGGCGCCCACATCGTCGGCTGACGAAGAGACGGGAGGGGGCGTCCGGCGCCCCCTCCCCCCTTCTCAGGCCGCCCGGCTGGCGGGCGATTCGGTCAGCAGGGCGTAAAGTGCGTCGGAATTATCGGTGCCCCGCAGCTTCTCGCAGACCCCCTTGTCGCGCAGCAGCCGCGACACCCGCGCCAGGGCCTTGAGGTGATCGGCACCGGCCGATTCGGGGGCCAGCAGCAGGAAGATCAGATCCACCGGCTGTTCGTCGATGGACTCGAAATGAATCGGACGCTCCAGCCGGGCGAACAAGCCATAGAGGCGGTCCAGGCTGGGCAGCTTGCCGTGGGGAATGGCGATGCCGTTGCCGACGCCGGTGGTCCCCAGGCGCTCGCGCTCCAGCAGCACGTCGAAGATGGCCCGCTCGTGCAGGCCGGTAATCTCGGCCGCGCGCCGCGCCAGATCCTGCAGCGCCTGTTTCTTGGATGTGGCGCGCAGATTGGGAATAACGGCTGCGGGGCTGATCAGGTCGGTGATTTCCATCGATCCACCTAGTCTTGCGGAAGCTGGCCTCCGCGGGTTCCCTTACCTTGGTCCGGGGCAGGACGGCACTAAAACGGCGCCATCCCATCCGATCTTCGGGGAAGGGCCGGAAAATAGGTCCAGCCCGCCTCCGAGTCAAGCGTATCAAAAACTCACATCCCCAGCGCCTTTTCACGCCGCCGCTGAACCGACGACGCGATATTCAAGGCCTCGCGATATTTTGCCACCGTTCGCCGGGCGATGTCGATGCCGTCGGCTTTCAGCGCCACCACAATCTGATCGTCGGACAGGATGGTCGCGCCCTCGCCATCGATCATGGCTTTGATCCGGTAGCGCACCGATTCGGCGGAATGGGCATCGCCGCCATCGGCGGAATTGATGGATTGGGTGAAAAAATATTTCAGTTCGTAGATGCCGCGGGGGGTGGCGATATACTTGTTGGAGGTGACCCGGCTGACCGTGCTTTCGTGCATGGCGATGGCGGTGGCGATGTCGCGCAGCACCAGCGGCCGCAGATGCTGGACTCCCAGGCGGAAGAAGGCGTCCTGCTGCCGCACCAGTTCGGTGGCGACCTTGAGAATGGTGGTGGCGCGCTGGTGCAGCGACTTCACCAGCCAGTTGGCCGACTGGAACCGCTCGCTGATATAGGTCTTGTCGTCCTTGCTGCGCGCTCCGGCGGCGACCTTGGAGTAGTAGCGGGCGTTGACCAGGACGCGCGGCAGAGTGTCGGAGTTCAGTTCCACCAGCCACGACCCGTCCAGTACCCGGCGCATCAGCACGTCGGGAATGATGGGGCGGGCGACCACATGGTCGAACCGCAGCGCCGGCTTGGGGTCCAGCGCCTTGATCTCGCCGATCATCTCGGACAGATCCTCGGCATCGACGCCGCAGACCCGCATCAGGCCGGCGAGATCGCGCCGGGCCAGCAGTTCCAGATTATCCAGCATGGCCTGCATGGCGGGGTCGAGGCGGTTGCGTTCGGCCAGTTGCAGGCCCAGGCATTCCCGCAGCGAGCGGGCGAAGACCCCGACCGGGTCGAAGCCCTGCAGCTGTTTCAACACCCGTTCCACCCGCTCGACCGGACAGTCCAGCTTTTCCGCCAGCCCGGCCAATTCGCCGATCAGATAGCCGGCCTCATCCAGCATCTCGATCAGGTGCAGGCCGATCAGGCGGTCGGCGGGGGACGCCACATCCACGTTGAGCTGGGCGACCAGATGGTCCCGCAACGAAATCTCGCCGGCGACCATCTGCTCCAGGCTGGAATCGGAATCGTCGAAGCTGTGGCTGCCGCCGCCCTTGCTCGACCACTGGCCGAACGCCTCGCCATCAATGCCATCGGCGGCGCTGTCGTTGTTGAAGGTGTTGTCATAATCCACGTCGAAGCCGTCCTCGGCCGAACTGGCGGTCATGCCGTCCAGCATGGGCGTCTCCGGCGGAGCGGCATCCAGCACCGGCAGATCGTTGGCGTCGGCCTTGGGCTCGGTCCGCTCGACGGCACGGTCGGCGTCTTCGCGCTCCAGCAGCGGATTGCGTTCCAGTTCCTGGTCGATGAAGGTGGCAAGCTCGAAGTTGGACAGTTGCAGCAGCTTGATCGCCTGCTGCAACTGCGGCGTCATCACCAGAGACTGGGTCTGGCGGATATCCAACCGGGGACCGATTGCCATGGCGGGGGGCTTTACAGACTGAACCGTTCGCCGAGATAGACCCGCCGCACCCCTTCATGGGCGACGATCTCGGCCGGGCGGCCTTCCATCAGGACGGCGCCGTCGTGCAGGATATAGGCGCGGTCGATGATTTCCAGGGTCTCTCGCACATTGTGGTCGGTGATCAGAACGCCGATGCCGCGATCCTTGAGATGCGCCACCAGATCGCGGATATCGGACACGGCGATGGGATCGATGCCGGCCAGCGGCTCGTCCAGCAGGATGAAATGGGGACGGCAGGCCAGGGCGCGGGCGATTTCGACCCGGCGGCGCTCGCCGCCGGACAGCGCCATGGCCGGGGCGCGGCGCAGATGGCTGATGGAGAACTCGGCCATCAGGCTTTCCAGGTCGTGCTCGCGGCGCTCGCGGTCGGGCTCGACCACTTCCAGCACCGCCAGGATATTGCCCTCCACCGACAGGCCGCGAAAAATCGACGCTTCCTGGGGCAGATAGCCGATGCCTAAGCGGGCGCGGCGATACATGGGCAGGGCGGTGATCTCGTTGCCGTCCAGCAGGATCTCGCCCTCGTCGGGATTGATCAGGCCGGTGATACAGTAAAAGCAGGTGGTCTTGCCGGCGCCGTTGGGCCCCAGCAGCCCCACCGCCTCGCCCCGCTGCACCGAGATGGAGACGTCGCGCAGCACCGGGCGCTTCTTGAACCGCTTGCCGATATTGCGCGCCATCAGGCCGGGATTGTCGGCCACCAGACGCGGCGTCGGCCGGCTGTCATCGGTGCTCGACAAAGGTGGGTGCGTCACAGGCTTCATTTTTCCCCATCCGTCTTGGCGTCGGGTCTGGTGCCGGGCACGCTGCCCGAGAAACCGGGGGCGTCGCCGGCATCACCCTTTTTCTTGGGGATGAAGAAGCCATGCGCCCGCTTGCCGCTGTCACCCTCTCCCTCGCCGGGCGCGCCGGCGAACAATTTGCTGATCCCGGTGTTCAGATCGACGTGAGCCCAGCCGCCCTCGAGCTGATTGCCGCCCTCGCGGGTGATCTTAACCGAACCGGAGACGGTGGCGATATCGGTTTCGGCGTTGTAGTCGCCCCGCTCGCCGGTGATCTCCTCGGTGGGAGTGGTCAGCACCACATGACCATAGGCGTCGGCGCGCTGCAATTCCAGGCCGCCCTCGCCATCGGATTTGGCATTGGGCTTGGCCGCCGCCTCGCCGCCGGGCTTGGCCGCCGCGGCGGCCGGGTGCGTGTTGGCCGGGGGCTTGGCGCCGGGCTTGCCGGCATTGGGGTCCTTGTCCTTGAAATGGGCGGTCAGGACATCGCCCTTCAAGGTCTTGGTCGCCTGGGTGGCGACGGCATTGCCGCGCAGCACCGCCATGCGCTGGACCTCCCAGTATTCCAGCGTGTCGGTGGCCTGGAAGCTGTCGGTGGGCGTCACCAGCCGGGCCGGCGCCCCCTTCAGCACGAACACCGCCTTGTCCAGGTCATAGATGCCCTTGTCGCCGGTGGCGGTATCGGTGGGCGAGCGGATCACCACATGGCCATCGGCGTCCAGCCGCCAGATCTCGTCGCCCTTGGCCCCCTTGCGGTAATGGGCGGTCAGCACGTCGGCATCGATGGTCATGTCGCCCCGGATGGCATGGGCGTTGCCGCGCGCGATCACCCGCAATTCCTCGGAATACCATTCGATGCCGTTGTCGGAATAGACCTGGATCTGCTGGTCGCCCGACTTGCTCATCTCGAACCCCTGGGCCTGGGCGGTGCCGGCCGCCAGTCCCCAGAATCCCAGCAGCACTCCCAGCCGCGCGAAGAATAGAGCGGTCGGCTTCATCGGCGTTTGGCTCCCTTGCCCTGCCCCTTGGGCGAAGCTCCCCGCAACGTCAGGTGAGCCTTGCCGGTGAAGGTGATGTCCTTGCCCATGCCCGCCAGTTCGAAGCCGATGGACTCGATCCGCCCCTGCGGCCCGTAGCCTTCGACCGGATCGGCGCCACGGGCGGAATTGTGGGCGAGATCGACGGTGGCGGTGGGCGTGTGAAGCTCGTCGCCGGCATCGTGGAACAGATTGACACCGCCCGACAGGTCGAGGGTCTTGCTCGCCTGATGGTACAGCCCGACGGCGGCATCGACCACGATATTGGCCCCCGAGGTCGAGATGAAGTCGGCCTTGGGGGCCGAAAGATGGATCAGGTCGGGATTGCCCGGCTCCTGAATGGCCAGATCCGAGGTCACCGCGAACGGCCGGTTGGATTCGTCCAGGCCGAAATAGCGCGCGTTCTTCATGGCCAGCGTTTCGACCTCCTTGGACGACAGTTTGGCAAACCCGATCTGGAACCGCTTGTCGTCCAGGGCCAGTTTCGGCCACACCACCACCAGCCCCAATAGTAACGCCGCCAGGCTGGGCAGCAAGACCTTCATGATGCCGACAAAGCGGGAATAGCGGGCGAACGGCCCGGTCTGCGGCGCGTGCAGCCGCCGCCGGATGGATGCGACCCCGTTCACGACGACCGAGGGCTTCATGGGATCAGGCCACTCCCGCCCGCAGACAATCGTGGACGTGCAGCGCTCCCACCGGCCGGCCGTCCTCGCCGACCACGAACAGGCTGGTAATGGCCTTGGTATTCATGATGCGCAGGGCCTCGGCCGCCAGCAGATTGGGGCCGACCGTCTTCGGCCCCCGGGTCATGGCGTCGCTGGCCGACAGGGCCAGCAGATCGGGGCGCATATGGCGGCGCAGATCGCCGTCGGTGACGATTCCGGCCAGGGTGCCGTCGGCGGCGACGACCCCGGCGCAGCCCAGGCTCTTGGCGGTCATCACCAGCAGCACCTCGGCCATGGGGGTGTCGGGGGCCACCAGGGGCAGTTGATCGGCGCCATGCATCAGGTCGGCGACCTTGAGCAGGCGCCGCCCCAACTGGCCGCCGGGATGGAACACCTTGAAATCGGCGGCGGAGAAGCCCTTGCGCTCCAGCAGGGTCACCGCCAGGGCGTCGCCCAGGGCCAGCATCATGGTGGTCGAGGTGGTGGGCGCCAGCCCCATGGGGCAGGCTTCGGGAATCGGCGGCAGCACCAGGGCCACATCGGCGGCGGCGGCCAGGGTGCTGCCGCCGCGCGCGGTGATGCCGATCAGCGGAATGTCGAAGCGCCGCGTATAGGCGAGGATATCGCCCAGTTCCGGCGTCTCGCCCGAATTGGACAGCGCCACCACCGCGTCGTCGCCGGTCACCATGCCGAGATCGCCATGGCTGGCCTCGGCCGGATGGATGTAAAAGGCGGTGCGGCCGGTGGACGCCATGGTGGCGGCGATCTTGCGGGCGATATGACCGCTTTTGCCCATGCCGGTGACGGCGACGCGGCCCCGGGCCCCCTCCAGCAGCGCGACCGCCCGGAGGAAATCGGCGCCGAGACCGGCGGCGAGCGCTCCCAATGCCTCGGCCTCGGTGGCAAGCACCCGGCGGGCGGTGGCGATGTCGTCGGCGGCTGAGGTCATGGGGGGTCCGTGTCTGGTCCTTGAGAGAGTCCGCGCACCGGCGGTGTCCCCTACTATACGAAACCGGGATTGGACGGAAAGGCAAAAGGACGCCCGGTGGTCCGTTTCCTGCATAAAAGGCGTCCGAAGCGAATCCTTCCGTTCCAGAACTAAACTGTCTAGTATGGTTTCCCGCTATCAGTGGAGGGGCCATGCCCAAGCCAGCCAAGCCATCGGCCAAACGCGAAGCCATCCTGGACGCCGCCCAGCGCGCCTTCCTGGAGGAGGGCTATGCCGCGACCAGCATGGATGGGGTGGCAACGGGGGCCAGCGTGTCCAAGGCGACCATCTACGCCCATTTCGAAAGCAAGGAGCAATTGTTCGCCGCCGTCATGCATCGGGGCTGCGACTCGTCCTTCGCCCTGGTTCCGCCGGACGAATCCGCCGATGCCCGCACGGCGCTGACCGTCACCGCCCAACGATTGATGGCGTTGCTGATGGCGCCCAAAGCCCTGGCGCTGTATCGGGTGGTGGTGGCCGAGGCCTCCCGCAGCCCCGACCTGGCGCGGACCTATTACGAAAACGGCCCGGTGCGGGGCAAGGCGGCCATCACCGCCGTGATCGCGCTGTTGCAGCGCCGGGGCGAGTTGGCCCCCGCCGCCGATGCCGGAACCATCACCGACCAGCTGATCGGCATGCTGCGGGCGGAAACCTTCCAGCGCGCCCTGCTCGGCCTGCCCGATGGCCGCAGCCTCGAAGACACCATCGCGGCGATGGTGGAGACCCTGGTGCAACGCTTTGGCGGGACAGCCCCCCGGTAAAGCCGGAGGCCGTACCAGGGCACCATCAGGCTCAGGGAGTGGTTGACCTGACATCGTCACTCCCGCCCATCGACGGTGACAGGGCGCCGTTGGCGACGGTGCGCCAGTTCGTGGGTTTTTGAGGCGGGCCATGGCGATTAACCACAGAGTTCCCTGCGGTCCGCGGGCATGGCAGTCGTTGCCGAGGCCGGCGCGCGTCAACCATTCCTTAATCTGACGTCCTCGCCGCGGAGGCCGCACTTAGCTAACTTGACTAATGCGGCTACATTAGCTAAGTTAGTCCTCATCCTGAGGAGGATGCCAGCGTGCAGCAATTCACCATCCATGCCGCCAAAACCAATCTGTCCAAGCTGATCGAGGCGGCACTGGCCGGCGAGGACATCATCATCGCCAATGGCAGCACCCCGGTGGTCAGGCTGGTTCCGGTCCGGGAAGGGCCGTTCAAGATCGGGCTGCTCAAGGGCAGGGTGACGGGCCGGGGGCCGGATTTCTTCGAGCCGATGGCCGACGACGATCTCGATCTGTGGGAGGGAGGGCGGTGAAGGCGGTTCTGCTCGACACCCATGCCTGGGCCTGGAGCCTGACCGGAGACGACCGCCTCTCGCCCCGTGCCACCGCCATCATCGAAGCGGCGGGCAGGGTTTTCGTCAGCCCGATCTCATTTTTTGAAATCGCCCAGAAGGTCAGGCTCGGGAAATGGCCGGAGATGGAGCCGTTTGTCGGTCGGCTTGCCGCGCTCCTCGCCGAGCAGGGCGGGACCGTGGCCGATTTCACCCCCGCCATCTGCATCGAGGCCGGCGTGATGCCCTGGGACCATCGCGACCCTTTCGACCGGCTGCTGGCGGCAACCGCCCTGCACGGCAGCCTGCCCCTGGTCTCCGCCGACTCCGTCTTTGACGGCATCGTCAGCCGCCACTGGTAGCCCTTACTCCGCCGTGGGCGCCGGCCGGAGGCGGAACGGGTGCAGCGGATAGACCCCCAGGATGCGGACTTCGTGACTGAAGAAGTCCAGTTCCTCCAGCGCCTGGCGCAGATTGCGGTTGGCGGGGTGGCCTTCCACATCGGCATAGAACTGGGTGGCGGCGAACTCGCCGCCGACCATATAGCTTTCCAGCCGGGTCATGTTGACGCCGTTGGTGGCGAAGCCGCCCAGCGCCTTGTACAGCGCCGCCGCCACGTTGCGGACCCGGAACACGAAAGTGGTGATGCAGGGCTGGTTGGGATTGGGTTCCATGGCCTCGCGCGCCATCACCACGAAGCGGGTGGTGTTGTGGGTGGCGTCCTCCACATTGGCCTTGAGCGAAATCAGGCCATAGGCCTCGGCCGCCAGTTCGGAGGCGATGGCGGCCATGGTGGGGTCGCGGCGCTCGGCGATCTCGGCGGCGGCCCCGGCGGTATCGGCCCCGACAATGGCCTTGAGGCCCAGGTCCCGGATCAGGTTGCGGCACTGGCCCAGGGCATGGACGTGGCTCTTCACCGATTTGATGGTGGCCAGCGACGCCCCCGGCACCCCCAGCAGATGATGGCTGATCCGCTCGAAATGCTCGCCGATGATGTGCAAGCCGGCATAAGGCATCAGGTGATGGACATCGGCCACCCGGCCCGCCAGCGAATTGTCGATGGGAATCATGGCGTAGCGGGCGCGGCCCTCGCGCACCGCGGCGAAGGTGTCCTCGAAGGTGGCGCAAGGCAAGGGCGGCATGGCCGGATAGGCGTTGCGGCAGGCCATGTGCGAATAGGCGCCGGGTTCACCCTGGAAGGCGATGGCCGTGCTGGGATCGGCCGCGCGGGGATCGGACAAGGTGGTCATGGACAAATCACCGTTCGGCAAAGCAGTGGGGGTCGGCAAAGCAGTGGGGGCCGCCAACGCGGGGGTCAGCGCAACAGGGCGCGCGCCCGCTCGAGATCGGCGGGAGTATCGACACCGAGCGGTACCGTGTCAACCAAAGCGGCGTCGATGCGCATGCCATTTTCCAGGGCCCGCAATTGTTCCAGCTTTTCCCGCCGCTCCAGCACCCCCACCGGCAGGGTGACGAAGCGGGCCAGGGCGGCGCGCTTATAGGCATAGAGGCCGATATGGTGGTAATGCGGCCCGGCATTGGCCGGCACGGTGGCGCGGCTGAAATACAGGGCGCGCCCGACCCGGCCGCCGGGAGGCAGCGAGACCACCGCCTTGACCACGTTGGGATTGGTGCGCTCGTCCTCGACCACGATCTCGGTGATCAGGGTGGCGATATCGACCTCGGCGGTCTCCAGCGGCGCGAAGACGGCGCGGATCACCGCCGGGTCCAGCGTCGGCAGGTCGCCCTGAACATTAACGATGGCGTCGAACCCGCCCTCGGGATCAAGTCTGGCGACCGCCTCCCACACCCGGTCCGAACCGGACGGATGGTCGGGATCGGTCATCACCGCATTGCCGCCATGGGCATGAACCGCGTCGAACACCTCGGCCTCGGAGCAGGCCACCACCACCGGCCCGATGCCGGCCTGCATGGCGCGGCGCCAGACATGCACGATCATGGGTTCGCCATGGATCAGGGCCAGCGGCTTGCCCGGCAGACGGGTGGCGTGCATGCGGGCGGGAATGACGATAATGGGGTTCAGCATGGGCATCTCATCCAGGACGGGTCGGGTATCCAAACTTCGGCTAGAGCGCGATGACAACAGGTTAAAGCCGTCAGGCTTTACCCTGTTGTCTGAATCGCCCTCTAGAAAGAAATAGCCCTCGCCGGGCGCTCGCTCCGCTCGCTTGGCCGCGCCCTCAATGGGCGCTGAAGCCGCCCCGTTTCATACATCGCGGGTCGGTCGGGCCAGTGGGCGGCTAATCTATTGATGAGAGACGGATTCAGCTTCTCGGGCGAATCGCCGGTGCGATTCGACCTCAAAGCATCCGGCTCTAGACCCCATTGGCCAGGGCCACCTCCACCGCCAGATCGCGCGCCTCGTGTTCCAACCCGATCGTGCGCAGGAACACCACCACCCGGTTGAGGGTATCGGGATCGGCCTTGTCCAGGCCGGTCTCGCCCAGCGCCACCAGGGCCAGCAGAATGGCCTCCCCCTGGCGCAGACTCTCGGCGGCGGAGCGCAGCATGGCCTTGATCGCCGGCTTGGGAGCCACGGCGGCGGCGGCAGAGCCCGGCGGCACCGCCAGCCATTCGGTGTTGGGCACCCTGTCCCCCACCGCCTGGAGCATCTCCAACGCCACGGCGGCGCGGCGCTCCGCCTGATCCGCCGGCAGATCGCGGGCGGTCCGCCAGGCGCCATACTCCCCGGACGAGCCGGGATCGCCGACCGCGGCGCGGCTGAGCCGCGCCAGCACCCACAGATCGTCGGCGGCCTTGGCGGTGGCGGGATCGGCCTTGGCCAGCGCCACCCAGGTTCCCGCCGTTTCCGGCCGGCCGGCGGCATAGAAGGCGCGGGCCAGCATGGGGGCAAAAGGCGCCAGATCGGGAGTGGTCTTAAGCTCGGCCATCACCGGCGCATAGAGCCGGGCGGTGCCGCCGAACGCCCCCCGATCGACGCTGGCGGCCAGGATACGGGTGATCAGCTCGGCCCGGACCGCCGGCGTCTGTTCGGCGCCGGCGCCGCGCAACAGCAGCACCCGGCCGAGCGGCGTCCGGTCGCTTTGGGTCAGGGCGGCCTGCTGCTCCGCCGCGGTGAAGGTGACGGCGCCATAGATCTTGCGCAGCGTATCGGTATCCAGCGTCCCCAGCGCCTCGGCCCGTTCCGCCGCCGCCAGCCGGATCTCCACCGGCAGGCCGGGGGAATCGACCATGGCGCGCAGCAGGGCCGGCGGCGCCGAAGCGGCGGCATCGGCCGGCAGCGCCATCTTGGCGGCCTTGAAGGCCGCCAGATCCAGCGGGGTCGGATGGGGCAGCTTGTCCACCCTGGCCGGCGGCGTCCCGCCCATGGCCTCGGCGGCGGCGATGAAGGCGTGGTCGGAATCCTTGCGCTCGCGCATCAGATCGAGCGCCATATTGGCTTCCAGGGCCTTGCCGTCGGTCAGCAGGCAGAACACCTGCATGCCGGGATCACGCCCCCCTCCCCCCGCGCTGGCGGTGGCGGCCTCGGTGCAGGCGGCCTTGGCATCGCCCGCCAGCAGGAAGGTATCGACCTTGATCCGCGACAGGCCGGGCGAGGTCAGCGCCGCCGGCGCCGCCTTGAGCAGTCCCGCCAGCCCGTCCACGTCGCCCAGGGCGAACAGCCGTTCGGCCCGCAATTCCAGCAGCGGCGGCGCCAGTCCCTTGCCGCCCTCGGGCGCGGCGGCTGCGGTCAGCAGCAGGCGGCGTTCCAGCGACCGCAGCACCCGCGATCCCGGCACCCCCGGCAATTGCGGCAGGAACCACCGCGCCAGCGTCGCCGGCGTGCCGTGCCACAGGCCCGGCCCCAGCCCGCCCTGCTTGTCGTCGAGCACCCCCACCGCCTCGATATCGGGGGCCTTCATCTCCTCCATCTCGAAATGGCCGCCGGCCGCCGGCTTGAGCGGATCGGTCCCCAGCAGGGGCGACGGCACCACCTTGAGGAAGGCGGGGGGCGGCTCGTCCTGGGAGATGGGCGACGGCCCCAGCGGCATGGGCTGTCCCACGGGGGACTGCGCCGAACCGGGCAGGGCGGTCAGCACCAGCGGCCCCCCGGCGGCGACCGCCAGGGCGAACGCTCTAACGCGGGAACTTTTCATCCGGCACCACCTTCTCGACCTTGGCCGAGGGCGGCGGCGGGTCCCAAGAGGAAAGAAGCACGGCACCGCCGACCACGATGGCCAGCAGCACGACAACCGACAGGATGGCGATTCTGCTCATGGGATAAGAACGACCTCGTTGATGGATTTCTGGACATGGCCGGGGTGGGACGGCTAAAAGGCGGCAGGATGGTGCAGTGTATCGGCCCCGCCGCCCAGGATCAACGGCGGCCAAGAGCCGGCACTCTAGAATTCCGGGAGAGGCGTGGCAATGACCGAGGATCTTGCCCTGCTGGCGTCGAAGCTGACGGGGCGCATCGACCGCACATTGGTGCTGGTGGGGCTGATGGGCGCGGGCAAGTCCTGCGTCGGCCGGCGGCTGGCCGCTCGCCTGGGATTGGCCTTCGTCGATGCCGATGTGGAGTTCGAGACCGCCGCCGGCTGCACCATCAGCGACTATTTCGCCCGCTTCGGCGAGGCCAGCTTCCGCGAGGGCGAACGCAAGGTCATCAGCCGCCTGCTGGACGGGGCGCCGGTGGTGCTGGCCACCGGCGGCGGCGCCTTCATCGATCCCGCCACCCGCGAGCGCATCAAGGCCGCCGGCCGGTCGGTATGGATCCGCGCCGATCTCGAACTGCTGCTGAAACGCACCAATGGACGCGACCACCGGCCGCTGCTGAAACAAGGCGACCCGCGCGAGATCCTGGGACGGCTGATGGCGATCCGCTATCCCATCTACGCCGAAGCCGATATCATCGTCGACTCCTCGGATGAAGCCCCCGAGGCCACCGTCGCCCGCGTCATGGCCGGGGTGATCGCCGCCCTGGAGCCGTCCCATGATGCCGGCGCCTCAAGGACCTGTTGACACCATGACCACCATCGTTTCCGTCGAACTGGGCGAGCGCTCCTACCCCATCCATATCGGACCCGGCCTGCTGGACCGCGCCGGCGCCCTGATCCAGCCGCTGATGCGCGGCAACCGCGCCCTGGTGGTGACCGACGACCGGGTGGCGCCGCTTTATCTCGAGCGGCTGGAGCACAGTCTGGCCGCCGCCGGGATCATGCCCATGCACACGGTGGTGCCCGCCGGCGAAAAGACCAAGGATTTCCCCCATCTGGAAGCCCTGCTCGGCGCCATGCTGGCGGCCCGCGCCGAACGCGGCACCATGGTGGTGGCGCTGGGCGGCGGCGTCATCGGCGATCTCACCGGCTTTGCCGCCGCCATCCTGCTGCGCGGCGTCGATTTCGTGCAGATCCCCACCACCCTGCTGGCCCAGGTCGACAGTTCGGTCGGCGGCAAGACCGGCATCAACACCCGTCACGGCAAGAATCTGGTGGGCGCCTTCCATCAGCCGCGCCTGGTGCTGGCCGACACCGACACCCTCGACACCCTCGACCGCCGCCAAGTGCTGGCCGGCTATGCCGAGGTGGTCAAATACGGCTTGATCGACGACGCCCCGTTCTTCCAGTGGCTGGAGGACAACGCCGCCCGCCTGATCGACGGCGATCTCGCCGCCCGCTGCCATGCGGTGGCGGTCAGTTGCCGCGCCAAGGCCCGTATCGTCGCCGCCGACGAGCGCGAGGGCGGGGTGCGCGCCCTGCTCAATCTCGGCCATACCTTCGGCCATGCCCTGGAGGCCGAAACCGGCTTTTCCGACGAGATGCTGCACGGCGAGGCGGTGGCCATCGGCATGGTGATGGCCTTCCGCCTGTCGGCCCGGCTGGGCCTGGCGCCCGGGGAGGATGCCGACCGGCTGGTCCGCCATCTGGACGGGCTGGGCCTGCCCTCCGGCCTGCCGGGACCACGCCGCTGGGACGCGGCCCGGCTGATGGAACACATGCAGGGCGACAAGAAGGTCAAGGACGGCAAGGTCACCTTCGTGCTGGCCAAGGGGATCGGCCAAAGCTTCCTGACCCGCGCGGTGCCCGAGGCCGAACTGGCCGCCCTGCTGACGGAGATGACCCAGGGCCAGTCCTCAGTTACCGCATGAGTCGCGTTGCCGCCGAAATTGACGGAATGACAGGAGAAAAGCGATGAGCGTAGTGGAGCTACGGTCGAGGTTTTCGACACATCAGTCGGCCAATTTCGGCGCAACCCCCGTCGGCTTCGCCGACAATCCATTGAATCGCGCGCCAAGCGCGCAGTGGGACGCCGGCCTTTGCGCGCCTGGATTCGTTGTTCGTCGCTTATGGACATCTCGTCCATGTCGCTCCTCGCGCCTGCCCAGCCACGCAAATTCCTCGCCTGTGGGCTTCTTCGCCCACCCCTCGCATTTGCTCGGGGCCGCCCTGCGGGCGTCGTTTGCCCCTGCGGGGCGGCACCGCGGCCATGTGCTAACTGAGGACAGGCCCTAACATGGATGACAATATCCCGTCCCTGATCGGCATCGTCCTGCTGCAGGTGATGTCGGCCTTCTTCGCCGGCTCCGAGACCGCGCTGACCGCCGTGTCGCGGCCGGTGATGCATCAGTTGGAGCAGGACGGCAGCCGCCGCGCCGCCCTGGTCAACCGGCTGATCGAGACCCGCGACCGCCTGATCGGCTCGCTGCTGCTGGGCAACAATCTGGTCAACATCCTGGCGTCCTCCCTGGCCACCGGCGCCCTGGTGGGCATGTTCGGCGAGGCCGGCATCGTCTACGCCACCGTGGGCATGACGGTGATCGTGGTACTGTTCGGCGAGGTGCTGCCCAAGACCTACGCCATCTACCACGCCAACCGGGTGGCGCTGTGGGTGGCGGTGCCGGTCACCGGGGTGGTGCTGATCCTCACCCCCTTCGTCCGCGCCATCGCAGCGGTGGTGCGGCTGATCTTCCGGCTGTTCGGCGCCGGCGACGTTTCCACCGTGACCCTGGAAAGCTCCATGATGGAGCTGCGCGGCGCCATCGAGGTTCATGCCGGCGAGGACGAGGTCAAGGAAGAGCGGCGGATGCTGCGCTCGATCCTGGAACTGGGTGACGTGGAGGTGGGCCAGGTGATGACCCATCGCCGCAACGCCGTCACCATCGATGCCGGCCAGTCGCCGACCGCCATCCTCGATCAGGTGGTGACCAGCCCCTATACCCGGCTGCCGCTGTGGAAGGACGATCCCGACAATATCGTCGGCATCATCCATGCCAAGGACATGCTGCGGGCGGTGCGGGGGCTCGACGGCGAACTGGACAAGCTCGATGTGGTCGAACTGGCCTCGCCGCCGTGGTTCATCCCCGATTCCACCACCTTGCAGGAGCAGTTGCAGGCCTTCCGCCAGCGCCGCGAGCACTTCGCCCTGGTGGTGGACGAATACGGCTCGCTGATGGGGGTGGTGACCCTGGAGGATATCCTGGAGGAGATCGTCGGCGACATCGCCGACGAGCACGACGTGGCGGTGGCCGGGGTGCGGCCGCAATCGGATGGATCGTTCTTCGTCGACGGCTCGGTGCCCATCCGCGACCTCAACCGCGAATTCGAATGGCGCCTGCCCGATGACGAGGCCGCCACCATCGCCGGACTGGTCCTGCACGAGGCCCGGCAGATCCCCGATGTGGGGCAGATCTTCCGCTTTTACGGCTTCCGTTTCGAGATCGCCCGGCGCCAGCGCAACCAGATCACCTCGCTGCGGGTGATCCCCCCCGGCAAGGACGGCAGCCCGGCGGCCTAGATCCGGATGTTTTCGAGCCCCCCTGTTCATCCGCCCCTTTTCGCGCCACACTCACCCCGGCCCCTCCCCGAGCACCGAGTCGAAGCGCCATGCCCCCTTGTCCCTCCGAGCCCCCTTGTCCTTCCGAATTCGTAACCCTGGCCGAACGTCTGGCCGATGCCGCCCGGCCGGTGGTCCGCAAATATTTCCGCACCCCAGTGGCGGTGGACGACAAGGCCGATGACAGCCCGGTCACCATCGCCGATCGCGAGGTCGAGGCCGCCATGCGCGCCATCCTCGCCGCCGAGCAGCCCGGCCACGGCATCCTGGGGGAGGAGCACGGCCGGACCAATTGCGACGCCGAATGGGTCTGGGTGCTGGACCCCATCGACGGCACCGCCGCCTTCATCACCGGCAAGCCCAGCTTCGGCACCCTGATCGCCCTGGCCCATCACGGCCGGCCGGTGCTGGGGCTGATCGATCAGGCCTTCACCGACGAGCGCTGGCTGGGCGCCGCCGGGCGGCCCACCACCTTGAACGGCCTTGCCGCCAAGGTGCGCCCCTGCCCCGACCTGGCCCATGCCTACGCCTTCACCACCGCGCCCGAACTGTTCTGCCCCCAGACCCGGCCGGGCTGGGACCGCATTGCCGCCCGGGTCAAGCGCACCCGCTATGGCTGCGACTGCTACGCCTATGCCCTGCTGGCGTCGGGCTTCGTGGACGTGGTGGTGGAAGCCGGCCTCAAACCCTATGACTTCGCCGCCCTGGTGCCGGTGATCGAAGGCGCCGGAGGAATCATGACCGACTGGTCGGGCGAACCGTTGACCATCGCCTCGGCCGGCCGGGTCTGCGCCGCCGGCGATGCCCGCGTCCATGCCGAGGCCTTGCGGATCTTGGCGACATGACGCCCCAGCAGGCCGATACCTTCTATGCCCGGCTGGCGGCGGCCAATCCCGAGCCGAAAAGCGAGCTGGAACACTCCGACCCCTATACCTTGCTGGTGGCGGTGGTGCTCTCGGCCCAGGCCACCGATCTGGGGGTCAACAAGGCCACCGGCCCGCTGTTCGCCCGCGTCAACACCCCGGCGGCCATGGTGGAACTGGGCGAGGAGCGCCTCGCCCAGGCGATCCGCACCATCGGCCTCTACAAGACCAAGGCCCGCAACGTCATCGCCCTGTCGCGCATCCTGCTGGACCGGCATGCCGGCCGGGTGCCGTGCGACCGCGACGCGCTGGAAGCGCTGCCCGGGGTCGGACGCAAGACCGCCAATGTGGTGCTGAACGTCGCCTTCGGCCAACCCACCATCGCGGTGGACACCCACTGTTTCCGGGTCGCCAACCGCACCGGGCTGGCGCCGGGCAAGACGGTGCTGGAGGTGGAGATGGGGCTGCTCCGCGCCACCCCGGCCCGCTGGCTGGACCATGCCCATCACTGGCTGATCCTGCACGGCCGCTATGTCTGCAAGGCGCGCAAACCCGACTGCCCCGCCTGCATCCTCCGCGATCTGTGCGCCTTCCCAGGCAAGGACCTGCCTTACTCCCCCACCACGTAGGGCCTGAACTCCATGTCGTTGCTGGTGATATGGGTCACCAGCCAGGTGGCGAGGGAGTCGCCCAGGGTACGAAGCATCCCGGCGCGGACCTCGTCGCAGCCGTCGGCGTAATGGACCATGACCGATTCCAGACGCTTCAGCAGCATGGCGTGACTGGTGCGGTGGGCGTCGAGGTCGGGGAAGCCGATTCGCCGCTGCAGTTCTTCCTCGCGGGCGAAGTGGTCGATGGTCAGCCGGATCAGCTCGCCGAGCGTCTCGCCGATGGCGCCGCAATCCGCCGGTCCGGCGGCGGCGGCTTCCAGCGTGCCGATCAGCGCCATCATGCGCCGATGGTCGGCGTCGATGGCGGCATCTCCGACCGCAAGCGTCTCATCCCAGACGATTGGCATCACTCCCCTCCGCCACAGACTGTACCCGAGGTTCCGCCCTTGGGGAAACAGGGATAATGGCAGGGGGGGCTGCCCTTGTCCCCGAAGACGTCTCCACCCTGGCCGTGGATGATCGGAGCCCCCAATTCCCTGGCCGGCATTTCATTGAGCTTTTTGGCCATTGATAGCCCCGTATTGGTGTCGCAGGCAGCATGCCCGGCGCCGCCGCGACCACGCTGGGGCTGTGCCTCCATGCACTCGCGCTATCGTCTCGCTCCGCCGAGGCGGAGCGGCGCCCGGCGATAGATATATTGACAACATATAGTCATATGGGCAATATGTTGCCATTAACGTGGCGAGGCGGCTCCGGTGGACGACATCAAGCGAAGCGAGGCGGGCACGGCGTTCACCGCCCTTATCCTGGAGACCTTCCGGCTGAACGGCCGGTTGCTGGCGGCGGGCGACGAGCTTTGCCGCGATCTTGGTTTAACCAGCGCTCGCTGGCAGGTCATGGGCGGCATCGACGGCGGCCCGCTTCCCGTCGCCCATATCGCGCGCAACATGGGTCTCACTCGGCAGGGAGTCCAGCGTATCGCCAATGAATTGGCCGCGGATGGACTCGTCACATTCGAAGACAACCCACACCACCGCCGGGCGAAACTGGTGAGGCTCAGCGAACGGGGACGGTCGTTGCTGGAAACCATCTCCCGCCGTCAAGCCGAATGGTCGAACCGCATCGCCGATGGCCTTGCCGCCGGCACCATCGAAACGGCGGCGGAGATTCTGGCCGCGCTCCGCCGCCGCGTCGAAGCCGATGAGCCGGGCGGCTGACATCAAGGACAGGTGACGTGATGGAACTGTACCCTCTCCTTCGGCTGCTGCATTTCGCCGGTTTCATCTCGCTCGGCGGAGGATTGCTTGCGGTCTTCGCCTCGGAATGGCGGGCCTATCGCACCGACGGCGCGATGGCCTTCGCCGAGGCGGCGCGATACACGGCGGCCTTCTACCAGACCATGGTCCTGCCGGGGGCCATCCTGATCGGGGTGAGCGGCCCGCTGCTGATGCGGCACCTCGGCCTTGGGATCTTCGACGCCCCCTGGCTGGTCGGCATGTGGGGGCTGTTCGTGTTCGAATTCCTCGAAGGCAACACCGTCACCCGCATCCAGTTCCGCCGAACGCTCCGTCTGTCGCAGGCCCTGGTCCGGTCCACGTCGTTGGCCGAGGAAGAGCGGCTCGGTCAGATCGCCCACTTCCTGGATATCCCCCTGTTCTCGGCAATCATCTATTGCGGCGTAATGCGGCCGAGCCACTGGGGACCGGTCGGGACGGCCATCGGCATCGGCCTGATCATGGCAGGCTTGCTCACGGTTCTCGTGCCGCGCATGGCCCGTCGGAGGCGGTCGGACTAACAATACGGTCAATGTTGACCAGGAACCTGCAATTAGGATGCGCCATGAAGACCATCGGGAAGGTGTTGCACTTAAGCGGTCTCATCATGTTCATTGGTGGCATTGTCTCATCCATTGCAATGAACCATGTTACGTTGAAAAGCGAAGATGCGGCGCTCGTATACCATCAACGGCTGTTTGTTTCGGAAATAACGTCTGTGCTGACGATTCCCGGTATGTGGATTCTCATCATTTCAGGCGGCCTGATGGCGTTCGCGGAAAGATCCCGGCTTTTTGGACATCGCTGGCTTATTGCAAAACTCTTGCTCGCCTCCGCAGTCGTTATAAACGGGGCATTCATCCTCACTCCGTTGGTCGATCAAGTAACGGCCCTTGCCGAGCAAAGTTCATCGCAGGGGCATCTTTTGCGTAGCTATGTGACGCTCAAGGCAGAAGAGGATTTATACGGAACATTGAATTTTATTATGCTTATAGCCGCTTTCTTCCTGGCCATTCTCAAGCCCCAACTCCGGCGGCTCTAAACCCGGTGATAGGGGTGGCCCGACAGAATCGCCTGGGCGCGCCAGAGCTGCTCGGCCAGCAAGGCCCGCACCAGCATATGCGGCCAGGTCATCCGCCCCAGGGACAACAGCAGGTCGGCCCGCTGGCGGACCGCCTCGCCATGACCGTCGGCGCCGCCGATCAGAAAGGCGAGATCGGCGGTGCCGCCGTCGCGCCAGCCCCGGATCCGGTCGGCAAAGTCGGGCGAGGACAGGTCGCGGCCGCGTTCGTCCAGCGCCACCACCACCGCCCCGGCCGGGACGCAGGCCAGCAGCAATTCGGCCTCGCGCGCCTTCAGTTGGGGGCCTGCCAGCGGCCGTTTCTCCTCCACCTCCTTGAGTACCGGCGGCGGCGACAGGCGGCGGAGGTATTGGTGGTAGAGGTCGAGTTCCGATCCCGCCTTGGCCTTGCCCAATGCGGCGATCAGAATCCTCATCAGCCCTGCATGGCCTTGGCGCGGATGGCGGCGGCGGTGGGGGCGTCGGGGCCGAATTCGGCCTTGGCCTCCAGGGTGCTCCACATCTTTTCCAGATTGTAGAAGGCGCGGACCTCGGGGCGGAACACGTGGACGATGACGTCGCCGGCATCCACCAGCACCCAGTCGCACTGGGGCTCGCCTTCGGTCTGAACGTGCTGGCCGGCGGTCTTCAGCGCCCGCGCCACATGGTCGGCCATGGCGCCGACCTGACGCGACGACTTGCCGGTGGCGATCACCATGTGGTCGGCGATGGAGGTGCGGCCGCGCAGATCGATGACGGCGATGTCCTCGGCCTTGTGGTCTTCCAGGGTGGCGACGACCAGATCGACCAGGCTGGGGGTGGGTGCGAGAGGTATGACGGACTCCTATGTGTCAGGACGGCTTTGGCCGCGAATGGCGGTGGACGAGGCGGGGTGCCGCCGGATATGGAGGAACACCCAGGCCGGCGGCGGCTTGGTGCTTAAGGACCGCGCCCCCTCGGCGGCGGCGCGATAGCGGGCGAACCGGTGGGCCGCCTTGGTGGCCAGCGTTCTGGCAGAATAGGGACCGCGCGCCAGAATCGCAACCGGCACGGCCGCGAAGATGCGGTCCCAGCGCGCCCAGCGCTCCATTTGGGCCAGATTGTCGGCTCCCATCACCCAGACGAAGCGGCTGCGGCGAAAGCGGCGGCGCAGCCGCCGCAGGGTGTCGGCGGTATAGGTGGTGCCCAGCCGGCGTTCCAGGGCGCTGACCTTGAGGCGGCGATGGCCGGCGGCGATGGCGCGGGCCGAGGCCAGCCGCTCGGGCAGGGGCGCCATGCCGGCCACCGGCTTCAAGGGGTTCTGCGGGCTGACCAGCAGCCAGACCTCGTCCAGGCACAGCAGCTTCAGCGCCAACTCGGCGATGTGGCGGTGTCCGGCATGGGCCGGGTTGAACGAGCCGCCCAGCAGCCCCACCCGCACCCGCCGGCGGTCGCCCCAGGGATTGGGCGGTAGCGGCGTCACCCCGGCCGGACCTGGCCGGCGCCGGTCACCCGGTATTTGAAGGTGCAGAGCTGCTCGACCCCCACCGGGCCGCGCGCATGCATCTTGCCGGTGGAGATGCCGATCTCGGCGCCCATGCCGAACTCGCCACCATCGGCGAACTGGGTCGAGGCGTTCCACAGCACGATGGCCGAGTCGCAGCCCTGGAGGAAGGCCTCGGCGGCCCCGGCATCGGCGGTGATGATGGCGTCGGTATGGCCCGAGCCGTGGGTGTTGACATGCTCCACCGCCGCCAGGACCCCATCCACCACTTTCACCGCGATGATGGCGTCCAGGTATTCGGTGTTCCAGTCAGCCTCGCTGGCCGTCACGGCGCGGCGGTCGGCCGCGCGGGTGGCGGCATCGCCGCGCACCTCACAGCCGGACTCGATCAGCATGGCGACCAGCGGGGCAAGATGGGTCGCGGCGCAGGCCCGATCCACCAGCAGGGTCTCGGTGGCGCCGCAGATGCCGGTGCGGCGCATCTTGGCGTTCAGCACCACCGCCTTGGCCATGTCCAGGTCGGCGGCGCCGTCCACATAGGTATGGCAGATGCCTTCCAGATGCTGGAACAGCGGGATGCGGCTCTCCTCCACCACGCGGGCCACCAGCGATTTGCCGCCGCGCGGCACGATGACGTCGATGAACTCCGACAGGCGCAGCATGGCGCCCACCGCCGCGCGGTCGGTGGTGGGCACCATCTGGACGGCGTCGGCGGGCAGGCCGGCGGCGGTGATGCCTCCCACCAGGGCGGTCATGATCGCCCGCGAGGAATGGAAGCTTTCCGAGCCGCCGCGCAAAATGGCGGCATTGCCCGATTTCAGGCACAGGCCGGCGGCGTCGGCGGTGACGTTGGGACGGCTTTCATAGATGATGCCGACCACCCCCAGCGGCACCGCCACCCGGGCGATGGCCAGGCCGTTGGGCCGCGTCCATTCCGCTAGGCGGCGCCCGACCGGATCGGGTAGGGCGGCGATCTCCTCCAGCCCCTTGGCCATGGCCTTGATCCGGGCGGGATCGAGCATCAGGCGGTCGAGCAGGGCGTTGCTCAGGCCCTTGGCCGCACCCGCCGCCATGTCCTGGGCATTGGCGGCGATGATCACCCCGGCATCGATGCGGATGGCCTGGGCCGCCGCCCGCAGCGCCTTGTTCTTGTCGGCGCCGGGGGCCAGCGCCAGCATCCGCGCGGCGGCGCGGGCACGGTGGCCAAGATCGGTCATCAGGCTCTGAATCTGGGCGGTCATGGTCGGCCTCACGGTAACGAATCCCTCATGGCGCTGGCAATATGGGTACTGGCAATGGGCGCTGGCAATGGGCGCGGGCGGCCTGGACGATGGCCAGGGCGATCAGGGCGCGGTAGCCGTCCGAGGCCAGCCGCGGCTCGTCGTCGCGATTGACGATGATGCCGGCCTCGACCAGGACCGCCGGCATGGTGGCCTGGCGCAGCACCGCCAGATCGTCGAAACGATAGATGCCGCGCCGCTCGTCCAGCAGCGGCCGGCCCTCGCCGGCAATGGCCTCGGCATGATGCAGGCTGGGGCGCAATCCCATCTGGCGCAGCCGCTCGCCCATATCCGCCGCCACTTTGCGGCTTTCGGCGAAGGCGGGATTGAGGCCGGAGACGAACAGCCCATAGCCCGAGAAGGTGTCGCTATAGGCATGCTCGGCGCCCTCCCAGGTCCAGGTGGACTTGTAGAGGTCCTGCACCGAATCGTGATGCAGCGAAATCAGCAGGCTGGCCCCGGCCTCCTTGGCCAGACGCGGCCGTTCGGCCAGATCGCGGATATCGCCTGCGGCATTGATCACCGTCACGGCGATGCCGGCATCCTCCAGCGCCGCCGCCACCCGCCGCGCCAGCGCCTGATTGAACACCAGCTCGGGGATGCCGCGGGCGCTGATCTCGCCGGGCGAGTCGGTATAATGGCCGACATCGAGCGCCACCCGGCAGCCGGCGGCGGCGGCGGGAACGGCGGCTGCGCCGATCAGCAGGAGCAGGGCGGCGGCGAGACGGCGCATCACCCCTCCATCACCAGATCGTCGCGGTGGATCAGTTCGTCGCGGCCGTGAAAGCCGAGGATGGCTTCGATCTCGCTGCTCTTGCGGCCTTGGATGGCGCGGGATTCGGCGGCGGAATAGGCCACCAGCCCGCGTCCCAGGATGCGGCCGTCGGCGGATTTGACCAGCACGCAGTCGCCGCGTTCGAAGCCGCCATCCACCGTCACCACTCCGGCCGGCAGCAGCGAACGGCCCGCGGCCAGGGCGTGGGCGGCGCCGGCATCCAGCACCAGGGTGCCGCTGGGCTTCATGGAGCCGAAGATCCACTGCTTGCGGGCGGTGCGCGGCTCGGAATTGGGCACGAACCAGGTGCAGCGGGCGCCATCCTCGATCGCCTTCAGCGGATGCAGGACCTCGCCCTTGGTGATGGCCATGCGGCAGCCGGCCGACAGGCAGATGCGAGCCGCGGTCAGCTTGGTGACCATGCCGCCGGAGCCGTAGGCGGAGCCGGGATCGCCGGCCATGGCCTCGATCTCGGGGGTCAGTTCGCGCACCTCGGGGATGTGGCGGGCGTCGGGGGTCTTGCGCGGATCGGCGCTATAGAGGCCGTCGATGTCGGAGAACAGCACCAGGGCGTCGGCCGAGACCATCTGGGCAACGCGGGCGGCGAGGCGGTCGTTGTCGCCCACCCGGATCTCGGCGGTGGCGACGGTGTCGTTTTCGTTGATCACCGGCACGGCGCCGAGGCGCAGCAGGGTGTCGAGGGTGTTGCGGGCGTTGAGGTAGCGCTGGCGGTCCTCGGAATCGTCCAGGGTCAGCAGCACCTGGGCGACGGTGATGGAATGATGGGCCAGGGCGTCCTGATAGGCATGAGCGAGGCGGATCTGGCCGCAGGCGGCGGCGGCCTGCTTTTCCTCCAGCCGCAGCGGCGGCTTGAGGCCCAACTGGCGGCGGCCGACCGCCACCGCGCCGGACGAGACGATCAGCACGTCCTGGCCGCGCGCCCGGCAGGCGGCGATATCGGCGCAAAGGGATTCCAGCCAGCTCCGCCGCACATGGCCGGATGTTTCATCCACCAGCAGCGAGGAGCCGATCTTGACGATCAGACGGCGCGATTGGCGTAGAATGTTCATCACTCCTCCCCGCTCTCCTCCCCGTCCTCGTCGTCTTCGTCCCAGATCCATTCGCCATCGGGTCCCATATGGCCGTCGTCGCCACCATCGTCCTCGGTGGAGGATTTGAAATGGGGGGTGGAGCGCTTGCCGGCGCCGAAGGCCGAGGAGGCGGCCAGCACCGCCGGTTCAGCCTCGCGGGCGTCCTTGATATGCTCGAACAGCCGCACCAGCACCGGCTTGAGGCCGATGCCCGACACGCCGGACAGCGGCAGCACCTCGGCGCCGCAGGCGGCCTGCAGCGCCGCCAGCTTGGCCTCGATATCGTCGGAGGTCAGCGAGTCGCATTTGTTCAGCGCCACCACCTCGGGCTTGGCGTCCAGGCCGCCGCCATAGGCCGCCAATTCGTGCCGGACGATGCGATAGGCTTCGGCCACATCCTCCTCGGTGCCGTCGATCAGGTGCAGCAGCACCCGGCAGCGCTCGATATGGCCGAGAAAGCGGTCGCCGATGCCGGCGCCCTCGTGGGCGCCCTCGATCAGGCCGGGAATGTCGGCGGCGATGAACTCCTCGTCGCCCAGGGTCACCACCCCCAGATTGGGATGCAAGGTGGTGAAGGGATAGGCGGCGATCTTGGGCCGGGCACGGGTGACGGCGGCCAGGAAGGTGGACTTGCCGGCATTGGGCAGCCCTACCAGCCCGGCATCGGCGATCAGCTTGAGGCGCAGCCAGATCCAGCGCTCCTCGCCCGGCCAGCCCTCGTCGAAGCGGCGCGGCGCCTGATTGGTGGAGGTCTTGAAGTGCAGATTGCCGAAGCCGCCGTCGCCGCCGCGCAGCAGGACGATGCGCTCACCCGCCCGGGTGAGGTCGGCCATCACCGTCTCCTTGTCCTCGTCCAGCACCTGGGTGCCGACCGGGACCTTCATCACCATGTCGTCGCCCTTGCCGCCGGTCTTGTTGCGGCCCTGGCCGTGATTGCCCTTCTGGGCCTTGAAATGCTGCTGGTAGCGGTAATCGATCAGGGTGTTGAGATTGGCGACGCATTCCAGAATCACATCGCCGCCGCGGCCGCCGTCGCCGCCGTCGGGGCCGCCGAATTCGATATGCTTTTCGCGGCGGAAGCTGCATGCCCCGGCGCCGCCGTCACCGCTTTTGACAAAGATCTTGGCCTGATCGAGAAACTTCATAACGATAAGTCCGACACTGAAAAGGGGGCCAACAACAAAAAGGGGGAACGGCGAACCGCTCCCCCCTTGAAAAAACGCCTCGGTCCGGGAACGGCCTTACTCGGCAGCCTCCGGCAACGGCTCCACCACCACGAAGGTGCGGCCCTCGGCCTTGTGCTTGAAGGCGACCGTACCGGCGGCCTTGGCGAACAAGGTGTGGTCGGTGCCCATGCCCACATTGGCGCCGGGGTAGAACTTGGTGCCGCGCTGGCGCACGATGATATTGCCGGGGATGACGATCTCGCCACCGAACTTCTTGACGCCGAGCCGCTGACCCGCGGAGTCGCGGCCGTTGCGGGATGAGCCGCCAGCCTTCTTATGAGCCATAGTCTAGTCTCCTCGTATCCGTCGGGGCTGCGATCAGCCGGCGGAGATATCGGTAATGCGCAGAATCGTCAGATCCTGGCGGTGGCCATTCTTGCGGCGCGAATTCTGCCGGCGGCGCTTCTTGAAGACGATGATCTTCTCGCCACGGGCCTGGGCGACCACGGTCGCCTTGACCTGGGCGCCGGCCACGACGGGGGCGCCGATCTTGTCGCCGACCATCAGAACCTGGTCAAGCACCAGCTCGGCCCCGGCTTCACCCGCCAGCTTCTCGACGCGGATGACGTCGTCCTTGGCCACCTTGTACTGCTTCCCGCCGGTCTGGATGACTGCGAACATGACGATTCTACCTGAGCAAAAGAAAGAGTGACGCGCAAGGCAAACACCCCGCGCGAGAGGGCCGAACTATACTCAGGCGCATCCGAGAGTCAATGTCTTTGTCACGCGCCGGCCTCTTGAGGATCCCAGGCGGCTGGCGCGTCGGTCTCGGGAGCCGGATGCTTTGAGGTCGAATCGCGCCGGCGATTCGCCCGAGAAGCTGAATCCGTCTTTCATCACTATATGAAAAAGCGCTTCAGACAACAGGGTAAAGCCTGCTGTCATCGCGCTCTAAGAATACAGCAGCAGCCATCCCAGCAGCCAGTAGCTGCCGCCGGGGAGAAGCGAGACGAACAGATTCTTGAAAAGCTCGGCCATGGTCACACCCTCCGCCGGGGTTACACCAATACCCGTAAACTCAGTGGGGGATTGTGCGCCCCGGCCAAGTGGTCGGACCACTGCGCAATAGTATTAGTGCGGGTGCGAGATGGCGGGAATCCCCAGCGCCGCCCGCAGGTCCGCGGCCCGGCGCTCCAGGGCCGTGGGGGAATAGGGGGTGGCGGGGGCGGCGCCCCAGACCGGGCCGGGCCAGGCGGCATCGGTGGTGAAGCGGGCGATGACATGGACGTGCAACTGCGCCACCATATTGCCCAGGGCCGCCACGTTGATGCGATCCGGCGCGGCCAGGGCGCGCAACCGGGCCGAGGCATGGGCGATTTCGGCCATCAGGACGGCTTGATCCGGCGGGGTCAGATCGGTGATCTCGGCGGCGCCGGCACGGCGCGGCACCAGGATCAGCCAGGGATAGGCGGCATCGTTCATCAGCAGCACCCGGCAGAGCGGCCAATCGGCCAGGATCGCCGTATCGGCGGTCAGCCGGGGGTGAAGGATAAACATGCCGAATTCCTCCTCATTGCGCCGGGCCATGCATTCGCGGTATCAGGACCTTATAAGGGGTTTCGGCCCGAACCATCGCCTGAAGGTACCGCCTGATGCGTCGGAATCAATCAAATCCGTTCGGCCGCCTGTTTTCGTATCTGGCGGTCACGCTGTTGTGCACGGTGATGGTGGCGGGAATCGCCGAATATGCCGCGGGGGTGGCGCTCAAGATCATCCGCGACAAGCGCCCGGCCTTTTCCATCGGCTATAGCGCCGACGATTTCCGCAAGCTCTACGACACCGACGATCCGACCCGCTATCAGGAGATCCTGGCGGAAAGCTGGCGCCAGTCCGACACCATCTACAGCCCCTTCGTCGAATATCGCATGACCCCCTATGCGGGGAAGCACTTCAACATCACTGAGGACGGCTATCGCTCCAACGGCGCCGGACCGCAGGATCTGAACGCCGCCGGGCACAAGGTCTTCATCTATGGCGGCTCCACCGCCATGGGGATCGGCGTCGCCGACGACGAAACCATCGCGGCCTATGTGGAGCAGGCGCTGCGCGCCGCCGGCCGCACCGATATCCAGGTGTTCAATTTCGGCGTCGTGTCCTATTTCTCGACCCAGGAGCGCATCGCGCTGGAGCGCCACCTGACCGCCGGAGTGAAGCCCGACGTGGCGGTGTTCGTGGATGGGGTCAACGATTTCTATTATTGCACCATTCCCGATGTCAGCGCCTGGAACGACCGCCTGATCCAACTGACCCGGGCGCGGTCGCGCATGCCGCTGGCCCTGGAATTGTCGTACCGCTCCAATGTGGTGCAACTGGCCCGCCATCTCGGCGGCGACAAATCGGTGGCGGTGCGCGAATGGGGCAGCTTCTGCCAGAGCGACGCCGATGTGGCCAAGGTGGCGAACCGCCTGGACATCAACCGCCGCATGATCGACGCCACCGCCGAACGCCTGGGCTTCAAGGCGCTGTTCGTGCAGCAGCCGGTTCCCACCTATTCCTACGACAACCGCAAGCGTCCCTTCCCGGTCAAGGAGGAGATGCTGGGCTATCACATGAACTCGGCCCGCGGCTATCCCCTGATGGCGCGCATGCGGGCCGAAGGGACGCTGTGGGACCATGGCCTGCTATGGCTGGCCGAGTTGGAGCCATCCCAAGGCAACGCCTATATCGACACCATCCACTATTCGCCGCGCTTCAATAAGGCCATCGGCGACGCCATCGCGGCGGCGATCCTGGAGGGCGGGCTGGTTCCCAGCCCTTGAGGTGATGGGTCATTTGAGTGTGGAGATTCCGCGTCGGTGATAACGCGAGACCGACAGTGACAAACAAAGCGCCCATACTCGGTGAACTTCCCCTGTCAATAATTCTCTAATTGGTGATGAAACTATCAATGGTTTTGGCGACTTCCAGTCCGGCGCCGAAATACATATGATAGCCGGATGTGCAGCTATTTCCGCGCTCGCTCTCCCCGCCTTTAATCAGGGCATATTCGATCTTGCTGTGATCAATTGCCTTGAGATTCTCATAAACATGCATGTTTATGCCGAGGTCATCGTAAGGACAGGGGTCTTTTTCGTGATGTAGAAATAAAACAGGTATATCCGTGTCATCTGGAAACGATATGCCGTTCCTTGATGAGCTCACCACCAGACCGCTAATGAGCCCTCTTCTATCGCCGTCATGGATATTCCTCCAGAACTCAGTAACGCTAACAGCTCCATTGCTGTGCCCCATTAACCACACCGGTTTATTTAGTTTTTCCTTGTAATATCGAACAACGCTCTCAATGCGACTGAGGTGATCGGACGTTGCCCGTGAAGCTGGATACGCGCGGTCATCTGGCAAATAATAAGGGCTATCGAATATGACGACATCGATACTCCCAGAGGTTAGGGAAGGGTCTGTCAGGGGCTTCAGCGTATTACGGAAGAACCCGTCACGATCATTCTGCTCTGATGCTAAGCCAAAATGACCGTAGCCGCCCGGAATCATGATAAGAACTGCCTTTGAGTTCTTTCCCGGCCAGAGGAACGTCGGCGTAGGTTCTGAAGATGCTAAAAGTCCGCTTTCAATCTGATCGACAAGGAAGACCTGAGCTGAGGTTGCCGAAGCCCAGCATACCGCACAGACAAAAATAAATATGGTTCTGGTAAAGGAGATCATGTTGCCGATTTCCCTCATGGACGGCCGCCTGGACTGAGGCCCCGCATCGGCGGCGAAATTTGCTGACGCCGCCCTTCGGGTCATGCTGCCCCCAACTGGGGCAGGTTGTCAAAATAGGCCCGATCCGGCGTTTGGCTGCCGAGGCTGGAATGCGGCCAGAAGGCGAGATGGCGGCCCGCGCTTCGCTGACGCTGTCCTCAATTTTCAGTCCTGCATCGGTGCCCTGCATTTCCTTGGGTTGCGCCGCCGCCCCGGCATGGCCAGAATAGGGTCAACGATGGGGGGGCGGGTGTCCGTCATCCACCGTCGATCAAAGTAGGGTGGGGAGAGCGCATGGCTTCGCCGAGGTCCGGGAAAACTGCTGCCGCGAATAGCGGCGATACACCGTTTCCATGGGATGAGACGCTGGCGGAACTGGGCGGGCCGGGGGCCGGTTGCCTGAATATCGCCGTGGCCTGCACCGATCGCCATGTGGCCGCCGGCCGGGGCGATGCCGTCGCGGTCCGGTGGTTGGGCCGCCACCAGGAGCGGCGCGACATCACCCATGGCCAGCTTTCCGATCTGTCGGGGCGCGCGGCGGCCGTTCTGGCCGGCCTGGGTCTCGCCCCCGGCGATACCGTCGCCGTGCTGATGGAACGGGTGCCGGAGCTTTACAGCGCCGCCTTGGGCATCTGGAAGGCCGGCGGGGTCTACTGTCCCCTGTTCGCCGCGTTCGGTCCCGGCCCGATCAAGGTCCGGCTGGAGGTGGGCCAGGCCCGCGTCCTGATCGCCACCGAGGAGCTTTACCTCCGCAAGGTGGCGCCGTGGCGCGCCGAGATGCCCCATCTGAAGCATGTGCTGCTGGTGGGCGAGGATGGCGGCGCGGTCCCGCCGCGTGACGGCTGTTCCGATTTCCGCGCTGTGCTGGCGGCCACTCCGCCGGCGGTGGCCATGGCCACCACCCCCGATTCCCCCGCCTTCCTGCATTTCACCAGCGGCACCACCGGCACCCCCAAGGGGATCTTGCACCCCCATCGCGCCGTGCTGGCCCATCTGGTGACGGCGCGCACCGTCTTCGGTCTCGGGACCGCCGATGTCTTCTGGTGCACCGCCGAACCGGGTTGGGTCACCGCCACCGCCTATGGGATTATCGCTCCCCTGGTCGCCGGTGCCGTCGCCCTGGTGGACGAAGCCGCGGTGGAGCCGCGCCGCTGCTACGGCATCCTGCACGACGAGCGGGTCACCGCCTGGTACACCACCCCGACCACCATCCGCACCATGATGCGATTCGGCGCCGCCCTGGCGCGGTCCTACCGCGAGAATTCGCTGCGCGTGGCCGCCAGCGTCGGCGAGCCGCTCAACAGCGAGGCGGTATCCTGGGGGCAAAAGGCCCTGGGGGTGCCCTTCCTCGATACCTGGTGGCAGACCGAGACCGGCAGCATCGTCATCGCCAGCCCCGGCCAGGGGCGGCGGCCCGGCAGCATGGGCCAGATCCTGCCCGGCGTCGCGGCGGCGGTGGTTCAATCCGACGGGAAGACCGTCCAGGTGGTCGATAGCCCCGAGACGGTGGGCGAGTTGGCGTTGCGCCTGGGTTGGCCCTCGATGTTCTCCGGCTATCTCGGCGCCGACGAGCGGTCGCTGGGCTGCTTCCGCGATGGCTGGTACTTCACCGGCGATCTGGTCAAGCGGGATGCCGACGGGTTCTTCTGGTTCATCGGCCGCACCGACGACATGATCAAATGCGGCGGCCTGCAGGTCGGCCCGTTCGAGGTCGAGGGCACCCTGTTGAACCATCCCGCCGTGGCCGAGGTCGGGGTGGTGGGCAAGCCCGACCTGCTGTTCCGTGAAGTGCCGGTGGCCTTCGCCTCGCTCAATCCCGGCTTCGAGGCCGGCGACGCCTTGCGGGCGGAATTGCTGTCCTTCGCCCGCCAGGAACTGGGCAATGGCCTGGCCCCGCGCGAAATCCATTTCGTCGATGAACTGCCCAAGACCGCCACCGGCAAGATCCTGCGGCGCATCCTCAAGGCCAGGGCGCTCAGCGAACCGGACGGAACCGATCTGATGCCGCCGCCCTGTCCCGGCCGTTTCAACGGGGCATGATCCCGCCGAGGAAGGCCGGGTTCACTCCGCCGCCGCGCCGTAATCCTTGCCCAGCGGCTGCTCCAGCCGGGCCAGCATCTCCTTGGGCGCCACCTGCCAGAATTTGGCCAGTTCCCGCTCCCAGTCGGTCAGGATGGCTTCGGCCCAGGCCGATTGGGTGGCGGTGGCGTGTTCCTGCACCAGGCTCTTCAGCACGCCTTGCCAATAGGCGGTCTCGGGGCGTAGCCAGATCACCGCGTCGGGGTTGACCCGCTTGGGGAAGCTGGCATCGGCGTCGTAGACGAAGGCCATGCCGCCGGTCATGCCGGCGGCGAAATTGGCCCCGACCGCGCCGAGGATGACCACGGTGCCGCCGGTCATGTATTCGCAGCCGTTGGAGCCGCAGCCCTCGATCACCGTTACCGCGCCGGAATTGCGCACGGCGAAGCGCTCGCCCGCCTGTCCGGCGGCGAACAGTTTGCCGGCGGTGGCGCCGTAGAGCACGGTATTGCCGATGATGGTGTTCTCGTTGCTCTTGAGCCTGGCCGCCACCGGGGGGCGGACGATGATGGTGCCGCCCGACAGGCCCTTGCCCACGTAGTCGTTGGAATCGCCGAACACCTCCAGGGTCAGCCCCTGGACGGCAAAGGCGCCCAGGCTCTGGCCGGCCGAGCCGCGCAGCCGCACGGTGACATGGCCCTCGGCCAGCCCGGTCATGCCGTGCTTCCTGAAGATCTTGTGGCTGAGCTTGGTGCCGATGGCCCGCTCCACATTGCGGACATTGTAGTCCAGCTGCATCTTCTCGCTGCCCTCCAGCGCCGGCTTGGCGTCGATGATCATGCGGGCGTCGAGGGTGTCGGGAACCGCGTTGGGCGCCTCCTCGACGCAATAGCGCGGGAAGCCGCCGGTATCGGCCTGGGCCAGCAGCGGATTGAGGTCGAGATCGTCGAGATGGCTGGCGCCGCGGCTGACCTGGGACAGCAGATCCGAGCGGCCGATCACCTCGGCCAGGGAGCGGACGCCGAGGCCGGCCAGGATTTCGCGGACCTCCTCGGCGATGAAGCTGAACAGGTTGACCACCTTCTCGGGGCTGCCGTTGAACTTGCCGCGCAGGCTGAGATCCTGGGTGCAGACCCCCACCGGACAGGTGTTGGAATGGCACTGGCGCACCATGATGCAGCCCATGGCCACCAGCGAACTGGTGCCGATGCCGAACTCCTCGGCCCCCAGCATGGCGGCGATGACGATGTCGCGGCCGGTCTTGAGCCCGCCATCGGTGCGCAGCCGCACCCGGTGGCGCAGGCGGTTGAGGGTCAGCACCTGATGGGCCTCGGACAGGCCCAGTTCCCACGGCAGGCCGGCGAATTTGATGGAGGTCTGGGGCGAGGCGCCGGTGCCGCCCACATGGCCGGAAATCTGGATGGTGTCGGCCTTGGCCTTGGCGACGCCGGCGACGACGGTGCCGATGCCCGAGCGCGACACCAGCTTGACCGTGACCCGGGCCTCCGGGTTGATCTGCTTGAGGTCGTAGATCAACTGGGCCAGATCCTCGATGGAATAGATGTCGTGATGGGGCGGCGGGCTGATCAGCATGACGCCGGGGGTGGCGTGGCGCAGCTTGGCGATCTCCACCGTCACCTTGAATCCGGGCAACTGGCCGCCCTCGCCGGGCTTGGCCCCCTGGGCCACCTTTATCTCGATCTCGCGGCACATGTTGAGGTATTCGGCGGTGACGCCGAAGCGGCCCGAGGCGATCTGCTTGACCGACGAATTGGCGTTGTCGCCGTTGGGGCGCGGATGATAGCGCTCGCGGTCCTCGCCGCCCTCGCCCGACACGCTTTTGGCGCCGATGCGGTTCATGGCGATGTTGAGGGTGCCGTGGGCCTCCGGCGACAGCGCCCCCAGGCTCATGCCCGGGGTCAGGAACCGCTTGCGGATCTCGGTGATGGACTCGACCTCGTCCAGGCTCACCGGGGCGCCGGCCGGCCGCAGGTCCAGCAGGTCGCGGATGGTGATGGGCGGCAGCCGGCGCATGCCGTCGGAGTATTTCTTATAGAGCGCGTAGGAATCGTCGGCCACCGCCGATTGCAGCAGATGGATCAGGACGCCGTCGAAGGAATGGGCCTCGGCCCCGCGCCGCACCCGGTAGAAGCCGCCGATGGGCAGGACCGGGGCCTCGTCGCCGAAGCCGGCGGCATGCTGCTCGATCGCCTTCTTCTGAATGCCGGTCAGACCGATGCCGGAAATGCGGCTGGTCATGCCGGGGAAGAACTCGGCCACCAGGCTGCGCGACAGGCCGATCGCCTCGAAATTGCAGCCGCCCCGGTAGGAACTGACCACCGAGATGCCCATCTTGGCCATGATCTTGAGCAGGCCCTGGTCGAGGGCGTATTTGTAGTTCTTGACGCAGTCCTCCAGGGACATGGCGCCGAACAGGCCGCGCCGCTGGCGCTCGGCCAGGGCCTCCTGGGTCAGATAGGCGTTGACGGTGGTGGCGCCGACCCCGATCAGCACCGCGACGTAATGCACGTCCAGGCACTCGCCGGACCGGATGTTGAGCGAGGTCCAGGTGCGCAGGGATTCCCGCACCAGATGGGCATGGACACCGCCGGCCGCCAGGATCATGGGGATGGCGGCGCGGTCGGGTCCCACCGTCTCGTCGGTGAGGATCAGATGGGTGCAGCCGCCCCGGACCTTGTCCTCGGCCTCGTGGCGGATGCGGCCGAGCGCCTCCTTCAGGGCGTTGTCGCCGCCCTTGGGGTCGAAGGTGCAGTCCACTGAAGCCGCCGCCGCGCCCATATAGCGGCGCATGGCGGCGAATTCGGCGTTGGACAGGACGGGGCTTTCCAACTGCAGCAGGTCGCACTGGCTCTCGTCCTCGTCGAGGATATTGCCGAGATTGCCCAGGCGGGTGCGCAGGCTCATCACCCGCGACTCGCGCAGCGAATCGATGGGCGGATTGGTGACCTGGCTGAAATTCTGCTTGAAGAAGTGGTGCAGGCCGCGATAGCCCTCCGACAACACCGCCAGCGGGGTGTCGTCGCCCATGGAGCCGATGGCCTCCTTGGCGTCCTCGGCCATGGGGTGGAGGATCAGCTCCAGATCCTCCATGGTCAGGCCATAGGTGGACTGGCGGCGCTTCAGTGCCTCGGCCGACAGTTCCACCGGCTCGGGCGCCCCGGTCTTGACCAGGGAGTCCAACTCGGTGATGCGCTTGATCCAGGCACCGTAATTGCGCCGCCCCGCCAGCAGGTCCTTGATCTCGGTGTCGCGGTAGAACCGGCCGGCGTCCAGGTCGATGGCGATGCTCTGGCCGGGGCCGACCCGGCCCTTTTCGACCACGTCGGCGTCGGCCACCTTGACCATGCCGGTCTCCGAGCCGAGGATCAGCAGCCCGTCGCGGGTGATGGTGAAGCGCATGGGCCGCAGGCCGTTGCGATCGACCCCGGCCACCACCCAGCTTCCATCGGTGGCGCAAATGGCCGCCGGGCCGTCCCACGGCTCGATCACCGCGTTGCAATAGCCGAAGAAGGTGCGGTGCGCGTCCGGCATCAAGGCGTTGGAGCCGAGACTCTCCGGAATCAGCATCTGCTTGACCAGCGGCGCCGGGCGGCCGGCGCGGCACATCACCTCGAACACATTGTCGAGCGCCGCCGAATCCGAGCCGCCGGGCTGGATCACCGGCTTGAGATCCTCCATGGCAGGGCCGAACACCTCGTGCTCCATGCGCGGCTCGTGGGCCTTCATCCAGTTGACGTTGCCGGTCAGGGTATTGATCTCGCCGTTATGGGCCAGCATGCGGAAGGGCTGGGCCAGCCGCCAGGTCGGGAAGGTGTTGGTGGAATAGCGCTGGTGATAGATGGCGAAGCGCGACACGAAGCGCTGGTCCAGCAGGTCGGGATAGAAGGTGGTCAACTGCTCGGCCAGGAACATGCCCTTGTAGATCACCGAGCGGCAGGACAGCGAGCAGATGTAGAATTCGGTGACATGCTCGGCCAGCACCCGCTTCTCGATGCGGCGGCGGATGATGAACAGGTCGGCCTCGAAGCGGTCTTCCGGGGTGCCCAGGGTATTGGCCACCATGATCTGCTCGATCTCGGGACGGGTGGCGTTGGCCTTCTCGCCGATCACCGTCACGTCCACCGGCACCTGCCGCCAGCCGTAGATGGTATAGCCGAAATTCAGGATCTCGGTCTCGACGATGCAGCGGCAGCGCTCCTGTGCCCCCAGATCGGTCTTGGGCAGGAACACCATGCCCACCGCCATCTGGCCGGGCTTGGGTTCGTGGCCCTGGTGGCGGATATGGTCCTTGAAGAAGTCCTGGGGGATTTCCACGTGGATGCCGGCGCCGTCACCGGTCTTGCCGTCGGCATCCACCGCGCCGCGATGGAACAGGACTTTGAGCGCCGCGATCCCGGCCACCACCACGTCGCGCCGCGCCTTGCCGTCCAGGGCCGCCACCATGCCGACGCCGCAGGCATCGTGGGGGCTGGTGTCGATGCCGGCGGCTTCCAGGATCTTCTGGTTGGCCAGGTACTGGGTGACGAAATCGGACATGGACCTCTCCTACTCCGCCGCCTGGGCGGTCTTGGCACTGACATAGCGATGGATGGACTGGGCGGCGTCGCGGCCGTCCTTGATCGCCCAGACCACCAGCGAGGCGCCGCGTTTGATGTCGCCGGCGGCGAAGACGCCGTCCAGGCTGGTCATCAGCGCGGCGTCGGTCTCGATGGTACCCCAGGGCGAGACCGCCAGATCGGGGGCGCCGAACAGGCCGGGCATGTCCTCGGGATCGAAGCCCAGGGCGGCGATCACCATGTCGGCCGGCAGGATGAAGCCGGATCCCTCGATCACCACCGGACTCTGGCGGCCCGAGGCGTCGGGCATGCCGAGATGCATGCGGTTGGCCCGCACCCCCTCGGCGGTGATGGCGTCGGGGGCCGCCATCCAGACGAATTCGACCCCTTCCTCCTCGGCATGGGCGACCTCGCGCCGGCTGCCCGGCATATTGGCGCGGTCCCGGCGATAGAGGCAGGTCACCGATCGGGCGCCCTGGCGGATGGCAGTGCGCACGCAGTCCATGGCGGTGTCGCCGCCGCCGATCACCACCACCGCCTTGTCTCTGGCGTCGAGTTCTGGGGCCGCCGCGTCGTCGCCGAGATCGCGGCGGTTCTGGGCGATCAGATAGTCGAGGGCGGCATGAACCGCCGGGCCGTGGCCGCCGCGGCTGTCGGCGCCGGGAATGTCCAGCGGCCTGGCTTGATAGACGCCGGTGGCGATCAGCACCGCGTCATGGCGGGCGCGCAGTTCGGCGAAGGTGAGATCGCGGCCGATGGCGGTGCCGGTGACCAGGCGGATGCCGGATTCGGCCAGCAGGCGGATGCGGCGCTCCACCACCGGCTTGTCCAGCTTGAAGCCGGGAATGCCGTAGGTCAGCAGCCCGCCCATGCGGTCGTGGCGGTCATAGACGGTGACGCCATAGCCCTTGCGGCGCAGGGCCTCGGCGGCGGCCAGGCCGGCGGGGCCGCCGCCGATGATGCCGACCGAGCGGTCCAGCTCGGCCATGGGCGCCACCGGTTTGACCCATCCTTGGGCGAAGGCGTGTTCGGTGACGTGTTTTTCCACCGCGCCGATGGTGACGTTGCCGTGGCTGGATTGCTCCAGCACGCAAGAGCCTTCGCACAGACGGTCCTGGGGACAGATGCGGCCGCAGATTTCGGGAAAACTGTTGGTGGCGGCCGAGACGGCATAGGCCTCGTCCATGCGGCCCTGGGCCACCAGCATCAGCCAGTCGGGAATATTGTTGCCCAGCGGGCAATGCAGCGAGCAGAACGGGATGCCGCACTGCTCGCACCGCGATGATTGCTCGCCGGCTGTGGCGGCGGAAAAGCTTTCGCTGATCTCGGTGAAATCGCTACGGCGCAGGGTGGCGGGGCGCTTGGCGGGCATGCGCTGATGAAGGTGGGTGAATTGCAGCATCTTGCGCGTCATGGCGGCTCCTTAAACTGATCCCGGCGCGTCGAAAGATCGCCTCGCCTCATGTCCCTCAAGCGCCGGGCGCTGGCGCGTGCTCGCTTCGCTCGTCCCTGCGGGACCGCATCTGCGATGCGTCGTTTGCCCTTCGGGCTGCACGGCTCTCGCGGCACAAGCCGCGCCGGGCTTTGCCCGCAACGCCGAGCCAAGGCGATGGATGTCTTGGCTCGGCAGTCGGTCGGGAGATTAGGTCAAGGATCGAGGTGAATCAACGAAAATCCAGGTTATGAGGCAGCTAAGCTGACCTAATATCGCGGGCCCGCTGCCATGAAGGCCCTTTGTCGGGCTATTTCCTAGGGCGATGGCTTAAACTCGTCCCATTTCGGACCTTTCTTCTCCCTCTTCCGGGGCGCATGCGGCCGGTGCTATAAGAGAGCCGCGCATGGGGGATCGCCGAGTGACACTGCTGGAAGTTTTGGTCATCGTCCTGATTCGAGGGTTGGGTGAGGTGCTGCCGCTGGGTGCTTCCGGGCATTTGGCGGCGCTGCCCATGCTGGCCGGAAGCGATGACGGCAGCAAAGCCCTGTCGGTCGCCGCCCATCTGGGAATCCTGCTGGCCCTGATGGCTTATTTCTGGCGCGATGTCGGGAACATGGGCGTGGGGGTCTGGCGGCTGGCCAAGGGCAAGCCCGATGGCGGCTCGCGCCTGTTTCTGCATCTGGCGGTCGGGACGATCCCGGCGGCGGCGGCGGGGTGGTTCCTGATCGACCATGTGGCGGGACTGGTGACGCCGATTACCGCCGCCGCTCTGGTGTTCGGCGGCGGGGTGCTGCTGCTGGCCTGCGACAAGCTGGGCGTCACGGTGCGGCGGATCGAGCATATGAGCTTCACCGGCTCGTTCAGCCTCGGTCTGCTCCAGGTGCTGGCCCTGATTCCGGGGGTGTCGCGCACCGGGATCACCATTACCATCGCCCGCCTGCTGGGCTGGGAGCGGCAGGCGGCGGCGCGGTTCTCGCTGCTGCTGGCCATGCCGCTGATCCTGGGGCATGGCGGGCGCACCTTCCTGGGGCTGTGGCGGCAGGGCGAGTTGATCCTGTCCGCCGATCTGATGATCGCGGCGGCGGGGGCGGCGCTGGTGTCGCTGGCGGCGGTGGCGGCCATGATGGCCTGGGTGGAACGCCACACCTTCCTGCCCTTCGCGGTGGAGCGAATCGTGTTCGGCGCCGGGGCCATGGGGTTGGCGCTGTGGATCGGTTGAGGCCGCCTGGGCCATCATAACAAGGACGTGTCATGACCAAGACCAATTCCGGTAATTTCTTCGAGGATTTCAAGCTCGGCCAGGTCATCAGCCACGCCACGCCGCGCACGGTGAGCAGCGGTGACGTGGCGTTGTACACCGCGCTGTACGGCTCACGCTTCGCCGTCAATTCCTCGGGCGAATTCGCCAGGACCATCGGCATGAGCGCCGAGGCGCTGGGCCATTTGGCGCCGGTGGACGACCTGCTGGCGTTCCATGTGGTGTTCGGCAAGACCGTGCCCGATATCAGCCTCAACGCCCTGGCCAATCTGGGCTATGCCGCCGGGCGGTTCGGTGCCCCGGTCTATCCCGGCGATACCTTGACCACCACCTCGACGGTGATCGGCCTGAAGGAGAATTCCAACAAGCAGACCGGCGTGGTCTATGTCCGCTCGGTCGGGGTCAATCAGCAGCGCGAGATGGTGGTCGAGTATGTGCGCTGGGTGATGGTGAAGAAGCGTGACGTCAACGCGGTCATCGTCGTGGATCAAGTCCCCGATCTACCCGCCGCCGTGGCCGCCGCCGACCTGATCATCCCCGGCCGCCTGGACCTGTCCGCCTATGACGACATCCTGGCCGGCAGTCCCCATCGCTGGGATGACTACGCCGTGGGCGAGCGGATCGACCATGTGGACGGCATGACCATCGAGGAAGCCGAACACATGCTGGCTACCAGGCTGTGGCAGAACACCGCCAAGGTCCACTTCAACCAGTATACCGAGGGCCAGGGCCGCTTCGGCCGTCGCCTGATCTATGGCGGCCACATCATCAGCCTAGCCCGCGCCCTGTCGTTCAACGGCCTCGGCAACGCCTTCAAGCTGGTGGCCATCAATGGCGGCCGCCACGCCAACCCCACCTTCGCCGGCGATACCATCCATGCCTGGTCGGAGGTGCTGGAGAAGATCGAGATTCCCGGCCGCACCGATGTGGGGGCGCTGCGCCTGCGTCTGGTCGCCACCAAGAACCTGCCCTGCGCCGGTTTCCCCTTCAAGGCCGAGGACGGCAAGGGATTCGACCCCGCCGTGGTGTTGGACTTCGACGTCACCGCGCTGATGCCGCGCCGGGGGTAGGCGGCGTATGGCGAGTTGAGGGCGCCTTGCCTTCCGCGGCACGGGCCGCGCGCGGCGCTCTAATCCATTCGCCGCCGGATGAAGTCGAGGACGCGCTCTCCGGCGCCGTGGTCCCACAGATCGGCGTGATGGGCGGTGGGCAGGAACACCCCTTCCTTGAGGGTGTCGGCGGCGGCCAGCAGGGCATGGCCCATGGCGACCGGCACGGTTTCATCCAGATCGCCGTGCACCACCAGCAGCGGTGCCGTCAGGCCGGCCATCTTCGACAGATTGTCGAAGCGGTCGAGGGTCAGCAGCCGCGCCAGCACCGGCAGGATATAGGGCGGCGCCAGATCGGCCACGGCGGTGAACGGGCATTCCAGCACCACCATCATGGGCTGGATCAGCCGGGTCATGGCCATGGCGATGCCGCTGCCCAGCGATTCGCCGTAGAGCACCAGCCGCGCGGCCGGGACGCCGCGGCCGGTCAGCCACTGGATCGCGGCGCGGCCATCGGCGACAAGCCCCTTCTCGCTGGGGCGTCCGGGGATGCCGCCATAGCCGCGATACTCCACCAGAAACAGGCCAAGGCCGGCATCCAGCAGGGCGCGGGCCTTGACGGCGCAGGTGGCGACGGTGCCGGAATTGCCGTGAAAGAACACCACGGTGGGCCTGGCCGGGTTGCGGGGCGGCGCATACCAGCCGCCGGCCGGCCAGCCGTCTCCGGCCCGCAGCGGCACCGGAACCATTTCGGGGAGTCCGGCTTCGGCCGGGTCGGATCGGTTGGGGTCGGGATGGTAGATCATGCCGCGCTGCCCCAGGGCCACCACCCCGATCAGCAGCAGATACAGTCCCCCGAAGGTCAGCAGTGCCTCGATCGCGATTCTTGCCAACACCATCCATTCCCCCAAGGAACGAGGCCCGTGAAGTGATCCACGGGCCTCGGATACTGCCATGAAAGGGTTTACGCGCTGGTTAAGCTCGGTTCATGCGGCTTTCGATCAGATCGTCGACCACCCCGGGATCGGCCAGGGTCGAGATGTCGCCCAGCGCGTCGAACTGGTTCTCGGCGATCTTGCGCAGGATGCGGCGCATGATCTTGCCGGACCGGGTCTTGGGCAGGCCGGGCGACCACTGGATCAGATCGGGGCTGGCGATGGGGCCGATTTCCTTGCGGACCCAATTGACCAGCTCCTTGCGCAGGTCCTCGCTCGGCTCCTCGCCCTGGATCAGGGTGACATAGGCATAGATGCCCTGGCCCTTGATCTCGTGCGGATAGCCGACCACGGCGGCCTCGGCCACCTTGGGATGGGCGACCAGGGCCGATTCGACCTCGGCGGTGCCCATGCGATGGCCCGACACATTGATGACGTCGTCGACCCGGCCGGTGATCCAGTAATAGCCGTCCTCGTCGCGCCGCGCCCCGTCGCCGGTGAAGTAGCGACCGGGATAGGTGGTGAAGTAAGACTGCTTGAAGCGCTCGTGATCGCCCCACAGGGTGCGCATCTGGCCCGGCCACGAATCGGCGATGCACAGATTGCCCTCGGTGGCGCCCAGCAGTTCCTTGCCCTCGGCATCGACCATCAGCGGCATCACGCCGAAGAACGGACGGGTGGCCGAACCGGGTTTCAGCGGCGTGGCGCCCGGCAGCGGGGAGATCAGGATGCCGCCGGTCTCGGTCTGCCACCAGGTATCGACGATGGGGCAGCGATTATTGCCGACCACCCGGTGATACCAGGTCCAGGCCTCGGGATTGATGGGTTCGCCCACCGACCCCAGCAGGCGCAGCGAGGCGCGGCTGGTCTGCTTCACCGGCTCCTCGCCTTCGCGCATCAGCGAGCGGATGGCGGTGGGCGCGGTGTAGAAGATGTTGACCTTGTGCTTGTCGACCACCTCCCAGAACCGCGATACCGTCGGATAGTTGGGGATGCCCTCGAACATCAGGGTGGTGGCGCCGTTGGCCAGCGGGCCGTAGACGATATAGGAGTGCCCCGTCACCCAACCCACATCGGCGGTGCACCAGTAGACATCGCCATCGTGATAGTCGAAGACGTATTGATGGGTGATGGCGGCATAGACCAGATAGCCGCCGGTGGTATGCACCACGCCCTTGGGCTTGCCGGTCGAACCGGAGGTGTAGAGCAGGAACAGCGGAGCCTCCGCGTCCATCTCCGCCGGCTTGTGCTCCGGCGACGCCTTGGCCACCAGTTCGTGGTACCAATGGTCGCGGCCGGCCACCATGTGGATGGCGCCGCCGGTGCGCTTGACCACGATGACGTTCTTGCACGACCAGCAGGTCTCCAGCGCCTTGTCGGCGTTGACCTTCAGCGGCACCTTGCGGCCGCCGCGCAGGCCTTCGTCGGCGGTGATCAGCAGCGAGGAATCGCAATCCTGGATGCGGCCGGCCAGGGCGTCGGGGGAGAAACCGCCGAACACGATGGAGTGGACCGCGCCGATGCGGGCGCAGGCGAGCATGGCCACCGCGGCTTCGGGAATCATCGGCAGATAGATGGTGACGCGGTCGCCCGCCTTGACCCCCAGGCCGCTCATGGCATTGGCCATGCGGCAGACCCGCTCGTGCAGGTCGCGATAGGTGATGTGGGCCGATTCGTTGGGGTCGTCGCCTTCCCAGATGATGGCGGTCTGATCGCCGCGCTTGGCCAGATGGCGGTCGAGGCAGTTGGCGGCGACGTTCAGGGTGCCGTCATGGAACCATTTGATGTGGACGTCGCCGCTATAGGAGACATCCTTCACCTTGGTGTAGGGCTTGATCCAGTCGATGCGTTTGCCATGCTCTCCCCAGAATCCCTCGGGATCCTTGATCGACCGCGCATACCATTCGGTATAGGTCTTCTCATCGATCAAGGCGGTCTTGGCGGTCTCGGCGGAAATCGGATAGACGTCGGACATTGTGGGGGTGTCTCCCTTTTTTGATTGACCCGCGATCGTGTTTGCCCGGCGCGGGGCGTTTCCCCAGATAGAGAAAACGCGAGTATGTTCGACTCGGGCGGGGGATACAAGCCCGCTCAAAGGGGTAGGTGAGAGGCTTTCACGGAAGCTTAATCTACCCAAGGTATTAGAGGATGACGACCTGCCCGCCGTGTACCGCGACGGGGAACGGGGTGAGGCCGCGGCCCTGGCAGGGACCGCGCACACAACCGCCGGATTCGATGTCGAACAGGGCGAAATGGTTGGCGCACAGGATGCCGGTCTTGAAGATGTCGAGGAACTTGTCCTCCTCCTGATTGAGCGGCGCCCCCACATGTGGGCAGGAATTGACATAGCCGAACACCTCGTCGTCCCGGCGCACCACGAAGATGCGCAGCCGGGCGCCGTCTTGTTCCACCGTGAAGCCCTTGGCGCCGGGGTTCTCGATGTCGGCGAGGGCGCAAAGGGGGGTAGGAATGGTCATGCCAATTCCCCTACCCCTCCCAGATCACACAGCAGCCGCCACGACGCCTCATCCACCGGACAGACCGACAGGCGCGACTGGCGCACCAGCGGCAGATGCTCCAGCCGGGGGTCGCCCTTGATCCGGGCCAGGGTGACCGGCGTCTTCAGCGGCATCAGCGCCTTGAAGTCCACCACCACCCATTTGCCCTCGGAATCGGTGGGATCGGGGTAGGATTCCCGCACCACCTCGACCACGCCGACGATGCGTTTTTCCTCCACCGAGTGGTAGAAGAAGGCGCGGTCACCGACCTTCATGGCCTTCATGTTGCCGGCGGCCTGGTGATTGCGCACCCCGTCCCAGTACTGGACGCCCTTCTTGACGTGATCGTCCCACGACCAGGCCCCCGGCTCGGACTTGACCAGCCAGAATCTCAAGGGAAGACCTTCTTGTAGGGCCAGACGGTGACGCTTTCGAACAGGCCGGCCTTGGCGTAGGGGTCGGCCGCCAGGAAGGCTTCGAGTTCGGCGCGGTCGGTGAAATCCAGCACCAGCAGGCTGCCGATCATGGTCTGGCGATCGTCGCTTTGCAGCGGCCCGCCGATCACCACCTTGTCCAGATTAGCCGTCATATAGGCCAGATGGGCGGCACGGTTGTCGAGGCGGGTCTGAAGCTGACCGGGCTTGTCCTTGCAGTGGACGGCGAACATACTCTGATCCTCCCATTATCGATGACCCTACACCACATTAGCGCGCGAAGGACTCCCATGGAAGCACATGAAGCCCACGAAACCATCCACGAGGCGGCGCTTCATGACGAGCACCATGGCGGCCACGATGCCGGTCCGATCAAGAGCAGCCGCAACAAGAAGATCGCGGTGCTGATCAGCGTGCTGGCCATGTTGCTCGCCATCGTCGAGGCCGGCGGCAAATCGGCCCAGAACGCCTCGCTCTCGGCCAATATCAACGCCAACGATCTGTGGACATTCTATCAGGCCAAGACCATTCGCCTGACCACCTTGCAGAGCAGCGCCGATCTGCTGGAACTGGCGGTTCCCGGCGAGGCCGCCGCCAGAAAGGTGGCGGAATGGCGCGCCGCCGTCCAGCGCTACGACAGCGATCCCGCCAGCGGCGACGGCCGCAAGGAGCTGATGACCAAGGCCAAGGCCGCCGAGGCCGCGCGTGACACCGCGCTCAGCGCCTATCACATGTTCGAATACGGCGCCGCCGCCCTGCAGATCTCCATCGTCCTGTGTTCGGCGGCGGTGGTCACCGGCGTGATCGGTCTGGCCATCGGGGCCGGCGGCCTGGGGCTGCTGGGAGTGGTTTTCGCCCTGCTGGGATGGCTTGCCCCGACCTTGATCCACCTGTAGTCGGTTCAACCCATCATCCTCCATTATCGATCGTAAGAGCCGGCCGGATTTGTTCGGACAGTTTTGGGCGGCGGTTAGTCTGAACTTCCCACTGTCCAGGCGCGCAAGCCATTGATTCTACAGCATAGACCCGCTTTTGGCCATATAAATGTAGCCATGTAATTGATAATAACACCCTTGCATTGACGCGGCCGCGTGGCATCATTG
>Ga0316222_1000709_pt1 | contig 47676 bp, 40 predicted proteins | sample TBH18011metaG_FD_206008 | JGI IMG/M metagenome (GOLD analysis project Ga0316222, IMG submission 206008) | Freshwater microbial communities from Trout Bog Lake, Wisconsin, USA - TBH18011 | ecosystem: Environmental > Aquatic > Freshwater > Lake > Hypolimnion/Profundal zone | place: USA: Wisconsin... | reverse complement strand
CCCGACCTCTTCCAAGACCACGACGCCCCCGACAAGCAATATGACACCGCCGGGCTGAATGCCCCCGGGATCATCGATACCGTGCTGAAAGCCCTCAGGTGGAATGAGGCGCCAGAATACGCCGGGGGGGGGCAAAACCCCCGCCGGCGTTGTGGCTTAGGCCCCTATTCCACCCCGTGCATCAGGCGCTTCATCGGCACCGCCAGCACCAGCAGCAGCACGCCGATGCCGATGGTGATCAGCCCAAACTCGCGGTAAATGCCGACATAGGTGTCTAGGCTGAGCTTGAGATTGGTCACCTCGCCGCCCACAGTTTCCACACTGGCCGATTGCGCCAACATGCCGGCCAGCGACTGCGCCACCGAGATCGACAGGAACCACACCCCCATCATCAGCCCAACGATCCGCGCCAGTGACAGCTTGGTGATCATGGATAGGCCGACCGGCGAAATGCACAGCTCGGCCACCGATTGGATCACATAAAGCCCGGCCAGCCACCACAGTCCCACCCGGTAATCCGGCCCCACAAATTGTGCGCCCAGCACCAGAAACAGAAAGCCCGCGCCCACGCCCACCAGCGCGAGGCCGAATTTCACCGGGATCGAGGGTTCGGCCTTGCGCCGCGCCAGCCATGCCCACAGCGCCGCCATCACAGGCGCCAGCAGAACCACCGCCACCGGATTGAAATTCTGCGTCTGCGGCGCGGACATGGTGAACAGCCCGAATACCGAGCGGTTGGTATTGCGATCCGCAAACAGCGTCAGCGAGGAGCCGGCCTGTTCAAACAAGGTCCAGAACACCACGTTGAAGGTGATCAGCACCATCGCGGCGACCATCATCTGGAATTCGGCTTTGCTGCCCTTGGCCCAGGCGTAGCCGAGGATGCCCGGCACCGAGGTGAAGAAAATGAGATAGAGCACCTTGTTGAGCAGCGGCAGCGCCATCAGCGCGCCCCAAAAGCCAGACCCGGCTGCGGGCGGCGCGGCAGCCATCAGATTGCTGAACAGCCAATAGACAAGGGGCACCGCCACCACGGCCCCGGCATAGATCAGCAGTGCGCGATCTCCGCCCGTGTCGCCCGCGGGGCGATGCGGCGTTTCGCCATAGCCCGCCAGCCGCCCGCCGTCGAAGCTGATCAGCACATAGGCAATGGTCATCCCCACACCGGCGATGGCAAACCCCGCCCACCAGCCGAACAGGTCCGCAAATAGCGGGCACAGCAACTGGCCCAGAATGGAACCGAGGTTGATCCCCATGTAGAAAATGGTGAAGCCCGCGTCGCGCCGCCGATCTCCATCGGCATAGAGCGCGCCGACCATGGTCGAGATATTTGGCTTGAAGAAACCATTGCCGACCGAAATCGTCGCCAGCGCCATCAGCAGCACCGCCACCATCAGCGGGTTCTGGTCCGCGCCCTCGGTAAAACCGCCCGGGGGCAGGGTGCGCGCCACATGGCCGTCGGGCGCATTCAGCGCGATGCCGCCATCGCCCAGCCCATGGATCGCCAGCCTTTGCCCGTTCAGCATCACAAAGCGCTGCTCACCGGCCGCCGTGGTGGGGCCGTCGTGGAAATGGGACACCTCCACCGCATGATGCGTGCCATCAAAGGCCAGCCAAGCCTGCGAGGGCTGCCCGCCCACCGCCAGAACGAAATAGCCGATCGCCATCATCGCCGCGCCAAAGCGCACTGTGCGCTTGGAGCCCAGATATTGGTCCGCGATCAGGCCGCCGATCAGCGGGGTCAGGTAAACCAGCGCGGTATAGCCGCCGTACAGCCCGGTGGAGGCATGGTCGCCCAGCACGAAATGCTTGGTGAGATAGAGCGTCAGCAGTGCGCGCATGCCGTAAAAGCCGAAGCGTTCCCACATTTCGGTGGTGAACAGGCGGGCGAGTTGGCGGGGGTGGCCGAACCAGCCAGTGTTGACGCTCGTATCAGGCGGGGCGGGGTGATCGCCGGAAAGGGTGGTCATAGAAAGAGGCATCCTCAAGAAATTTTATAACGGCATGCTAACGACAAATGTCGTTTTGTCCAACTGGCCTGTAAAAGGTAAAGGTGGGCCTTGCGTGGCGCGCTGTGTTATGGCAGTGATGCACCATGGTTGACCCCACCCGCCCCGTCTATTTGAAACTGCGCGATTTGATTGCCGCCGCGATTATCGATGGCACCTATCCAGAAGGCGAGATGCTGCCTTCGGTGCGGGCACTGGCGGTGGCACAGGGTGCCAATCCGCTGACCGTGGCCAAGGCTTATCAACAATTTCAACTGGATGGCTTGGTGGAGGTGCAGCGCGGCGTGGGCATGTTGGTGCGGCCCGGCGCGGCCGAAGCCCTGCGCGCGGCGGAAAAGCAGCGGTTTCTTTCCGCCGAATGGCCGGAAATTCGTGCCCGCATCGATCTGCTGCGGATCACCCCGGCGGAATTGCTGGCAGAGGCCTGATTTTCTAAGGTCGGCGTGGCCAGTTACGGCAGGATCGCAAAGGTGACGCATAAGTGTCTGGCGGGATTGCATTGCGGAAACTTTTCTGGCAACTTTACAATTGTTGGCGCTTTGGGCGCTGCCGTTGAAGCCAATCCGCCGTTCCGAGTGATTCGGCGTTTACGGACACGAGGATATTGCGATGATTAGATCCGAACTGCTGTTGGCATTGGCCAAGGATAATCCTGAACTGCGCGCCGAGGATGTGGAGCGCGTCGTGGACGTGTTCTTTGATGAAATCGCCCAGCGTCTGGCCGAGGGTGGCCGGGTGGAACTGCGCGGCTTTGGCGCGTTTTCGACCCGCGAACGCGACCCCCGCAAGGGCCGCAACCCGCGCACCGGCGAATCGGTGGAAGTCCCCGGCAAACGGGTGCCCTTCTTCAAACCCGGCAAGGAAATGCGCGCACGCCTGAACGTGTGACGCGGGTGATCCGCATATTGGTGCGGCTTGCCCACGCAGGGCCAATATGCCACAGACCCCGGCGCGCGGACGTGGCGGAATGGTAGACGCCGGGGACTTAAAATCCCCTGAGCTTTGCTCGTGCGGGTTCGAGTCCCGCCGTCCGCACCATAGGATCGCCGCAACAGATGCAGTCGGAGGCGTCGATGCCGATCCCTGAAACGACTGGCGCATTCGCCATTGTTCCTCACAATGATTTGGAGGCGGCAATGCCTTTCTGGGAACGCCTCGGCTTTGCGCGGACCGGCGGCGATAGCAACTATATCATTATGACCGGTTGGGGCTGCGAGGTTCACCTGACGCAAGCCGGGTCTGGGGCATGGCGCGTGCCTGCGGAAAACAACCCCTTCGGCGTCTTTATCCGCACGCCTGATGTGGCCGCAATCGCCGCGCGCGTCGAGGACCTGATCATCCGCCCCGGTGGGGTTCTACGTCACCGGGAGTGGGGCCTCTATGAGGTCGGCATCTGCGGCCCGGATGGCTTGCTGGTTCGCGTGGGTTGGCCTTCGCGGCTCATTTCGGCAGCGGGCGCGGCCGGCGGGTAAAGCCATAATGGCCTGCTCAATTTTGGCTCGCCGCCGCTGTTAAAAACTTTCGCGCAAGCTGAGGCGGATTTCTCGGGGTTCTGCCGGATGGACAGTTATGCCATTGGGGTTGGGCGGCGTTGATGGCGATATTTGATAATCTTGCCCATAGGCGATGTCATAATAGTTGGCGTTGAACAGGTTGAGCACTTCCACCGCAACCGCGATACGGCGGTGTGTTTGCAAGGACCCACGGATATTTGCCACGAATGCCGCAGGCGCCGTCAATGTTCCATCCTGAGTGAGCGGATAGGCGCCAAAATACCGGCCCTCTGCGGTGAGTGACCAATGATCCGCGTCGTGAAGAGTGGCCCCGATGCGGGCGACGCGCGCCACGGCGTTGGGGATAAGATCGCCCGCTGAACCATTGGCATTTTCAGCGGCATAGCGCGCATGGGTCCAGGCATAATCAAAGTCCAGCAACCACCAGCGCCCAAAGCTACAGTGGTTGTTCCATTCGTACCCATACCGGCGGCTGGCGGCGTTGGGCGTTGTGGAGCCTATTGTGGCATCCGCGCTGTAAACCAACTCGCTGTCGCTGTTGAGGCTCCATACGCTCAGGGAGGTTTGCAGGCCCGGAACCGCCTCTGTGCGGATGCCGGCCTCTTTGCCAAACGCCTTGACCAGCGCCGGAACCCGCAGAGCCGGGCCGCCGGTGGTTGGGTCGATCAGGCCAATCACGCCGCGTGCATCGTTGCTGTGAAAGCCCCGGCCCGCCGATAGAAAGAACTCGGTCCGGGAAAACGGGCCGAAGACCAGAGAGCCCTTAGGGGAGGCCAACGCGGCCGAGGCGCGCCCAGAATTCTCAGGGATTATCCGGGCCAGCCTGCTCATCGTCACCGTATCGAGCCTGACGCCGATTATGGAACGCAGCCATTGTGCCCAGCGTGTGGTGTTTTTCGCATAAATGCCGAGCTCGTTTTCCGTGATATGATCGTCGCTGACCGCGGCGAAGGCGACGCGCGATTGCGTATCGTGCAGGGCAACATCGATGGCATCGTGGCGTAACTGCGCGCCGAACTCGGTGGTGCTGGCGCGGCCAAGAAATCCATGCCGCCATCCTTGTGCGAGGCTTGCGCCGATAATGTCGCGTGCGTCACTTTGTGAAAATTGATCCGAAGGCAGATTGGGGTCCGGTGCCTCGGCATGGCGCAATTCGTAGAAGGTGAAATCAGACCATAATTGCAGGTGATAGTTCTGATAAAAGGCTGCCGCTCTGGTAAAGGCGGAACCGGTGTCATGGTGCCATTCGCCAGAGACGATATCGCGCCCACTGCGTCCGCCATCGGTGGGGTCCAGTGCCGCGAACCGGGCGACAGCCCCGGTGGTGATTAATTCCAATGGGATTTGGTCGGTCGAATTCCAAGCCGCGCGATAATGGGTGATGTCGATCGACCAGCCTCGCTGTGCATTGCCGTCCGAGGCACGCAGCAGCACATTGGTTTTGTGCAGATTCTCCGGGGTTAGCCAAGGGCCATTTTCACGCATGAATTCCCCGGCCACCAGAATGCGGGGGCCATCGTTCTTTGCCACAGGGAAGGAATCGGCGAACAGGCCGCGCCAGTAATTATAACTGCCCCCGGTGATATCCGCGATGCCGCTGTCCAATTGATCGCGGATGTGAATTCTGGCCGAGCCGGCGGCAGCGAAATCGCCATTCTCGGCGAAATAGGTGCCCTTGCTATAATCGATATGGTCGACCAATTCGGGGATCAGGAAATTGAGGTCTGCATAACCCTGGCCATGCGCGTTAGTGGGCATATTGACCGGAACACCATCGACGCTGCTGGCAAAATCGGTGCCGTGATCCAGATTGTACCCGCGCAAGAAATATTGGTTGGCCTTGCCGTCGCCCGAATGCTGCGTGACGATCAGGCCGGGTATGGTTTCCAAAGCCTCGCCCGGGCGCAATAGAGGCATTTCGCGCAGCAAATCGCCCGAAACCGTGCCTGCAGAGGCCGTGTCATTACTCCCTATGGCTGTGTCATAGTGGTGGCCCACAACCACAATGGGCTGCTGGCTGGTGGTATCAGATGGTGTTGGTTCACCGTCTGCCATCGCCACGCGCGGCAAGGCGGCCAGAGCCACGGCGAACACTGCGCGGGCAATATTGCGCCGGCCAAATGATAAAACGCGTTCTGGCAGCATGCCTCATCGCCGTATGATAATTTTACCTATTGTGCATACAATTCGGCGCGGGCGATGTCGCTGAAAAAGTTGATCGCTGAACGAAAAATCTTGAATGGTAGGGCACTTACCATCATCTCCGTCGGCGTGTCCAAATGGCTGTCTGTGTTCCGCGCAAAGAGATTGGCGAACGTCATCTGGATGAACGCAGGCCAATTCCATAAATATAAAATTTATATTTCAAATACCGTATCCATTAAAAATTCAAATTGTTATATTTTTTCGTAATTTCCACATTAATTTTTGCATTAATAGTTTCGCTGGACAGTGGCTACGCTGCTGGTCCCGATTATGTTCGGCCAACGATAACCAAAGATGCCAATTACTCACACGAAGCATCGCTCGCCGGCACAGTGTCCGCCTTGATGACAGGCGGCGCTGTACAGCGATTCCGGGCCTGTCAGGACGTGGCGGTTCCGTGGTGCGCAAGGTGCATCAGCCTGAAACAGCAGCGTAAACGTGGCATTGCTTGGGCCGAATTACTGCGCCTGAACGCGGCCTATTGGGCCTCTCTTAACGTGCGACAATAGTGCCACGGCGCACTTAGTTTCTATTTCCCCCCAACGCTAGGACTATTACGATGAAAGTCATTATTGCTGGTTTCCTTCTCCCCCTTGGTCTGTTGATTGCGACACAGGCGCTGGCCCAGGATATCGGCAACGTCACGCAGGCCATCCCGGTTCGTGACGCGGACCATGTGGTCATTGGTTTGGGGGCGATTTATTCTTCTGGATCCGAAGGCGGGGACATCTACCGGTTTCTGCCCGTGCCAGTCGTTGATATCAAAAAGGGTCGATTTTTCGCCAATCTGCGCGATGGGATAGGGGTGGACGTCGTCGACACCGATTTTGTCACGGTTGGGGCCAGCATCACCACGACACAGGGACGCCGCGCCAGCGATGTGCCGCCGGGAATTGGCTCGGTATCCTTTGGTGCGGGCGCGCATGGTTTCATCAGGTTCCATGACCACGGCTTTTTCCTCACTTTTGGTGGAACGCAAGGTTTTGCCGGCGGCACGCAAGGTTTTGTGGCTGATGCCAATTTATCCTATCCGGTATCCGTGAGCAAGCGTCTGACCATCAGTCCGGCGATCAGCACCACCTAGGCCAATGCAAAGTTCAACAATGCCTATTTCGGCATCGATGACGCTCAATCAATTGCATCGGGATTGCCGGTATATGCGCCGGGCGCGGGCTTTAAGGATGTAACAGCCAGCCTTATGGCCAATTATCACCTGAACAAACACATGATCCTCAGCGTTTCAGGAAACTATACGTCAATCCTAGGCAACGACGCCGACAGCCCGGTGGTGGCAAAAAAGCAAAGACCAGCGGGGTTGTTTTCCATTGCCTATAGGTTCTGATGGATACATCAGAACCGAAGCGTTTCCAGCCTATCGTTGGGGTGTTTTGGCGCGCCGATTTTGGGTGAGGCCATTTTCGCCTTTTGGACAGCGTCAGTTAGATTTTGTTAACCAAGTTTGCCTAGATCTTTTCCACCCTATCGGTATCCTCCGTCGGGGCCGGATCAGGATCGTTCAGTGCGCCCAGTTCACATAGGTCCAGTTCAAACAGGCAAAGTCAGCATGATCGCAGCCAAAACGAGTGCAGACGGCGATGCCAGCCAGCCCTTTGCGGGCGCGCGGCCTGATGTGTCGATCATCATGCCCTGCCTCAACGAAATGCAGAGCCTGCCGCATTGCATCCTCAACGCGCGCGAGGCCTTGGCGCAGATTGGCGCGCATTATGGGCTGACGGGTGAGATCGTCATTGCCGATAATGGTTCGACCGATGGCAGCCAATCGCTGGCCACCAGCCTGGGTGCGCGGGTGGTGGCGGTGGCGCGGCGCGGCTACGGCGCGGCCCTGATCGGCGGCTGCGAGGGGGCGCGGGGGCGTTTTCTCTTGATGGGCGATGCCGACGGTTCCTATAATTTTTGCGACGGCGTGGCGATGGTGGGGCGCCTGACCGAGGGCGCGGATCTGTGCATCGGCAGCCGCTTTGCCGGCGGCATCGCGCCGGGCGCCATGCCCTGGAAGAACCGCTACATCGGCAATCCGGCGCTGACCGGCGTGCTGAACCTGTTTTTCCATTCCGGCATAGAGGACGCCCATTGCGGCATCCGCGCCATTACCAAAGACGCGTTCGAGGCCTGCGGGCTGTCGTCATCGGGCATGGAATTTGCCAGCGAGATGGTGGTGAAGGCCTCCTTGCAGAATCTGCGCATCGACGAGGTGCCCGCCACCCTGTCGCCCGATTTGCGTGAGCGCGCCCCGCATCTGCGTCCTTGGCGCGATGGCTGGCGGCACTTGCGTTATATGCTGATGCTCAGTCCGACTTGGGTGTTTGGCGTGCCGGCGCTGTTTGCGCTTCTGGTGGGCGCGGGGCTGATGGGCGCGGCTGCGGCGGAGTTCTGGCATCCCGGCGCGGCGCCGCAGATTGGTGCCTATTGGACGCTGCTGGGATCGATGCTGGTGTCGGTGGGGCATTTGTCGCTGTTGCTGGCGCTGGCGGGACATCTCTATTCGATCCGCGCCGGTTACCGCGTGCCGACGCGCGTCACCCGGATCGCCGCGCGCCTCGCCACGTTGGAGACGATGCTGGGCAGCGGGCTGGGCCTGCTGATGCTGGGCGCGGGGGTGCTGGTGGCGGTGGCCTATGGCTGGGCGGCGCGCAATTTTCAGGCGGCGCCTTCGTTGTTGCCGGCGGCGGTGGGCACTTTGGCGATCACGCTGGGGATGCAGAACGCGCTGGGCGGGTTCCTGATGGCGATCATCGGCGGGCATGAGGCGCGGTTCTTTGGCGACGTTCCCCCCGACCACACCCCATGAGCATATGGCTGAGCGTGGTCATGCCGGTGCATAGCGGGGCGGCCTATCTGGGCGCCACGCTGGAGAGCGCCGCCGCAGAGGTCGCCGGCGATGTGGGGGTTGAATTTCGTCTGTATAATTCGCTCGCCGATGATGGCGCGGCGCGCGCCATTGCGGATGGCTTTGCGGGGCGGCTGAACATGGTGTGGCAGGATGTGCCGCAGCTTGGCCCCTGGACCGCGAAGACCAACCTGGGCGTCGCCGAGGCGCGCGGCACTCATATCGCGATGCTGCATCAGGACGATTTGTGGTTGCCGGGTCATCTGGCCGCTTTGCGCGCCGCGCGTGATACGGGCGGGGTGATGTCAGTGGCGCCGTCGCGGTTTATCGGGCCTGCGGGGCAGGATTTGGGGCTGTGGGGTTTGCCCTTTGCGCCGGGGGTGCATGCTGGGGCTGATTTTGCGCGTACGCTGCTGGTGCAGAACACCATCGCCATCCCCAGCCCCTTGATCGCGCGCGAGGCTTGGCCGGCGTGCGGCGGGCTGGACGATGCCCTGTGGTACACCGCCGATTGGGATCTGTATTTGAAGCTGGCGCGCGCGGGCGGGGTTCATGTGCGCAGCGCCGCCACCACCGCGTTCCGCGTCCACGCGAAATCGCTGACCATGACCGGCAGCCGTGACGCCGCCAGTTTCCGCGCCCAGCACGAGCAGGTTCTGGCGCGCCATTTGCCTGCGCTGGCACCCTTGCCGCGGGGGCTGGAGCGCCGCGCGCGCACCAGCATCGCGGTGAATTGCGCGCTGGCGGCGGCGTCCAATGGACAGCGCGCGGGGCTGATGGGCGCGGCGGGGCGGGTTTGCGCTCTGGGGCCGATGGGGGCTTTGCGTTTCATCCGCGAGAGCCGTTTGATTGACAGATTGCGCCCGCGCCTTCGCCTGATGCTGTCGGGGGGTATGTGAATATGGCGCCCGTCAACCGCGCGGCTTTGCTGGAAACATTGCGTTATCTGGGCAATGGGGCGATCTGCGCCGGGGCCAATATGGCGGTGCTGATCGGCGGCAACCGGATGGGATTTGGCCATTTTGTGCTGGTACTGGCGACATGGGTGGTGGGCGGCACGCTGGGTTATCTGCTGCATGCGCGCCTGACGTTTCGCGAAGGGCTGAGCACCATGGCTTACGGCCGGTTTATGGCCGGGGTGGCGCTGGGGATACCGGCGACTTGGGTGCTGCTGGAGCTGTTTGCGGGGTGGCTGCGCTGGCCTATGGAGGTGGCGGCGCCGGCGGTGACCATCGCCATGCTGGTCTATAATTACGCCAATGCGCGGATCGCCATTTTGTGGCGGCGCTGGTGGCGGGTGGAACGAGGGACGTAACGCTTGGGCAAGCAACTGACATATGACACGCTGGAGCGCATTCACCCGCCGCGCCCGGTGGATCGCCTGAGCTATATCGCCGAGGCGTGCCGGGGCAAGCGGGTGCTGGATATAGGCTGCCTCGATGAAACCGCGCTGGCCAAGCGCGACACCGAGCATTGGCTGCATGGGCGGATCGCCGCGCTGGCGGCATCTGTGGTGGGGGTGGATGCGTCGGCGAAGATCCCGGACGCGGGCCTGATCACCGCGCCCAATGCCGCCATCTATCGCGGCGATGGCATTGATCCGCAGGTGGCGGCGCTGGATGACGGGGCGATAGACATCATCACCGCCGGCGAATTTATCGAGCATATCGAACAGCCGCTGGTGTTCCTCGCCGCGATGAAACGGCGGTTTGCGGGGCGCGAGTTGATCCTGTCCACCCCCAACGGGCTGGCGCTGGCGAACAGCCTGCTGGGGCTGGCGGGGGGCGAGGCGCAGCACCCTGACCACATCCATCTGTTCACCTATAAGGTGTTGAACACGCTGTGTTTACGCGCGGAGTTTGCGGAGTTTGAGATCATCCCCTATCGCTTTTACGCGACCGAATTGCTGATGAACAGCCGGGGCATCAAACGGCTGGCGGTCGCCTTAGCCGAGCGGATGGTGCGCGCCGGCGAGTGGTGTTTTCCACTGCTCAGCTTTGGTTATATCGTGCGGATTTCGCTTTAATTTTTGGTAAGCCGCGTTTTCCTAGCCGCCGGGTGAAGCCACCCGGCTCGAAAACGCTTTAACGCAGCACCTTGACCCGGCAGCCGGCGTCCTGAAATTCGGCGGTTTGTTCGGCGAGGCGGGCGTTGGCTTGGCCCATCGGCAGGGCGTTGAAATATTCCGATATCGTGCCAAAGAACGCGTCGGTGGGCAGGGCGATGGTGACCGGTTTTTGGGCGTGGCAAATCCGGTGCGCCAGTTCGGTGATGTCGTCGATCTCGCCGGCTGCCAGACGGATCGGGCGGTTGGAGAGGTCAGGCCGGTTCAGCACCAGATCCAGCGTATAGGGCGCGTCGCCCTCGGCGATCATAACATAGTCGGCGTCGGCGGTGTTGATGCGGGCGTTGGTTTCGGCATAGGGCGCATAGAGCCGGTGCGTCATCCACGCCTGCACCGGCAACAGCACCAGCGCCGACAGAGCCAGCACCGCGACCAGCACCGGGCGCATCCGCGTTTGCGCCGTACCCAGCCACCTCCAGCCATATCCCCCCAGCAAAGCCGCGCTGCCCAGCACCCCATGAACATAGCGATAGCCAAAGCCATGCCCTTGATGCGGCAGGATAATCGCCATAATCACGATCGGCGCGGCAAAGCCCGTCGCCAGCGCCAGCGCCATGGTATCACGCCGCGCCGCGCAAAAGCCCGCGATCAACAGTGGCAGCATCGCAAGGCTGGACCAATTGCAAAAACGCAGCAGGTTTGCCGCCGTCATCGGCAGGTAATTGGTGTTTTGCGCGTGCATTTGCGCCAGTCGCTCGGCGAAGCTGACGCCCATTTGCGTCACCGAGCCCGGCCCCGCCACCAAGCCTTGCGTGTAATGCGGATACCACATCCAGAACAGGCCAATCGCGCCGTAAGCAGGCACAAACAGCGCCAACCGCCCCCAGCGCCTCTCCCACGCCAGCTTGGCCATAAAGGGCGCGACGAACAGCGGGTGGAACAGGGGCTGATGCAGCCCGGTGCCGATAAAGCCCACCGCGATGGCGGCGATATCCGTCCGCCGCCGGTCCGCCAGAAACAGCCACAGCCACACAAGGTTGAAAAACAGATGCGCCGGCATGGCAAAGGCGCTCATCCCCGCCATCACCACCGCGCCAGACAGCATCAGCAACAGCAGCGAAATGCTGGCTGCCTCCAGGTCCTGCGGCCACAACCGCCGCGCACATCCCCACAGCGCCAAGGCAGAGCCCGCAGTCAGCAGAGGCCCGGTCAGCGCGGGGTCGGCCACGCTGCCCACCGCGGCGCGCAGCATCGAATTGCCCGGCAGATAGTTCGACACCCACGCCACCGGATGCGCCACCGCCAGCGTCGTCAGCGTGTTCAGCGCATCGGCATCGCCGCGCCATGCCGCCGGCAGCGGCCACACCAGACGGTGCGCGGCGTAAATGCGGGTGTCGAACACCGCCATTTGCTCGTCACGGCTGAGGTCATATCCGCAGAGCACCAGATAATGCCCGGCATAGCACGCCGCCAGCACCAGCAGTGCCAAGCCCAGCACCATCGGCCATGACAGCTGCAAAGGCTGCGCGCAAATCCGCGTCAAGGCCCGGCGCGTTACCGGCAAAAACGCCACGCCGATCAGCAGAAATTGCAGCAGCATCAGCCGCGCATCCTCTGCCCGCAGGTAAAACGCCGGGATGTCATAGGTGGCAAACGACGCCGCCACCCGCAGCATCAGCGGCAAACCCATCGCGGCATAGGCAATCAAACGCAGGCTATCGCGGCGCGGCGCGGATGCTTTGCCACCTGCCAAATCAGCATTGCTGTCCATCATTGCCCTTTATGCCGCCTGGCCGCGTCCTTGTGCCCGGCGCAATTCCATAACAGCTTTCGCCGCGGTTTCCAGCGCGGGGCCCGCATTTATCGGCGGCGTTAACCACTGGTTAGGCATTTTCCTTCACTTCCGATTGTCAGGGTGAATATGGATGTGGGCGATATGGCACAGGCAAAACCGATCAGCAGCGTGGACGTCGCCATCATCGGCGCGGGGCCGGCTGGGCTGACCGCGGGCTATCTGCTGACCAAGGCCGGGCTGACGGTGGCGATCATCGAAAAAGACCCGCGTTACGTCGGCGGGATCAGCCGCACGGTGGAGCACGAGGGATACCGCTTTGACATTGGCGGGCATCGGTTTTTCTCGAAATCGCAGGCCGTGGTGGATCTGTGGAACGAGATCCTGCCCGATGATTTCATCCAGCGCCCCCGGATGAGCCGCATCTATTACGAGGGCAAATTCTATTCCTACCCCTTGCGCGCGTTTGAGGCGCTGGGCAATCTGGGGTTGTGGCGCAGCACCATGTGCATGGCGAGCTTTGCGCAGGCCAAGCTGTTCCCGCGCCGCGCGGTGAAAAGTTTCGAGGATTGGACCATCAACCAGTTCGGGCAGAAACTCTATTCGATTTTCTTCAAGACCTATACCGAGAAGGTCTGGGGCATGCCCTGCGATGAAATGAGCGCCGATTGGGCCGCTCAGCGGATCAAGGGCCTGTCGCTGTGGAGCGCGGTGGTCGATGGGCTGAAGCGCAGCCTTGGCCTCAACAAACGCCCCAACGACGGCATGGCAACCAAGACCTTGCTGGAAAGCTTTCGATACCCGCGCCAAGGGCCGGGGATGATGTGGGAAGCCGCGCGCGACCACATTCTGGTCACCGGCAAGGGCGAAGTGCTGATGGGACACGCGCTGAAGCAATTGGCCGGCACGGAAGACGGCTGGCGCGTCACCGCCACCCATGCGGATGGCGAGCGCGTGATTACCGCGGGGCATGTCATTTCCTCTGCGCCGATGCGCGAATTGGCGGCGCGGCTGCATCCCTTGCCCGCCAGCCTACCACAGGCGATGGAGCTGAAATACCGCGATTTCCTGACCGTGGCGTTGAAAATTCGCTCCGACGATTTGTTCCCCGACAACTGGATCTATATCCACGATGACAAGGTGCAGGTCGGCCGCATCCAGAACTTCCGCTCGTGGTCGCCAGAGATGGTGCCCGATGCCGGTGTCGCCTGCGTCGGCCTCGAATATTTCTGCTTTGAGGGCGACGGGCTGTGGGCGCAGGACGACGCCGCGCTGATCGCGCTCGCCACGCGTGAGATGGAAATTCTGGGCCTCGTGCGCGCGGAGCAAGTGATCGGCGGCGCGGTGGTGCGGCAGGAAAAGGCCTATCCGGTGTACGACGAGACCTATGCCGCCAACGTCAGCGCCATGCGCGCCGATCTGGAGGCAGCTTTCCCCAGCCTGCATCTGGTGGGCCGCAACGGGATGCACCGTTACAACAACCAGGATCACGCGATGATGACCGCGATGTTGACCGTGGAAAACATCATGGCCGGCGCGCGGGTTTACGACACATGGTGCGTCAACGAGGACGCCGAATATCACGAGGAAGGCCGCGAAGGCGCTGAGCGTGCCCCCACCACCGATCAAGCCGCCGCCTTGGCCTCGGTTCGCGAAGTGCCCACGCGCATTGCTGCCGATAACGGGCGCCGGGCCGCCTGAGTCGATGCTGGGTGTAGCCCTGCGCGCTGTAAACAGCACCTTCCTGCGCTATGTCGCGGCGAGCGGCGTGGCGTTATGCGCTGATATGGGCAGCTTTTTGGTGCTGTTGCATCTGGGCATGGCGGCGATGGCGGCCGCGGCATTGTCCTATTCGCTGGGTATTCTGGTGCATTGGCTGGTGTCCAGCCGGGGCGTGTTCACCGCCAGTACCGCCGCCCCCGGCCCGCGGCGCACCCGCCAAAAGGCACTGTTTGCAGGCTCCGCGCTGGTTGGTCTGGCGCTGACCAGTGTGATCGTCGGCAGCGCCGCCGCTGCCGGCATCGACCCGCGCCTTGCCAAACCGGTGGCGGTGGCGGTGAGTTTTCTGGTGACATGGGGTTTGCGCAACCGGGTTGTCTTTGCCGGGCATGACGCATGAACCACGGCCCGGCCATTCCGCTGGCGATGCTGCGGCGCGTGGCGCTGGTGTGGCTGGTGGTGGGGACGGTGCAGTTGATCGCCAACGCCGGCCCCATCGACCATATGCGCTTTCCCGATCCCGACGACAGCTTGCGCCTTGTGCAAGTGCGCGATTTGCTGGCCGGGCAGGGTTGGTTCGACCTTCACGCACACCGCGTTGATCCGCTGGACGGCGGGGTGTTGATGCATTGGTCGCGGCTGGTCGATATGCCGATTGCGGCGGTGATTTGGACCTTGCGTCCCGTGCTGGGGCAGGCAAACGCAGAGCTGGCCGCGCTGATCGCGGTGCCGATGGTGACTCTGGGTGTGGTGCTGGCGCTGGTGGGGCGCTTGGCGTTTCGCAAGGCCGGCGCGGAGGGTGCTGTGCTGGCCTGCATGATCGCGGCGCTGTCGGTGCCGGTGATGGTGCAGCTGCGCCCCTTGCGGATAGACCACCACGGTTGGCAGATTGTCGCCGCGCTGGTGGGGCTGGGCGGGTTGATGGCGCGGGATCGGCGCATCGGCGGCTGGGTGGCGGGCGCGGGCTTGGCGCTGGGCCTGGGCATTTCGATTGAGGGTTTGCCGGTGGCGATGGGCTTTGCCGGCATCGGCGCGTGGCGCTGGCTGAGAGACTGGGGCGTGCGCGGCGAAGGCCCCCAGTGGCTGACACGATATCTGGGCGGGTTGGCGCTTGGCTCGGCGTTGGTGTTTGCGGCGACGCGCGGGTTGGCGGATCTGACCGAGCATTGTGATGCCATTTCGCCGGTGCATCTGGCGATTTTTGCGTTTGTGGCCTTGGTGGTGGGTGCGCGGGCGGTGATGCCGCGCTGCTCCACAGCGGAGGTTTTCCTTGGGCTGGCGGGCGCGGGCGCGGGGGCGATGGCGATCATGTGGCTGATGGCGCCGCAATGCACGCGCGGGGTCTTTGTGGCTCTGGACCCTGTGGTGCGGCAGCTGTGGCTGGAACAAATTTCCGAAGGGCTGCCCATCTGGCGGCAGGACTGGGCGACCGCATTGGGCATTTTGGTGCCTGCGTTGGTGGGCCTGATGCTGACGTGGGATCAGGCGATGCGCCGATCCGGCGAGGAGCGCCGCTGGTGGCAGGATTATGCCTGCGCGCTGGCGGCGGCGCTGGTGGTGGCATGTTTGGTGGCGCGGGCGGGCGGCGTGTCCTGCGCATTCGCCGCCTTGCCGCTGGCGGTGGGGCTGGGGCGCTGGCTGGGGGCTGCGCGCTCTGCGCCTGCGGGGCGGAGTGCCGCGATGATGGCGGCGGCCGCCTTGGTGTTGATGCCGGCGCTGCCGGTGACCTTGGCCGCGATGGTCCCGCCTTTGTTTGCGGCCAAGGCTGGGCCTGCACCGCGCCCCGCCGCGCGGGTGGCCGACTGCGATATCCGGGGCGACGCGTCTCGGCTGGCGGCATTGGGTCCAGTGAACCTGCTGGCGCCGCTGGATATCGGGCCGCAGCTGTTGCTGGCCGCGCCGAATGTCACCGTGCTGGCCACCAGCCACCATCGCGGCGCCCCGGCCATGCGAGAGGTGATCGACGCCTTCACCGCGCCAGAGCCTGCCGCCCATGCGATCATGCAGCGGCGGCATATTGGCGCGCTGGTGCTGTGTCAGGGGCTGGCCGAGCCGGCTCTTTATGCCCATGTCGCGCCCCATGGCCTCGCCGCGCGGTTGCAGGCCGGCGATGCGCCGTCGTGGCTGGTGCCGGTTCCGCAAACAACCGAGGGTTTGCGGATATGGCGGGTGGTGAATTAACCCGGCTGCTTGCGCTTGGGCTTGGCCGCCCCAGACGGCCCGGATTTCATCACGCGGGCACGGAATAGCCGCGCCCCGCCGCGCACGAACAGCACAACGCACAGCCCCTGCCAACCCAGCGCCGCCAGATGCGGCCATATATCCGCGTTCACCGCCGCGCGCGCCATCATCGCATAGGGGGAACTCAGCGGAAACACAGATGCGGCCAGCTCGATCTTGCTGCCCGGCTGCGTCATGGCATAGGTGGCAAAGAACATCAGCAGCAACTGCGCCATCGTCACTGGCATCGACATCATTTGCACTTCACGCACCGTCGTCGCCAGCGACCCTATCGACAGAAACAGCGAGCCCAGCAGTAAATAGGCCATGGCGAAATAGATCACCCCCAGCGCAAAGAACAGGGGCCATCCCACCGCCGGTTCAGCCAATTCATGCAATGTGCGTCCGCCCGCCCACATGATCGCCGCGCCGACGCTGCCCCATACCGCGATGCCCACTAAGGACACCGCCAGCATCGCGAACAGCTTGCCAAAGAACACCGCGTCCATCGGAATGGCGGCGGCGAGGACCTCGATGATCTTGTTGCCCTTTTCCTCGACTAGATTCGACAGCACCATGCCAGCCAGCATCATGGTCAGCAAAAACAGCATCAATTGCGCCGATTGCGCCGTCAGCAAGCGCCCGTGTTGTTCATGCGCGGTGCTGCTGGCGGTGGCGGACAGTGCGACCGGCGGAAACGAACTGGGGCCAGCGCCCAGCGCCTTGGCGGAGAGCAGCGAGACCGGGCCCTGCCATTGGTCGATGGCGCCGGCTGTGCCTGTCAACACCGGTGCGCGGGGGCTGCCGCTGACGATGGCGGCGAGGTTGCGGTCTTTGGCCTGAGCTGCGCCCATCCCGGATTTCAGCGCCGCGTTCGGATCGGCGGTTTCGCCGGGGGAAAGGCGCTGCACCACCACCAGTTCGGGCAGCGCGCCCGCCAGATGCGGCGACAGGCTGGCGGCGGCGTCCATCATCGCATCGGCATCGCGCGCCTGCATGATGATGCCGATCACCGGCTGTGCAGAGGCCTGTTCGACCTTGTTGCCGACGCTGCCCGCAAGCCCGCCCACCAAGACCGGGAACAGCGGCCCCAACAGAAAGAAGAAAAAGCTGCGCGACCACAGGCTGGCGACGAAATCGCGCCGCGCCACAACAAAGGCTGCCGCAAGAGTGGAAAGGCGCCCGCCGGAGGATATGGTATCGGACATCAGCGTTGCTCCTCCTCGGTCAGTGCTTTGGCGGCGGCCTCACCGGCGATGGCGACGAAGGCATCGTGCAGCCCGGCGCGCTCTATCGACAGCGATAAAATGCCCGCCTCGCCCGCGATCAGCGCGCGCAGCAGCGGCTCGATCCCGGTTTCGGGCAGCGAGAAGTTCCAATATTGCCCTTCGCGGCGGGCGTCCGCTGGTAGGGCGGCGCGCCATGGGCCTTCCACGCTGCGGGTTTCCAGACGCACCTGCGCCGGGATGCGGTCGCGCGCCACATCCACCGATCCGGCAAAGGGCACCTTGCCGCCGGCGATAATCGCCACCTCGTCGCATAGACGTTCGGCATGGGCGATGACATGGGTAGAGAAAATCACCGTGGTGCCCTTTGCCGCCAGCCCCCGTATCATCCGTTCCAGCCTGCCCTGATTGAGCGCGTCCAGCCCCGAAAACGGCTCGTCAAACACCACCAGGCGGGGGTTGTGCACCAGCGTTCCCAGCAATTGCACCTGCTGCGCCATGCCTTTCGACAACTGCCGGATCTGGCGGTCGATGGCGTAACCCAGCCCGTGCTCCTCCAGCAGCTCCTTTCCGCGCCGCCGCCCCTCGGCCAGCGGCACGCCGCGCAGCGCGCCGAGGAAGGCGATTGCCTCATAGGCCTTCATGGCGGGGTACAGACCGCGCTCCTCGGGCAAATATCCGATCAGGCGCGCGACATCCTGCGGGTTTTCCGCGCCCAGAACGCGCCGAACACCCGCATCTGGGTCGATAATGCCCAATAACATGCGCAAAGTGGTGGTTTTGCCTGCGCCATTGGGGCCTAAAATGCCGTAAATCGCACCCTGGGGCACAGACAAATCCACGCCATCCACAGCGGTGAAGCCATCAAAACGCTTGACCAAACCCCTTGCCTCGATAGCCAGCTTGCCGGTCATGCATCAATCCCTTAATCCGTCGGCTGTCCCTAGCTGCGAACTATGACCGGTATCAACACAAGCTTTGGTTAATTCAGACACATTGCAACGGTTGAAAGCCGATCTTTCCGCGCAGGCGCTGGCGTTGGGTTTTGCGACATGCGGAATTGCGCCGGCCAGCGATGATCCGGCGCGTGGGGGCGCGTTGGCCGAATGGCTGGGGCAGGGGATGCACGGGCAAATGGGCTGGATGGAGGCCCGCGCCGACCAGCGCGCCGCCCCGCAAACTCTGTGGCCAGAAGCGCAGAGCGTGATCGCGCTGGGGATGAGTTACGCCCCGATGCGCGATCCCTTGGCGCTGGCGGATATCGGCGAGCGGGCGCGGATTTCGGTCTATTCGCAAGGGTCTGATTACCACGATACGGTGAAAAAGGCGCTGAAACATATGGCGCGCTGGCTGGTGGCGGAGGCGGCGAAGCGGGGTTTGGGCGACATTGGCGTGAAGGTTTTCGTCGATACCGCGCCGGTGATGGAAAAGCCGCTGGGGCAGGCGGCGGGGTTGGGTTGGCAGGGCAAGCATACCAATCTGGTCAGCCGCGAACATGGCAGCTGGCTGTTTCTGGGCATGATTTACACGACACTGGCGTTGCCGCCCGATGCGCCGGCGCGTGACGCTTGCGGACGATGCGATGCCTGCCAGCGCGCCTGCCCGACGGGGGCCTTCCCCGCGCCCTACCGGCTGGATGCGAGGGCCTGCATCTCCTACCTCACCATCGAACACAAAGGCCCTGTGGCAGAGGAATTTCGCGCCGCACTGGGCAATCGCATTTATGGCTGCGACGATTGCCTAGCCGTCTGCCCGTGGAACAAATTCGCGCGCGCCGCGCATGCACACCGGGCGTTTCTGCCCCGCGCCGAACTCACCGCCCCGCGCCTCGCCGATCTGTTGGCGCTGGACGACGCGGGGTTTCGGCGGTTGTTTTCCGGTTCCCCCATCAAACGCATCGGGCGCGACCGGTTCATCCGCAACTGTCTGTATGCGGCGGGGAACAGCGGGGATCTGGCGTTGCTGCCCTGCATCCAGCCGCTGCTGACCGACCCCGACCCGGCGGTGGCGGATGCGGCGGAATGGGCTATGCGGGCGTTAGCTCCTTAAGCGGCACGCCCACATCGGCCAAGGCGGCCAGATCGGGGGTGGCTCCGGCCTCGATCAGCTTGCGGCCCTGGACGAAATCCTTGACGCTGTTCACCGCGTCGATGGCGATCATGCGGCCCGCTTTCAGGTAGATCACGCTGAAGCTGCGCGCCGCGACGTCGCCTCGCAAAACTGTCGCGTCGTATCCCACCGACAGGCCCGCCGTTTGCAAACGCAGGTCATATTGGTTCGACCAAAACCATGGGAATGCGCGGTAGGGCTGCGGCTCGCCCATGATCGCCTTGGCCACGCAGGAGGCCTGATCGTTGGCGTTTTGCACCGATTCCACGCGCATCACGGTGCCGCCAGCATACCCGCAGGCAAAGGCCGCGCAGTCGCCAATGGCATAGACGTCGGGCAGACTGGTGCGGCAATGGTCGTCGATATCCACCCCGTTGCCCGCCGCCGCGCCTGCCAAAATCAACGGGCCGACGCTGGGCACAATGCCGATGCCGACGATCACCGCGTCTGCGGCGACAATGGTTCCATCGGCCAGTTTGACGCCGGTGACGTGGCCTATGCCCTCCAGGCTGTCCACCACAACGCCGGTGCGCAGATCGACGCCGTGGGCGCGGTGCTCGCCCTCGTAGAAGGCCGAAAGTTCGGGGCCAGCAACCCGCGCCAAGACGCGCGGCAAGGCCTCCAGCAGCGTCACGTGACAACCGAGTTTGGTCAGCACGGCGGCCGCCTCCAGCCCGATATAGCCGCCGCCGATGATCGCCACATTGCGCACACCGCCATCAATCTCGCCCATCAGGCGGTCGCAATCCTCGCGGGTGCGCACCGCGTGGACGCCCGCCAGATCGGCGCCGGGGCAGGTCAGTTTGCGCGGATCACCGCCCGCCGCCCACACCAACTGGCCGTAATGCGCGGTTTCACCGTTCGACAGCGCGGCCGTTTTGGCGGCGGGATCGACCGCGGTCACCTCTGTGCCGAGCAGCAGGGTGATGTCTTTCTCAGCCCAAAACGCCGGCGGGCGGATATAGAGGCGGTCAAACGTCTTTTCCCGCGCGAAATATTCCTTGGACAGCGGCGGGCGTTCGTAGGGAGGCTCATTTTCGCGCCCCACCATCAGGATCGAGCCCGCAAACCCGCCCTGCCGCAGCGCAATCGCACACTGCGCCCCGCCGTGCCCCGCGCCCACGATGATGATGTCTGCCTGCATGTTGCTATCCCTTTGACCTTTACGCAGCGATCCGACAAATGCGCGCAAAGGTCAACGCCATAGCGACGCGGCGGGCGCGATCTTGGCCGGACCAGCCAAGATCGCGCGACGTTTACCGCGCCAACAACCCGCGCGCCTGTCCCGCGATCTGGGCCAGCATGGCCGCCGTCACCGGAGCATGGGCGCGGGCACGCTCGATCAGCGCGCGGAACTGCCGCACGGGTGTTTGATGCGCGGCGAGCCAAGCCTCCACGGCTTGTTCAGGCTCCCGCCCATCCATATCCAGCGCGCGCAGGAAGGTGAACCGCATCTGCTGGAAATCGCGGGCGAGGCCGGCGACCAGCAGGCGCTCCCATGGATCCGAAGGCGCCATGCGGACGGCGGTGGTCTGCGCCCAATCCAGCCCCAATGGCCCGCCCAGCATCAGGAAGGCCTGCGTCAGCGCCAGCGTATCCCGGCCGCTGTCCCGCGACAGCGCGGCGAGGCCCACCGAGGCGTCGAGGTCGAACAGCCGGGTCACCTCGTCGGCAAGCTGCGCGGGTGCATGAGCATCGGCCAAAGGGCCCCGGATTCGCGCCGACAGCGCGCTGGCTTCCACCTTCAGCAGATTTTGCAGCATTCCGGCGATGGCGGCCACCCCCGGTGCCAGCGCCTCGGCGAGTTGGGCAGGCGGCTCGCGGCCCGCCCCGGCCCTCAGCAGATCGGCCATATGACTGCGCAGCGCATCGGCGGCACGTTCGAACAGCAGGATGCGGGCGGCCTCGGGCATGGGCTCGGTTTCGATACGCGCCCAGATGGCGTCCATGCCGAACAGCTTGTCGGCAGCGATGAAGGCGGCGGTGACTTCGGCGAGGCTGGCGCATTCCTCCTCGGCCAGCTCGAAGGGATGGACGAAGCCCATCCGGTTGACCAGCCGATTGGCGAGGCGCGTCGAGATGATCTCACGGCGCAGGCGGTGGCTGAGGATATCCTGCGCAAAGGCATCCCGCATCGCGGGCGGGAAGGATGCCAGCAGTTCACCCTCCAGACCCGGATCATCGGGCACGGTGGAGTTTTCCAGCGCGTCCTGAATGACCAGTTTGGTGCTGGACAGCAGCACCGCCAGTTCGGGCCGGGTCAGGCCCGCGCCATCGGCGGCGCGGCGCATCAGCGTTTCTGCGTCGGCGAGGCCCTCGGTGCGCGCGTCGAGGTGGCCGCCTTCCTCCAACGTTTCCATCAGGCGGGTATAGGCGGGCACGGCTGCCGCACCGCCGCCCTGCGCGATCGACAGGCCGAGGGCCTGCAGCCGGTTGTCCTCCAGCACCAAGGCCGCCACGTCGTCAGTCATCGAGACGAGCAATTTGACGCGGGCGTCTTCATCCAGCCGCCCGGCGCGTTTGGCGCTGGCGAGGGCGATCTTGATGTTGACCTCCTTGTCCGAACAATCGACGCCGGCGGAATTGTCGATGAAGTCGGTGTTGTTGCGGCCCCCGGTGTGGACGGCGCCGCCCTTCAGCGCATATTCGATCCGCGCGGCTTGCGTGCAGCCGAGGTTGGCGCCCTCGCCGATGACGCGGACGCGCAGATCGCGGCCATTCATGCGGATGGTGTCGTTGGCGGGGTCGCCGACGTCTGAATTGGCCTCGCTGCTCCCCTTCACATAGGTGCCGATGCCGCCGAACCACAGCAGGTCCACCGGCGCGGTAATGATGGCGCGCATCAGGCTTTCGGGGTCGATGGTTTCGGCATCAATGCCCAAGGCTGCGCGGATTTCGGGGGACAGCGGAATTTCCTTTTGCCCGCGTGGGAAGACGCCGCCGCCTTTGCTGATCCATTTGGCGTTGTAATCGGCCCAGCTGGAACGTGGCAAAGCGAACAGCCGCGCGCGCTCGGCATGGGCAGCGGCGGGGTCGGGATCGGGGTCGAGGAAGATATGGCGGTGGTCGAAGGCGGCGACCACTTTCAGCGATTTCGACAGCAACATGCCATTGCCGAACACATCACCCGACATATCGCCGACGCCGACCACGCGCACCGGGTCGCTCTGCACATCGACGCCCAGTTCGAGGAAGTGGCGCTGCACCGACAGCCAGGCGCCCTTTGCGGTGATACCCATCGCCTTGTGGTCATATCCCTTTGATCCGCCGCTGGCGAAGGCGTCGTCGAGCCAGAAATCAGCCTCTGCGGCGAGCGCGTTGGCGGTGTCGGAGAAGGTTGCGGTGCCCTTGTCGGCGGCGACCACGAAGTAGGGGTCTTCGCCGTCATGCACGGTGACATGGGCGGGGTGGACGACTTTGCCTTCGACGATATTGTCGGTGACGGAGAGCAGCGCGCGCAGGAATTGTTGATAGCTGGCGCGGCCCTCTGCTGCCCAAGCATCGCGGTCTCTCGCCGGGTCGGGTAGGCGTTTGGGATAGAAGCCGCCCTTGGCGCCGGTGGGCACGATGACGGCGTTCTTGACGCGCTGCGCCTTCATCAGGCCCAGAACCTCGGTGCGGAAATCGTCGCGCCGGTCGGACCAGCGAAGGCCGCCGCGCGCCACTGGCCCTGCGCGCAAATGGATGCCCTCGACCTGCGCTGAATAAACGAAAATCTCGCGCCAGGGCAGCGGTTTGGGCAGGCCGGGAACGGCGGCGCTGTCCAGTTTGAACGCCAGCGGAATGGTGCCATCCGCCACGCGGGGCGCAAAGGCATTGGTGCGCAGCATCGCGCAAACCACCGCGCGGAAGGCCCGCAGCAGGCGGTCATCATTGATCGCGGCGACGTTCGCCAGCCCGTCGCGGATGGCGTCCTCGGCCTTGGCGGCGGCGGTCATGCGGTTTGCCACGCCCGGCTGGTGGAATGCGCGGAACAGCGCGATCAGGGCGCGCGTGACATGCGGCGCGGCCCCCAGCGCATCGACCACCGTGCCGATCGAGAAGCTCATCCCCGCCTGGCGCAAATAGCGATACCATGCGCGCAGCCAGTTGGCTTCCTCGGCGACCAGTTCGGCGGCGACGATCAGGCGGTTGAAGGGGTCATTCTCGCCCGCGCCATTGGCGACGGCGGTCATGGCTGTTTCGATGGCGGGGGCGTTTTGGGTGATGGTGTCGATGTCGCAGCCCTGCGGCAGGGCCAGCAGGAAATCGTGGATCGTGCCCAATACCTCGCCCGGAGCATTGCCGATGGCGGGCAAGACCAGTTCGGTCGGCAGGGTGTCAATCACGCGAAATCCGAAATGTTCCAGCGCCGGTACCGCGCCCGACAGCGTCAGTGCGCCTTGGCGTTGATAGACCTTCAGCCGCATCCGGCGGTCTGCGTCGCTGGGCAGGCGGTACAGCCGCACCCCTCGCGAGGTCTGCTCCGTGGTGGGCAGCGCGCGCAGGCGCAGCAGGTCAACCGCCGCCTCACGCGCGCCATATTGGCTGCGATAGGCTTGCGGAAAGGCCTCGGCATAGCGGGCGGCCAGTGCTGCGGCGCGGCCAGAATGCTCGGTGTGGGCATGGTCCGAATGGGTGTGATCGCCGGGCAGGTTGTCGCTGGCCGCCAGCTCCAGTTCCAGCGCATCGACCCAGCCGCGCATCATCTCTTGCAGGCGCGCGTCAAGGGCGGCCTCGTCGGGCAGGGCCTTTTTGGTTTTGCGCGTGCGTCCGCCGTTTTCGCGGACATCGAACACAAAGAACAGCTGCGCCAGACTGCTGCCCTCAACCTCCAGCGTCCAATCCAGCAGGCGGCCACCGATGGCATCGCCCAGCATCGCAGCGATCTGCTCTCGCATCGCGGTGGACAGCGCATCGCGCGGCAACCAGACAAAGCCGAACACATGCCGCTCCAGCGCCGCCGCCACCAATGCCAGGCGCGGGCGCGGGCGGTCGATCAGGCTCATCATCGTCAGCGAGACGCGTTGCAGATCGGCGTCGGAAAAGCTGATCAGAAGGTCATGCGGCAGCTTGGTCAGCGCGTGGACCAGCGCCTTGCCGGCGTGGCCATTGGGGCTGAACCCATGGGCGGACATCAGCTTGGCCAGCTGTGAACGCATGCGCGGCACCAAGGTGGGCGGGGCGGCCAGCGCGGCGCTGGTCCACACCCCGGCATGCACCGACAGCGCCACCGCGCGGCCATCCTCGATCACCGGCTGCAGGAACAGATCCAGCGGCACCCGACGGTGCACATGCGCGATCAGGTTCGATTTCACCGCCAAGGGCCACAAGCCGCTGCCGCCATCGGCGATGCAGTGATCGAACCAGGCAAAGGCGCGGGTAAAGCTGTCGGCGGAGAGCAAATGCGCGCTGCTTTGTTTGCAAATGCCCAGCGCGCCGGTTTGACTGCCATCGCGGTGGCGGGTCACATGGCCCAGCTGCGTCAACATGCCATCGCGGAACCAGCGGAGCATCGCGGCGCCCTCTGGCCGGTCGAGCGCGGCCAGAACATCGGCGTCGTGGGCCATGACCGCCTGCATCGCCGGCCAATCGGCGACGGCGGCACGGACATCGGCCAGCGTGACGGCCAAGGCTTCGGCGAGGGCCGCGCGCGCGCGGGCATCGGCGCGGCGGGTTTCGATATAGACCATCGATTCGCGCTGCACACCGGGGATGGCGGCCTCGGGCAGGTGGGTCAGCTGGCCTTTGCCGTCGCGTTCCACGGCCACCACGGGGTGGATCAGGCGGTCTATGGTGTGACCATGCGCCGACAGAGTGTGGGCAATCGAATCGACGAGGAAAGGCATATCCTCGTTGATCACCGCGATGCGCATGAAACGCCGCCCGCCGGTGGATTCTGCCGAGACGGTATCGATGGCCAGCGCCATTTCGCCCGCCTTGCGGGTATATGCGGTTTCCGCCACGAAGCGCGCCGCGCCGGCTAACTCCTCCGGGCTCAGCGCGCCGTCGCTGGGCAGCAAGGATGCCTCCAGTCGCTGGGCGAGGGATGCGGTGAAGCCATCAATTGTTCCGGCGGATGGTTTAGTCGTCTCGGTCATGCTGTGGTCCTCTCCCGCGGATGGGTCGTCCGGGTTAATTTGGCCTTATTCGTGGCTCCGGTTACGATATTATGGCTGATATATTGCAGCGGACATGCCCCGTAGTCCAGCTTAGTCGGGCTTCTTCCCGCCGGGCGGTTGTTGTGATGGGGCTGGCGCCGTGTCTGGGGTGATTTGGGCCAGGTAATCCTTGGCTTGCCGGCCGGTGGAGCCATCGGGGTCGGCGGCGATGACCGACTGCCAATCCTTGCGCGCGGCGTCCTCGCGGCCTGCGAGTTCGGCGATAACGCCTGCCTCCAGCGCCACCTCTGGGTCGGTGGGGGCGAGTTTGGCGGCGGTTTCGATTTGGGTTTGGGCGTCGGCCAGATGGTTCATCCGCCGCGACAATGTTGCAGACAGCAGCCACGTGGTGGCATTGCCGGGTTCTGCGCTGCGGGCCTCGGCAAGGGCGCCGGCGGCTTCGTCCTGACGTTTCAGCAATACCAGCGCGCGGGCGCGGTCGACCGCCACGGCAGAGGTGATTTCGGCGATTTTGGCCATATCGGCGTCATTCTTGGCGACATCCAGAACCGCCAGCGCGGCCACCGGCGACCCGCCAGCCAAGGCCGCATTGCCCGCCATAATCCCCAGCTTGGCGCGCATCGTGGCATCGCGCGGAGAGGCTGCCTCGCGACCGGCGGTGAAGGCGGATTGCGCCTCGTCCCAGCGTTCCAGCGCGGCATAGGCGGTGCCAAGGCATAGGTCAGCCTCGGCCCGCGCGGGGCCTTGGGCGTCTTTCAACCAGTCGCTGGCTTGCGCAATGGCGCTTTCGGGGTCGTCATTGGCGGTGGCAAGGCATCCGCTGAGCCTGCCGCGTGGTTGCGGCAATTGCGGCAGGCCGGCATGCCGCGCGGCGGCCGGGTTGGCGGCGCGCGGTATCGGCAAGGGCGCGAGGCCGTCTTGCAGGGCCATGGTCAAAGCAAGGGCGAACAGCATCGCACGGGATTACCTTTCGATATGGGCCATCAGCGCGGCAACCTCGCGCAGGATCAGCGCGATGTCGGCGGGGCGGCTGAGGCGGTGGTCGCCATCCTTGACCAGAGTGACCTGAACATCGCCCGAACGCAAGGCATCGGCCAGCATCAGCGCGACGTCCCAAGGAACATCATTGTCCGCTTGGCCATGGATGAGGCGGACCGGCACACCCAGCGCGATTTCGGCACTCAGCAGCCGGTGTGCCTGCCCATCGGCCCAAAAGCCGGGATGCGTCGGGGTGGGCTCATCGCCATAGGGGTTGGGTTCGTAAATGGTGTGGCCGGCGGCCAGATCCGCCTTTTGCGCTGGCGTATACCCCCATTCGGTGAAATCGGGCGCGGCGGCGATGCCGATCAACCCAGCCACCTGCTGGTTCAGCGCAAGCGCCACCAGCAGCATCAGCCAGCCACCCATGCTAGAGCCCACCAGCACCACCGGGCCCGGACAATGGGCCGCGATCAATGCCAGCACCTCGTCTCGCCAGCCGCTGAGCGTGCCATCGGCGAAGGCGCCATCGCTGGCCCCGCAGCCCGAATAATCGAGGCACAGGCAGCCAAGCCCCCGTGCCCGCGCCCAATCGAAAATCGCGGTGGCCTTGGAGCCTGTCATGTCGGACATATATCCCGGCAGGAAGACCAGCGTTGGTCCAAGAGCGGGGGTGGTGCCTGCCGTGTAACGGTATGCGATGCGCTGTCCGCTGGGCTGAGTGTGGTGGCAAACCCGAGTCATACCCTCTTATGGACGAAATATATGGCATTAGTCACGTAAGAAAATTTCCTCGATGGGCTTAGCGAACAGATCAGCGATCCGGAACGCCAAGGGCAGCGAGGGATCATAACGCCCCGTCTCAATCGCATTCACCGATTGGCGGGATACTTCCAGCCGGTCGGCCAGTTCCTGCTGGCTCCACTGCCGTTCAGCGCGCAGCACGCGGAGGCGGTTGTTCATTTGTAAATAACCCGCACAATGGCATTTCCCACGCCGAAACTGGCGAGCCACGCGGTCATGATCACGAATGGCGGCATCGCTGGCACGCCCGCATAGGCGACCAGAAAATCCCATATTGTGCTGGCTGATACAATAAATCCAGTGGAATAGAGGACCGTCTTGACCACCAACATCTGTTGGTATCCATCGTCTTTCAGCTCGGTGATCAATTTGCCGATCACCCAAATCATCCCGACAACCCCCAAGGCAGGCAATACAGCCAGTGGATAGACAGGCCAGCCGTTGACATGGTCGCGGCGGATCAGGATCGTTGTGATGATCAAAGTGGCAGCATAATACAGACTGACAGCAATAATTCGTCGGCTGTACCGCTTCATGGCAGCGGAAACCACACCAGAGCAAGAACTGTAAATCATGGCACGCCTTTCTGTTTGACAAGGTTGCTTTACATGCGATTCGAAGATATGTCAATGATACTTTCCATAAAGTCGCCAGTCCTTGTCATCTCGCGCCCTTGAGGCCCGCTTGAGGTTCCCCGCCCTTGCCGCTAAGGGCTAACTCATGGCTCAAATGTATCAAATCACTCTGCCCGATGGTTCCACGCGCGCAATGGCGCTGGGCTCGACCCCTGCTGACGTTGCCGCCGCGATCGGCCCCGGCCTTGCCAAGGCAGCGTTGGCGGCGCGGATCGACGGCGAATTGGTGGACCTGTCGCGGCCCTTTACCGGCGATGCGAAGCTGGCGCTCATCACCGCGAAGGACGAGGCGGAGGCGCTGGACCTCGCCCGCCACGATTTCGCGCATGTGCTGGCGGAGGCGGTGCAGGCACTGTTTCCGGGCACCCAGATCACCTTTGGCCCCAGCACCGAGGACGGGTTCTATTACGACTTCGCCCCTGCGACACGCCCCTTCACCGACGAAGACCTGCCCGCGATTGAGGCGGAGATGCGCAAAATCATCGCCGCCAACAAGCCTTTGCGGCGCGAAGTGATCGCGCGTGACACCTTGATCGCCCAGTGGCGCGCAGCTGGCGAGAGTTTCAAGGCCGAATGGGCCGCTGAACTTCCCGAGGGCGAGGAACTCAGCGTCTACCACAGCGGCGACGACTGGTTTGATATGTGCCGCGGGCCGCATCTGCCCTCCACCGGCAAGCTGGACCCGGCCGCGTTCAAGCTGATGCGGGTATCGGGCGCCTATTGGCGCGGCGATCAGAACAACCCGCAGCTTTCGCGCATCTACGGCACCGGCTGGCTGAACAAAAAGCAACTCGACGCGCACCTGCTGCGTCTGGAGGAGGCCGCCAAGCGCGATCACCGCAAGCTGGGCCAGGAAATGGACCTGTTCCACCTGCAATCCGAGGCACACGGCAGCATTTTCTGGCATCCCAAAGGCTATATGATCTGGCGCCAGCTGGAGGCTTATATGCGCCGGCGGTTGGATGCGGCGGGCTATGTCGAGGTGAAAACCCCGCAGATCATGGATTCCAAACAGTGGGAGCAATCGGGCCACTGGGGCAAATACCGCGAAAACATGTTCGTGGTGCCCGACGAGGTGCCGTCTGGTGAGGATGATGCGCCAGTCCTGACCGGCCAAGCCGATCTGATGGCGATCAAGCCGATGAACTGCCCGGCGCATGTGCTGATTTTCCGGCAGGGGATTACGTCGTACCGCGAATTGCCGCTACGTATGGCCGAATTCGGCTGCTGCCACCGCAACGAACCACATGGCGCGCTGCACGGCTTGATGCGCGTCCGCCAGTTCACGCAGGACGATGCGCATATCTTTGCGCGTGAGGATCAACTGGTCAGCGAAATCGCCGATTTCTGCGATTTGCTGGACGTGGTTTATCGGGATCTGGGTTTCAGCGATTACGCCATCAAGCTGGCGCTGCGCCCCGAAAAGCGGTTTGGCAGCGACGAAATGTGGGATTGGTCCGAACAATCCATGCGCGACGCCGTCGCCGCCACGGGCCGCAACACGCCGGAATGGGGCTGGGAGGAACTGCCCGGCGAAGGCGCGTTTTACGCCCCCAAGCTGGAGTTCCACCTGACCGACGCCATCGGCCGCACCTGGCAGGTCGGCACGATCCAGACCGACACGGTGCTGCCCGAACGCCTCGACGCCAGCTATATCGGCGAGGACGGCGCCAAGCACCGCCCGGTGATGCTGCACCGCGCTATCTTGGGGTCATTTGAACGGTTTATCGGCATTTTGATCGAGCATTACGCCGGTAAATTGCCCGTCTGGCTGGCTCCGGTGCAGGCCGTGGTGGCAACCATCGTGTCCGACGCCGACGATTATGCGCATGAGGCAGTCGCCCAGCTGAAGGCCGCCGGTATCCGCGTCGAAAGCGACACCCGCAACGAGAAGATCAACCTGAAGGTGCGCGAGCATTCCTTGCAAAAGGTGCCGTTCCTGCTGGTCGTCGGCAAGCGCGAGGCCGAGGAAGGCACCGTCGCCATCCGCCGTATGGGCGAACAGGCGCAGCAGGTGGTGCCGCTGGCCGAGGCGATTGCGTTGTTGAAGGGTGAGGCGACGCCGCCTGATTTAAAGGGGTAAGATGTGGGGGTGTTACACCCCCACGCCCCCCAAACTTGGGGTTGGGACATACGCGGCGTTACTGCGCCGCAGGCTTTTATAACCGCTTCGCGGAAAGGTGCGAGTACGCCGGAGCAGCGCCAACCCCGATAATTATCGGGAGCGCGAGGGGGTACCCCCCTCGCACCTTAACCCTTCAAATCCCCAAAGGGTGCCCCGCCAAAATCAGCGCCAAAGCGCAGGTCCACACGATCAGTTGCCGTGCAGCTTCCAAAGAGGTGTCGGCGGCGGTGCCTGTCAGGGCGATGGCGATGGCTTTGCTCATACGGCGCAGATTGCGCCCAAAACCTCACCGAAAGCTTAACCTCTCGCAGCGGGCATTTGCTGGCTGGCGCAGTGGAATCCGCCGCCGCCTGCCAATATGGCGTCTGCCGGCAGGCCCACCACCGTGCGGGTGGGGAACAGTTCGGCGATGGCCTCCACGCCGTCCGCGTCATGCGGGCTGCCAAAGGTGGGCACGACCACCAGATGACTGGTGATGGTGAAGTTCATGTAGCTGGCGGGTTCCACGCGCCCATCGCGTTCTATGCGGCCGGGGGAGGGTACCTCGCGCACTGTAACGCCGGCGGTCAGCGCGCGCGCCTTGGCGTCGGCGTAGATGGCTGCGTTGGGGTCGTCCTTGCCGGTTGCGCGGGGCAGGGCCAGTGCGCCGGGCGCCACAAACCGCGCGAGGTTATCAACGTGGCCGTCGGTATGGTCGTTCACCAGCCCCTCGCCCAGCCACAATACGCGGGTAAAGCCCAGGTCCTCCGCCAGCCGTGCCTCGATATCGGCGCGGGTCAGGCTGGGGTTGCGGTTGGGGTTCAGCACGCACTGCTCGGTGGTGGCAACCAACCCCGTTCCGTCGGCGTCCAAAGCGCCGCCTTCCAGCACCCAATCTGCGGTATGGATGGCCAGATCCGCGTCTTCTGCCAGATCGGCGCCGATGGTTTGGTCGCCCTCCATCAGATATTTGCCGCCCCAGCCGTTGAAACCGAACCGCGCGGCGCGACGCCCGCCAGCCCCATCACGCAGCACCAAAGGGCCCGTATCGCGCAGCCAGACGTCGCCATAGACGCGCTGTTGAAGACGAACCGCGCCGGAGCACAGCGCGCGGGCGCGGGCCTCATTGCGCGCGTCACGCACGATCAGGCGCACCTGCTGGCCGCTGTCGGCGACCGCGCTGGCGAAGGCAGCGATTTGTTCCTGCGCGCGGGGCAAAAACCCCGGCCATTCCTCCGCGTCATGCGGGAAGCCGATCCACAGCCAGTCCTGCGGGTGCCATTCGGGGGGGAAGTTCCAGTTGCTCATGTGCGCGCCATAGCGGGATCGCTACGGCGGGGCCAGACTTGCCGAATGCAAATTCCGCGCGCATCTCTGCGACATGACAACACCCGACTGGAACGCCGCGCTGCAACGCGCCGAGGCACATGCCCCCTTTCTTGCCCGCGCGATGGCGCGTTTGCCCGATTTGGTGGCCTTGCTGGCGGCGGGCGAGGGCGAGGCGGCGCTGGCCTGGGCGAAGCGGGCCGGGGACGATGCGCCCGATCTGGGGGCGGCGCTGCGACGTGAGAGGTTGGCGCTGGCGCTGGCGCTGGCGGTGGGCGATCTGGCGGGGGCCTTCCCCTTGGCGCGCGTCACCGGCGAACTGTCGGCGCTGGCGGACCGCGCGTTGGACGGCGCCATTACCCACGCCATCCGCACCCGCGTGCCTGACGCCGAGCCTGCGGGGTTTGTCGCACTGGCGCTGGGCAAACAGGGCGCGGGGGAGTTGAATTACTCCTCCGACATCGATCCGATCCTGCTGTTCGATCCTGAAACCATGCCTCGCCGCCCTCGCGATGACCCCGGCGAGGCGGCGGTGCGTATCGCGCGCGAGGTGGTGCGCTTGCTGGCGCATGTGGACGCCGAGGGCTATGTGTTCCGCGTCGATCTGCGGTTGCGCCCGGCCAGCGAAGTCAGCCCGTTGGCGATCCCTATCGAAGGGGCGCTGTCGCATTACGAAAGCTCGGCGTTGGCGTGGGAACGCGCGGCGTTTATTCGCGCCCGCGCCGCCGGCGGCGATATCGCGATGGGTGAGGGGTTTCTGGCCGCGATCCGCCCCTTTGTATGGCGCAAATCGCTGGATTTCGGCGCCATTACCGAGATTGGCCGCCTGACCCGCCGCATCCGCGCCGCCTATGGCAAGGTCGCCGAGCCCGGCCCCGGTTTCGATGTCAAACGCGGGCGCGGCGGCATTCGAGAGATCGAGTTTTTCGCCCAGACGCATCAGCTGATCCACGGCGGGCGCCATCCGGCGCTGCGGGTGCGGGGCACGCGCGCCAGCCTGAATGCGCTGGCCGAGGCGGGGCTGATCGACGCGGGGGATGCCAAGATGCTGGGCGAGGCCTACGACCGGCTGCGGACCATCGAGCACCGTTTGCAAATGGTCAGCGACCTGCAAACGCATAGCCTGCCGACCAGCCCCGAGGCGCTGGATAGCGTGGCGCGGTTGGATGGGTTGCCGGATGGCGCGGATTTGGTGGCGGAACTGGCGGAGATTACGGGCAAGGTCGGTGCGCGATACGACGCCCTGATCGCGCAAAGCCCCGGCGCCAGTGGCAGCACTCATGCCTTGCGCGGGGGCGCGTTGCAGGCGGAATTGGCGGATCTGGGCTTTGCCGAACCCGAGGCCTTGGCCACGCGGATCGAGGGTTGGCGCAGCGGGAAATCGCGCGCCTTGCGGTCGGATGCGGCGCTGGCGGGGCTGGACGCGGTGCAGCGGTCGTTGCTGGCGGCACTGGCCCGCGCGCCCGAACCGATGCGCGCACTCGCCCGGTGGGAGCAACTGGTCAGCAATCTGCCCAGCGCGGTGAACCTGTTCTGCCTGCTGGAGGCGCGCCCCGCTTTGATCGAGCTGTTGGTGCGTATCCTCAGCCTTGCGCCGCCTTTGGCCGATGCCCTGGCGCGGCGGGCGGATTTGTTGGATGCGCTGATCGATGCCAGCGCGTTTGATTTGCCCGGCGATGTCGCATCACTGGCGGCGGATTTTGCCGCCGGCGACGGGGTGGAGGTCGATCATCAACGCCTGCTGGATCTGGTGCGGCGGCGGGTGAGCGAGAAGCGTTTCGCGCTGGGCGTGCAATTGATTGAGAACGCACATGATCCGCTGGCGATATCCGCCGCATTGGCGCGGGTGGCGGAGGGCGCGCTGGATGTGTTGGCCCGGTCCTGTGTGGCCGAATTTGAGGCGGCGCATGGGCGCGTGGCCGGCAGCGAGCTGGTGATTCTGGGCCTTGGGCGGTTGGGGGGCGGGATGTTGACCCATGCCTCGGACCTTGACCTGATTTACCTGTTCACCGGCGATCATGCGGGCGAATCAGACGGCAAGCGGCCCTTGGGGGCGACGCTGTATTTCAACCGGCTGGCGGCGCGGGTGTCGGCGGCCCTGTCGGTGCCCACTGCCGAAGGGGCGCTGTATGAGGTTGATACGCGGTTGCGTCCGCAGGGTGCGCAGGGGATGCTGTGTGTCAGCACCGAGAGTTTTGCGCGGTACCAGGCCGAGGAGGCGTGGACCTGGGAGCATATGGCGCTGGCGCGGGCGCGGGTGCTGTTTGGATCGGCGGCGGCGCGAGGGGAGGTGGATGCGATTATGGCCGGGGTGCTGACTGCCCGGCGCGACGGCGACAAACTGCGCGAAGACGTGCTGGAAATGCGCGCGAAAATGGCCGCGCACAAGGTGCCGAAGGGTGTGCTGGATGTTAAGCTGGCGCGCGGCGGGCTCGTCGATATCGAATTTTTGGCGCATTTCATCCAGCTGCGCGATGGCGTGGGGTTGACGCCGGATCTGGCGGCGGCATTGGGCGAAATGGTGGCGGCGGGCTTGGTGGATGGCCGCGTGCCGGCCGCCCATGCGTTCCTGACGCGGTTGCTGGTGGCCTCGCGGTTGCTGGCGCCCGATGGCCGGCAATCTCCCCCGGCGGCGGCTGAGGCGCTTGCAAAGGCGTGCGGATGCGTTGATTGGGGCGCGTTGATGGCAGAGCTTGCCGCCACCCGTGCTGTCGTGGCCGGCGCATGGCAGGCAGTTCTGGGCGAGATTTTGGAGGCCAAATGATGGAAATTGGAGACATTTTGCCCGATTTTGAGCTGGCCACGTCCGATGGCGGCACGGTACGCACAGCCGACTTCGCCGGGAAAAAGCTGGTGCTGTTCTTCTATCCCAAGGACGATACGCCGGGTTGCACCACCGAAAACCTCGACTTCACCGCCTTGGCGGGCGAGTTCGCGGCGGTCGAAGTGGCACTGCTGGGCATCAGCAAGGACAGCCCGCAGCGCCACGCCAAGTTCATTGCCAAACATGGGTTGGTGGCGCCGCTGGCCAGCGATGCGTTGGAGGGCGGGCTGTCCGATGCGCTGGGCATTTGGGCAGAGAAGCAGAACTATGGCCGCAGCTATATGGGCATGGTGCGAACCACCTTGCTGATCGGCACGGACGGACGCATCGCGCGCATCTGGAGCAAGGTAAAGGTCAAGGGCCACGCAGCCGAGGTGCTCAGCGCGGCACGCGCGCTTTGAAGAGCGTCGGCGAGGCGATCCGCGCCGCGCTGCTGACTGCGGACCCTGTCGCAAAGGCCATGCGCGCCCGCGCGGTTGCGCGTGATTGGCGGCTGGGGCGGCTGGATTTTGCCTTTCCGCAGGGCATGCCGACGCGCCCCGCCCGCCCAGAAACGCCCGAATTGCTGCCGCCCAACCGCATGCCCAAACGTGGGCGCGGTGGGTCGGAACGGGGGCGGATCGCCTTGTGGCACGCCCTGGCGCATATCGAGTTCGTGGCGATTGATCTGGCGCTGGATATGACGGGGCGGTTTGGCGCGGAAATGGGCCCTGCGTTTGTGGGTGATTTCCTGAAGGTCGCCGCTGACGAGGCGATGCATTATGCGCTGATCGCCCGCCATCTGGCGCAGCTGGGCAGCCATTACGGCGCCATGCCAGCCCACGACGGCCTGTGGGACGCCGCGCAGGAAACCGCATATGATGTTGTCGCGCGGCTGGCGGTGGTGCCGATGGTGCTGGAGGCCCGCGCTTTGGACGTAACGCCGATGGCCATCGAAAGGGTGCGCGGCGTGGGCGACGAACGCGGAGCGCAAATCCTCACCCGTATTTATAACGATGAGATTGGTCACGTTCGGGTGGGCACGCTGTATTTCAACGCAGTCTGTGCGGCGCGCGGCGAATCGACTGATTCTGTCTGGAAAACCCTTGTTCGGCAGCATTATCGGGGGCTGCTTAAGCCTCCATTCAACGACTCGGCGCGGATGGCAGCCGGCTTGTCGCGGCAAAGCTACACTGACCTTGCGTTTACGATGGTCTAGCGGCAAGTCCCTAGTCGCTGAGAAGGCGGGGGGTCCTACCATCTTTGCACGTACCCTAATCCAAGGGGTTCCCTTTGGAATGAGGGTCGTTTGTAGCCTGAAAAGGCTCTGGGCGATTCGGGTGCGAGAAGTGTCGCATGAAGCAAAACAAGGTTATACTGGTGGTTGCGCAAACGATTTCGATGCGGGTAAGTGGTGCATTAGCCAGCTTTGCTGTCGCCATGGCGCTGGTTTCCAGCCCTGCGTCCGCCAACAGCAGCAACGCTGACATCTCCGCGCCGCTGCGCGCTGCGCAGGCCGCCCGCACGGGCCAAGCCGCCGGCGACCAGGAATTTCGTTCCCTTTTCGCCTCGTGGCGCGCGCTGGATGGTGGCAGCCGGGCTGCGTTCGCCGCTGCCAGCACAGGCGGTTTCATGGGGGCCATCGCCTCGCCTTCGTCGGTGTCGATCCCTTCGCGTTCGCCCGTCGATACTTATCGCATGACCAGCGAATTTGGGATGCGCTGGCACCCGGTTCTGGGTGGTCACCGTCCGCACAAGGGCGTTGATCTGGCCGATCCCACCGGAACCCCGGTCCATGCCACCGCCGATGGCGTGATTGGCAAGGCGGAGCGTTTTTCGGGCTATGGCCTGTATGTTCAGATCGAACATGGCGGTGAAATCGAAACCCGTTATGGCCATATGTCGCGGCTGAATGTCGGCGCTGGCCAGCTGGTTCACAAGGGTGATGTGATCGGTTTTGTGGGCGCCACCGGGCGCGCCACTGGCCCGCATCTGCATTACGAAGTGCGCGTGAACGGTGTGGCGGTGAACCCGATGCCATACATGCAGGGTTCCGTGACGGTGGCCACGGTAAGCGCTGATGCTGCCAGCCAGCCCACCATGCCCGAAGTAGAGGGCGACGAGTAATTTACAGCATAGAAGGGGTCTGACAACGGAAGGGAAAACCTCCGGCAGCCCACATCCCGTAAAGGGAACCATCCTGAGGAGGGGATGCGGAAAAGGCGGCGGGCAACTGCCGCCTTTTCTGATTCCAGCTGCCCCGTTACAGGTCCAGCAGCTACAGGCCCAGCAGCCGCCGCGCCATCGCGCGCACTTCGTCCGCCATATCGGGCCGTTCCAGCGCCAGCGCCAGCGTCGCCTCGACAAAGCCGGTTTTGGAACCACAATCGTAACGTTTGCCGGCAAAGGTGACGGCGTGGAATGGCTGGTGGCCGATCATCCGCGCCATGGCATCGGTCAGCTGAATTTCGCCGCCGGCGCCTTTGCCCTGGGTTTCCAGTACCTGTAGCACCTCTGGTTGCAGGATATAGCGGCCGGAGATAATCAGGTTCGAGGGCGCGTCTTCCTTGCGGGGCTTTTCCACCAGCCCCATCACCTCGGTCAGATTGCCGTCCTGCCTGCCCGGCGCGATCACGCCATAGCTGGACACCTCGTCATGCGGCACTTCCAGAACGCTGATCACATTGCCGCCGACCTTGTTATAGGCCTCGACCATTTGTTTCATGCAGCCCGGCGCGCCGATCATCAGTTCGTCGGGCAGGAAGATGGCGAAGGGTTCGTCGCCGATAATCGCCCGCGCGCACCAGATCGCGTGACCCAGCCCCAGCGGCACCTGTTGACGCACCGCCACCAGATTGCCCGGCTGAATGCGCGTCGGCTCCAGAACGTCGAGGCTCTTGCCGCGCTCGCTCATCGTGTCTTCCAGCTCGTAAGCGGTGTCGAAATGTTCGACGATGGCGGTTTTGCCGCGCCCTGTGACGAACACCAGCTGTTCGATCCCGGCCTCTCGCGCTTCGTCTACCGCATATTGGATCAGCGGGCGGTCGATGATCGGCAGCATCTCTTTGGGGATCGCCTTTGTGGCGGGCAAAAACCGCGTGCCCAGCCCCGCCACCGGGAATATCGCCTTGCGGACAGGTTTGATTGTGCCGGTGTGGTTCATGGCCCGCCTTATGAATTAAGTGTTACACCAATGTTAAACCTTAACGCGCGGGCCAACGCAAGCTATGCCTACCCCTTGCGCGTGGGCAAACAGCGGCTAAAGGCAAAAAATGGACAAAATCATCATTACAGGCGGCAAGCGGCTTTCGGGCACCGTGCCGGTTTCGGGCGCCAAGAACTCGGCGCTGACATTGTTGCCCTGCGCGCTGCTGACCGAGGAGCCGCTGACGCTGCGCAATCTGCCGCGTTTGGCGGATATCGACGGGTTTCAGCATTTGATGAACCAGTTTGGCGTTTCCACCGCCATCGCGGGCAGCCGGCCAGAGGATTTCGGCCGGGTGATGACTCTGACCGGCATGCGGATCACCAATACCGTTGCGCCTTACGAGCTGGTGCGCAAGATGCGCGCCTCGATTCTGGTGCTGGGGCCGATGTTGGCGCGTATGGGAGAGGCCAAGGTGTCGCTGCCCGGTGGCTGCGCGATCGGCAACCGCCCGATTGACCTGCATCTGAAGGTGCTGGAGGCCTTGGGCGCGCATATCGAGTTGGCTGCGGGCTATGTGCGCGCGGCGGCGCCCGATGGCGGCTTGCCGGGCGGGCGTTACAGCTTTCCGGTGGTGTCGGTGGGCGCAACCGAGAACGCGCTGATGACCGCCTCGCTGGCCAATGGCACATCGCATCTGCACAACGCCGCGCGCGAGCCGGAGATCGTCGATCTGTGCAACATGCTGGTGGCGATGGGGGCGCAGATCGAGGGGATCGGCACTTCGGACATCACCATCCACGGTGTTCCGCGCCTGCATGGGGCGACTTACGAGGTGATGCCTGACCGGATCGAGGCGGGCTCCTATGCCTGCGCGGCGGCGATCACTGGCGGCGAAGTGACGCTGAAGGGCGCGCGGATCGAGGAAATGGATACCACGGTTCAGGCGCTGCGTGATGCGGGTGTTTCAGTGGAGCCTGTGGCGGGCGGCATTCATGTCGCGGCGGAGGGGCCACTGCGCGCGATAACGCTGTCCACGGCGCCCTATCCCGGCTTTGCCACCGATATGCAGGCGCAGTTCATGGCGATGCTTGCCCTTGCCGATGGCGCCAGTGTGCTGACCGAAACCATCTTTGAAAACCGGTACATGCATGTGCCTGAACTGAACCGCATGGGCGCCAATATCGAAACCAAGGGCCGCGTTGCCGTGGTGCATGGCGTGAAAAAACTGACCGGCGCCGATGTGATGGCGACCGATCTGCGCGCCTCGATGAGCCTGGTGATCGCTGGATTGGCGGCGGAAGGCGAGACGCAGGTCCACCGCCTCTATCACCTCGACCGGGGGTATGAGCGGTTGGAAGAGAAACTGGCGCTGCTGGGCGCCCAGATCGAGCGTGTCGGCGGGGACTGATCCCCGCCGTTAGCCCCAGCGCTAATCAGCGGCGATAATAACGGCAGCGTTTGTGGGCGGTCATTGAACGGTGGATGGCGCGCCCGCCAAAGGCACCGCCCACTGCGCCCGCAGCAATGCCCACCGGGCCGCCCAGAACCGCATGGCCCAGCAAAGCACCGCCCGCTCCGCCGCCGATGAGGCCAGCGGTGCCGGACGAACGGCGGCAGACTTTATAGACCCGGTGAGACGTATGGTGATGGTGCGCCAAGGCCGGCACAGCGCCCAGCATAGCGCCGGCGGGCAGCAACAGCCCCGCCGCGATGAATGCCAGTAAAGTGCGTGAGGGTGGATGTCGCATAGTCGACTCCTTCATCGCCCGCCAAATCGGCGGGGAGGTATCTTTGTAAACTATCGTAAATGGCCCAGAGGTGAACGGTGCGTTGTTTGGCCGGTCAGCGGCTCACCAGCCATATCCGGATTGCACCGGCGAGGCCTGGCGGGGTGGCGGCGGTGATTCGCTCCGCATCGATTGCCGCGACGAGGGCGTTGATCGGCACGCCTTCGGTGTGCGCGGCGGCGCGCAGCAAGTCCCAGAACACCGGTTCCAGACTGATCGAGGTCTTGTGCCCGGCGATCTCAACCGAACGTTTGACCGGCGGGTGGTAGGGGGTGGTCATGCGTTGCCGTTGCACTCGACACGCAAAAATCGCTTCGTTACAATTTCATACTCGACGGTGATTTGCATACATCCGCCGTCGTTGATCTCAGGGAGGTTTTCCGGGTTATCAAACCAGCGCTGTCTACCAGCGGCAGGTCTAGAATTTGCGATTTGTTCGTCCTGATGCCTACCTTGCTCAATCTCCGCTTCGGTGCAGCGTCTCAACTTACCATCAGGAGTAATCGTGGAGCATTGATTCGCGCGGTATGGAAATGGTGGCAAGGGCAACAGATAAACTGCACGCACCTTATCCGGGCCAACAAGCGCATAGGATCTTCCGTAAGCATTCAACGGACGAGCATATTTGGGCATCTGTACGTCACGCTCAATCTCGTCCATCAGCGCCTGATGGCCATCGCCCTGTGCTTGGCAAGCTGTAAACGTGGCGGAACAGATTGCCGCAGCCAAGACCACGCCGACATATATCCGCCACGTCAACATACCATTCCCCTCAATACATATGCTGGCCGCCGTTGATGCTCATGGTCGAACCGGTGATGAAACCGCCATCTTCGGCACAGAGGAAGGCCACGGCGCGGGCGATTTCCTCGGCGTGGCCAAGGCGGCCGACGGGGATCTTCGCCACGATCTTTTCCAGAACGGCGGGGGGGACGGCGGCGACCATCTCGGTGTCGATGTAACCGGGGGCGATGGCGTTGACGGTGACGCCGAATTTGGCGCCTTCCTGCGCCAGCGCCTTGGTAAAGCCGTGGATGCCCGATTTGGCGGCGGCATAGTTCACCTGACCATATTGCCCGGCCTGCCCGTTGATCGAACCGATGTTGACGATGCGGCCCCATTTGCGTTCGCGCATGCCGGGGAAGGTGGCCTTGGCCATGTTGAAGCAACCGCCGAGGTTGACGCGGATCACCTCGTTCCAATCATCGAAGCTCATGCGGTGGAGGACGCCATCGCGGGTGATGCCGGCGTTGTTGACCACCACATCTACGGGTCCGAGTTCCGCCTCAACACGCGCGCAGCCATCGAGGCAGGCCTGATGATCGCCCACATCCCATTTGAACGCGGCGATGCCGGTGGCGGCGGTGAAGGCCTGCGCCTTGGCATCATTGCCGGCATAATTGGCGGCGACGGTAAAGCCGGCTGCCTTCAGTGCTAGGCTGATCGCCTCTCCAATACCACGTGTGCCGCCTGTAACGATTGCTACGCGAGCCATAGACCCTCTCCCTCTGCGAACTGCCCGCGCGAATTGGCGGACTTCGCGGCGATGCTACGCAATGCCACGGGGCGCGGCAAGGGTGCATACGGATGCTGGCCAAAGGTCGTAGATTTGGTCAGCGCGGGCGGCCCTAGAAGTGGAACTGTGTGCCCACGAAAACGGCCTGCGTTTGCTGCTTGCCGTCGGGCAGAGGTTGCAGGCGGTCGCGGTCGTCGGAATAGCGCACGCCCGCCGTGACATCGACATTGCGGCTGAGGTGATAGCTGCCGCCAAGGTCCACTGTCTGTTCGCCGGAGGACTCCATGGTGCGGGGGGCGCGGCCGGCGCGGTCGTGTTCGCCCAGCACAATATGCGGCGCCAACCGCGAGGGCTGGCCCGATGCGCTGCCGTCGGTCAGCGAATAGCCGCGCAAATCAGGCATGTCTGATTTGCTGTGCGCATCACCAGGCAGCACGTAGTTCGGCATGGTGGGCGATAGGGCGGAATTGCCTAGATTGGTATGTATCAGGCCGAAGCTATAGGAGTTGGCGGCTAGGCGCAGCGGCACAGCGGGCGCGTGCGCACCAGCACGGGGCGCGCGCACGATGATGGCAGAGACGGCATGGACAGTCTCTGCATCGACACGCACGGCGACTGTCACGGACCGATCAGGGCGCGCGCTGAAACCGGCGGGGGTAAAGCGGAAAAGCGAACTGCCGCCCGAATTGAGATTCGATGGCAGTGCGGCAAGCGCCCGTGCCAACCCCGGATCGAGCGCGCCTTTGGTGAAACCGCTGAGTGTATGGTTTGTTATACCCTCGGGCAGGGCAACCTCCAGCCGGCTGGAAAAGGCGAGCAATGCGCTGGGCAGGGCAAGTGCGGTGACAGCGCCCGCCAGCACCAGCCCCGGTGTGACGCGGGCAGCCCTTGTCAGCGGCATGGCCAACATGCGGGTCAGCGCGCGCACACTTGCACCAGAATATGCCTCAGAATGTCCCAAAGCGGTGGCCACTGGTTGTTCTGCGTCCCTTCATTCATGGTTCGGCTCTGCTCGCCGGTCTAATATACAGCGTAACTACACCAATTTGGCGCGGCTGGCAAAGCGTCTGAGCACCGTAAGCGGAAGGCAGGGCTAGCAGGCGGAAATTCGTTCAGACAGCATTCACGCCGAAAGCGGCCAACAGAAGCTTGCAACTGACGCCACTTGCCGCAGCCCCAAGCTGCCTATAGAGGCACAGATGAGAAATCGGCCGGTAACGCTGGCCGGTCGTTCGGGAACATGCCCAACGGCGCAAGAAACAGGATCTGGAACCACGATGACTGCTGCCCCCCTTCGCGGCATTGCTGCCAAAGCCACCAGCCATATTCCCCGTAAGGCAAGGCTCTGCGCCTTGGCAGCTGTCGGTACGCTGTCGCTGTCGGCCTGTGCGCATCACAGCATTCTGCCGTCGCTGCCCACGATCAAGAGCCCGCTGCATCATCACCATAACCACGCCAAAACAACGGGCCTGCCGCCCAGCAACATCACGCAGATCGGCGTTAATTCGTACCTGTGGCGCGCCAGCCTTGATTCGCTGTCGTTCATGCCTTTGGTGCAGACCGACAGCAACGGCGGCGTGATTGTCACCGATTGGTATTCCAACCCGAACAACCCCGGTGAGCGGATGAAGCTGACTGTCACCATCCTCGATAGGGATCTGCGCGCCGATGCCTTGCGCGTTGTGGGTAGCCGTCAGGTGGCGCAGAATGGCGTTTGGGTGGATGCGCCAGTGCAGGCAGCCACGGTGCAAAAGCTGGAGGATGTCATCCTCACCCGCGCCCGCGACCTGCGCGCTGCCGACGCAAAGTAATTTGGGCTGGTTGCGGCCCTTTGGGTTGTGAGCGCATGATATGGCCATTGAGCGTGACGGCGCGGGGCATTATCGCGGCCGATGGCGCAGCAATAATGAAAGTGGCGTTTGATGAACGAGCGAATCGATTCCGGCAGGCCTGAGTCGAATAGGTTTGATGCTGGCAGCGCCGATACGCGTTGGCAGGCCGCATGGGACGCCGCGCAGTGCTTTCGCGCCGACGACACCAGCGCCAAGCCACGTTCTTTCGTGCTGGAGATGTTTCCCTACCCATCGGGCCGCATCCATATTGGCCATGTGCGCAATTATACGATGGGCGACGTGCTGGCCCGCGCCAAGCGGATGCAGGGCTTTGAGGTGCTGCACCCGATGGGCTGGGACGCCTTTGGAATGCCCGCCGAAAACGCCGCGATGGAAAAGGGCGTCCACCCCGGCGGCTGGACCCGCGACAATATCGCCAACATGAAGGCGCAGTTGAAACGGCTGGGCTTTGCGCTGGATTGGAGCCGCGAAATTTCTACCTGCGAGCCTGAGTATTACGGGCATGAGCAGGCGCTGTTCTTGGACCTTTACGCAGCTGGGCTGGTGTACCGCAAGGAATCGGCGGTCAATTGGGACCCTGTCGACCACACCGTGCTGGCCAATGAACAGGTGATCGACGGGCGCGGCTGGCGTAGCGGCGCTTTGGTCGAAAAGCGCAAGCTGTCACAGTGGTTCCTGAAAATCACCGATTTCGCCGAGGAATTGCTGGAGGGGCTGTCCACGCTGGATAATTGGCCCGAAAAGGTGCGCGTGATGCAGGAAAACTGGATCGGCAAGTCACAGGGCTTGCAGTTCCATTTCAAACCCATCGCGCCGTTTGCAACGCCGATTGAGGTCTATTCCACCCGTCCCGACACCATCTTCGGCGCCAATTTTGTAGCGGTGGCGGCGGACCACCCAGTGGCGCAAAGCTTGGCGGACAACGCTGATGTCGCAGCCTTCATCGAGCTGTGCAAACAGGGAGGCACCACCGCCGCTGAGATGGAAACGATGGAGAAGCTGGGCTTTGACACCGGGCTGAAGGTCGCGCACCCCTTCACCGGCGAGGCTTTGCCGGTTTACATCGCCAATTTCGTGTTGATGGATTACGGAACCGGCGCCGTCATGGGCGTGCCCGCGCACGACCAGCGCGACCTTGATTTTAGCCGCAAATATGCCCTGCAGGTGATCCGCGTTGTGGCAGACGGCGCCAACACCGCGCCTGTGTTTGAGGGCAATGAGGCCTACACCGGCCCCGGCGCCTTGGTGAATTCCGATTTCCTGAACGGCATGTCGGTGGCGGATGCCAAGGCCGCCGTTATCGCGCGCGCCGAATCGGGCGGCTGGGGCGCGGGAAAGACCGTGTGGCGGCTGCGCGATTGGGGCGTTTCGCGTCAGCGTTATTGGGGCACGCCGATTCCGTTCATTCACTGCGAGGTCTGCGGTGTGGTTCCGGTGCCCCAAAAGCACTTGCCCGTCGCCTTGCCCGAGGATGTGGATTTTGACACCCCCGGCAACCCCTTGGCGCGCCACCCGACGTGGAAACATGTGGATTGCCCGCAATGCGGCCACCCGGCGAAGCGTGAAACCGATACGCTGGATACTTTCGTCAACAGCAGCTGGTATTTCCTGCGCTTTGCCAGCCAGCCGAAGGACGCTCCGTTTGATGCGGCGGAATTGGCGCGATGGATGCCGGTGGCGCAATATATCGGCGGGATTGAGCATGCGATCTTGCACCTGCTTTATGCGCGGTTCTGGACGCGGGCGCTGGCGCGCATCGGCAAGATCGATGTGAAGGAGCCCTTCGCCAGCCTGTTCACGCAGGGTATGGTGACGCATGAGACCTACAGTCGGGTCGATCCCGCCAATGGCCAGCCGATCTATTTCAGCCCTGACGAGATTGCGCGCAGCAGCGATGGCGCGACGTTGAAGGCTGATGGCGCCGCAATTGATGTGGGCCGCGTCATAAAAATGTCGAAGTCGAAGAAGAACGTCGTCGATCCGGACGAGATCGTGGCGAAATATGGCGCCGATGCGATCCGTTGGTTCATGCTCTCCGACTCGCCGCCAGAGCGCGATCTGCCGTGGTCTGAGGCTGGCATTGAGGGCTGCGCGCGGATGGTGCAGCGTTTGTGGCGCCTCTTTGGGCAGTATGACGCCTCGGCCACCGGCGAGGACAAGCCTCTGGACCGCAAGACGCATCAGGCCATTGCCGCCACCGCCAGCGACATCGAGGGGCTGGGCTTCAACAAGGCCGTGGCGCGGATTTACGACCTCACCAATGCCATCGAGAAGGCCAAGCCATCGGCCAGCCGCAGCGCCGCGATTCGCGCACTGTTGTTGCTGGTCAGCCCCATGATGCCGCATTTGGCCGAGGAAGGCTGGGCGTTGATCGGCGGAGAAGGCCTGATTGCCGAGGCCGCCTGGCCCGAGGTGGACCCCGCGCTACTGGTTGAGGACGAGGTGACCATCGCTCTGTCGGTGAACGGAAAGCTGCGCGATACTGTGACCGTCGCCAAGGGGACCGCGCGCGAGGCGCTGGAGGCCATTGCGCTGGCTAGCGCCAAGGTGCAATCTCAGCTGGCGGGCGCTGCCCCCAAGAAGGTGATCGTCGTGCCAGACCGTATGGTGAATGTCGTCGTATGAGGTGGCTGGCCGCGCCTTTGCTGCTGCTTTTGGCCGCATGCGGGCTGCATCCGCTGTATGAAGGCGGCGGCAGCGGCGTGGTGGCGCGCGGGCTGGCGGGCGTCGAAGTGTCGACGATACCGGGGCAAAACGGATGGCTGATGCATGCCGCTCTGGTCGACAAGCTGGGTGCGGCGGGGCCTGCTACGGCGCCGCGATACCGGCTGGACGTGCGCTTGGATGACAAGCTGGAGGGCCTCGGCCTGCTGTCGAACAACACGGTGGGGCGCGAAAGGCGCACTTTGCGCGCGCGGTATCAGTTGATTGATCTGGCCACGGGCACTGTGCTGCTGGATGCCACGGCAGGATCAGATGCGGGCGTGGATGTGGTGACGTCCGAATATGCCACAGTCGCCGCCGAACAAACCGCGCTGGAGAATCTGACGCAGATGGTGGCGCAGCGCATTGTGGTGAATGTGGCGGTGCATCTGCCCCAAACCCACCCGTGAAAGCCAGCCAGAAGGACTTCGCCAGCCTGGCCCCCAAGGCGGCGAAAGCGGCGCGCGTTTTCTTCTTTTGCGGCCCTGACGAGGCGGGCGCAGCCGAGGCCGCCCAGCGTATCACCGCCCTGCTGCCCGACGCCGGCGAACGCGTGGAATTGGCCGGCGCGGAACTGCGCCGCGATCCCGTCCGGCTGGGCGACGAGGCGCGCTCGACGTCTTTGTTTGGCGATGCGCGGCATATCTATGTGCGCGCCGCCGGTGATGAGGCGTTTGATGCGGTGGAAATCCTGCTGGCGGGCGATGCCGAACCCTGCCCGGTGCTGATCGTCGCCAGCGCCGCCACCGACAAATCACGTACCGCCAAGCTGCTCGCGGACCGGCCCGATGCGCTGGTGGCGATGTTCTATCCGCCCGATTTGCGCAGCCTTGCCGATCAGGTGCGCCAAATGGCCAATGCGGCGGGTGTGCGGATGGACACGGCAATTGCCACGCGAATCGCCAAGGGCGCGGGGCTGGATATCCGCCTTGCCCAATCAGAGGTGACCAAGCTGGGCTTGTACCTCGATGCCGCGCCCGAACATCCGCGCGATGGCACGGCGGAGGCTCTGGATGCCATTGGCGCGTCCACAGAGGACGACGGATTTGCAGGCGTCGTGGGCGCGGTCTTGGGCGGTCATGGCGCGCGCCTGCCAGCCGAATTGCGGCGGATGAAGGAGCTAGGGTTGAACCCGGTGGGGTTGCTGCTGGCCTTTGAACGGCGCGCTGCGCAGTTGGGGCAATTGGCGGGTAAACTGGGCCCGCGCGAGGATGCCAGCGCGTTGATAGAGCGCGAGAAACTGGCGCGGCGCGTGTTTTGGAAGGACTCCGCCGATCTGACCGAGCAGCTACGCATTTGGCGGGGGCCGCGGCTGGCGCGGCTGATCGAGCGGCTGATGGCCCTTCACCGCGATCTGCTGGGCAACAGTCAAAACGCCGAGCTATTGCTGGCGCAGGGCCTCGCCGAAATCACGCGCGGGGCCAGCGTAAGGCGCGGTTGAAAAGCTATGTCCTGTAGAGGGACGAGGCGCATTTGATTCACTGTTCCACGGTGTGAGTCTATGTTAGCAGTCGCTTTACAAACATAACGGGTCGCAAAATTTGTATATATCGAGTCATTACGGGCGCGAGTGCCTGTCTGTGACCGCTGCTTGGTCGCAGTGGGCAATTGACGTGTGCGCAATTGCATGCGGGCCGCGTTCCAAGAACGGTGTTGTGGCATGAACGCGCCCACCGCAGCCCCGCGAGGGCTGGAAAGGCGCTCAGCCACAAGGCCGTCAGCTGATCGTATGCCCTTAATGCCATCGCTACAACGCCGCCGGTTGCAGTGCTATCTGGTGTTAATGCTGGGCGATATCATGGCGTTGTTCGCTAGCTTTGCGATTGCGGGTTATAGCTATCGCGGCCACGCCGGCATGGCCGATTCGCTGATTTTGGCACAATTGCTGCTGCCAATTTACCTTACGGTTGCACTGTTCAACGGGGCCTATTCGATTACCGCGCTTAGGCGCAAGCTATGGCCCGCTGGCGATCGGCATGAACGAGGCGGAGGTTCGCGCCAAGCTGGGGGCGCGGCTGAATACGGACACTGATCGCGCCTATCGGGCTGGCGGATCAATTTATAGCCTGAGACCGTTTTCGGGCGACGTAGTCACAAATATCACCTGCACCGATGTTGATCCGCAACAAAGCACCTGCCCGCCCGTTCTGGGGGTGCGGATTGGCAGTACAGAGGGTGATGTTCTGCGGGCATTGGGCCCGGCAGACACGG
>Ga0316222_1000704_pt1 | contig 47875 bp, 49 predicted proteins | sample TBH18011metaG_FD_206008 | JGI IMG/M metagenome (GOLD analysis project Ga0316222, IMG submission 206008) | Freshwater microbial communities from Trout Bog Lake, Wisconsin, USA - TBH18011 | ecosystem: Environmental > Aquatic > Freshwater > Lake > Hypolimnion/Profundal zone | place: USA: Wisconsin... | reverse complement strand
GCGGCCTCGCAGCGGCTGGCCTGCTCGCCGTTGGAGTAGCCCGCGTCGGCGACGATGTTCAAGGTGTCGGCCTCAAGCGCCTTCTTCGCAGCTTCCGCCATCGGCTCCAACTGGCGGTTGTCGGCAGCGTCGAGGGTAACCGCATGGGCCACGATCAGCGCGTGTTCGGCATCGACCGCAGTCTGCACGTTGTAGGCCGGAGCGAAGCCTCCGGCCATGCGCATCGGCCGCGCCTCCGGCTCCGCATGCTTCTTCAACTTGTCCAGCGCAGCCTGCACAGCGGAGGGATCGAGCACGGCTTGGGCCTCCTCATCGGCCTGCTCGCAGCTGTCCAGATACTTCTCCAGGGCCTGACGTTCGCGCACGCTGCCGGCGCTGGCCACAGCACGGAACTTGGTGCCGTCTACCGCGATCCACTCGCCCCGGATCAAGCCGACCGACCGTGCAAACCGCACCAGTTCCGCTCCGGCTGCCGTCACCGCTTCGCGATGCATGCGCCGGAACTCGGCGATGGACTTGTGGTCCGGATACAGCCGCCCCAGCAGCCACATCAACTCCACGTTGCGGCGGCACTCCGCCTCCAACCGCCGCGAAGAGCGCAACTGATGCAGATAGCCATACAGATACAGCTTCAGCAGATCGCGAGGATCGTACCCAGGGCGACCAGTATCAGCCGCTTCCGCACGCTCGAAGCCCAACTCGGCCATCGCCAGACCCTCCACGAACGCATCGATCACCCGGCAAACATGGTCGGACGGCACAAGATCGTCCAGAACAACCGGAAACAGCGTCCCCTGACTACGGCCTTCACCCTGGATGTAGCTCATAAATGAGAAATGCCCTCGCTCCCGCGAAGGCATCTTCTCATCTATCCCTGTTTAAATCCTAGTTCCGTAACAGGCTCGTAGTGCCGGGTCTTTCTATTTCTCGATTACTAGTTTAATTATACGCCGTGGAGCATAACTACTATGCCAAGTATTTTGAAGTATTAAGTAATTTAGATAGAGATAGTTATGTTGATTTTGGGGTATCGATGGGCTTGACAAGAAAAGTTGTGAACTGTGAGTTGAGAACAGTCAACGCAAAGGCAATGGCAACGGCGGAGATTCTGACTGCGCGAGAATGATGGCCTGCGGAGTGAGGTGTGAGCAGACCCAGGTTTTAGAAGCGCGGCATGTGAAACCCGGCGATCCACCAGTTGAAAAAAAATATGACCACAAGTGCTGCCATAACGTACAACGCTCTACGCAACATGCGGAGATAAAGCGGATCGCCCTGATAGGGCGAAGGGATCAACGCAAATTGGGGCGCTGTCGGATTGATATGCACCTGGGGAAATGCATTGCCGTTGAATAGGCTGGCGAGATAGCGGAAGTCGCCCGGCGGATGCGAGGGAGTAAACCTTGCGCTGGGCCTGAGGACGTTAAAGTATCCGGCTGGCTCCACGCCGAAATCCCTGTGTTTCACGGAATGAAGAGTCTTCATGGCTTCACCTGAATAACGTGTGGCGCGGTCTGAGCCACCGGTATTCGCTACGCAGAATTATAGGCCTTTGACATGCAACGCTTGCTGGGTGATCAGTCGGGATGACAGGTGGGGATGGGGCGCCGGGCCGGTGGGGAAAAGGTATAACTGTTATACTATCTATCTATGCGATTCCACTTCGATCCGACGAAGAGTGTGCGATTGCGGAAGAACCCGAAGCGCGGAATCGGATTTGAGGAGGCGCTGGAGATTTTTGAGCGTCCGTATGGACAAAGCAGGTGCTCGGAGATGCCGGAGCAGTATCGCGCGGTTGGTTGGGTCGGGCAACGGCTCTACACCCTCATCTTCGAGGTGCGTGAGGATGAGGAGGGCGAGTTTTATCACCTGGTGACGTTGTGGAAAGCTACGCGAGAGGAGCGCAAATTGTATGAAGAGCACACGTAAGGCAAAAAAACCGGTTTCGGCGGAGGCGATTGCGCGGATGGCAGACAAGGGGCAGGACATCTCGCGCTTCTTTACGAATGATTTCAAGATGATGCCACCGTTGGTGCAACGCGTGAATGTGGACTTCACGGCCTCCATGCTCAATGAACTGGACCGCGAGGCCAGGGAGTTGAACATCAGCCGACAGGCGGTGATCAAGACGCTGCTGCGGCGGGCGCTCAATGAGCAGTATGTAGCGGCTGCGGCGAGGCCTGCGATGAAATGAGGGCGGTGAGAGCACCAAATCTCAGAAGCGAAATGTGGGTCACCCGCACGGGAGAAAATTTCGATGAAACAAGACCCTAGGTACACCGACTTGATGCAGGAGATCAAAGAGCGTCTGTATACGATTGAAGACGTGTTGAGCGGTCGAACTGCACTACACGGACCGCTGGCACACGAATTTTGTTTTCTACAGCTTCGCATCATCTGTGAATGCATTTCCTATGCGTGCGTTATCGCGCACGCATACCTCAGTGAATTGCAGGCACCGAAGTTTCAAAAGGAATGGTCGGCAGATGTGTTAATGAAGCGACTCAGCGGGCTACATCAAGACTTCTATCCAAAGCCAAAGACGATGATCGTTACGAAAGGCAGAGTCCAATTGAACGAGATAGTCACACCGTATCTGACAAAGGATAACCTACAGAAATTGAACGGTATCTGTGGCGGTAAGCTACACCGCGGGTCTCCCGAAAAATATGCCTTTACTCCGACACAGAAACGTTTAGAAGCGGATCGACAAACGATCATCCATTATGCCAACGAGATTTTCCGATTGATGGAGTCGCACTTGATGATGCACCGGGGCGACGCGCGGTACATACTGTGCCGGTTTCGAGAGCGCGGCATGCCAGTGGAGGTGTGGTTCGCTGCCGCAGGCAAAGAAGTCGCCGCGGCCAACATAGTATGAATCGAGCGAACAAACAACGGCAAAAACTAATACAGAGATTCTAGCTACGCCAGAATGACGAGCGTAAAACAGGCAACCACAAAAGCGAATGCGGGGATTCTTCGCTACGCTCAGAATGACAACCATGTGGCTTACCCTCTGCCGATTGTTCCTTACCCTCTGCTGCTCGCTATCAACCTCCACTGCTTGTCATTCTGAGCCGAAGGCGAAGAATCCCCGTATTTCGTCCGGCGGCTGCACTACACTTCAAATCTGCCCCATGCGTGACCACGAGTACTACGTCTACATTCTCGCCAACACATTCCATCGCCTCTCCACCGGCGTCACCAACAGCCTGATGGTGAGGGTGAAGCAACACAAGGGTGCCAAGAATCCACGTTCGTTCACCGCACGATACGGCATCGACCGGGTTGTCTACTTCGAGCGGTTCCAGTACGTCCATGATGCGATCCGCCGCGAAACTGAGATCAAAGGTTGGTCGCGCGTGAAGAAGATCGCGTTGATCGTCGAGCATAATCCAACCTGGCGCGATTTGAGTGAAGACTGGGTCAAGCCGATGGAGCCGTTTGACGAGACGAAGATGCGACCGCCTAATACATTTTGAGACGGCTCAGTCGAAATGCGGGGATTCTTCGCTGCGCTCAGAATGACAGGTTCAAAAGGTAGAGGCCAAGGGTGAGTTCAGGGCGCTAGAGCGGAATCAAGATAGCTATACCCAGCGTCGATTTTTGCGCGCGATCCTAGAATTCTCTGGCGAAGTGACCGCGATGACGAGGATGGGACGAGCCTATTCGGACGATTTGCGGGTGAGGATTTTGGAAGCCGATGAGCGCGGCGAGGGCTCTTGCCGTGTGCTCGCCAAGCGCTTTGGCGTCAGTTGGGAGTATGTGCGCAAGCTGCGCTGGCAGCAGGCTGCGACTGGACAAAAGGCGCGTATTGCGCAGTCGCGGTATGGAATCCGGAGCAAGGTGACCGAGCCTATCAAGACGCACATGCTCGGCTTGGTCAAGTCGCAGCCCGACCTGACTCTGGCCGAGCTGCGGGAGCGTATCCATTCGGACAAGGGCGTTTCGATGAGTTGGGGTCTGGTGCACTTGTGGGTTCGCCGGCTGGGTCTGCGGCTGAAAAAAAGTCGCTCCACGCCGTCGAACGAGACACCGAAGCCAACCGTATCCGTCGCGCCGAGTTCCACCAGCGCATCCTCGCGATCGATCCGAAAAGGCTCGTCTTCCTTGACGAAAGTGGAATCTCGACAACGATGACGCGTCGCTTTGCGCGCTGCCTCGGCGGGGCGCGCATCCATGAAGGGACGCCGGAGGGAGACTGGCAGATCGTCACCATCCTGGGCGCCATGAGCTTGGGCGGCATGATCGCTACGATGACCGTCGCCGCGGCCACCGATACGGACATCTTCCTCGCCTACCTGGACCATTTCCTCTGCCCGGCCCTCACTCCCGGAGATGTGGTGGTGATGGACAACCTCAGCTCGCACAAGGTCGACGGCGTGCGTCAGCGGATCGAGGCCGCAGGGGCGCAGTTGCTTTACCTGCCGCCTTACTCGCCCGATCTGAACCCCATAGAAAAGGCCTGGTCCAAGCTCAAACAACTGCTCCGCTCCGCCAAAGCACGGACTGAACAAGCCCTCGACCAAGCAATCACAGAAGTCCTTCAGGAAATATCTGCAGACAACGCACAAGCCTGGTTCAGACTGACTCTCAACTGGGTACAGCTATGATGAAAACGCTCTAAGGGAGAAATACGGGGGTTCTTCGCTGCGCTCAGAATGACAAGCGGTGGAGGTGTCGGTGTGCCGGTTATCGCAGGGCGGCGTCGACTTCTTTGTAGAAGGAGGGGGCTTTGAGAATTTCGCGGGGTTTGCTGCCGTCGGCGGGGCCGACCAGGCCATCGTGCTCCATCATGTCGATGAGGTGTGCGGCGCGACCGTAGCCGATGCGCAGGCGGCGTTGCAGGAGCGATGTGCTGGCCTTGCCGAACTCGAAGACGAGCCGGACGGCGTCGTCGAAGAGGTCATCGTTCTCCTGGCTGGAATCGCCGTTGCCGTCGATGTCTTTACCAGAGTCGTCCTTGGGGCCTTCGAGGAAGCCGTGGACGTACTCGGCCTCTCCCTGCGCCTTCCAGAATGCGGTGACTGCGGAGATTTCCTTTTCCGTGACAAATGGCGCGTGGACGCGCTGGACGCGACTAGTGCCGGGGGGAAGGTAGAGCATGTCTCCCTTGCCCAGGAGGGATTCGGCGCCATTACTGTCGATAATGGTGCGCGAATCGACCTTGGTGGCGAGGCGGAAAGACATGCGGGTGGGCACGTTGGCCTTGATGAGGCCGGTGATGACGTCTACGGAGGGGCGCTGGGTGGCGAGCACAAGATGAATGCCGACGGCGCGGGCCATCTGGGCGAGGCGGGTGATGGACTCCTCGACGTTAGCACGGTCGAGCATCATGAGGTCGGCGAGTTCGTCAATGATGATGATGATGTAGGGCAGCGGCTCCTGATCGACATCGTCGAAGAGGTAATCGGAGCCGTGATCGAAGAGCTTGTTGAACTGATCGATGTTGCGGACGTGGTTGGCAGCGAGGAGTTTGAGGCGGCGCTCCATCTCGCGGACGGCGTTGCGAAGAGCATTGGCGGCGAGTTTGGCGTCGGTGATGATGGGGGTGAAGAGGTGGGGGATGCCCTCGTACATGCCCAGTTCGACGCGCTTTGGATCGACGAGGATCATACGGACCTGCTCCGGCGTGGACTTGAAGAGCACGGACATAATCATGGCGTTGATAGCGACGGACTTTCCGGAGCCAGTGGAACCCGCGATCAGGATGTGGGGCATGGCGGCAAGGTCCGCGGTAACGATGCGACCGTTGATGTCCTTGCCGAGGGCGATGGCGAGCTTGGATTTGGATTGGGCGAAAGACTCGCACTCGACTACGTCGCGGAGCCATATGGTTTCGCGGGCGTGGTTGGGGACCTGGATGCCGACGGTGGACTTGCCGGCCATGCGCTCGATGAGGATGGATTCGGCGGCCATGGCGAGGCAAAGGTCGTCGGCGAGGCCGGTAACGCGGGAGTACTTAACGCCGGCGTCGGGATGGAACTCGAAGGTGGTGACGATGGGGCCGGGGTTGATCTGGGTAACCTGTCCGTTGACGCCGAACTCGGCGCACTTCTGGACCAGGGTGCGAGCCTCGGCGCGCAACGCCTCTTCGCGAACAACAGGAATCTCATCGGAACGGTAGAGGAGGGAAGACGGCGGAAGCTTGTATCCACGGATGGACTTGGGGGTTATGGTGACCTGCTTGATGTCGGCGTCGGCGCGCTTGCCGAATGCGATGGAGTTGGGCGGGGCCTTGGGAGTTGGAACAGGCGCAGTGGCCGTGCGAGTGGCTACGGCTGATGGTTGCGGTGTACGTGCGGGAGGTAGTTCGGGAAGTTCGAGGTGTACGGCCTCGTCTGCAGTGCGAGCACTGAGCGGTGTGGCGGCGGCGGCCAGCTCTGCGGCGAAGGGAGCGGCTGCTGCTGCGGCAGTGCTGAGCGCGGTTGCCGGCGATGCATCGACATGGGTGCGCGGCATGGACTGCCACACCGATGCGGTTGTGTCGGAAGGCTGATCGGAGGGGGCATTGGGTGTCGTAGTGGGGATGGCTTGCTTGTGGCGCTTGCGTCCCAACCAGCCGAAGAGGCCACCCAGAAGCGTAGAGGGTGGATTGCCATCCTCGACGTGCTTGTGCTGGAGTTGCAACTCTTGACCAGCCTGTTGGAGGGACTGTTCGCGACGGCTGGTAAAGACATCAGGGGCAGCTTCTGCAGTCGGTGCGGGCTGAAGCAAGAGGGCCGGGAGCGTTGTTTGGGCTTGCTGCTGTGATGCGGCTTGTTGGCGCAGAGCGCGTTTTTCCGCACGAGCCAGGGCACGGCGGGTGCGCCAGTTGTGCAGGCGATCGAAGAGAGCATGGAGCAGGGAGAAGTGCTCGTCCATCCATTGGCTGGCGGTGTGGAAGGTGAAGGTGGTAGCCAGATAAAGGGACATCAGGACCATGAGCGCGAGGACGATGGAGGCGCCGGGAAGGTTGAGGTAATGCACCATGGCATCGGCCAGGAGACGCCCTGTGACGCCCTCGATGGGCAAGGCATGACGCCAGTAGAGAGTGCGAGGAAGCAGTCCGATCGTGGCCGGAGCGAAGACGATCCAAAGTCCGACACCGAGAAAGCGCGCCATGGCGGAGCCGGCAGGACGCTGGCGCATCCAGCAGAGGCCCAGTCGACCGAGGACGATGGGCAGGAAGAAGGCGGCGATACCAATGGTTTGCAGGAACATATCTGCCAGCCATGCTCCGACGAGGCCGGTCCAGTTATGGGCGGGGCCAGCGGCAAGACGCGCGGTGAATCCTGCGGCATGCTGCATGCCGGGGGCGAGTCCTCCGACGGTGTTGGCGGAGGGGTCGGTTGGCGTATAGGTGGCCAGTGCCAGCAGGAGCAGAGCGGCAGAGACCAGCAGCACGAGCCCGAGTATCTCGTTGAGGCGGCGATTGCGAGTTGGAGTGGAGACCAGCCTGAGTGGTTTCATGGATGCAAGCGCGGCACCGGGTTTGGGTCTGGCTCGAGTTGTGTCCGCTCCCGACACACTGCGATGGGATTACACCGTGAAATGGGGCTGAACGCGGACTGACTAAATGCCAAGTACCAAGGGCCGGAAACCGCTAGAGCTTCTCCGATTATCCCAGAGCAGGAGTGGGAAAAGAGAAAAGTTACAGGTGTGGACTCAGGATGCAAACCTATGGGGACTGAAGGCATCTATCCGTGGAATAGCTGCTGTCCGGAGGGAACCCATTCGGGCGGAGGTGAGAAGCGAAACGGCTGGCAGGGGGCGCGGGATTTTCGCGATTTCTCTCGCTTGCCGCTGGCGGAGGAGAATCGCGGTCAGCCAGCGGACCCCATCCGCCGCCTTATGTACGGATCACTAAGCGTCATATCCCACGAAGGAAAGGAATATAGCATGGCAACCGATACGGCGAGGACCCATGAAGTGGAAAGCGCATTGAAGGCGGTGATCAACACGCTGGAAGACGGGCAAAAGGGCATGGCTGCGATAGGAGAGTATCTTCAGGACGAGCGGTTGAAAGTATACTTCCTGGCGGAGTCGCTGAAGCGCGCCAACTTCCGCGGCGAATTGGAGAACGAACTGCATCGACATGGTGTAGCCGATGTGCATGAAACGGGAACTGCTGCCGGTGCACTCCATCGTGCATGGGCCAAGATCAAAGTAGGTCTGGGAGGCGGCGATCCGACCTTGCTGGAGACCGCCGAAGAGGGGGAGGACGAGGCTGTGGCCGCCTATAAGGACGCTCTTCACAGGGAGTTACCCATGCCGTTGAGGGAGTTGTTGAGCAACCAGCAGAAACACATCCTCTTGTCGCATGACTTCGTCCGCGAGCAGCGCGACGCACTGCGTGCAGGGTAGGAACAACGCAAAAATACATTCTGGATAGAAGACCTCGGCTTGCATGGAAGCTGAGCGGAGTCATGTGCGCCTGCAGCGGGCCGATATTACAGGGAGAGGCTACGACGGAATCTGGCCTGTACTCAAATCCAGGAATGCTGCGTTGGGATACGTTGCAAAGGACGATTCGCATGAATCTCAGGAGATTGGGTCTTATACCAAAGATTGCAATCGGATTTGGATCACTGCTTGCGATTATTGCAACGATGGGCGTGGTGGGCTACCGGTCGGCGGTGATCAGTGAGCAGCTTGCGCAGGAAGCCCGGGTGGACGCAAGGATGATGTCACACAACCATGAGATTCTGGAGGCATTTTTACTGCAACGAGTGGGCACGCGCGATGTGTTGATGGGTCGGGACAATGAAAGCACTCATTTGTTTGAGCGCGGCGAAGCGGATTTTAGAGATGCCCTGGACAAGCTGCAACCTCTATTGACGACGGATGTAACTCGCGATCTATACGCGCAGATGGAGACGGCCGATCGCAACTACGCTCGTCACAACGATCAAGTGGTTGCGCTATACCGGAACGGAGACGCACTGGGAGCAATGGAGCTGTTCAAGGCCCCGGAAGCATTGCAGGCAAGCACTGCTTTGACAAACGCGTTGAGCAATATGTCTGCGCAGGTTGAAGTTGACCGGCACAACATGCTGCAGGAGCAGGTGATATCGAATGCCTGGACGAAGAGACTTTTTCTGCTGCTGGTGCTGATCGGACTGGCAGTGGGATTGACCATTGCATTTGTGATTGCGCTCTCCATCATTAAGGGAAATCGGAAGATTATGAGCATGATCCATGCGATTTCCTGCAACAATCTTGCACTGGAAGACATGGAGATCGATAGCGGGGGTGAGATGGGCAATGCCGCGCAGGAGCTGAACAAGATGAAGAACGGCCTGCGGCGCATGATGATGTCCATTGCATCGACGGCTGACAATGTCTCTAATTCGAGCCGTGAGATTTCGGCGACGGCAGCCCAGGCAGCCAACAGCGCGGAGAACCAGAAGCAGCAGGTGGAGCAGATTGCGACGGCGATGCAGGAGATGACGGCTACGGTGCGAGAGGTTTCACAGCACTCGAACGCTGCCGCGCGCACCGCCAAGAGCGCTGCGGAGAGCGCACGCGAGGGGAGCAGGATTGTGGAGGACGTGCTGGAACGGATGCACGGCATTGCAGAATCGGCTGGGGAATCCGCAGCCAAGATTGAGCATCTAGGGGCGCGATCCGACGAGATTGGCAGGATTGTGGGTGTGATTGGAGAGATTGCAGAACAGACCAACCTGCTGGCGTTGAATGCTGCGATCGAGGCTGCGCGTGCGGGCGAGCACGGGCGGGGCTTTGCCGTGGTTGCGGGCGAGGTACGGAGGCTGGCGGAGCGCACTGCGAGTGCGACGAAAGAGATTTCGGCAGTGATCCAGAGCGTACAGTCGATGACGGCGGATGCGGTACGGCACATGCGCACCGGAAGTACTGCGGTGGAGAAAGGAGCGGAGGTGACGGGCTTTGTCCGCGAATCCATTGAGAAGATTGTGCGTGAGGCGGACTCCGTGGGCAGCATGGTGGCCCAGATCGCCAGCTCGGCGACCCAACAGGCAGCGGCGGCCGAGCAGGTAACGGGCGGCATGAGCCAGATCAACGCGCTGGCCATCGATTCGGCTGACGGATCTCAGCTGTCGGCGCACGCCTGTGAACAGCTCTTTGATCTTGCACTTGGACTGCAGAACATGGTGGCCCAATTCGATGTGGGCCAGCGCGGATTGGATGAGGCAAAACCGCAGGAAGCGATGCGATGGGGCGATGCGGCCCTAAGGGAATGCCTTGAACGGCTACCGCATCAACGACCGTGGGAGGGATCGGGCGTGGTAGCGGAGGTGAGATCGACATCGAGGTGAGATGGGGCAGGGGTGTCGCAGTTTCCGTCGGGCGAGTAGGTACGTGCGCAGGCCCGAGTCCAGGATTTGCGCTGTGGAGACTGGGCAAACTGCCATGCTGTGGCGTCTAAACTGCCACTGAGACCGGGTGGAGGCGGTTGCAGGACACAGCCAGGCGCGGGTGGGCAGGCGTCCTGGATAACCCAGAAGGTGATGGGGTGCAAGTGGCCAGCGGCAACGCGGGCGCGAATGTCCTGAATGGTGGTAATGGTGATGGGCTTGCCGTTGGGGCCACGTCCATCGGGGACGGGCTGGCCGCTAGCATATACGCCGGGAAGGAAGGCGGACTGAGCGACTGCCTCGGTCCAAGCCAGCAGGTATTCTGCCTGTTCGGGCAGTAGACGTCCGCCCTCTTCCTGGTCGAGGAAGAGGATTGTGCCTGACGGAAAGCCCTCGTGCATGGCTGCGGCGATGGCGGTGGCTGCGTCTGCTCGACCCAAGGCGGCTGCGGATTTGCGCAGTTTGGACGCATGGGTGAGCTCCGTATCCAGACGGCCATTGGCGAGGACCAGGAAGCCGAAGCCCGCGCGAGCGAGGATTTCTCGTTTACCGAGCCAGGTATTTTTCGTTTCGCGGGGCGGGTTGGTGAGCCAGTAACCGGTGAAGGAGAAGAGCTTGTGCAGTTCGGGAAGGGCTGCATCGCCGGGATAGAGGTCGCGGTCGAATCCGAGGTAGGCGCGGGCCGAGGATTGAACTGGAGCAGGTGGTTGCTGGGCAAGCGCAGGGGATAGGATGGCTGCTGCGGCGAGGGCGGCGGCGAGGTGGGGGAGGCGCAAAGGAGGAGTCTCCATAGATTCGAGGGAGGAGCACGGAGTGCTCTCCGGACTAGTCGAATCTTAGGCCAGGGCGTGGGTCTGGGCAAGACAGGGGGGCTTGTGCTACCTTTTTTAGCCATGAGCACAAACCTCGAATGGCAGACGATTGACCCTCGGTTCCCCATAGGCCCCTACGCTAGCCCCGGCAATGTTGCAGCCGCAGAAAGAATCGATGCGATTGCGACGCTGGAGGGGCTGCCTTGCCATCTACGCGATGCGGTGGATGGGCTAGACGAAAGCCAGCTCGATACACCTTATCGGGAGGGCGGATGGACGGTGCGTCAGGTGGTGCATCATGTGGCCGACAGCCATATGAATGCGTTTGTGCGTCTACGGCGGGCGTTGACTGAAGACTGGCCGCTGGTAGCGCCGTATGACGAGAAGGCATGGGCTCTGTTGATCGATTCTGCAACGGCGCCGGTTGGTTTATCACTGGATATTATCGATGGATTACACGCGCGTTGGGTGCGTGTGCTGGAATCGCTGACGTCCGATGAATGGCAGCGTGGCTTCAAACATTACAAGATGGGGCCGATGTCGGTGGAGGCTGCGACGCTACTGTATGCGTGGCACTCGCGCCATCATGTGGCGCACATCACCCATCTGCGCAAGAAAAGGGGCTGGAAGTAATGCGCCACTAAGATGGCTTTGTTGGCTCTGGGTGTCATACAAACGGCAGGCAGAAGGGGCGACATAAATAGTTATGCCAGACGGATGGCGGCTTTGGTTGCTCATCGCGCTATTATTCTTCTTCCCAATCGTGTTCCATCCGTGGTGGCTACTGATTCTATCCGCTGCGGCTTATTCCCTCTTAGTGTGGCTATTACTCCGGAGAAAACAAAATTCAAAGTAGCCCAGTACCACGGACGATTTTGTTAGACTTCGTTGCACATGACTCCGCCCAGAGATTCATCCGCGGAACAGACGCCCGAGCAGATTGCAGCAGTGCTGGAGGAATTCCTCGCCGAGCATCCCAAGGCCATTGTGGTGGAGGACGGCAAGGTACTGTTCGACCTGCGTGCATCGAAGTACTCGCTAGCCACCGAGCATGGGCGATGCACCCTGCAATTATGGAGTGAAGAGCGGAATATCGTTCGACGAGTGAGCGCGGCGATTGAACGCGGCGCATTACGCGACCGCATGCTACGGTTGACGACGCAGCGATTTGGGCAGACGCGGCCAGGCTCATTGGATCTACTGGCCGACCGCGACCGGCGCAGTCCCACGACGCGTGAGGCGACGCGGGTGCGCTACCTGAAGGTGCTGGAACGGGTGATGCTGCGCGGCGGTGGTGGCGAGTGGGGCGAGTGGAAAGCGGAGGGATTCCGCACCGCGATGGACCTGGAGAAGAGCTTTGGGCCAGCCTATGCGCGCGGCTCGCTGGTTCATGGGCAGCATGCATGGGCGGTGATTGCCGTGAATGCGGAGGAGACGCAGGCAACAGTGGATGGGATTCTGACCCTGGGCGTTCTGTGGCTGGCACACTGTAGAGAGAACGCAGGCGGGCGGAGGCTGTATGTGGGGCTGCGCATGATTGTGCCGCGTGGTATGGCAACGCTGACTGCATCGCGTCTTCCCTGGATGAATGCAGACGCGGCGCAGTGGGAGCTGTGGGAGTTCGATGAGAAGACGGAGGAGATGGAGCAGAGGGATGCGGCCGACCACGGCAACCTGAAGACGCGGCTGATCCACGCTGCGAGCGAAGAGGCGGTGCGCGAGCGTTTTGCCGAAGCAGCCGAGCGAGTGATGGAGCTGGTGCCGGAGTTGATGCGCGCGGTGGTGGAGCAGAAGGTCCGTAGCGGCTCAGAGATTGTGTTCCTGCTGCATGGGCTGGAGTTCGCACGGGTGCGCATGGGCTACGCGGGGCAGAGCTTCAACCGCATGCAGGAGATTACGTTTGGCGCAGGAGTGAATGAGACTCCTCTGACGGCGGAGAATGCAGGCGAACTGCGTGAGCTGGTGGAGCGGCTGTTTGCGCGGAGAAGTGTGAGCGGCGACAAACGCGATGTGCTGTACCGAATGCAGTCGGAGCGGTGGCTGGAGAGTGAACTGAGAAGGGATGTTTCGCTGATCGATGTGCATCTGGACATGGCGCATGTGTACACGCAGGTTCCGGCGTTTGCTGGGTCGGACCGCGGCATGCTGGACCTGCTATCGGTGGGCAGGGACGGGCGACTTGCGGTGATAGAACTAAAGGCGGATGAGGACCTGCACCTTGCACTGCAGGGGTTGGACTACTGGATTCGCGTACGCTGGCATCACATGCATCATCCCGATGCGGGGGGTGGGCTGGGGGAGTTTCAACGGCATGGATACTTCGGGGGAGTATGGCTTGCGGAGGGCGATCCGAGGCTTTATTTGGTGGCCCCGGCGTTGCGTGTGCATCCAGCAACCGATGTGGTGCTGCGCTATCTTTCGCCTCGGGTGGAGTGGACTCTGGTTGCGCTGGATGAGCGCTGGCGTAGGCAGATTAAAGTGGTGTGGCGGAAGCGGAGTGGGATGTAGGTTGATGGCCACAAGCTGAAAATCCGGTTGGATGGGTGGAGTGGTCGAGTTAGCATAACGGTATGAAAATCCGATGGGCGGCAGGAGAATATCATCCGCATGAACCGGCTTGCGCAGAGGCTCTGAAGGGATTTCCACTGGCTTCGTTTAGCGCGAGACTTGCGGCGTATGCAATCGACTTCGTGATTGCTACGGTGTTGTACGCACCGTTTTATATTGTCGTCGACTATCTTTGGTTACGCCATCATGGGGTGGCCTACGGGGACATGCGCATTGTGGTGCATTTGGACTTTCACGAGATTTGGGGCCTGGCATTTATCGTTCTGTACTTCGGGCTATCGCTCTATTGGGGTAAGGGACAGACACTGGGGAAACGGCTGATGAGGATTCTAGTGGTGTCGCTGGTGAGTGAGCGAATCACGCTGTGGCAGTCCGTGGAGCGCGCGTTGGGGTATGGCGCATCGGCACTGGAGGGCGGCTTCGGATTTATGCAGTACTTCATCCATGGCAACCACTGTTGCGTACACGACCGGATTGCGGAAACGATTGTGGTGAAGAATCGGCGATCGGCGAAGTTGCGGTAGTTTCGGCAGGCTCTAATTCTGTGGAACGGTATCAGCCGCAAGTGTCGGCGAAGATGGGGAAGTTATCGACGGGTGCGGCTTCCTGCGTGAGCAGGTTGTCACGATTGGCGAAGAAGGCTTCGACGGCGGTGAGGACGGCTGGGCCGGACTTGGCCTGGAAGATGGATTTACGCAGGCTGGAGCCGCTGGGGATGCCATGGGTGAACCAGGCGGCGAACTGCTTCATCTTACCGACACAGTCTCGCTGGCGTAAGTCGCGTGCGATCTGGCCGGATGCGATGATCTGCGCAGCGCGCGCCGCTTCGGCTGCCTCTTCGAGGGCAATTTCGTCGACCAGCATCTGGAAGTAAGTTCGGATCATGCGGTAGCGATCCTGATCGGTGGGGATGTCGTAGCTGCCGACGCCGGTGGCTTCTTTCGTTGCGGTGTACTGGGCGATCTGGCGGAAGATCCAGGGATTGGCGGGCGCGCCACGTCCGATCATGATGGCATCGCAGTGTGTGGCGTGGATCATGGCGGCGGCGTCCTGTGGAGTGCGGATGTCTCCGTTGCCGATGACGGGGATGGAGACGGCGTCCTTGACGGCGGCGATGTACTCCCAACGCGCCTGGCCGGTGTATCCGTCTTCGCGGGTGCGTGCGTGCAGGGCGACGGCGTTGAGTCCGCAGTCCTGGGCGATGCGCGCGAGCTGGACGCAGACGATCTCTGCGTCGTTCCATCCCATGCGGAACTTGACGGTGAAGGGGATCGTCACTGCGGCGCGGATGGCGCGGAAGATGGTCTGGATGAGGGGAAGGTCGCGCAGCAGGCCGGAGCCGCCATTGCAGGCGACGACGCGCTTTGCAGGGCAGCCGAGGTTGAGATCGACCAGGTCGAAGCCGCAGTCCTGCACAATGCGTGCGGATTCGGCGAGGGTAGTGGGGTTGGAGCCGAAGAGCTGCGCGGAGATGGGGTGCTCGTCGTCGTAGTAGGTGAGGTAGCGCTTGCGCTTGGACTCGCGCATGCGGGAGAGGCCGTCGGCGGAGGTGAACTCCGTCATGATGAGGCCGCAGCCGGATTGCTGGTTGGTGGTGATGGATTCAACGTTCGGGGTGTTAGAAACGAAATGCGGGGATTCTTCGCTGCGCTCAGAATGACAAACTTTTTCGGGAACGGATGGCGTGGCAAACTGGCTGGCGTTTTTGATGAAGCGGCGGAAGACGGTGTCTGTGACGCCGGCCATAGGGGCGAGGACAGTGGCTGGAGCGATGCGGACGTTGCCAATGGTGAACCTGGCGGGGACGCGGCTGTGCTCGGGCATCGCGTGCTCGGCGGGCGAGTCCCATTTTTTCTGTTCGAGGGTGTAGCGCTTCTTCATCTGTCGGCTGACCCAATGCTAAAACGAAAGGCCTCCGCGGTGACGGAGGCCTGATCGCGGTGAATAGATAGAGTTACTTGGCTGCGGCCTTTGCGGCTGCTGCGGTGGCAGCTTTGCCGGCGTCGGCGTTGGCTACCTTGCGGCGGAAACGCTCGACGCGGCCGGCGGTGTCGACCAACTTCTGCTTGCCAGTAAAGAACGGATGGCAGGCAGCGCAGATTTCTACCACCAGCTCACCCTTGTATGTCGAGCGGGTCTCGAAGGAGTTACCGCAGGCGCACTTGACGTGGATGGTGTCGTACTTGGGATGAATTGCTTCTTTTGGCATGAATCTCACTCTCTTGGCTTGGATGTTGCCTGTCGGCTCGCGGTTCGCTTGCAACGGGTATGTTCACCGTCACATCGATTGGCCTGACGCGCCGCCCACAGAGCCCCGGTCTGGTTCAGGGGCACGATGGCATAGTCTTGATTTTATCATGGGCAATGGCATGAACCCCCTATGGCTTGCCGCGATCGGATACTGGACCCCCCTTTCCTCTATCAGGCTTGGATTCCCACATTATGGAGGTTGAATCAGGTGCAACGGCCAGTGGCCGGTGCTGCGATACTGAGGGGACGGGGTTACGGGCGATGGGCGAGATTTGCAGTTTGTGCGAAGGGTCGGGATTGCGCATTGTGCAGGAGGATGGGCGGCAGGTGGCGCAGCCTTGTGAGTGCAGGGCGGCGAGACGCGCACAGAAGCTGCTGGAACAGGCAAAGATTCCACGGCGCTACACGGACTGCACTCTGGCGGACTTTGACACTAACTATCCTGGTGCGGACAGGAGTTTGCAGACTGCGCTGGTACAGGCGCGGGGATTTGTGAAGGGCTATCCGGTGGAAACCGATGGCAAGGGGCTGCTACTGGTTGGGCCGATGGGCGTTGGCAAGACACATCTCGCGGTCGGCATTCTGAGGGACCTTGTACAGGAGCGCGGTGCGCACGGTCTGTTTTACGACTATCGAGAGCTGTTGAAAGAGGTGCAGAACAGCTATAACCAGAAGGTGGCGGCAACCGAACTGGAGGTGCTGCGGCCAGTCTTTGAGGCTGAAGTGCTGGTGCTGGACGAGCTGGGTGCGGCTAAGCCGAGCGACTGGGTTTGGGACACCGTGGCGCATATTCTGAATAGCCGCTATAACGACCGGCGTACGACAATAATCACGACGAACTATCCCAACATGGAGGCTATGGGCGCGACTTCCGGACGCAAGATGGGACGTAAGAGCGCCGAACAGGAAGATGCCGAGCGGGCCATGAGCGGAGAGACGCTGGGTGACCGGATAGGTGAACGGATGAGGTCGCGGCTACAGGAGATGTGCGTGGCTGTGGAGATGCATGGCAAGGACTTCCGGCAGAGCGTGAAGCGGGCCAGTTTCGCCTGAGGGTCGATCCTTGGATCGTATCAAATGGTGGATGCGATGAGAATGAGACTTGCACCGCCTACACATGTGACCCAATAGAGTATGTCGCCTGGGTGGGGGCCGCGGGTCATGGATGGGCTATGCACCACATCGTCTGGATGACGGGCCGCCATCTCTGCCTGCAGCATCTGGTCGTTGGTGAGCTGTTGGCTGGCGGAGACGCGAGCGCGCACGGGGTCAATACTCTGGTGGAATGGGAATCTGGAAGGGACGGACGAGAGACAGGTTGTGGGATTAGCGCACATGGGTGACGACTCCCGATGCCGCGGCGACGTACGCGCGACTCTGTTTTGATCTGAGTTGATCTGCGTTCGACGCGCCCCTTGTGCGGTCTGTCCTGAGGGCTAACGACGATATCACTTTAATCTGCGACTTAAGAGAGTAGATATCCTCCTTTTGGGTGATTCGTCGACCTATCTGGGGGATATGTTGCCGAAGGCGTTCTGGGGTATAGAATTTCGGCTTATGAGCGATCCGGAGGAATTCCGAAGCGGCGAGCAGAGCGAAGCAGGCAAAGCGGCACCGATTTTTAATGCAGAGCCGGAGGAGCGCGGCGGGCTTCCATGGGCTACATGGGGCGTGGCCGCGCTGATTGTGCTGGTTGTCGCAGGCGCATTGGTGTTTGCAGGACGGAAGAAGCAGTTGGTGATACCTAACACGCTTCAGCCCGCGGATGCGTACTCAAGCAATCTGCCGTTGACCCAGTTTGTGATGAGCGAGTCTGAGAATCTGAGCGGCGGCAAGTTGACGTACCTAGACGGACACATTGGCAATACCGGCGGCGGCACTGTGACATCGGTACTGGTGCAAGTGGTGTTTCATAACGATGTGGATTTGTCCCCGCAGATCGATACGATGCCTTTGACCTTGATTCGCACCAGAGACCCGTACATCGATATCGAGCCAGTGAGCGCAGCCCCGCTGAAGCCGGGCGACGACCGCGAGTTCCGTCTGACCTTCGAGACTGTACCAGATAATTGGAACCAGCAGATGCCTGAAGTGCGCGTGATCCACACAGTGCTACGCTAGTAGAAATTTATGACTTGCTGGGTACAAGTCAAGACAGAACAGTGGACCTACTAGGCGAGGGCGGTTTCTTCCAGCGAGGTGTCCGACTCGCCGGACGAGGGCTTTCTGGAGCGATTGCCGATAGAGGAAGCGATGCTGGATGCCAGCATGTCGACCGCGAGCGGGAAAGCGCTTTCGGGCGAGATCTGCGGGAAGTAAGCGTTGGAGAGGTACTGGCCCAACATGCGGTGGGTGTTGAAGAAAATGCCGTTGACGCCGATGCAATGTTGTTGCATGCGCGCCCATGCGTGAGGTCTTTGATAGAGGGGAGCGATCTGGTTCTCCAACTTGTCGTATACGCTTGCCGCCTCGGCTTCTTCGTCGTCTGTTTTGGCGATGGCCCAACCGGTGACATTCTCCGCACATCCTTCGATCCACCAACCGTCGAGCACGCTGAGACTGGGCACGCCATTGAGTGCGGCCTTCATTCCCGATGTGCCAGAAGCTTCATAGGGGCGCCGAGGCGTATTGACCCACACGTCGACTCCCTGTGTGAGCAGGGCACCCAACTCCCAGTCATAGTTCTCCAGGTAAAGGATATTGACCCCCGCTGCCTCGAGGCTGGCCGCCGCTGCGAAGACTTCGCGGATGAGTCCTTTGCCGGCTGCATCCGCAGGGTGAGCTTTGCCGGCAAACAGAATTTGCAAGCCACCGATTTTTTTTGCAATTTTAGCCAAGCGTTTTGGGTCGGAGAAGAGCAGGCTGGCTCGTTTGTAGGTTGCCACGCGGCGTGCAAATCCCAAGGTGAGGACTCTTGGATTGAACTGCTGTCCGGTGCGCCGGGCCACCTCATCCAACAGGCGCTGCTTGGTCTTGACGTGGCAGTCCGCGATTCTGGAAAGCGGTACGCCGTAGATAGAACGGAAGTAGTGATTGTCTCGCCGCCACTCCGGAATCTCCTCATCGAGTACAGCCTGCAAGGGCTGTGAGATCCAGGTGGCCGCATGGACACCGTTGGTGATGGAGTGGATACGGTACTCGGGGAACATCTCCTGGGAGACTTTGCCGTGCATCATGGCGACGCCGTTGACATAGCGCGAGAAGCGCAGGGCGAGATAGGTCATATTCAACATTGCATTGTGCAGGCATCCAAATCGTTCGATGGCATTGCCGCGTTCTGACCCGAGGACAGCGAACATCTGGTCCGTGCCGAACTGGTCGTGTCCAGCGGGAACCGGAGTATGGGTGGTAAAGACGCAATGCTGGACTACAGCAGCAGCGTCCTCTTCAGTCGCCGCATCAAGCGAGGCAGAGCCCATTCGTGCCTCCAGCAGACCGATGGTGAGCAGCGCGGCATGTCCCTCGTTCATGTGATAGACGTCTGGTTCCACGCCAAGTGCTTGCAGCAGGGCAACGCCACCAAGTCCAAGCACTGTCTCCTGACAGAGGCGATAGTAGGAGTCTCCGCCATAGAGGTAATCGGTCAGGCGCCGATCGAAGGGTGTGTTGCTCTCGAGGTCGGTGTCCAGGAGGAAGACTGGAACGATGTGACCAGCGTCTCCGACAACATCGAAGCGCCAGGCACAGATGGAAATCTCGCGTCCCTGCATGGTGATGTTGACCACCTGATGAGCGCTGGGGAGGGCGTTCTGGGGTGACCAAGGAACGTCGGACTCCGTTTGCTGGCCGACCGCATCCAGGTGTTGGCGGAAGTATCCACGACGGTGCACCAGTGAGACAGCGAGCATAGGCGCGGCCATGTCCGCGGCGGCACGCAAGGTGTCTCCTGCAAGCATTCCAAGTCCGCCGGAGTAGGTAGGCAGCGCCGGAGAAAGCGCAATCTCCATGGAGAAATATGCGATCCGCAGTGCGGAAAGATCGGGACAGCCATCCTCGGAAACGAGGGTACCAGAAGTAGGCAGGCTCATAGGAGAAACCATCCTTTAAATGCAGCAATATCCGGGTTGATAACCTGGCGCAGAGGTGTCACCTCTATCGATGTTGGTCTACCACTTGACTATCTGATGAATTTGAATGGCGAGAGTTGCATGAAGCGGGAATTCAACCGATGTGTACAGTTTAGCAAACCAACGGAGCGTGAGCTAGATTTTGGGGAAACACCCATCGCGCAGGTGCGGAGTGCGAACAATTTCGCTGCGGTTCTATTCGTGCAGGTCTTTGAATCCGAACTTCATAGCAAGCCCAAGGATGGTGGCGAGCGCCAAGGCCAGCGATGTCCACGGTGCCGCAGAGCGGAGTCGCTTTCGCAGGGCCTCGATTAGAAGGATCAGGACAAAGAGTGCGAGCATCAGAAAGACACCGTCCCACTCAAAGGCGCGCAATCCGTTCGCAAAGGTCATGATGTTGGAGGGAAGAATTTGAAATACGGGTAGGAGACTGCCAGCGAAGAACACAATCAGGAACAGTACAAACTGCAATAACATGAAGATGATTTTCTTGATCAAGGCGACTCCTCTGGATCGTTAGAGCATCCGCTTATAAATAGTAAAACTTGCGGGTAGAGCTTGCGAAGCTGGATCAGGACAGGGTGAATTGCGTTTGCTGCTTTTCGCGGTGGCGGTCGAGGGCGAGGGCGATGAGGCGGTCAATGAGCTGCTTGTATGAAATGCCGCTGGCCTGCCAGAGCTTGGGATACATGGAGATGCTGGTAAATCCTGGAAGGGTGTTAATTTCGCTGAGAAAGATGCGCGGCTTTTTGATCTTGCGGCCCTTGGCGTCGCGCACCGGCTCCATGAGGAAGTCGACACGAGCCAGACCGGAGCAGTCGCAGGCGCGGAAGGCGGCCAGCGCCATGGCGCGAACCTGCTTCGATTCTGCGGCGGTGAGCTTGGCGGGAATGATGGGGATGGATGGGTCTTCGGGCGAGTCGGCGTACTTGGAGTCGTAGTCGTAAAACTCCTTGTTGGGGACGATCTCTCCGACCACGGATGCTTCGGCTTCATTGTTGCCGAGGATGGCGACTTCAAGCTCGCGGGGTTTGACACCCGGGCCGCCGACTCCCTGTTCGACGATGAGCTTGCGATCGAAACTGGCGGCGAGGTCGAGTGCCGCGGCCAGTTCGATACGGGCGTGGACCTTGCTGATGCCGACGGAAGAGCCGAGATTTGCGGGCTTGACGAAGAGCGGATAGCGCAGCGACTTTTCGATGAGACGGATCACACGTTTGGGATCGGCACGCCATTGGCTGCGCAGCAGGGCGAGATGTGGCGTTTGGGGCAGGCTGGCGGCGGCGAAGAGGCGCTTCATGACGTCCTTATCCATGGCGGCGGCGGAGCCGAGGACGCCGGAGCCGACGTAGGCAATATCGGCCAGCTCGAAGAGGCCCTGGATGGTTCCATCCTCGCCAAAGGTGCCGTGCAGGACTGGGAAGACGAGATCGAGCGAGGCGGCCAACGGATTGCCAGGCTGCGCCAACTCGGCGCCGGTACTTCGCTGCAGCAGGTCTGTGGCGCGTCGCATGGGATGCGAAGGTGTTGGCGGAATGTGGAGCGCTTCGCCGCTGCGCAGGACGGCTGCTGCGGTGGCGAACTCAAGGTCGACCTCGGCGGCCTGGCTGGAGGAAGCAAGCTGTGCTGCTGCAGGACCTTCCAATAGGCACTGCGACGCCTCAGTGCTGAGCCAGCGGCCCTGCTTGTCGATGGCGATGGGGATAACGTGGTAGCGTTTGCGGTCGATGGCCTTGAGGATGGAGGCGGCGGAGAGCAGCGAGACTTCATGCTCGCCCGATCGTCCGCCAAATAGAATGCCGATGCGTAATTTTTTCTTCATTAGGATATTCAAGAGTGTGAGCAAGATCAGTATAAGCGCATTGGATTTGCAGGCGTTGATTCCCCAGTTGATGAGAGGGACCATAGGAGTGGGGTAGACTTATCCACGGTGCTGAACAAGCTGATCTTCGCGAACCTTACCCACCGGCCGGTGCGGACGCTGTTGAGCGTACTGGCGATTGCGGTGGAAGTGACCATGATCCTGACCCTGGTGGGAGTGAGTTATGGGACGCTGGACTCCACTAAGGAACGAGCGCGTGGGGTGGGCGCGGACGTGGTGGTTCGGCCACCAAATTCTCAGGTAATGGCGGCGTTGAGCTCATCTCCTTTCAGCGAGAAGTACATTCCACTGCTGGAGAAGCAGCCGCATGTGGTGCTGGCTACAGGAACCGTGATTCAGGGGATCGGTGGGTTCGACTCGGTTACGGGGCTCGATTTTCCCGCATTCAACAAGATGAGCGGTGGCTTCACCTATACGGACGGCGGCGATCCTGTGAATGACGACGGGATGATCGTGGATCAGTATTATGCGCGGCAGAAGCACCTGGGGATCGGTAGCAAGGTGATGCTGGTCAATCGCGAGTGGACCATCTCGGGCATTTTTACGGGTGGAAAGCTGACCCGCATCGGGGTGAAACTCTCGGTTCTGCAGGAACTGGTAGGAAGTCCGGGGCACCTGACCCAGATATACGTGAAGCTGGACGATCCGAAGTATGCAGAGCAGGTGGTGGATCAGCTGAAGGTTGCGCTGCAGGACGACCAGATCTATACGATGGATGCTTTGACATCGCTGCTTTCCATCAACAATGTGGCAATGCTGAAGGATTTTATCTGGGTGGTGATTGCGGTGGCGGTGATTGTGGGATTCATCGTGGTGTTCATGGCGATGTATACCGCAGTGCTGGAGCGGACGCGAGAGATTGGGATCATCAAGGCGGTGGGAGGCAGCTCGGGCCTGGTGCTGAGCCTGCTGCTGCGCGAGACGGTGCTACTGGCGCTGCTGGGAACCATGGTTGGCATCGGATTGACCTACGGGGCGCAGGAGGCGATGAAGTATTATCCCGGCAACCTGGTGCAGGAGACGGTGTACGAGTGGTGGTTATATGCGGGCGGGATCGCGATTGTGGGCGCGATTCTGGGTGTGATCGTGCCCGGCTTGAAGGCTGTGAAACAGGATGTGACCGAGGCACTGTCTTATGAGTGAGGGAGAGATGGGGACAGAGCCGATCATCCGGAATCCGATCATTCAGGTGCGGGGGCTGACCAAGGTATACCGCGTGGGCGAGGTGGAGGTTCATGCGCTGCGCGGCGTAAACCTGGAGATTGCGCGCGGCGAGTTTGTGGCGATTGTGGGCGCTTCGGGGTCGGGCAAATCGACACTGTTTCACATTCTGGGTGGACTGACGCCGCCCACAGCAGGGACGGTGGTGATCGACGGCAAGGACCTGGCTCACATGTCGAACCGGGAGCGGACAGACCTGCGTAAGACGACCGTTGGCTTCGTCTTCCAGAAGTACAACCTGCTGCCGACGCTATCGGCAGAGGACAACATCAAGATTGTGGAGTACATCGGCGGGCGGGCTACAAAATTTACGCCGGAGTTTGTGGAGGTGCTGAAGCTGCTTGGGATCGCTGATCGCCTGAAGCACAAGCCGCGGGCGCTCAGTGGCGGACAGCAGCAGCGGGTGGCGATTGCGCGCGGGATTGTGAACCATCCGGCGATCCTGCTGGCCGACGAGCCGACCGGCAACCTGGACAGCCAGAACTCGACCGCCGTGCTGAAGGTGATGAAGGACCTGAACGAACGCACCGGGCAGACGATCCTGATGATCACGCATGACCCGGAGGCTGCGTCGTACGCCAGCCGCAAGGTACATATCCGCGACGGCCGGATTGTGTAGGGGGCGAGACAAACTTCTGAGGTGGTGCAATGACTGTTTGCAGCCGAGCGTCAATGGAGTGGTGTTTCACGTCCCATATGCCGACTTCCCGGTAGCAATCCAACAAGTTCCCAGTACAATGGCGAAACATGAATGTTATTCAGGCGCAGAGAGATGTTCGCGAGACTTTCGTTGGCGGATTCGCCGGCCAACTAGTCTCGGCCATGTTGTGGTGCGTGTCGGCTTCCGCTTGCACGTGGCATTCACTTCGACTGGGTGGGCTCATTCTTGTTTTTGGCGGGTTTCTCATCTTTCCGATGACACAATTCCTGTTGCGAACAATGGGGCATCCCTCCGCTCTCCCAAAGGGCCACCCGATGAACGCGCTTGGGATGCAGGTTGCCTTCACGCTGCCCCTATCATTGCCAGTCGTGCTTGCAATCGCTGCGGTCCGGCCTGCGTGGTTTTATCCCGCGTTCATGATCATTCTAGGGGCGCATTACCTTCCGTTCGTGTTCATGTACGGAATGTGGCAATTTGCGGGATTGTGCGCGGTCCTCGTCGTCAGCGGTCTAGTCATTGGCATGTACCTGCCGCAGCCAGTCAGCCTCGGTGCTTGGCTCACATCGGCCGTCCTGCTGATCTTTGCCTTTGTTGGCCGAAGTACGGCGATACGCACAGCTTCCCGCAACATGTAAGTCCTCATACGCCGTTACAGGTAACTACGGTCGATGCGGAGTTCAGGCTGGCCCACCATCAGCCATCAGAATCTCTTTATCTCGCCGGGTAAATCTGCGAGACTGGAAGTATGAGCACAACCATGACTAAGGTATTGTCGGACCGGATCAACCGGATTGAAGTTTCAGCGACCATGGCGATCACAGCGGAGGCGCTGAAGATGACGGCGGCTGGGATCGACCTGGCCAACTTCGGCGCGGGCGAGCCTCACTTCGACACGCCGCAGCACATCAAGGATGCGGCCATCGCGGCCATTGAGAAGAATTTTTCGCGCTATACGGCGGTGGCCGGCATCCCCGAGGTGCGCAAGGCCGTGGTGGAGCGCCACGCCGCCGACTTCGGTTCCAACTACACCATCGACGAGTGCGTCTTCAGCGCGGGCGGCAAGCTGGCCATCTTCAACGCGGTGCAGGTGCTGGTGGACCACGGCGACGAGGTGATTCTGCCGGTGCCATACTGGGTGTCGTTCAAGGACATCATCGAGTACGCGGGCGGCAAGGTGGTGTATGTGGAGGGCGACGAGCGCGAGGACTTCCGCATTACGGCGAAGATGATTGAGGCGGCGATAACGCCGAAGACGAAGGCGATTATTTTGAACTCGCCGTCGAACCCGTCGGGCGCGGTGGTATCGGCGGCTGACCTGGAGGCGATTGTGCGCATGGCCCATGCGCGCGGCATCTATCTGCTGCTGGACGAGTGCTACGCCTACCTGACCTACACCGGTGTTCCGGTGAGCGGCGGGACTTTCACCGACTGCAAAGACCACGTAATTATTCTTGGCTCATTGTCCAAGACCTACGCAATGACGGGCTGGCGCGCTGGATTTACCCTGGGGCCGAAGCAGGTGATTGGGGCGATGAGCAAGCTGCAGTCGCAGAGCACATCGAACACAACCAGCTTTGTGCAGAAGGCTGCGGTGGCGGCGCTGACCGGCTCGCAGCAGTGCGTGGCCGATATGCGGGCGGACTTTCTAAAGCTGCGCGACCGGATACTGGCTGGGCTGAAGACGATCCCTGGGATCACCTGCACGGTGCCGCAGGGAGCGTTCTATGTGTATCCCAATGTGAGCGCGTACTTCGGCAAGGTTGGATTGAAGACGGCCTCCGACGTGGCCAGCAAGCTGTTGAGCGATGCGCGCGTGGTGGTGGTTCCGGGCGAAGCGTTCGGGACGACGGAGCATATCCGGCTCTCGTACGCGGCCTCTGCAAGCGTGGTGGATGAGGGCGTGAAACGGATGCGCGAGTACTTCAGCCAGTTGAGCTAGGGCCGAGTTATGCCGGACTAGAATAGAGGTCTATGGATTTTATGGACGGCAAGGCAGGGCCACGATTTGCTCCGGTGATTCTGGCAGGCGGCAGTGGAACACGCTTCTGGCCAAGGAGCAGGCGCGCGCACGCAAAACAGGTGCTGGCGCTGGATGGCGAGAAGACCATGATCCAGCAGACGCTGGAACGGCTGCTTCCCCTGGCCGCGCCGGAGGACGTTTGGGTCATCACCAACAAGTTGCTGAGTGCAGTGATCGCGGAGCAGATGCCGCGCGTGCCGCACAGCAACATTCTGGCTGAACCGGTAGCGCGCAATACGGCCCCAGCGTGCGCTTTGGCGGCGTTTCTGCTGGAGCCGACCGCGCCGGAGACGGTGATAGGCATCTTTCCATCCGACCATGTGATCCGCGACAATCCCCGCTTTGTTGAGGTGATTCGCGCGGGCGTGAAACTGGCGGCAAGCGGTGATCGGGTTGTGGTGCTTGGCGTGCCGCCGACGCGGGCTGAGACGGGATACGGCTACATCGAACTGGGCGAAACTGTGGATGCCGCAAGCGTGCCTTGTGGCGACGTTCCAGTGCGGCGCGTAAAGCGGTTTACTGAGAAGCCCGATCTGGCGCGCGCCGAGGAGTTTGTCGCGTCGGGTAACTATGCATGGAATGGCGGCATTTTTCTATGGAGCGCGCGCACGCTTGCCAATGCGATACGAGAGCATGCCCCGGCGATGGCTCCGCTGCTGCAGAAGATTGCTACGGCCCATGGGGCTTCGCCGAAGGAGTTTGAGCGTGTTTTCGCCGAGGTGTATCCGCTGTGCCAGAACATCAGTATTGACTACGCGGTGCTGGAACCGCGCTCTGCCAAGGGAGAGATGGGGTCGGAGATTTACTGTTTGCCAGCGGACTTTGCCTGGAACGATCTGGGCTCATGGAATGCACTCTACGAGCACAGGGTCAGTTGCGCGCCCGAGCTTGCCTATCAGGATAATGTGTGCGAAGGGGTGAGTACGCAGAGCGTCGAGATCGATGCGCATGGAAACTATGTGTATGCACGGGGCAAGGTGATAGCGCTGGTCGGCGTCAACGATTTGGTGGTGGTGGAGACCTCGGATGCACTGCTGATCACAACCCGAGAACGTTCGCAGGATGTGGGTAAGGTGGTTGCGGAGTTGAAGACGCGCGGCCGGAACGATCTGATCTAAGGCTGTACTTGCAAGTGCGGCGAAACAACTCGCACCTCGCGCGATGTACTCACTGGGAATAGAAGGAAGTGATGGCGGAGACTAGCACGGCGGTCAAGTTCGGGACGGATGGATGGCGCGGCATTATTGCCGATGACTTTACCTATGCCAACGTGCGCGTGGCGGCGCGAGCGATTGCGCACTACATGCTGCAGCACGAGGATGCGGCGCAAGGAGTGTGCATCGGATACGACACGCGCTTCGGATCGCGGGCCTTTGCCATGGTGGCGGCCGAGGTGCTGGCTAACGCTGGGATTCCGGTGGCGCTGGGATCGGAGATTGCGCCCACGCCGGCGCTGAGCTATGCCGTGCGCGAGCGCAAGGCGGCGGGCGGGGTGATGATCACGTCCAGCCACAATCCAGCGCAGTGGAACGGAGTGAAGTACAAGGCGAGCTACGGCGGATCTGGTAGTCCATCGATCATGACCGCGATTGAGAGCTATTTGGGCGATCCGCTGCCGGAGGCCGCGGTGTCGGCGAAGATCGAAGAGGTTAATTTCAATCCGGAGTACAACGCTGCAATCGCGAAGTTTGTCGATCTGGATGCGATCCGCCGCTCGGGCTACAAGTTCCTCATCGACTGCATGTATGGATGCGGGCGCGGCGTGATTGCGGGAATCTTTACGCAGGCGGAGATACCGTTTGTGGAGATGCGCAGCGAGCTGAACCCACTGTTTCCGGGGATCAATCCGGAGCCGATTCTGCCCCACATTCACGCGACACAGTTGGCCGTGGTGGCCGAGAAGTGCGACGCCGGGTTTATCACGGATGGCGACGCGGACCGCATTGGTGCGGTAGACGAGCACGGCAACGTGGTGGATGCGCACAAAGTTTATGCAGTACTGCTGCACTGGCTTTTAGAGCGCAAGAGATGGCCGGGCGACGTGACTCGCGCCTTCAACACCACCAAGATGCTGGATCGCATTGCTGCCAAGTATGGACGCACGCTGCACGAGCATGGCATTGGATTCAAGTATGTGTGCGACCTGATGCTACAGCGCGAGATACTGATCGGTGGTGAGGAGTCGGGCGGCATCGGCATCAGCCGCCACCTGCCGGAGCGCGATGGTTTGCTGAATGCGCTGCTGCTTGCGAACGTGATGGCGGACGAAAAGAAGACGCTGGGTCAACTGGTGGCCGCACTACAGGACGAGTTCGGAGAACATCAGTATGGACGCATTGATATGCATATTGATGAGGAGCTGAAGCAGTCTGCGATTGCACGTGCCAGCGCTCTGGACGAGGGCGACAGCATGGCCGGAATGAAGGTATTGCGGGTGGAGACGATGGACGGGATTAAATTCTTCCTCGATAATCCAGCCTGTAAGGGCAAGAAGAATGCAGCGGAGACATGGCTGCTGCTGCGCGCCTCGGGAACGGAGCCGCTGTTGCGGGTCTACTGCGAGAGCTGTGCTACCGATTCGGTGACGGCGATTCTTGAAGGCGCACGGGCGTTTGTGATGGCGGGGCGTGCGGCTTGAGCGAGACGGCTGCGAAGAGTGGGGATGACTTATTGACGGTTCAGACCAAAGGATTGCTGTTCGACATGGACGGCGTGCTGATCAGCTCTACTGGCTCAGTGGTGCGTTGCTGGCAGCACTGGTGCAAGTTGTACGACATACCTAATGCATCACAATTTCAAGTTCCCCATGGCATCCGCGCGGCAGACATTGTGCGCATGCTGAAGCCGGCGTTCAATGAGGCCCAAGTGGCCGAAGGATTGCACACCATTGAGGAGTTGGAACTGGCAGATACGGAAGATCTGACCGTGCTGCCGGGGGTGAAGGCGCTGTTGGAGCGGCTTCCGCAGGAGCGATGGGCGGTGGTGTCGTCGGCGACGCGGCGGTTACTGGTTGGACGGTTGGCGGCGGCGGGACTGCCGGTTCCAACGCGTGTCATCAGCGGTGATATGGTGGAGCGCGGCAAGCCCGATCCTGAGCCGTACCGGCGCGGCGCGGAGTTGCTTGGCTTCGCGCCCGTGGAGTGCATTGTGGTGGAGGATGCGCCCTCTGGCGTTGGCGCGGGTGTGGCGGCGGGTAGCCGCGTGTTGGGCGTGCTGGGGACGCATCCGGCGGAGCAATTACGCGCTGCAACGTGGATTGCGCGGTCGCTGGAAGCGGTCGAGGTGATGGCGAAGGCGGATGGTCTGGAGCTGCGCTTTACGCCGGTGGTTTGAGGCTGTATCCCACCCGCCACGGGTCAGGGGCATGTCTTCCATACATAGAGGAATTGATCGTCGCTGGAGGTCGCTATTTCTATATTCCTCTGGTGGGTCGCGCGGCTCAGGGCCGAGCGGATGTTCTCCTTGGTGTCAGGAAGCTTTGCGAGCGGAATCTTCAATGCCGAGCCGTGGGGCAGATTTTCCAATCCCTCCAATAACCGCAGGATGATCTGCTTGTGTTTCCCATCTCTCCCCTTGGGAACGTCGGCCTGCAGGATCGATTGAAACTTGAATGGGGGGTTAGTCTCGATATGGTCGTCCATTGTAATTTCTCCGCATGAATAGTTGACATGAACGTAACACGATAATGAACTACGCTAATCGAGATAAGCTTGATTCTAACGAGTCGTTAAAGTAAAGACAATATAGCATGATCAGGATTGTATCGGGGGGACAATCGTGGAAAAACTATATCCCCGCGCGGCTCAAACTGATGATGCGCAATTGGTTGCGTCGCTATCGCGCTAACGAACGCTGATGGAAAGAGTTACCCCGTATGGAGAAGGCTTCTGTACTGTCAGCTGTAGAGGTAACAAGCCATGTCTTCTGAGTCGATTTACGATGTGATTCCTGTGACCGACGTGTGTGAACCATCTCAGAGCGCCGAGAGATTGCCGCCTGTGATTCTAGTGGTTGATGATGAGCGCGTTATTGCGGACACACTCTCGGTGATTCTCTCTAGAAGCGGTTTCTCGGTATTGACCGCATACGACGCGGTATCCGCGCTGGAGACTGCCAAACTAATTCCACCACACTTACTACTAACGGACGTCATGATGGAGCCAGGCGGCAACGGTGTGGATCTGGCCATTACCATGGTGAAAATATACCCCGAGTGTAAAGTATTGTTATTTTCAGGCTGCGCAGCGACGACTGACCTGCTTCAGGATGCGCGCAAGTCGGGACATGACTTTACGTTGATGGTGAAGCCAGTGCATCCTACGGATTTGTTGAGGCGTATCACAGACTCGCTTGGTTCGCCGATGCATCTAAATCTGGGGAGGTCTCCCCAATGCGAAGTGACATCCCCCTACAATTCATTGCACTGCTTGTCGTAGCCTTTGCCCTTAACAGCCAGAGCAACGGCCAGAGCCAACCTACGGCGGTTCCTGCAACCACATCCCAGTCAGCCACCCAATCCCAGCCGCAGCAACGCAGCCCAGGTGGCGATGTCGGAAGCGGTACAGCAGATATCGGCAAAGGAGCTGCTAAAGGTACTGGAGCGGTGGCCAAGGGAGCAGGAAAAGGTGCGGGGGATCTTGTAACGCTGCACCCACTCGACGCGGCAGGCAATGTTGGTAAGGGTGCAGCCGTTGCGGGCAAGGACGTGGGCACAGGTGCTGCCAAAGGAACGGGCAAAATCGTCAAGGGCACAGGGAAGGGTGCTGGCAAAATAGTCCATCACAGCGATCAAGATAAGCCGCCGAGTCCGTCGGCACCCGACGCATCGCACGACAGAGGCTAGGTGTGCTAATGGGGTCAATGTTGCTGCAGCTTACAGTACTGTAGGCAGGCCAGCGAGGGCCATTGCGATCTCCTCAGCGGGGTAGTCAAAGTTCTCCAGCAGGCCCGCCTGATAGTTGATGTAGGATTGCATGTCGAAGTGCCCATGGCCGGAGAGGTTGAAGAGGATGGTGCGCGGCTTGCCTTCACGCTTGGCGAGTAGCGCCTCTGTGATGGCTGCGGCGATGGCATGGTTGGACTCAGGGGCAGGTATGATGCCTTCGGCACGGGCGAACTGGATTCCGGCAGCAAAGGCGTCGAGTTGTTGCACCGCAGTGGCCTCAATGAGGCCAAGGTCCTTGACGTGCGAGACCAGCGGGGCCATGCCGTGGTAGCGCAGGCCTCCTGCGTGGATTCCGGGTGGCATGAAGGTGCTGCCGAGGGTGTGCATCTTAACCAGCGGAGTGAGGTGTCCGGTGTCGCCGAAGTCATAGGTGAAATGGCCCTTGGTGAGGCTGGGGCATGCGGCGGGTTCGACGGCGACGACGCGAGCGTGACTCAGGCCCTTGAGATTGCGGCCGATATACGGCATGGTTAGTCCGGCAAAATTTGATCCGCCGCCCGCGCAGGCGAGGATCACGTCGGGCTCATCGTTGGCAAGCGCCATCTGCTCGATGGCCTCGAGGCCGATAACGGTTTGGTGCAGCATGACATGGTTGAGGACGCTACCGAGGGCGTACTTCGTGTTTGGGTCCTTGGCCGCGACCTCGACAGCTTCGGAGATGGCTATGCCCAGCGAGCCATTGGAGTCGGGGTGAGCGGCTAGGATCGCGCGTCCGGTCTCGGTCTCTGTGCTTGGGCTAGCGGTGACGGATGCTCCAAAGACCTCCATCAAGGCGCGGCGGTAGGGCTTCTGGTCGTAGCTGACGCGCACCATATAGACTTTGCATTCCATGCCGAAGAACGCACAGGCCATGGCCAGCGACGAGCCCCATTGGCCGGCACCCGTCTCGGTGGAGAGGCGTTTAGTGCCATCCTGTTTGTTATAAAACGCCTGCGGGACGGCGGTGTTCGGCTTGTGCGAACCTGCGGGGCTGACGCCTTCGTTCTTGTAGTAGATATGAGCTGGCGTGTCGAGTGCCTTCTCCAATCGGCGTGCGCGGAAGAGTGGCGAGGGACGCCACTGCGCGTAGACCTGGCGGACTTCGCCGGGAATTTCGATCTCGCGCTCGGTGCTGACCTCTTGCAGTATGAGGCTCATGGGAAAGAGCGGGGCCAGGTCGTCTGGACCGAGGGGCTTCAATGTTCCGGGGTGCAAGGGCGGGGCCATGGGTTTAGGCAGGTCGGCTGCGATGTTGTACCAGGCTTGCGGAATGCGGTTTTGCGGCAGGTTGTATTGGACGGTTTCCATGCGAAACATTCTATAGTGCGCATGCGAAAACCCATTGTGGCAGCGGACACAATCGTGGAGAAATTAGACACACGAAAAAAATAACCGCCGAAGCCATGGTTCTGACTTCGGCGGAGCTCAACGAGGTGTCGCGCAGTTACTGCGCTATTTAGTTGAGTAAATCCACATAATGGGCCAGCAACACGGTATTTCCGGAGACGGGATCCTTGACCAGCAGCCCGACCACGCGCACATTCCCTGTGACGTTTGCGAGTGCGGTGAATCCGTTGCGGAACTTTGTGACACTGGAGGTATAGACGGTTACTGTCTGCGGGACCAGCAGCCCCGCGAAGCCGTTGATCGTCATTTGGAATGTACCGGAGACGGTGGGGGTGGTCACGAGGGTTCCATTGAAGCCCCAGTGACGCAGAGCAACCCGTTTGACGGTAACAGCCTGTGAGTTGGTGGCACCGGTCGCAGGGCCGCCGATGACGATGTCCTGGCCAGCTAACATATTGCTGGAGTTGAAGAGGAACTGAGTGAGCGTGTTGTGCATCCGGTATATGAAGAAGTTCTCGGAGCCAGTGAGGTTGACCTGAGCGATTTGTCCCAGGGTAAGGCCTGTGGTGGTGGGTAGAAGGCCACGCACATACAGGTCGAAGCTGGTGGCTGTTCCCGTGGCTGGTGTCACATACGTGACTTGGCCCGTGGCATAGAAGCCATTCTGCGAGACGATAGCGACTTCGTCCGCATCGATGGTGGCATCCGCTTTATCCAGCGTGCCGGAGACGGAGACAATGCTGCTGGTAGTGAGCGAGCTAAGACTTTCGCTATTGTCCCACGCGGTGTTACCGGTCACGTTGACCGTGAATTGTCGGCCATGCGGACCCTGAACCACGAAAGTTTGCGCGGTGGTATTGACGCTGACAACGGCTGCGTCAAACTCATCGAGATAAGCGCCGTCGTCCCCAATGGCGACTGCGGCGATGTTGAAAGTAGGCGTGACCTGGCCAGTGATCTGGCCGCTGCCATCCACCAGGATGGACTTGCGCAGATTGAGGTCGAGGCGAAGACCGACCGGCTGTGTCTGGTTAATCACCAGAGGCGAAGCCAGGGGAATGGTGATGGTGGAGGAGGTAAGGGTTGCGGGCTCGCTGACAATGGTAGGCGCGCCGGAAGATGTATTCAGGTATCCCAGGGTTGCTGCGCCAAGTGTGATCTGCACACTGGTGTAGGTGCCGACGGGAACATCGTTCATGTCCATCAGAGTCTGTAGTCCATTGAAGCGAGCGAAGTCGACGGTTGGCGTGCCGCTGACCAGCGAGACGCTCTTACCGTTGGCATCGATGGCGTCTAAGCTATTCACCACGACAGCAAACGAAGTTACGCTGGACATGGGTGCATCGGTACCGATAACGAAGGATGGTCCGGGTGTGCCGGTGGCTGTGGTGCCGACAGAGCCAGAACCGCAGCCTGCGGCCAGCAGTGAGAGAGCAGTGAGAGTAGAGAGTAGATAGGTTCGGCGGGATACAGACGACAAAGAAGACATAAGGACACCTCTCAGAATTTTGCGGAATCCACAACGTACCAGGAACAAGTGCTGAATTGTCGAATGAGCCACTCTTCCAGGGGTAACGAAACTACTAGCTTGGCGCCCGTGTGCGGAAGACGCCCGAACAATGGATAGGACGGCAGGATATTTATTGGAGTTGCTCTTGCACATCCCATTACGCAGACACAGGACTGTAGGGTTAGTTGTGCGAGGGTAATCATTAATTCGTGAAATATTTTGCTACTAAGCATTCTTTAGTGCGGTTGACTTATTCTGTTGCCTACAAAATGCCTGATTTGGAGTGATGCAAGTATCGAATTAAAATTTTCTGAGGAGTTAGTCTGCTATGAATCGGCGATACGCGATGGTGGTATTGATTCTTTGCTCTATGGAAATGCATGCGCAGGATGTTACGGCTACGGCGGCATCCCCACCGCCCAGGTTTGATGCGTTTGAAGTGGCAACCGTGAAGCCGGTGGACACGGACTTGAAGGCCGGGCGGATGTTCAAGATGGATGGCACGCACAGGTGGTCGGCAACGAACTTCACGTTGCAGGCGCTGATTGCGTTGGCGTATGACCTGAATCCGCGAACGATATCCGATGGGCCGGGATGGATGGACGAGCAGAAGTTCACGATTGAGGCGGTGACACCTGGAGACGTTGCGCCAACCAGGATGGAGCAGATGCGGATGCTGCGAGCGCTTCTTGTGGAGCGGTTCAATTTGCAGTTTCATCGTCAGGAGAAGGAGTTTTCGATCTACGAGCTGGATGTGGCGAAGGGCGGGCCGAAGCTGAAGGCCGCTACGAAGCCAGACGATCCGCCGCAGATTTATGGGGTCGTGTATTCGGACAAGATCGAAGTGCCGGCGCGCAGTGTGACGATGGATGACTTTGTCGCAATGTTGCAGCGGGCGACGTTGGACCGTCCTACGGTAAACAAGACGGGACTAACAGGGAAGTACGACTTCGACCTGGAGTGGGCACAGGATACGTCGCAGTATGGGGGGCAGGTGGCGACAGCGCCGGATGACTCGCAGAGTCCACCACTATTTACGGCCGTGCAGGAGCAGTTAGGATTGAAGCTTGTGGCGACACGGGGAATGGTAAGTGCGATGGTAGTGGACCAGGCACAGAAGCCTTCGCCCAATTGAAGTGCAGAGTCTCCAGTTAAGCTAGACTTGTGCCAGCTATTCAGGAGTGCTGCTGCCGTGAGCCAGAAGACGATCTCTATTGTGACAGCCTGCTACAACGAGGAAGAGAACGTACTCAACCTATATAACCAGGTGCGCGAAGTGATGGTTGGGATAGGCAAGTATGAGTACGAGCACATCTTCATCGACAACAGTTCCAAGGACAAGACGGTAGCCATTCTGAAAGAGATTGCGGCCCAGGACAAGAATGTCAAGGTCATCGTGAACGCGCGCAACTTCGGGCACATCCGCTCGCCGTTTCACGCGCTCCTACAGGCCCGTGGAGATGCCGTGCTCAGCCTGGTCGCCGACTTGCAGGACCCGCCGCTGATGATTGTCGACATGATCCGCGAGTGGGAGAATGGCGCCTACTGTGTGTTGGGCATCAAACGCACCAGCGAAGAGAACTCAATGATGTTCTGGCTGCGCAAGCAATACTACAAGCTGGTGGAGCGCATCTCTTCGATTGAGACTATCCAGAACTTCACCGGCTTCGGTCTTTACGATCGCAAGGTCATCGATCAGGTGCGTTCTTTCAACGACCCATACCCATACTTTCGCGGGATGATCGCTGAGATTGGTCTACCCACGGTGAAGCTGTTGTACGACCAACCAGCGCGAAAGTTTGGAGTCACCCATAACAATTGGTATAGCCTCTACGACATTGGCATGTTGGGAATCATCAACAACTCGAAGATACCGCTTCGACTTGCAGCGCTATCCGGATTCCTGGGTGCCAGCGCCTCCTTTCTGATTGCCATGATCTACCTGATTCTGAAACTTATTTTTTGGTCGACCTTCAGCTTTGGAGTCGCACCGATGTTGATCGGAGTGTTTTTTATCTCGTCGCTTCAACTGGTCTTCCTGGGCGTGATGGGAGAGTATATCGGAGCCATTTATACCCAGGTTCAGAATCGTCCCTATGTGGTGGAACTTGACCGCGTCAACTTTGAATACGCACCCTCTGTAGCGAAATCGAACACACCGGACGGTCTTCTGACGCCCCGTTCCAGTTAGCCGGGCATACCCCCAGGAGAGAAGAAATGGCAGCGCCTCTTACGCCGGTCGATCTTGATCTGATTCTTGCGCAGACGCAGGATCTGTGGGAGGAGGTGCGCGGTCAGAGCGTCTTTATTACCGGTGGGACGGGGTTCTTCGGCTGCTGGCTGGTGGAGAGTTTTTGCCATGTGAACCATGCTCTAGGACTTGGCGCGCGGGCAACGATACTCACACGAGATCCTGCGAAGTTCGCGCTTAAGTGTCCGCACCTGGCGGGCGATCCGGCAATTACACTGCAGGCTGGCGATGTGCGGGACTTTGCATTTCCCGTAGGCGAGTTCCGATTTGTGATCCATGCCGCGACTGAGGCCAGCGCAAAGCAGGCGGCGGAAGAGCCTCTGCAGATGCTGTCGACGATACTGGCGGGGACCGAGCGGACATTGGAGTTTGCGGCGCAGTGTGGTGCGCGTAAGTTCCTATTGACCAGCTCTGGTGCGGTGTATGGCCCGCAGCCGCCAGAGTTGACCCATGTTCCGGAGAGCTATGAGGGCGCACCGGATCCGCTGGCCGCGGCCAGTGTCTACGCGGAGGGAAAACGCGCCTCGGAACTGATGTGCGCGCTGCATCAAAAGTCCGCTACGGCTAAGGGCATTGAATTCGAGGCCAAGATTGCGCGCTGCTGGGCCTTCTGCGGACCACATTTGCCGCTTGACGCTCACTTCGCGATTGGCAACTTTATTAGGGATGTACTGGCGGGGCGGTCAATCTCGATTGCGGGCGATGGCACTCCGCGGCGTTCGTACCTATATGCGGCGGACCTCGCGGTGTGGCTATGGACGATTTTGTTCCGCGCGCCGGCGCTGGTCGCGGTCAACGTGGGATCGGGGAATGATGTGAGCATCCGGGAGTTGGCGGAGTATGTCGCGGCGACGCTAGCGCCCTCGACTGAAATACTGATAGCTAAGCAGGCGGTGCCGGGCGTGCTGCCGACACGCTATGTGCCTTCGGTGGAGCGGGCGGAGAGGTTGCTTGGATTGCGCCAGACTGTGGGGCTGGAGGACGCGATACGGCGGACGGCCGCGTGGCACATGAGTGTTGACTAGCCTAGTAACTTCATAGGAAGTGTGGGTAGGGATGACGCTTCGGGTGTGTATTCTTAAAGTGTATGAGCGATAGGGCGGAAGAGCTTCGACGGCAGATTCTTGAGTTGACGGCACAGTATCACGGGGCCAAATTTCCGACACGGGAGTTTGTGCCCGGCGAGTCGGTTGTGCCGGTGTCGGGCAAGGTGATTGGGCCGGAAGACATCTGCTCGGTGGTGGATTCGGCGCTGGATGGCTGGTTCACGACGGGACGGTTTGCCAAGGAGTTCGAACGCAGGCTGGCCAAGTTCGTCGGCGTGCGGTCGGCGAGCCTGGTGAACTCGGGATCGAGCGCGAACCTGGTGGCGCTGAGTGCACTGACCTCGCCCAAGCTAGGTGCAAGGCAGTTGAAGCCGGGCGATGAGGTTCTCACCGTTGCGGTGGGATTTCCCACCACGGTGAATCCTATCTTCCAGAACCGGCTGGTGCCGGTCTTCGTGGATGTCTCGTTGCCTACCTACGAGATCGACGCGACGAAGCTGGAAGCCGCATACAGCCCAAAGATGAAGGCTGTGATGATTGCGCACACGCTGGGCAATGTCTTCGATCTGGATGCGGTATCGGCGTTTTGTAGAGAACATAAGCTATGGTTAATTGAGGACTGCTGCGATGCACTGGGTTCGACCTACAAGGGGCGCAAGGTAGGAACCTTCGGCGATATTGCGACGGTGAGCTTCTATCCCGCGCACCACATCACCATGGGCGAAGGCGGCGCGGTGATGACCGACAAGCCGACCCTTCAGGTGCTGATCGACAGCTTCCGCGACTGGGGACGCGACTGCTGGTGCGAGCCGGGCAAGGACAACACCTGCGGCAAGCGTTTTGACTGGCAACTGGGCACGCTGCCCTGCGGGTACGACCACAAATACACCTACTCACACATAGGCTATAACCTGAAGGCGACTGACATGCAGGCGGCATTGGGGCTCTCGCAGATCGACAAGCTCCCGCACTTTATTGCCCGACGCAAGGAGAATTTTGCGTATCTGAAGGCAGCGCTGAAGCCGCTGGAGGAGTTTTTGATTCTACCCCAGGCGACCGAACACTCCGACCCGAGCTGGTTCGGATTTCCCATCGGTGTTAGGCCGGATGCACCATTTACCCGCGACGAACTGACCGGCGCGCTGGAGTCGAAGAAGATCGGGACGCGACTAATGTTCGCGGGGAACCTGTTGCGCCAGCCGGCGTATGAGGGCTGGGAGCATCGCGTAGTGGGTGAGCTACCCAACAGCGACTTCGTAATGAACCAGGTCTTCTGGATCGGTGTCTTTCCGGGTCTGACGACTGAGATGCTGGACTTCATCGTAAAGACGGCGATGGAGTTTGTGGCTGCAGCGAAGAGCGGGCTGAAGGTACTCTAGGGACAAATCAAAGCTGGTGATTTCCGCGGCGAATACAAACAAATTGATATGTAGGGATTAGCCCCTTTCGCATGCTCTAGGACAGAATACGCCTTGACGGTTGCTCGATGGTTGAGCAAAGCCAGTATTCTTTACATGGCCGGGGGATGGTGGGGGTCGACGGGGTTGGTGCTGACAAGGGCAGGGCTCTTGGCTCCGTTGGGATTGACCAAATCGCGCAGTTCTTTGGAGGGCTTGAAGAAGGGAACGCGCTTGGCTGGCACATCCACGCGCTCGCCTGTCTTTGGATTGCGTCCGATGCGCGAGTTGCGCTGACGTGTGCGGAAGCTACCAAAGCCACGGATCTCAACCTTGTCATCGGCTTTGAGCGCTCCGATAACGGACTCGAATAGGGTGTCCACGATGATCTCTCCGTCACGGCGTGTAAGGTCTCCAAGGGCGGTTACTTTGTCGACCAGATCGGCTTTTGTCATCGTATTGTCTCCTTGTGGCATGCGGACTACATCTAGCTTATCGCTGATTGTAGATGGGATGCGGGATTTTTGCCCGCGGTGCGGAAATAATTTGTGGAAGCAGGGTAGGGTTTACCAAAAAAAGGCGGCACGAACGATTCTTTGTCCGTGCCGGGAGGCCAGTGACGCAACTTGATCGGCCAGAGTGTGCCTTTGTGGGTACTGGCCGAAACCTTTGAGCGGAATCCGCTCTGGATTATTAGACTATCACGCAAGCGGTGCGGGAAGGGCGAGACCAGGGTGATTTAGGTGGCAGAGGCGGGGAAGGCCAGGGACAGTTGACGCGCCATCTGGGCGTCGCGCTCGGTAATGCCGCCCGCGTCGTGCGAGACTAGCGCTAGTTGGACGAGGTTGTAACGGATATCAATGCCGGGATGGTGTTGGGCCTGTTCGGCAAGTTGGGCCACGCGGTTGACGAAGGCGATGGCCTCGACGAAAGTTGGCAGTGTCCAGTCACGGACCAGCTTGCCATCTTTCAGAGCCCACTCGGGCAGCTCGATCAGCAGATCATGGAGTTGTTCTTCGGAGAGCTTCTGTTTTTTGGAAGTCATGAGATTTGCCTTCGGTAGTGGCTTGCACAGAGATGGTAAGCCGTACTGAAACTGTGCGCAAGCAATCCGGTTTACATGGGCCGAGGCGATATCCAGGAGGTTACGCCGAAGGCCCCGCTGGGTGCGTATTCCACCTCTCTGCGCAAATCGCTCCATAACTTCAGCGGTAAGTTGAGGAAGACCTTTACGATTCGCGGATCGAACTGGCTGCCGGAGTTGCGCTCGATTTCGTACCGTGCCTGGGCGAAGCACAATTCCTTGCGATAGGGGCGCTTGGAGGTGATGGCGTCCAAAGTGTCGGCGATGGCGAAGATGCGAGCCCCTAACGGGATATCCATGCCGCTCAGGCCGCGCGGATAACCGGAGCCGTCGAAGTTCTCATGATGGGCGTATACCAGCTCAGCGGCCTCGCGCAGGAAGGGGATCTTGTGTACCATCTCGTATCCGCGGATACAGTGCTGGCGCATGATCTGAGTCTCCTGGGTCGTGAGACTTCCGTTTTTGAGAAGGATGGTGTCGGGGGTAGATATCTTGCCGATATCATGCAGAAATGCACCACGGGCGATGAGGCGAAGCTGCTCCCGGTCCAGGCCGAACTCGCGGGCCAGAGCGATGGTATAGGCGGTGACGCGGCGGGAGTGGCCTTCAGTCTGGGTGTCACGCAGGTCGAGCGCATCGCCCATCGCTTCCAGGGTGATGTCGTAACTTTGCTCCAGGTCGTGCATGGTGGCGCGCAGTCGACTGGTGCGGGAGTGGATGATCTGCTCCAGGTTCTGCCGGTATGCGGCATTCTGCTTCAGCAGGTGGCCATGCTCCAATGCGCGCAGCACGACCTCTAACAATTGGGCGCGATCGAAAGGTTTAAGTAGATAGTCGATAGCGCCACGGCGAAAGGCATCGGCGGCGACTTGGATGTCGTGTATCGCAGTCAGCATGACCACAGGTACGACCGGGTGGTTGCTACAGATAATGTCGAGCAGGGTGAGGCCGTTATCGCCGGGCATCATGACATCTGCGAGAACAAGATCGCAGCCTGGGTCGTCCTGCAGATGGAGCATGGCCTGTTCGGCATCGGCCACCGCGCTGACGTCGTATCCGTTCCGCTCCAGCATAACTGCGAGAGCGCTTCGCATAGATTCTTCGTCGTCGACCACCAGGATATGCTCCTGCCGCCCTGGCTCGATATCTTTTTGCACGGTTGCATACTGCGCTGGCATTAATTTGTGTTGCGTCTGCACGGTCTCATGCTGCATGGGTCCATGCTCCTCACACCCCTGCTGCGCAGGGAGCTTTAGTTGCTCTTCAGAATTGCTTAAAATTCCTCAGTACTTCTGACACGCCGCCGCTATATGCTCGAACCGGTCAGTTTAATCTATCGGCGGTGCGGGATGCCCCATCAGCCGCATATAATCGAGCGCGAATGATCTCAAATTAGGTGGATATTTGAATGAATCAAGAACAATGGAAAGCGGTGGACCGTTACTTTGTGGAGCGGCTACTGCCCGCCGATTCAGTTCTGGAAGCCGCACTGAAGGCGAACGCAGCGGCGGGATTGCCTTCCATCGACGTCTCCCCTGTCCAAGGCAAGTTACTGTATCTGCTGGCGTTGACCAAAGGCGCGCGCAGGATTCTGGAGATTGGAACGCTCGGCGGGTACAGTACCATCTGGCTTGCGCGCGCACTGCCTACTGATGGACACATGGTCACGCTGGAAGTGAATCCAAAGCACGGCGAGGTGGCACGAACCAACATGGAACAGGCAGGAGTCTCTGTAAAGGTTGAAATACGCATTGGACCCGCTGCTCATTCGCTGGCACAGCTTCAGGCAGAGGCAGTGGAGCCGTTTGATCTAATCTTCATCGATGCGGACAAGCCAAGCAATCCAGACTATCTGCAATGGGCCCTGAAGCTGGCACGGCGGGGATCTTTGATTGTGGTGGACAATGTGGTGCGAGAAGGAAAGATAATCGACCCTGCCTGCGCGGATCCTGATGTGCAGGGAACGCGTGCTCTGTTTGAGCTGCTTGCCTCCGAACCACGACTCACATCTACCGCCATCCAGACAGTAGGGAGTAAAGGGTACGACGGCTTCGCAATGGCGGTTGTCCTCTAAGTAGGGCTGGTACGCGAACTCCAGTCAGTCTTTCTTTTCTGGTTTGCTCGCAGCGGCGCGACGAGCGGTCACCCAGCCCTGTTTGGTGATCTGGTGGGCACGACCAATGGCCAGCGATCCGGCAGGAACGGGGTGTGTAACGCAGGAGCCCGCGCCTACAAACGAACCGTCGCCGAGGCTGATCGGCGCGACCAGTGTGGAATCTGAGCCTACGAAGACTCCATCACCGATGGTGGTGGTGTGCTTATGCTCGCCGTCATAGTTGCAGGTAATAACTCCCGCACCTATATTGACGTTCTCGCCGATGACTGCATCGCCCAGATAGGAGAGGTGGTTGGCTTTGGAACCGCGGCCCAGCGTTGTCTTCTTGATCTCGCAGAAGTTGCCGACATGGGCATTTTCACCGATTCTGCTGTCTGGCCGCAGGTGTGCGTAGGGGCCGAGGAGCGCGCCGTCGCCAATCGCAGCATGGTCGAGGATACATCCGTTACGAACTGTAACACTATTCCCCAATTCAGAGTTCTGGACCACGGAGTAGGAGCGTATGAGGCACTCCGAGCCGATGCGCGTGGCACCGAGAAGCTGCACATACGGCTCTATAACTGTGTCTGGACCTATGTTGACCTCGGCGTCGATGACGCAGGTATCGGGGCGGAAGATAGTGACCCCCTGGGCCATAAGGCGGCGAGCAGTGGCTGCGCGCATGGCCTGGTCGAGGTGCATCATCTCGGCGATAGTATTGGCCCCCAGCACCTCGTCCACGCTCCCGGACTGCAAGGCCACAACGCGCAGCCCGTCGGCAACCAGATAGGCTGCGACATCCGTCAGATAGTACTCGCCGTGTGCGTTGTTGTTGGAGAGCATTTCGAGCTTGCCGAATAGCGCGGCGGTCTCGAAGCAATAGATTCCAGAGTTGATTTCGGGTACGGCAAGCTGGGCCGGTGTGAGCGCCTTTTGTTCAACGATAGCAACCACCTCCGGCTGGCCAGGGGTAAGTCTTAGAACGCGACCGTAGCCGGTGGGGTCCTGGGGAACAGCAGTAAGGATGGTCATGGCGGCGCGCTCTTGCATGTGCAGGTGACAGAGCGCCTCGAGTGTCTCGGCGCGGATCAGAGGCGCGTCCCCCGAGAGTACAAGCAGATGACTGGGAAGAGGCTTGCCGGAGGCCAACAGCATTAACTTGAGTACCTGCAATGCGTGGCCGGTTCCTTGTTGCGGCTGCTGCACCACAAAGTTCACGCCGGTGGATGCGGCTGCGGCCCGCACCCGTTCTGCCTCGTGGCCGATGATGCAGTATATTTGCTCGGCAGGGACGAGCATCTTTGCGGCGGCGATGACGTGCAGTAGCAGGGCACGTCCGCCGACCTCGTGCAGCACCTTGGGCCGCTTGCTGTTAAGCCGTGTGCCTTTGCCCGCGGCCATGATGGCTACTGCAAAACCTGTCGCTTCCATATCTCCGCTATCTTCTCACTTCTAGGGCGCAGCGTCACGGATTGATCCAATAGAGGGGTAAATGGTAACCGACCGTATTAGTGGGTGGGCAGCGGGGTATCGAGCAGGATTTTGATGGCTTGCTGGTAGCTCATGGCGGGGACGGGCTGATAGTCCGCAGTATCGAAGACCAGGCGCTGATGGACAGTCTTGACCATAAGCGCGCGCAGGTTGAGTTGCTCGACGATGTGTTCGACGATCCAGCGCTGGCCTCCCACATTGGCCTGCTGCAGGGTGACGGTGCCGCCGGGATACAGGTGCGCTACGATGCCCCAGCCGATGTTTACGGCACGTGTGAGTCTGCCTTCCATGCGTACCATGTGCCGGGTGCGTGGATCGATCCAGACACGTCCCTCAATACCTGCGAGAGGTTCTGATTCCATGGTTGGAGGCGACCAGGCGGGATTGGGTTTGAAGTCCAGGACAACCAGAGCAGGATTGCCAGGGAGCTGGTCGGGGAGTTGGGGCTGACCGGTTGTATAGCTCCAGAGCATGGCGTCGGTTATTAGTTTGAGGAGATTTACACCCATCTGTTTGTTCTCCTGCTCGCGGCGGATGTGGCGGTTAAATGCGTCAGGCGAGGCAAGCAAATCATTGAGGCGTTGGCGCTCGACCGTATCCTCCGTCGGAGTAAGCGGGCGACCGTCGCTCTGCAGGTTGCGGCCGACACTGCCCTCGGGTGTCTCGATCTGGTCGCGCAGATGGTCTCCCTTCTCATCGATCACATGCAAGCGGTATCGGAGGTATGAATCAGCATGTTGAATAACGAGGATTTCGTTATTGGCGCAATCCACTGCCCAACTGCGGGCTGGCGTTGTGGGCATGAAAACATCCGCGGAAGGCTGTTGCGGGACACTCATGGTGGATGCAGGGATACGCTCCGCGGTGGTAGCAGACAACACCAGGACACATGCACTCAGCCGAATCCAGCGCATGTAGGAAACAACCCTGGGGTTGCTCTGTTGGGCAGTACCTAGTGGGGAACGAAATGCCGGCTGGGCGGCCATGTGTGCGGGTTTCATGTCTACTGAGGATGCATTTTACCGTTGTAGAGTTGGACGTTGGCCAACCTGATGAGGATTCTTTGCGTGAGGCGGAACCCAGGACAATGTTGTTCTTCCTTGTTTAAAGTTGCAGTTTGCCTCAGGAAGTTGGGATGGAGATAGTTCGGCAGGTACTATGGAAGTAGTCCAGAGACATCATGGCATCCGAGGAGAGCGAGACACAGATGAAACCATCAGAAGGTTCGACCATTATTGGCAAATCCGTCACCATTCAAGGCGATGTGATGGGCGAAGAGGACCTGTACATGGACGGCGTAGTGGAGGGGACAATCATGCTGCCGGAGAACCGCCTGACGGTGGGACCGAATGCGCGTGTACTGGCAGACGTGCAGGCTCGCGAGGTTGTGGTATTTGGGTTGGTCGAGGGCAACTTGAGGGCGGCGGGCAGAATTGAATTGCGTGAGTCGGCCATCGTGAAGGGAGATATCTTTGCGTCCAGATTGTCAATCGAGGAGAATGCAAATATGAGAGGGCGTGTGGATCTGTCTGAGGCAATGACGCCTGCTGTGCCGCGGCGTAGGCCGAGCACTGGGGACTCTGAAAGTATAGCTACAGTCCTGGATCTGTCCTGACCGGAAGGAGTGCGAGAGATGAACAGCTTCTTTGCGGGTAAGGACAAGATTAGCGGCGCATTGATGGAGAATGATCGCGTTTCGCGATATTCCGGCGGGTGGGGCCAAATTTTGCAGAGGATGCGCGGTGAGGAATCACTACGTATTCTGGATATCGGTCCGACGTCATCTACCAACATTAACTTCATTACTTCGTTGGGGCACAGCATTTACCTGGCCAACCTGGTGGAGGACGCAGCCAGGCATGAGTGGATTCTGCCACAAGAGAACGGAGCAGGTGGATGCTTCGATGTTGAGCGGTTTCTGGCAATGCACCTGGATTTTTCCGGGCGAGGGTTCGATGTGGTCTTGTTCTGGGATACGGCTGACTTCCTTCCGCCGGAATTATTATCGCCAGTGCTGCAAAGAATTCATTCCGTGATGATGCCTGATGGACAGATGCTGGCGATGTTTCATCCCGCGAACGTAGGATTTATACCGGGCACAGCAAAGGCAGACTTTCACCGTTATCACTTGACCGATCAAACCAAGGTGGATGTGCAGCGCGTTGGAGACTATCCCCAACTGGCAAACTATACCAACCGTCAGATAGAACAGCTGCTGGCAAAGTTCAAGGGATTTCACTTCTACCTGGCTAAGGACAACATGCGCGAAGTCATGGTAACTCGCTAACGTAGGATCCGCTAATACAGGTTGCATCTTGGCGGAAGCCTATTGAAGCTATCAAGAAATAATTTCGGAAGATAATTGCAAGTATTGTCTCAATACATAAGGACATAGCGCCCTGAAGGAAGAGAGCGCTGTGTCGTGAGATATGAGGAAACTCGGTGTGGCCGGTTCCAGGTCTATTTTGTGGCCGAGGTTACTTTTACAGATTGCTTTTTACGTTCCGCCCAGCGACGCTTCATGGCTTCGGCTATGCGCTTTCTGCCTTCGGGACTAATCTTACGCTTGCGAGGAGCGGCATTCGCTGTCGCCTTGGCATTCTTGCTTCCCTTGGGACGGCCCCGGCCTTTGCCAACCTTAACGACGGTACCAGAGAGTAGTGCGCGAGCTTGCTGAAGTTTTGAAATCTGGGCGTCAATTTCCTCAAGAATACGGCTTACTTCCATATGTTGCCTCCTTATTTCATCGGAGAATGTATTTCATCCGTCGCTTTCGTCGGGTACATAGTTCGGCTATACCACTGACTTAAAATTGTATTCTTAGCATTAGTTCGTGATTAAGTTACCAAACAAAGAATACATAAGTACATACATACATGCAAATAATCATGTAGTTATGGCCAATAATTTATTGGCCAATATTTATTGAAGTGAAACATGGAATCTATCGGACATGTGATCTGGTGTTGGTAAGGATCACTCTTAAATAGATTGTTTTTGCATGATTGAGAACATCCGCGCGATGTTAGACTTCATACCAATGCGATTTATACCGGTTCGATTGTGGGCATTTGCAATTTTTTCGGGTGCGCTGCAGGTATTACCGTATCCTATCGCGGGACCTGTGCCAGTGTGGCGAACAGCATTCTGTTGGGTTGCTGTAACTCCGCTATTGCTGGCGCTAACCGGCAAGGATGCGCATGGTCTTCCTTTGCGCGCTTACCAAGGTGCGGCGTTGGGATACGCCTCTGGATTTGTATGGTACCTGGGGAATTGTTATTGGATTTATGAGACGATGCACTTATATGGCGGGATTGCCAAGCCTGCTGCGGCCGGTATTCTAATACTCTTCTGCCTCTACTTAGGTCTTTATCACGCGCTATTTGGAGCACTAATAGTTTCATTGCGGCGCGTTAAGTTAGGGAGACATAATCTCGGAGTGCAGGGCGCACTACTTATATGTCCATTCGCATGGGTAGCTGTGGAACTGGCGCGTGCGCGGATTACTGGATTTCCATGGGATCAACTGGGTATTACTCAGGTAGATAATATATTGCTTACGCGGCTTGCTCCTTACTGCGGAGCCTATGGACTTTCCTTCGTAATTGCAGCAGTGAATGCACTTTGGCTGTTGCGAATTACTTTGAAACAACGACGTTTTACCCGTATGGCAGTGGCCTTATCGTGTACAGGCATAATTTTGTTGTACGTCTATTCGTTAAGACTAATTCAGCCATCATTGCACGAGGGTACAGAAGCGGCAGTTACCCTGGTTCAGGAAAACCTGGAAGTTGGTGCGATGGCGGATAGTTCCGGTCCTCCGCTTACACAGAGTGACATGCTACGATCTTTTTCCGAGCTAAGTCTTTTTCCTCCCATGGGGGAAAGCTGCAATGGCATTCCTGAGTTGACTGGAACTCTATGTACAGGCATGGAACCGGAAAAGCATAACGCAGGAGCTGAAGACATACGCCATTTGCTGCCGACTGACTTGATCGTGTGGCCGGAGGCCCCGAACGATTTTATTGTGATCGATCCGCCACTGCGCGAGACCCTCTCCAGCGAGGAGTTTCGCACGGCGATCTCCGGCTTGGCGCGTGCGGCCAATACACCCATCATTGTAGGCAGCTTCGGGATCGATGCGGATAGCGCGGTCAAGCGCGGATACGACGAATACAATTCCGCGAACTTTATTCAGTCGGATGGTAGCTTTATAGGTCGCTACGACAAAATGCATCTGGTACCATTCGGCGAATATACCCCATATAAAAGCTTATTCTTCTTCGCCGGCAACCTACTGCAAGATGTGGGCTTACTAGATCCAGGAAAACACCGTACGGTCTTCACTACAGGTGGTCATACCTATGGCACATTTATCTGCTATGAGTCAGTATTTGGCGACGAAATTCGACAATATTCGAATCACGGATCAGATGTGCTGGTAAATATCTCCGACGATGGATGGTATGGCGATACCAGTGCGGCATGGGAGCACCTGAATATGGTGCGAATGAGGGCGATTGAGAACCATCGTTGGATACTTCGCGCCACCAATACAGGAGTAACCGCGGCGATTGATCCTAATGGGCGAGTGGTTACATCCATACCGCGACATCGTCGCACCAGCCTTCATGCTGGGTTCAATTATGAACACGATATTACTTTTTATTCTAAGTATGGAGATATCTTCGCGTACTTCTGCGTACTCGTAACCGCGTGTGGCCTGGGACTGGGGTTATTGCGCAAAGTGGCGCAAGAAGGATAGGAGCAGGTCGATAACATTTCCGGGTTGGCGGAAGTATATCCGGGTGAGGATATTCAGTTTTACTAGAGCATGTTTCATAAATAGGTTCGGCCTCAGATCAGGCACTTCCGGTTGAGGGGGGTAGCTGTTGAACTTCTGTCATGAAGAAGCGGCAGAAGCTATTGA
>Ga0316222_1000700_pt1 | contig 47975 bp, 46 predicted proteins | sample TBH18011metaG_FD_206008 | JGI IMG/M metagenome (GOLD analysis project Ga0316222, IMG submission 206008) | Freshwater microbial communities from Trout Bog Lake, Wisconsin, USA - TBH18011 | ecosystem: Environmental > Aquatic > Freshwater > Lake > Hypolimnion/Profundal zone | place: USA: Wisconsin... | reverse complement strand
CCGGACCGTGAAACGACTCTGCGCCAATGATAGTGCTGCAACCAGTGTGAAAGTAGGTTATCGTCAGGCTGTTATACCAAAAAACCCCCGTCAGTGAGCTGACGGGGGTTTTTGCTTTGGCGGGACTGAATCAATTTAATTATTCAGGTTTCAGATTTCCTGCTACGCTTGGGTTTTTCAACTCTCATAACGGCAATGATTCCCTGGCTGGATGCGCATACACCTTTCCCCCCTGTTGAAACGGCACTGACTGAAGACGAGGGGGCTGCCGGACTGTTGGCCGCCGGAGCAGATTTATCGCCACAACGATTGCTTGACGCCTACCGACAAGGCATTTTCCCGTGGTTTTCTGATGGCCAGCCGATCTTGTGGTGGTCAACCAATCCCCGCATGGTACTGATGGTGGATCGTTTTAAAATTTCAAAAAGTCTTAAAAAATCACTGCGGAAATTGCAGGATAATCCTGTCATTGAATTTAAATTCGACAGTGCGTTTGAAAAAGTCATGCGTGCCTGCGCCCAACCACGTATTGATGATGAAGGAAACGCGGGTGGCACCTGGATAACGGAGCCGATGATCGAGGCCTATACTGAACTGCATCGTCGCGGTTATGCGCATTCGACTGAAATGTGGATGGATGGTGAACTGGTCGGTGGGGCCTATGGCATCTGCATAGGGCGCATGTTTTACGGAGAATCCATGTTCACACGCGTAACCGACGGTTCCAAGCTGGCTTTTGCACATCTGGTCCATTTTCTGAAATCGCAGCAGGTCCGGATGATCGATTGTCAGCAACAGACCCGGCACCTTGCATCGTTGGGGGCTGCGCCGCTTTCACGCAGTGAATTTATGCGACATATCAGTGAAGCAACCAGAATGGCGCCAATTACTGAATGGAAAATTATTGGAGCAGGAGTTTAATGTGACGCAATTGAATGACTTGCCACTACATATCATCCAGTTCTATGCGACTGCACCGTATCCCTGCAGTTATCTTGACAATCGTCAGGCACGCTCCCAGGTTGCAACCCCTGCGCAACTGATTCAGACCGAGGTGTATTCCAAGCTGGTGAAAAACGGCTTTCGTCGCAGTGGCGAATATACCTATCGCCCGTACTGTGACAATTGTCAGGCCTGCATTCCGGTGCGGGTCAATGTTGCTGAATTCAAACCGAATCGCAGTCAGCGGCGTGCATCTGCACAGCACAGTAATTTGATTACGTCGGTTCATGACCTGACTTTCAATCCGGAACACTACGATCTGTATCAACGCTACCAGCAGTCGCGCCATTCAGGCGGAGGTATGGATCAGGACAGCCGTGAACAATATGTGCAGTTTTTATTGCACAGCCGGGTAAATTCGCGCCTGGTCGAATTCAGGGATCCCGGTAACGTATTAAAAATGGTCAGCCTGATCGATATTCTGGATGACGGTTATTCGTCCGTGTATACGTTCTATGATCCGGACAAGAGTGCATCCTACGGAACCTATAACGTGTTGTGGCAAATTGAGCAGGTACGTCATGCCGGTTTATTTTTTTTGTATCTTGGCTACTGGATTAAGGAAAGCCGTAAGATGTCATACAAATCGAACTTTCGTCCTTTCGACGCTTTTATTCATAATGAGTGGGTTGCCGCAGATTACATCAGCCCTTCATAAAGCAAACTTATACTGAATTTTCACAAACCAGCCGGACGTCGAACCGAATCATCCCATGCCTACCAAACTTTTATATTGCTTTGCCCGCCCATTTTTATTTTCCCTGGATGCTGAGCAGGCCCACAATCTGACATTGCCGTTACTGAAAAAATCGGCAGCCCTTGGCATGGGCGCTTTGATGTCCCGGCCAGATCCCGATCCGCGCAATGTAATGGGCATCACTTTTCCGAATCCGGTTGGTCTGGCCGCGGGCTTGGACAAAGATGGAAAATATATCGATGCGCTGGCGGCTCTCGGTTTTGGTTCGATTGAAATCGGTACTGTGACACCACGCGCGCAGGCCGGCAATCCGAAACCACGCATGTTTCGCCTGCCGCAGGCCAATGCAATTATCAACCGCATGGGATTTAACAATGGTGGTGTGGATGCCTTCGTGGCCAATGTGCAGCATTCGAAGTTTTATCAGAACAAGTCCGGCGTATTAGGTTTGAATATCGGCAAGAATGCGGACACCCCGATGGAAAACGCGGCGGATGATTACCTGTACTGCCTCGAAAAAGTGTATCCCTACGCAAGCTATGTCACGGTCAACATTTCATCGCCCAACACCAAAAATTTAAGGCAGTTGCAGGGTGCGGACGAGCTTGACGGTTTGCTGTCCAAACTGAAAGCCGCGCAACAGAAACTGGCTGATCAGCACAAGCGTTACGTTCCGCTGGCCTTGAAAATCGCACCGGATATCAACGCAGAACAGATCAAACTGATTGCTGACAATCTGCTGCGGCATCGTATCGACGCGGTCATTGCGACCAATACGACCTTGAGCCGGGATGCGGTCACGGGACTGAATCACGCCAATGAGGCCGGTGGCTTGTCGGGCGCGCCGGTATTTGAACTGTCGAACACGGTGATACGCGGACTGAAAGCGGAGCTGGGTGACAGCATCCCGATTATCGGCGTGGGAGGCATCATGTCCGGCAAGGATGCACAGATAAAAATCGATGCCGGCGCACAGCTGGTGCAACTCTATTCCGGATTGATTTATCAGGGGCCATCGCTGATACACGAATGTGCCGCAGCGCTCAAACGCGGATAATTTATCTGGCTGGTTTTTTTTTCGGGCGCGCCACCGGGCTGAATTCTTCGATCATGTCGCGGAATTCGGCGACATCTTCAAAACTTTTGTAGACCGAAGCAAAACGGATGTAGGCGATTTTGTCGAGCCGTTTCAATTCATGCATGACCAGTTCACCCAACTGAACTGAATGAATTTCACGCTCTCCACTGGCCAGCAGGCGCTCTTCAATACGTTCGATAGCGCTGTCGATTGCCGGTGCGGAAACCGGACGTTTACGCAGTGCCAGCATCAAGCTGGCGCGTAATTTGGCTGATTCATAGTCGCAGCGGCTGCCATTTTTCTTGACGATATACGGCATGGCCAGTTCGATGCGCTCATAGGTAGTGAAACGCTTCTCACATTTATTGCAACGCCTGCGGCGCCGGATTGCATCGCCTTCTTCAGAGACGCGCGTATCCAGAACCTGGGTGTCATCGTTATGGCAAAAAGGACATTTCATGGTCTTGCCTGATCAGTGGAGTGTTGAAATCGCTTCAACACTCTGTCCAGAATCAAAATGTTACTTAAGCTTCATACACGGGATGGGCATCGGTCAGTTTTTTGACTTCTGCCTTGACGCGTTCAATCGTGGCTGCATCGTTTGGATTATCCAGCACATCCGCAATCAGATGACCGACTTTGGCCGCATCGACTTCATTGAAGCCACGTGTGGTAAAGGCCGGGCTGCCAAGACGGATGCCGGAAGTCACAAAAGGTTTTTCCGGGTCATTTGGAATCGAGTTTTTGTTGCAGGTCATGTGCGCCGAACCAAGCAGCGCTTCAGCCGCTTTGCCGGTGATGTTTTTGGAGCGCAGATCAACGAGCATCACATGCGATTCGGTGCGGCCGGAAATAATACGCAGACCGCGTTCAATGAGTGCCTTGGCCAGCGCATCGGCATTTTTTACTACCTGCTGCTGGTAGGTTTTGAATTCAGGGGTCAGCGCTTCTTTAAAGGCGACGGCCTTGCCGGCGATTACGTGCATCAACGGACCACCCTGCAAGCCGGGGAAAATCGCTGAATTGATGATTTTTTCGTGCTCGGCTTTCATCAGAATGATGCCACCGCGTGGGCCGCGCAATGATTTATGGGTGGTTGACGTCACAAAGTCGGCATGCGGTACCGGGTTGGGATAGACACCTGCAGCGATCAGACCGGCGTAATGCGCCATATCGACCATGAAATAGGCTCCGACTTCCTTGGCGATTTTTGCGAAGCGCTCAAAGTCGATGCGCAGCGAAAACGCTGAGGCGCCGGCGATGATCAGTTTCGGTTTGTGTTCACGCGCCAGTTTTTCCATGGCGGTGTAGTCGATGTCTTCCTTGTCGGTCAGTCCGTAGGAAACCACGTTAAACCATTTGCCTGACATGTTCAGCGGCATGCCGTGAGTTAAGTGTCCACCTTCAGCCAGCGACATCCCCATGATGGTGTCGCCCGGTTTTAACACGGCAAAAAATACACCCTGATTGGCTTGCGAGCCAGAATTGGGCTGCACATTGGCAGCTTCGGCACCAAACAGTTTTTTGACACGGTCGATGGCGAGCTGTTCAACCACGTCGACGTTTTCACAGCCGCCGTAATAACGTTTGCCCGGATAGCCTTCGGCATATTTGTTGGTCAGCTGCGAACCCTGTGCCTGCATGACGGCTGGCGATGTGTAGTTTTCCGAGGCAATCAGTTCGATATGGTCCTGCTGGCGCTTGTTTTCGTTCTGAACTGCTGCAAAAATTTCTGGGTCAACATTGCTTAAAGTGTGATTTTTTGTAAACATAAATTTTCCTGGCGATGAAGGAGGAGTCCAATATCGTTGAGTGTTGCATTGAACAGGGAAGGTCAGGCAGCCAACGCTATTGGCTACATGGGAGACGAAATGGTGCGCAAATTCTACGCGATGAGGCCTGTCAGGGCAAGTTAAAGTCTGGCCGGGCATGACGCAATGCAGGCGAAAACACTATACTTACGGTTTCAAAGTTTGTTGCATTTTAATGAAACGGTGTCGGACCGGGATGAGTCTGATCGAAAATATAACAGGGAGTTAGCATGATAGTGTTGATAACGGGCGCGAGTTCGGGTTTTGGTGAAGCCATGGTGCGGGTGTTTGTGAAGGGGGGCCACCGGGTGATCGCTGCAGCCAGACGCACAGAAAAACTGGCCTCGCTGGCCAAGGAGTTGGGCAGTGCGGTTTTGCCGGTTACGTTGGACGTGACCCAGACCGAGACTATTCCGGCATTGTTGAACAACCTGCCCCAGGATTGGGCAACCATTGATGTGCTGATCAACAACGCCGGTCTGGCTCTGGGTGTTGCGCCGGCTCAGCAGGCCTCGCTGCTGGACTGGGATACCATGATCTCCACCAACAACCGCGGATTGGTGCACATGACGCATGCCGTCCTGCCCGGCATGGTCGCGCGCAAAAGCGGTCTGATCATCAATCTGGGTTCGATTGCGGGCAATTACGCCTACCCGGGCGGCAATGTGTATGGCGCCAGCAAGGCCTTTGTCGAACATTTCACGTTAAATCTGCGGGCCGATCTGGCCGGCACGGGCGTACGATCTACCAATATTGCTCCCGGACTGTGTGGCGGTACCGAGTTTTCTCAGGTGCGCTACCGCGGCGATGAGGCTGCCGCAGCCAAGGTTTACCAGGGCACGCAGCCACTGACTGCCGAGGATATTGCAGAAACTGCCTACTGGGTGGCGACTTTGCCCAAACACATCAATATCAATGAAATTGAAATGATGCCGACCTGTCAGAGTTTTGCGGGGATGGCGATAAACCGTGAGATGGCCTGAACCGGTCAGCGTCAAAAGGGGGAGAGTGGTGCTACAAGTGTGATGTTACTTCAGTCGAAATGCGCTAAAATGCCCCCTCTTGCCACTCCATGAAGGCTCAAGTGACTCAAGACGCCCTGTTTCGCTGGACACTGCGAATCTATTACGAAGATACCGATGCCGGCGGCATCGTGTACTACGCCAATTACCTCAAATATTTTGAACGTGCCCGTACTGAATGGTTGCGTCAGGTCGGCATCAATCAGGTGGAAATGGCGCTGGAATATCAGGCCATGTTTGTCGTGAAATCCACTGCGGTTGATTATCACCTGCCGGCGCAGCTTGATGATGAACTGCAGATCACCACCACGGTGGAAAAACTTGGTCGGGCTTCACTGGTGTTTGTTCAGGAAGCCTGGCGCAATGATCAGTGTCTGGTCAGCGCCCGGTTCAAGGTCGGCTGTGTGGATGCGCAATCGGTGCGTCCCTGCGCCATTCCCAAAACCGTTCTGAAAGCCGTGCAGCAAAATATTTCACCCTTACTGTTAAATTAAGACCACGCCACCATGATGACTGTCACCGAAGATCTCTCCTTTATTACCCTCATTACCAATGCTTCCATTATCGTGCAGATAGTGATGGCAATGCTGCTGTGCGTGTCGCTCATGAGCTGGAATTATATTTTCAGAAAACGCTTTGCGATCAGAAAAGCACGGATTCAGACCGAAAGTTTTGAACGCGAATTCTGGTCCGGCGGTTCTTTGATTGATCTGTATAAAAACATGGATCACAAACGCAAGGACAGTGGCGCACTGGAACGAATTTTCGGAGCGGGGATGAGTGAATTCCAGAAAATTCGCGCCAGCGCCAATCATACCGACAGCGCCGCCATGCTCGATGGTGCGCGGCGCGCCATGCGTGCTGCCTATCAGCGTGAAATGGATGCGCTCGATTCACATCTGTCGTTTCTGGCCTCGGTCGGTTCGGTGTCGCCCTATGTCGGTCTGTTCGGCACCGTGTGGGGCATCATGAATGCGTTTCGCGGACTGGCCAATGTCCAGCAGGCGACACTGGCAGCAGTGGCGCCCGGCATCGCTGAAGCGCTGGTGGCAACGGCTATCGGCCTGTTTGCTGCCATTCCGGCGCTGGTGGCGTATAACTCATGCACGCATGATATTGACCGCCTGTCGATACGCTTTGAAAGTTTTGTCGAGGAATTCTCCAATATTCTGCAACGTCAGGGGAGATAATGCCGGTCAGTATGCGCAGCGGGCGCACCCGCAAGTTAAAATTTGAAATCAATGTGGTGCCCTACATCGACGTGATGCTGGTGCTGGTGGTGATTCTCATGGTTGCCGCGCCGATGACCAATCCGAGTGTGGTCAATTTGCCCAACGCCGGGGCTTCAAAACAGGCGCCGACCGATTATCTGGAGCTGACAATCAAGGCTGATGGCAGCGCCAGCGTCGGCCGCCACAGCATGGGCAAGGCAGAAAAAACCGGCAGCCGTGCCGATCTGATGGAACGTCTGCAGCACCTGCATGAGACCGAACCTGATTTGCCGCTGCTGATTGCTGCGGACAAAGACATCAAGTATGACGAAGTAATTCAAATGATTGCCGGAGCCAAAAAACTCGGTATCAATCGTGTAGGTTTAGCGACGAAATGACACGGATTGCATTGCGTTCAGTTGCCTTTTTATTTTGTGCTGGATTGTTGTTGAGTTTGCCGACTGCTGCTCAGGAAAATTCCGCCGAATCTGAAACTGAAGACAGTGCCCAAGCCTTGCCGGGACAGGAAGTCGCGCAACTGACGGAATTTGAACTGGCAGACCAGCCGGCTCTGGATGAGCATATGGTCGACCTGCTGAAAAAATATGTTTCGGTTCTGAACCGCCCGGCAGAATCGGTCACCCGTACCGAATTAACGGTAATTCGTTTTGCCATCCGCAAAGAAATTGCCGGCCTGCTGGCCACTGAAGGCTATTTCACACCCACCGTCAGTTTTGAGAATAAGGCGACCAATACGACGGTCGGCGATAAAAGACTGATACGGATCCGCGTGGAACCGGGTGAGCCAACCAGGGTGAAATCAACCCAGATCAGTTTTATCGGGACTGCCGTGCCGGCGGATCTGCAGCAGTCAATCAGGCAGCAATGGCTGTTATCCCCAGACGCCATCTTTCGTGATGATGACTGGTCGCTGGCCAAAAACAAGGCGCTGGATGGCTTGACCGAACAGAGCTATGCGGCAGCCAGAATCAGCCAAAGCGAAGCCATCGTGCAGAATCAGGCCGCTGATCTGACGCTGGAACTTGACAGCGGTCCCGGGTTTCATATCGGCAATCTCGATATCAAGGGATTGCACATGTATCAGCCGTGGTTGATTGAACGTTATCATCCGCCTGCGCCCGGGGATCCCTACAATCGGAAAAATCTGTTGAAGTTTCAGCGCGAACTGCAAAACTCTCCCTATTTTTCTTCTGTGACGGTCAACGTTGAACCGGATCCTGCTGTGGCAGATGCAGTGCCTTTGGAAGTACTGGTGACTGAAAAGAAAAAATACGATGTCGGTCTGGGTGCCGGCTACAGCAGCAATACCGGTGCCCGGGGCGAGGTCTCGTTTCAGGACCGCAATTTTCTGGATGAGGCCTACAACCTGAAAAGTGTCATGCGTATTGAGCAAAAACGCCAGATCGGTTATGTCGACATGTTTTTCCCGCCCGAGACCGCCGGCTATCTGGATTCGGTTGGTGTGCTGTTTGATCGCACCGATATTTCTGGTCTGGTGACCGCCACCAGTTCAATGGGTGCCAAGCGGACTATTACAGAAAACGATATTGAACGGCGCATGGGCCTGTCGTTTGTGTATGAAGAAAGTACGATTGCAGATGGACCCCAGACGCTGGCCAAGGCACTGGTTGCCTCGACCGGCTGGACCAGGCGGAAAGTGAACAATACCTTTGATCCACGCTCCGGTTACATTGCGCAGCTCGATATCAGCGCTGCAGCAAAGGCCGTGTTATCCGATCAGAATTTCGTGCGACTTTATGGAAAATTTCAGTACTGGGTTCCACTGGCCGAACGCGATGTCATCATATTGCGCTCAGAAGGCGGGATTGTGATTGCGCCCAGCAGTGACGGGATACCTGAAGAATATTTGTTTCGGGCCGGTGGATCGGGCAGTGTGCGCGGCTATTCGTATCAGAGTCTGGGTGTGAACAAAGATAATGCCGTGGTCGGTGGCCGCCTGTTGGCCACGGCCACCGCCGAATACGTGCACTGGTTTGACAGCACATGGGGTATGGCAGCGTTTGTGGATGAAGGCGATGCGGCCGATACCTGGTCGACATTGCGTATGGTTCAGGGTGTTGGCAGCGGTGTGCGGTTCAAGACACCGGCTGGGCCGATCGCTCTGGACGTTGCCTATGGACGGGAAGTGCAAAAGTGGCGCCTGGATTTTTCTATCGGGATTGCATTCTGATATGGCCAGTTCCCTCCATTCCGGTCCGGTGCGCAGACACGTTCTCAGGATACTGAGCGTGTCGGCTGTACTGGCATTGCTGGCCGGCCTGGCACTCGTATGGCTGATTGCCACTACTGGAGGAACACGTCTGTGTCTGAATCTGCTGGAACATTTCACGGGGATCCAGAGTCAGGGTATTTCAGGCAATCTGGCGCGCCATGTGCACATACAACGTCTGGTGCTGAACACGAAGAAACTGGAGTTCATGGCCGATGAGGTGGATGTGCAGTGGCAACCGGAAAAATTGATCCGGGGGCATATCCAGTTCGATGAACTGCAGGTCGGTCATGCAGAGCTGGCTGTGGCACCGGGTGATGATAAGCCTGTCACGTTACCGGCGACGCTGCAGCTACCCGCGGCAATCAGGCTGCTGCACATTGATCGGCTCAATATTGTGCAGTTTCAGCTGGCCACACTTCTGAGCGGGCATCAGCACACCAACCCGCAACTTTTCTCAGCACTGCATGGCTCGCTGGTCATCAATGCCACAAATAATGCGCTCAAGCTGGATGGCAGCACACCGTGGGGCACGGCAGCATTGAACGGCAATCTTGCAACGACAGCGCCCTTTGCGCTCAATGCCAGCCTGCTCTGGCGCGGGCTTGCGATCAGGCAGGACAAAATAACGCTGCCCCAAACCAGTCTGACCGGCAAACTGGCCGGCAATCTGTCGGCAATGCAGTTGCACGCGCAGCTCAATGCGGAAGAAAGTAAAGCCGGATCCGATGTGCCGGCCGGGTCGATTGATGCGGTACTGACACCCTTTGCGGCCTTGCCTGTCGCTGCACTGCAGTTTGATCTGACATCGGTCAATCCGGCCAGCTTTTATCAGGATGCGCCCAGGGCCCGTCTGAATCTGAACGCTGATTTCAGGGTCCTTGGCAATGCAGCTGCACCGACCCTGTCCGGTCAGTTTTCCTTTATCAATAAAATTCCCGGCACCTTGAATTCAGGCGAAATTCCAATCAAAGAAGCCAGTTCGGCGCTGACTTTGTCGCAGCATCAGATCAGCTGGAAGGGCAGCAAAATCGATATGGGGCAGGGTGGCATTGCAGCGGGTTTTGGCGAACTGATTTTGCATCCGGCTTCCGGCAATGGCCAATCTGCGCTGCCGGATGTGAATACGCAATTTGATTTGAAGCATGTCAATCTGATCGGCATCGACAGCCGGCTGAAAACGACCAGTCTGGCGGGCAAGGTACAGGTAAGCAATAAAGACCGGGTACTGCATTTCATATTGGACCTGCAGGAAACCAATCCCACCCTGAAAGCGCAACTGCTGGCTGAGTTGAATCTTGGAGAAGATTTAAAGCTGGACGTGAAGCAAATGGTTTTAAAAGCCAACGAGGCGAACTTTGCTGCACACGGTTCAATCAAGTTCGATCAAAAGCAGGAATTTAATCTGGCTGGCGAGATGCAGAATTTCAATCCGGCGCGCTGGCTGGCGGTGCCGGATGGTCAGATTGCAGTCAGGTTCAATCTGGCTGGCCAGTTGCAGCATGGTCAAAACCTGCAGGTTGATGCACAGGTTCCCTACCTGAGCGGAAAATTTGCCGGAATGGACCTGCACGGCGAGTCGGATTTTCAGCTCCGACTCAATGAAATGCTGTCAATTCAAAAGTTCAATCTCGATTGGGGAAAAAACCATTTGTCGGCTCTCGGAAAATGGCAGCTGGGAGCGCACCTGAATCCAGAGCATCAAGAAAAATTGCGGATCAGCGCCGTCATTCCCGATCTGGAAGCATTAGGCAAACCCTTTGAAAAATTCCTGCCTGCGTCCATGCAGGGTTCCGTTTATGCCGATGGCGAAGTGTCGGGCAATGCGGCCGTGCCCAGTGGACAGCTTACGGTAAAGGCGGACAGGTTCGTTATCCCCGGGCGGATTTATCTGGATCATTTGCAGGCCGATCTGTTGCTCGCTGACGGCGTACAGGGGAAATTTTCCGGCAAACTGGAGATAAGCGGATTAAGTAAAACCAAACCTGATCAAGATGATCGCCATTTTAAAGTACTGACCCTGCAGGCCGAGATTGCCGGATCGCGTCACGCGCACACCATGCAGCTGAGTGCGACTTTGCCGCAGAAGCAGCAGTTTGCATTCCGGGCCGAGGGCAATTTGCTGGAACCCCAGGCCGGTGCCGGGCAGGTCGCGCTCTGGAAGGGTACTATTTCGGCTCTGAATTTATCCGGACCACTGGACTTTCAATTGCTGGCGCCATTTGTGCTCAATCTTTCAAGTCAGTCCTCGCACATGAGTGAAGCCAGCTGGCAGGGCAATCTGGGCAAGTTGCATGTGCAGAAGGTGGACTGGACCCAAGGGCAATTGGATACCAGCGGCCAGTTTCAGGAAATTCCGCTGGTGCGGGTCTTGAGATTCTGGCGTGCCGACCTGCCCGTTTCGGGCGATCTGGAGCTGGGTGCGGACTGGCAGACCCATACCGGATCGCAAATTTCCGGACAGGTGCAGATCCGGCGCACCAAAGGTGATCTCACCGTGCAGGATCTGTCTGGCGGCCATGGTCAGTCGACCAGGCTGGGCCTGCAAAAACTGATTTTGAGCGCAGATCTGTCCGACGGTATCCACTCGCGCAGCCAGCCGCTGGTCCTGCAACTGCAGGTGCAGGGGGACAGGTTGGGACTGATTGATGCACAGCTGTCGAGTGCCATGAACAACAACGCGCAACAGTGGGAATGGCTGCGCGACGCGCCCCTGTCAGGCAAAGCGACGCTGCAGATCAAGGATATCAGCTGGATGAGTCAATTCCTCGGCGATGGCATTGGTCTGCATGGAGCGGTAGATGGTCGGGCCGAACTCAATGGAACGGCAGCAGCACCTGTGTTTCATGCTGCAATCACCGGCCATGATTTGCAGGTCGCACTGACCGAGGTGGGAATCGTGTTACCCAATGGGCAGCTCGATGCCGTGATCGAAGATAATCAGCTCAAACTGAATGCGCTGACGTTCTCGGAGTCCATCAAGAAACCTCCCCGCCATGAAAAATTGCTCGATCTGGGCTGGTTGAGTGAAACCGGAAAAATTGACTTTAGCGGTTCGGTGAATCTGCGTACCGGCCTTGGCACCATTTCGTCCAGCTGGCACCGGTTTCCGTTCATGCAAAGTCCAACTGGATGGCTGGTTGCTTCCGGGCAGGCGCAACTGGCACAAACCGATAAAGTCTGGAATGTCACTGGAAAACTGGATGCCGATGCGGCCTATTTTTCAGTGCCGAAGCAGGCTGCGCCAAAATTGTCCGGCGATGTGGTTGTGCTGAAAAAAAACCAAGCACGCAATACCGAAAGAGCATCCGGTTTGCGTACCGGACTCGATTTCACTATCAGCGCCGGAGATCACTTCATTTTTGTCGGGCGCGGCATTGATACGCGGCTCGACGGTGAAATTCGCCTGCGCAGTAAAAATGGGGGGCCCATCATCGCTACCGGCAACATTCAGACTGTGGGCGGGACTTATGAAGGGTATGGCCAGAAACTGCAGATCGATCGTGGCATTCTCAATTTTCAGGGGCCGATCGATAATCCCGGTCTGAATGTGCGTGCAATCAGGCGCGGACTGGCCGTTGAGGCCGGTGTCGAAGTGATTGGCACGGTGGACAAACCAGAAGTCAGGCTGATCTCGGAACCGGACGTACCGGATCCGGACAAGCTGTCCTGGATGGTGCTGGGTCGGGCCTCGGATCAGATGGCCGGATCGGAAGCCAGCCTGCTGATGACGGCCGCCGGTGCCATTTTCGGTGGTGATGGCACGAACAGCAGCAAAATTCCGAGTTCGATCTCGCGCACCTTTGGCCTGGAAGGTTTATCATTCGGGACCACCACGACTGCTCCCGGCACCCAATTGCCTGCTCAGACCGTGGCAGGAACAATCAGCAGTACATTGCCAGGAGATCAGGTCTTCAGTGTCGGCAAGCAGATTGCGCCGGATCTGGTATTTTCGATCGAGCGCAGCCTCACTGATGCAAGTAACGGAATGAAACTGACATGGAAATTGACGCGACAGTTCAGTATCATCGGCCGGGCCGGCAGTGATAACGCGGTTGATGGACAATACGTTTTTTCATTTGATTAACCAGTATGAGTGAAAGAAACAATTTGAATCAGAATCAGCCAGTACTCGGTCAGGCCGGTGCTTCCGCCAGATCCGCAGTGCATTATCAGATTCCGACCGAGCCTGGACGCAATACTTCGCTCATACTGGCCGGGGTCATGCACGGCCTGCTTTTTTTATTTTTATGGGTAGGCGTGCACTGGCAAAGCAAGACGCCGGTAGGGGTAGACGCAGAAATCTGGGATATGAATACCCGCCAGGCAGCCCCTGTGCCTGAGCCGGAAACGACACCACCACCACCGCCACCACAACCTGAACAAACCGAGCCGCCCAAGCCGTCTCAGCGTGAAATCCAGGAGGCGCATGATGCAGAAATTGTGCTTGAGCGCGCCAGAGAAAAGAAACTGGCAGAAAAGCAGAAGCTGGAAGAACAGGTAAAGCAGACGGCACAACTGGAAAAAGAACAGAAAGAACAGAAAAAGCTGGATCAGGCCAAAGAAGTTGAAAAGAAAAAGGCTGAAGCGAAAGAGCAAAAGCAGCGTGCTGACGAGATTAAACGGATGACCAGCCAGATTGTCGGCACCGGTACTACGGGGGACGCAGTGAAATCGACCGGCAATAATAGGGTGGATGCCGGATATGCTGGTAGAATTGCCGCCAAAATCAAATCAAATATGGTTTATGTCGGCTCTGAAAATTCTTCTGACAATCCGACTGTCGATTTCAGAATTGATTTGTTCCCGGACGGATCGCTGCGAGGACCACCCAAGAAAACCAAGTCCTCAGGTGTGGCGGCTTTCGATGATGCGGTAGAACGCGCCATTACCAAATCCGCTCCCTATCCGGCCGACAGTTCCGGGAATGTGCCGACAACGATTCCATTGACTTACAGATTGCGAGATTAGACTGAATGAACGTTTTACATAAGAACTATATCAACAGCTTCCTGAATACGATGCTGCTTATCGCAAGTCTTGTGAGTCTGTCCGCTCAGGCGCAACTTCATGTGGAAATTTCAGGTGTAGGTGAAACCCAGATTCCGATTGCCATCGCGGGTTTTACCGATGAAGAAATGGCACCTCAGATGATCAGTAAAATCATCAAGGATGATCTGACCCGCAGCGGCTATTTCAAAGTGATGGGTTTGTTGGGTTCAATATCCGAAACCGATACGGTGGATTTATCCAAACTGAAATCGCAGGGTGCCGATGCCATGCTGGTCGGCAGTGTGCACAAAACCGAAGATGGTCGCTACGACATACGCTATAAGCTGTATGACACAAACAAGTTGACCACCTTGTCTTTTTATAACGTTACGCAATCTCCCCAGTTTATCCGGGTTGCAGCACACAAAGTGGCTGACGACGTATTTGAGAAACTGACCGGCATACGCGGCATATTTTCTACCCGCATTGCCTATGTGACAAAAACGGGCCCCAATTACCAGCTGGAAGTCTCGGATGCCGACGGAGATGGTGTTCAGGTAGCAATCAAATCCAAAGAGCCCATCATCTCCCCCTCCTGGTCGCCAGACGGGACCAAAGTTGCTTATGTTTCATTTGAATTAAGAAAGCCCGTGGTCTATGCCCAGAATCTGGTCACTGGACAGCGGACTTTGATCGCAAATTATAAAGGTAACAATTCAGCCCCAGCCTGGTCGCCGGATGGAAAGAAAGTCGCGCTGGCACTGTCCAAAGACGGATTGACGCAGATTTACTGTGTAAATGTCGATGGATCCGGATTGCAGCGCTTGACCGAATCCTTCGGCATCGACACCGAACCGCAATATTCGGCCGATGGCCAGTCAATTTACTTCACCAGTGACCGCAGTGGTGGTCCTCAGATTTACCGTATGAGTGCAGCAGGGGGCGAAGCGAAACGGGTAACCTTTACCGGAAATTACAATATTGCGCCAAGAATTTCACCGGACGGGCAAACTTTGGCGTATATTTCTCGCCGCGATAATAAGTTCCAGCTATATGCATTGGATTTGGGAAGCAATCAGGAATTACGTCTGACAGACACCCAAGATGATGATTCGCCAAGTTTTGCTCCAAACAGCAGGTATATAGTGTACGCTACCGAAATTGCCCAGCGCGGCAGTTTAGGCGTAGTTTCAGTAGATGGTCGCACATCGCAGCGATTAACTACACAGGCAGGCGATGTTCGGAACCCGACCTGGGGCCCGTTCATGAAATAAAAAGTAGATCGAATGGCTGAATGCCTGTACCTATCAGGCTTTTATTTTTTTTTAATCTTTAGAAGGGAAAGAATCATGAGTAGCATTTCAATAAAATTGGCATTGGTTTTAGCATCAGCAGCATTGGTTGGCGCATGCAGCACACCTAAAGTCGAAGCACCGGCACCAGTGGCTGAACCAGCTCCGGCACCAGTCAAGCCAGTAGAAGCGCGTGTTGTAACTCCTATGGTCGCACCTGAAGTTGATCCATTGAACGATCCAAAAGGCATGCTGGTAAAACGCAGCGTGTATTTTGATTTCGACAAATATTCAATTAAAGAAGAGTTCAACCCACTGTTGGCAGCACATGCCAAGTACCTGTCTTCACACACAGCGCGCAAGATTCTGGTTCAAGGCAATGCCGATGAACGCGGTGGTCGTGAATACAATCTGGCTCTGGGCCAAAAACGTGCAGTTGCTGTAACTGGTTCATTGACAGCACAGGGTGTGGCAGCGACTCAGGTTGAAGCCGTATCACTGGGTAAAGAAAAACCAAAGGCAACTGGTCATGACGAAGCATCATGGGCAGAAAATCGCCGTGCTGATATCGTTTATTAATCGGATCAGTTGAATGAAGCGATTCTTTCTTATCCTTACCACCGCCGTCACTTTTGTTTCGGCTGGTGCATTGATGAGCCCGGCGCACGCCGGGCTGTTTGATGACGATGAAGCACGCAAGGCAATTTCGGATCTGAACGCCAAGCTGACTGCAGTCAGCAGCAAGCTTGACGAGCAGTCCGATAAAAAAGCGGATAAAACCGCCGTGCTTGACCAGTTGAATCAGCTTGATTCACTACGTCAGGAAATTGCCAGATTGCGAGGCCAGCTGGAGGTTTTGGGTAACAGCGTAGATGAAATGCAGCGTCGGCAAAAAGAGTTTTATGTCGACCTTGATAATCGCTTACGCAAACTTGAACCTCAAAAGGTGGTTCTGGATGGGAAAGAAGCGCAGGTAGACCAGAACGAACAAAAAAGTTATGAGACTGCGTTGGCAGTCTTCCAGTCCGGCGATTACGCCGGTGCTGCGAGTTCTCTGAATACGTTTGCCCAGATTTATCCTCACTCAATTTATCTTCCTGTTGCGCAGTACTCTTTGGGTATCGCCTACTATGCGCAGAAGGATTATAAAAATGCAGTTGCCACATTTCAGTCTCTGCTGAAAGCTTTTCCTGACAGTCCCAAAGCACCTGACGCGATGTTGAACATAGCAAGTTGCTACTCGGAGCAAAAAGAGAAAGTGCAGGCAAAAAAATGGCTGCAGAATGTGCGCACCGTGTACCCTGATTCAGCCGCAGCAAAAACTGCAGCGGATCGTTTGAATTCACTCAAATAATAAAATTTAGTTGGCGTATTTTGTGATTCGGTTTGGTTGGCGCCATGCATAAAAAGAGTTTATTTTCAGATGAAGAATATAAAGCCAGTTTTTGTTTGACACCCGATGTAGCGCTACCCTATAATAGCGGTCTTTCGGGTCGTTAGCTCAGCTGGTAGAGCAGCGGACTTTTAATCCGTTGGTCGCAGGTTCGAATCCCGCACGGCCTACCACGAATACTTAATGAATTTGCACCCAGGGCTTAGTAACAACCTAAGCCTTTTGTTTTTTTGTGCAGACTTATTTGCAATGCCGATTACGTTGTCAGTAATCAGATATAAAAAAAGATAATAAGAAGTTTTAAAAAGTTTTGGGTCGTTAGCTCAGCTGGTAGAGCAGCGGACTTTTAATCCGTTGGTCGCAGGTTCGAATCCCGCACGGCCTACCAAAATTGTACGAGACGTATTATGCGAAGCGTATTGTAAGAAACAATGGGGCTTAGGTGAAAACCTAAGCCCCATTTGCGTTTAATCTGTCCGCAAGTTCTGTTTTGAGCTAATCTTGGCAAACAGAGTGAACATGTCGGGAAAAATTCGGTGCAGGGAATTGATATGAAAATGAAGAATGCTGACAAGAGTTCAACGAGTTCCGTGAAGGGCACTGTCAAAGCTGTCAAATCCGTGGCAGATCAGGCTCAGCCCGTTATTCAGGATGCGTCTTATGAAGTCAGGCCGGGGCAATCGATTGAACTGCTCAAGGAACTGCACATACTGACCCGCGACGGGAAGATGAATCAGGACAGCCGGCGCAAGCTCAAACAGGTTTACCATTTATATCAATTCATTGAACCGTTGCTGCAGGCCGCGCAACAACTGCATCCTGACATCAGTCTGGTCGATCATGGCGCCGGCAAATCCTATCTGGGCTTTATTCTGTACGATCTGTATTTCAAGTCGCAGGCGGGCAACTCGCATATCTACGGCATTGAAACCCGGGATGAACTGGTCAGCCGCTCACAGGAACTGGCCAGTCGACTGGGTTTTTCCGGCATGTCATTTATAAATCTGTCTGTTGCGCAGTCGATCACTTCGGCAGCGCTTCCCGAAAAAATCAATATCGTCACGGCGCTTCATGCCTGTAATACCGCAACCGATGATGCGATTGAATTTGCACTGAAAAAGCACGCGGACTATATTGTGCTGGTTCCGTGCTGTCAGGCTGAAGTGGCAGCCACGCTGAAAAAAAATAAAAGTACCGCGACCAAGGCCAATCCGATGTCTGAATTATGGCGTCATCCGCTACATACGCGTGAATTTGGCAGTCAGCTCACCAACGTGCTGCGCTGTCTGCAACTCGAAGCGCACGGTTATCAGGTGTCGGTAACGGAACTGGTGGGTTGGGAGCATTCCATGAAAAACGAATTGATCATCGCGACCAACAAAAATCTGCCGCGCCATCATGCACGGCAAAGACTGGCTGAGTTATTGCAGTCTACCGGCCTGGAAACGTTGCAGCATCGGTTCTTCTGCTGATTGGCGTCAGTCAAAGTCATTGGAATGTCACGCTGATTTGCTATGATGGAGCAGCGGGATTATTACGCACAGGCGCAGTACGGAAACAAGCACACTGAGAAGCAGGCCTGAATCAGGCATAGAGGGAAGTACCATGTACGCAGCAGTCGATTTGGGATCAAACAGTTTTCGTATGCATATCGGCCGCTTTGACGGCGATGCCATGCGCATCGTCAAAAGTGCGCGCGAGCCGTTGCGTCTGGGCGCAGGTCTCGATGCAGATGGCAATTTGACAGCTGTTGCCATTCAAAATGCGATCGGTGCGCTGTCCCGCTTCAAGCTGGTTCTGAATCAGTATTCACTGGATGCGGTTCGGGTCGTGGCCACCAATACCATGCGTATTGCCCAAAATGCCAGCCAGTTCATGCCGCTGTTGGAAAAGGCCATCGGTTATCCCATTGAAATCATTTCCGGAGAAGAGGAAGGGCGTCTGATTTATATGGGGGTGGCCAAGGTTCTGGCCAATCCGGCAGAAAACCGGCTGGTCATCGATATCGGCGGCGGTTCCACGGAAGTGATATTGGGACGCGGTCAGGAAATTCTGAAAGTAGGTTCATTCAGTGTCGGTACGGTCAAGCAAAGCCTGTCCTTTTTTCCGGAAGGCCGAATCAGCCGTGAAAGTTTTGATGCGTCGATTTTATCGGCCCGGTCCCATTTTGAAGATGCGGCGCCACCGTACCAGTCGAGTAACTGGACTCAGGTGTATGGCTCGTCGGGCAGTGTGCGCTCGATTGCGGAAGTCATGGAACGCAACAATATCGGCGATGGCACGCTGAATCTGGGCAATCTCGACATTCTGAAGGACTTTTGCATAGCGGCCGGAAAAATCAGCGAACTGGAACTGGCCGGTATCAAACCGGAACGCACAGCCATGGTTGTTGGTGGTCTGGCGATTCTGATCGGCGTCATGCAGGAGCTCAATATCAGCCAGGTTCAAACCATCGAGGCCGGTCTGCGTATGGGGGTGATCTGGGATCTGCATTTACGCGCTACCAGACACGACCGGCGTGAACAGGCTGTTCAGAATGTGGCAGGTCTGTTTCATGTCGACATGCAGCGCGCCAAACAGGTGGCCGAACTGGCACAGATCCTGTTTTCTCAGTTAAAGCCGGGATCGGAACTGTATACCCCGCAACTGATCTGGGCGGCCAATCTGCATGAAGTCGGTTTGGCAGTGTCGCAAACCGGTTATCACAAACATGGCGCGTATCTGGTTGAATATGCGGACATGCAGGGCTTCACAACCCGCGAACAACGCAATATGAGCAAGCTGATTTTGAGCCACAAGGGCAATCTGCGCAAAGTGCAGGATCTGCTGCTGGATCCCGATTTTTCCAAGGCGGTGCTGGCACTGCGACTGGCGGTTTTGTTCATGCATACCCGACTTGAATTGACGCTGGCCGAGGTCAGAGTGAAGCTGAAAAACAGAATCGAACTCGAAATCAAAGGTGCGTGGCTGACGCAGCATCCGACACTGAGTTACTGGCTCGACAAAGAACGCGAAGCCTGGTCTGAAATTGATATTGATTTTGTACTAAGGGTTACGCCCTGAACAGTAGTCCTGCTCACTGGTTTATGGTAATGTTGCGCCGGTCCACACTCCCGGACCACCGGGAAAGAAAAAAATAATGGAGCACGCCATGTATAACCCGCCGGAATATATAAAAAGCCATATTCGTACTGTCCCCAACTGGCCCATCGATGGTGTCATGTTCAGGGATATTACGCCGTTGCTGCAAAATCCCAAAACGTTCAGAGTGCTCATCGACCTGTTTGTGCATCGCTATATGGACGCCAATCTGGATCTGATTGCAGGCATGGACGCGCGCGGGTTCATTATCGGCTCGGTCGTGGCCTATGAACTGAATCTGGGTTTTGTACCGATCCGCAAAAAAGGCAAATTGCCGTTTACCACCGTGTCGGAAGAATACACACTGGAATATGGCAGCGCCACGGTAGAAATGCACACCGATGCGTGTAAATTCGGCGACAGAGTTGTCCTGATTGATGATCTGATCGCCACAGGCGGCACCATGCTGGCCGGTAAAAAACTCCTGGAAAGAAATGGCGCCATTGTCGTTGAAGGTGCTGCGATTGTTGATCTGGTGGATCTGGGTGGTTCGACAATTCTCAAAAACGAAGGAATGCCTTTGTTCACCGTTTGTGAATTTGAAGGACACTGAGAACCAACCCGATTGTCCAATCAACTGACCGACTGAAGGGTGCGCCGCGTACAATGAAATTAATCCTGACACTGACAAGATTTCAAAAACAATGCATCGCTGCATTGACTGATTTGGTGTTTTTGCCATTGATGTTTGTCATGGCACTGTGGCTGCGTTTTGACACCATTGATACCGAATTGCTCAATCAGTTCTGGATACTGATTCTTGCCGTGCCGCTGATCGCGATTCCTGTTTTTGTGCGACTTGGTCTGTATCGCGCAGTGATCCGTTTTGTTGATCAGAAAATTGTGTTTGTGGTGGTGTACGGTGTTTCAATCACGGTGCTTGCCATGATGGCCGTCACGGTATTTTTCAAGATTGGTATCCTGTCGCGCGCCGTGTTTGGCCTGTTCTGGTTCAGTTCGGTGATGTATATGCTGGCCAGTCGTTTTCTGGCACGTTCGTATCTGCTCGGACTCAACTCGGATCTGAATGCGGTGCGGGTCGCCATTTATGGTGCAGGTCACGCCGGTGTGCAGGTAGCAACCGCATTTCGCGCTTCGCGTGAATACATGCCCATGTTCATGATCGATGACAATGCCGAACTGCAGGGCGCCATTATCGCCGGGCTGCATGTGTACTCTTCCGGTGATCTGGCCGATCTGATTGCGAAATACCAAATCCAGGAAGTGCATCTGGTGATGCCGTCGATTTCCAAAAAAAACCAAAAGCTGATTTTGAACCGGCTCGAGAAATTGCGGGTCAAAGTCCGGGTAACGCCACCCATCCGCGATTTGCTCAACGGCGAACTGTCCCTGAAAGATATTCGTGAGATTGAAATTGAAGATTTGCTGGGACGCGATTCGGTCGTGCCTGATCCGGCGTTGATCTCTGCCTGCATCACCAATAAAACGGTGGTGGTCACCGGTGCCGGCGGATCCATTGGTTCAGAACTGTGTCGACAGATACTGATGCAAAAACCGACTATGCTGATTTTGGTCGAGATGTCGGAATTTGCGCTGTACAGTATAGAAAAAGAATTGCTCGAGTTAAAAAAGAAAAACGCAATCACAACCGAGATCATGCCGTTTCTGGCATCCGTGCTGGATACGGAACGCTGCCACAAAATATTATCCTCGTTTCGTGTCCAGACCGTCTACCACGCCGCGGCTTACAAACATGTCCCGCTGGTGGAGCTCAATCCGATCGAAGGCATACGCAACAACGTGTTCGGCACCTTAAGCATTGCCAGGGCCGCGCTGCGCGCCGGCGTCATGAATTTTGTGCTGATTTCCACTGACAAGGCAGTGCGTCCTACCAACGTCATGGGTTCAACCAAGCGCATGGCCGAACTGATACTGCAGGGTCTGGCGGCCCAGCAATCCAAGACCCGGTTTTGCATGGTGCGCTTTGGGAACGTGCTGGGTTCGTCCGGTTCGGTGGTGCCACTATTTCGTCAGCAGATACTGGCCGGTGGGCCGATCACCCTGACCCATCCGGATATCACGCGTTATTTCATGACCATTCCTGAAGCCGCGCAACTGGTGTTACAGGCCGGTTCGATGGGCGCAGGCGGTGACGTGTTTGTGCTGGATATGGGAGAACCGGTCAAGATCCTTGATCTGGCCGAGCGTATGGTGCATTTAAGCGGACTCGCACTCAGATCGGAAAGCGACGACAGGGGTTCGATTGAAATAAAACTGGTCGGATTGCGGCCCGGTGAAAAATTATATGAAGAATTGCTCATTGGTGACAATGTGGACGGGACTGAGCATCCGCTGATCATGCGGGCCGAGGAAAGCATGATCGCCTGGCCGGTTTTGCAGGCCAGACTGGATAGTCTTGAGTTGGCCTGTAAAAATTTCGATTATGAAGAAGTGCGCAAAATGCTGCTGGAACTGGTCAAGGAATACCAGCCGCAATGCGGCATCGAAGACATGATCTGGTGCCAGGAGCGCAACCAGCCGTTTCATCAGAGTGACATCATTACGGGTGATCCGAGACTGCATTGACCTTGATACATCACCTGTCAGCGGTGAAAGATCACTCTGCGGTTGATTTGCAGCTCAATCCTGAACTGGGATTTCACAATTTTTTCTCCGCGCATTCCCGGCAGGAACAGCATGTTTTTGAATCCGTTGATTAACTGTTCTTTTTCATCCTCGGTCAATACGCCGGCATTATCAATCGTGACATCATCGATACCGCCGGATTCATTGATATACAGCGTCATCGTCACGACCTGTCTGATCGGCACATTCAGGCGCGCCGTGTCATCGACCACGACCCGCACCTGCTGACTGAGTTCCTGGGGCAGGTAATAGCGGTCCTGCTCCACGGGCTGCAGATTTTCTGTTGTGTTGACCAGAGTCTGGTCCGGCACAATCAGATCGTGTATGTCGACATGCTCATTGGGCCGTGGCTGAATCGGTGTGCTCACTGGAATAGAGACATGAATGACGTCGTAAGGTGAGTGATGCGGATGGTGATGCGGCAGGCGGTTCAGAGCCAGATACAGCAGCCCGAAATGGAGCACGAAGGTGATTGCGATTGCGAGTGGCGAAATCTCATCTTTATCCATGTGGGGCGCTTATTTTCGCTGGGCAGTGCTTAATTGAAAGTGGCAATAACCGGCGCATGGTCGGACGGTTGCTCCCATTTGCGTGGCACGCGGTCGATCACACAGGCATTGCAGCGTTTGGCCAGTTCTTCCGACAGCAGGATGTGATCAATGCGCATGCCTTTGTTTAAACGGAATCCCAGGGCGCGGTAATCCCACCAGCTGAAGCTTTTTGCGGCCTGTTCAAACATCCGATAGGCATCCACCATGGGCAAGGCCAGCATGGCCTGAAATGCCGCGCGCTCAGGTTCTGAAACCAGATTCTGGCCAACCCAGGCAGCCGGATCATGGACGTCCTGATCTTCGGGGGCGATATTGAAATCACCCAGAAGTGCGAGTTCCGGATACGTCTTTTTCTGTTCGGCCAGCCAGTTCTGCAACCCGGCCAGCCATTGCAGTTTGTATTGAAATTTGTCCGAATCGGGTGCCTGTCCATTCGGAATGTATGCGCAGATAATTCGCAAGCCATTGATCGTGACACTCAGCAGACGTTGCTGTTCATCGGCAAACAGGGGGTTGTTTTTAACCACGTCCGTCATCGGGTGGCGCGACAGGATTGCCACGCCGTTATAGGTTTTTTGTCCGCTGAATTCAACCTGATAGCCTGCGGCCTGAATTTCTGCTGCCGGAAATTTATCATCAGTGAGTTTGGTTTCCTGCAGGCAGAGCACATCGACCGGATTGTCTGCCAGCCACTGCAGTACCTGCGGCAGGCGCACTTTTAATGAATTGACGTTCCAGCAGGCTAGTTTCATGTTTGCAGTCAGTGTTTGATTTGTAATGCGACAATTTTAATTGTGGCTATTATACTCACGGCAACAAATAAACAATACCCAAATCAGTACAATTCAAGCCCGGTCTGACTTCGGTGACGATTGCTGTGCAGACAACGCCCAGTGAAACACGTTCACTGCACAGATCAGTACCACGCCGATGACGGCAATGGCCAGCAGACTGAACAGTTCTGGTCCGCCATCGGTAAACAGTTCGCCGGTCAACGCCGTGCCTGCTCCCGCACCCAGCATGGCTATGATCAAAGTGCGCATCACCAGCACGCCATCCCTGTCGCTTTCCGTGAGCAGCCCGGTCATGAACGGCGTGACCATATAAAAGCCGACATTGACCAGTATCTGTCCGATCAGAAAAGCCATCGCTGTGTGTGTGTTAAAAAACAGATAGAGCGCAGCACCCATGACCAGCAGTCCGAGCGCCACCCAGCGCAGACGATGCGACGGATTGCGGGTCAGCGCGGGGACGATGGCCCCCACAAAGCCGGCAATCGAGGAAACCGCCAGAAAAAAACCGACCGTGGTCATCGGAATGTGGGACAGTTCGCCCATATAACCACTAACTGCCCATTGGCCGGCCTGCACACCGTACACAAGAAAGATCACAAACAGAATGAGCACAATCATGGATTTTGGCAGCAGCACGGGCGCCTGATTTTTTTCTTCCTGTGCGTTTTTGGGTTTGATCAGAAATACCAGCGGCGCCAGCAGCGCACCAAATGCCGCCAGCCATAAAAAGATCGTGCCCCGTCCGGCCCCTAGCGTGAGCGTCGACAGGAAATACAGCAGACAACCCATGCACACGCCGCCGATCAGATTGATCATGCCCCAGAGCCGTTCCGCTTCGGGTTCAGAGGCCACGTCATGGGTGATCAGACTGAACAGCGCACCTTCACCCAGTCCGGCCAGCAGCCGTGCCAGAGTGAGTGTGCCTGTTCCGTTGGCAAAATGGGTCAGCAGTTCCCCCAGGATCAGCGCCAGTATGCCACCCAGCGCCACCCTGAAATGCCCCAGTTTTACCAGTCTGGGCAGCAGCAGACAGTACAGTGCGATACCGCCGATTTCGGCGCTGGCCAAAAGGGTTGCGGTCGATTCGGTGATGCCCGGTATGCGCGTCAAGGCCATGACGATGAGCGGCATGACCATGGTGCCGTTCAAGGCAGTGGCAAATGCGGCACTGAGGCCGATAATTCTGGTGGTCCCTGATTGCATGGCGTGGCTTCGTTGGTCTGTGTGAGGGCAACTATATAGGATGGCGCTGCAATTGAGCCGGGTCATTTTCGGCCACACTTCCTGTGACAAATGGTCAAAAAATCAGTCTGACCGGCTTGACGCGAGGTCGGCTCCTGTGCGACTCTTGTTTCCGTCTATCAATTACCCGACCAAACGCATTATCCCCATGACAATCAGCCACCTTGACGATGATCGCTACAATATAGCCAACATTCCGGCATACCTGCTGCGTTGTTTGGTAGCCACGCTTTCTGATTTCGGCGTGGATGCTGCACGTCTGTGTCAGGGGTTGGGATTCACCGTGGATGATCTGGCCAATCCGGCCTGCCGTATCTCGTTCAGACAGGGCAGCATACTGATCCGGCGTGGTCTGGAAATGGTGCCCGGCAAGGCTCTCGGTTTGCACATTGGCGAACGCGAAACGATTGCATCGATCGGACTGGTCGGATACGCCATGATGACCAGCCCGACCCTGGGAGATGCGACCCGGTTGGGGATGAGTCAGCAGAAATTCACTGGCAGCATGCTTGAATTCGATTTCAAAATGAATAAACAGGTGGCCATGGTTACCGCCAGCAACCGCTTTCACCAGCCGGATATTCAACAGTTTCTGGTGGAAGAAGCGTTCGCCAGTTTTCTGCAGGTCGTGCGTGGGCTGGTGGGCAACAGTTTTGTCCCCAAATGTGTCGAGCTGAGTTATCCTGCGCCGGTTTATGCGGACGAATACAATCGGGTGTTTCAGTGTCCGGTGCTGTTCGGTCAAAAGACCAATGCTTTTATCGCGGATATCGACTGGATCGCCAAACCATTGCTGACCTACGATCCGTTGAGCCATCGGCAGGCACTGGAATTTGTTGAAATGAGTTTTTCCCGCGAGCGCGAAAATGTCGATCTGTTTGAATCAGTGGAGCGGGTGGTGCGCCAGAACCTGAAAAATCTGCCAACTTTTTCTGAAATCGCACAAAAACTGTGTCTGTCCGAGCGCACACTGCGCCGCCGGCTGGCAGACAAGGGCGTGTCGTACCAGTCATTGCTGGATATGGTGCGCAAGAACCGTACGCTTGAAATGCTGGAAAATTCGAAGCTGTCGATTGAACAGATTGCACTCGAAGTCGGCTTTTCCGATTCACACAATTTCCGGCGTGCGTTCAAACGCTGGACCGGCAGCACTCCCAGCGAGATGCGCTGAACACCAACCATTACTGAAGAATAAATACGAATATGAACAGCCCGGACCTTGAAAATATCAATGTCACGTCATTTGACGCCATGCCATCACCTGCGGAACTGCATGCACGCGTGCCCCTGACGGAACATGCTGCCGATGTGGTCAATGCCAGCCGCGAGGCCCTGCGCGCCATACTGGATCGCAGGGATCCGCGCTTGTTTGTGGTGGTCGGTCCGTGCTCGATCCATGATCCGGTAGCCGGTCTGGATTATGCACGACGCCTCAAGGCGCTGCAGGCCGAGGTGGCTGACACCATGCTGCTGGTCATGCGCGTTTATTTTGAAAAGCCGCGCACCACGACCGGGTGGAAGGGTTATATCAATGATCCGGACATGGATGACTCGTTCCATGTCGACCGTGGCATGGAACAGGCGCGCGCCTTTCTGCTGGCGGTCTGCGAGCTGGGACTGCCGACCGGTACCGAGGCGCTTGACCCGATTTCGCCGCAGTATCTGGGTGACCTGATCGCCTGGACTGCAATCGGTGCGCGTACCACCGAATCGCAGACCCACCGGGAAATGTCCTCCGGGCTGTCGACGCCGGTCGGATTCAAAAATGGCACTGACGGCGATATCAGTATTGCCATTAATGCGATCTTGTCGGCATCCCATCCGCATTCATTCCTGGGCTTGAATGATCAGGGCCGGGTTGCGATCGTACGAACCAGCGGTAACCAGTATGGTCACGTCGTGCTGCGCGGCGGAGACGGACGCCCCAATTACGATACGGTTTCGGTGGCAATGGCGGAACAGGCCATGATCAAGGCCAAATTGCCGGCCAATATTGTGGTCGACTGTTCCCATGCCAACAGTTTCAAAAAGCCGGAACTGCAACCGCTCGTGATGACCGATGTCATCAATCAGGTAGCGCATGGTAATACCTCGATAGTCGGTCTGATGATTGAATCAAATCTGGTGGCGGGCAATCAAAAAATACCGGAGGACCTGTCACAGCTCAAATACGGCTGCTCGGTAACTGATGCGTGCGTAGACTGGGAGACCACCGAAAAGATGCTGCGTGAAGCTGCAGTCCAATTGCGTACCATTAGCCGGAGCTGACCGGTGCGCAATCCTGATTCCAGTGCTGCGTTGTATTTTATGTGACACGTGTCAGTTCAAAGCCGACATTCCGGGCAGAAAGTGGCTGTATAATTGCCAGACGTTGCCCGGCGAAGGGCTGGCTGAAACAGATTTCAAATTGAGTCCGTTCGAAATGCTTGATGAAAATGTCAGAATTCGTGCTCCATCGTCAAATATCAAGGCAAATAATTATTACGAAAAGGCTCCGAACATGATTGACGAACTGATTCTCCTTGGCGAGGAGAGTAATCCAGTTGAAATTAAAAATAACCCATGGAACATTCTGGTTATTGATGATGACATGGAAGTTCACGCCATAACGACACTGGCGCTCAAAGGGGTAAAAATTCATGGCAAAAACCTCAATCTGATCCACGCGTTTTCCAGTATAGATGGCATTGCGTATTTGAAGGATAGATCCAATATTGATCTCATATTGCTCGATATGGTGATGGAAACCCAGGATGCCGGCCTGAAGGTTGCGCAGTGGCTCAATGAAGAATCCGACCGGGATACCAGGCCAGTAGTTATCCTGCGCACGGGTCACCCGGGTCTGCTGACTACGGACGACATCATGACGAATACCCACTTTGACGGCATGATTGAAAAATCGCGGGTGACGTACCATAATCTCATCAATCTGCTCTCGACCATGCTGCCGGCGGCCTAGCGTTCTTTATTGGCGCACTGCTGCCACTTTTTGCTGCACACTGTTCACTGCGCACTTTTTATCCCGCATTTTTTACCCCGAATTTTTACCAGACGGCGTCGGGACTGTTCGCAGTTCAAAAAAAATCTATATCAGGAGTGATCAATGGCACGCTGCATTCTTATTACCGGCTGTTCCAGTGGTATCGGCTATGCCATGGCACGCGAATTTCATCGTCTTGGACATATTGTTTATGCCACGGCGCGTCGCCCTGAAACACTGGCGTCACTGGCCGCCGAGGGACTCAGGACGCTTGCGCTGGATGTCAGTGACGATAACAGTATCGCCAGCGCCATGGCGCTTGTCCTGCGCGAACAGGGACGGCTTGACGTGCTGGTCAACAATGCCGGATTCAGTCAGGTTGGAGCCCTTACCGATCTGACGCGCAGCGATCTGCAAAAACAATACGATACCAATGTGATCGCACCGGTGGTGGTAACCCGTGCTGCACTGCCGCTGTTGCGCGCTGCCGTGGCGCACAAAGACAGCGGTGGCAAGGCGGTACTGGTCAATATCGGCAGTATCGTCGGCATCCTCACGACACCTTTTGCCGGTGCCTATTGTTCCAGCAAGGCGGCCCTGCATTCCATTTCGGACGCGCTGCGCATGGAACTCGCCCCCTTTGGCATCAACGTGGTGACGGTGCAGCCGGGCGGCGTGAAGTCAAGTTTTGGCGACCATGCACAGGCCGCATTGTGTTTGCCGGAGGATTCATTGTTCAAATCCGTGGAAAAAAATGTGCATGCCCGCGCTCAGGCCGGGCAGGTCGGCGCGACACCGGCTGAAGAATTTGTCGTGCCGATTGTTGCGGCGATTCTGGCTGCGCAGCCACCCATCGTGATTCGGGGCGGGCGTAACAGTTTCAGACTGCCGCTGCTCAAGCGCTGGCTGCCGGTGCGCCTGTTTGATGCCAAAATGAGCAAAATATTCGGACTTGATTTGCTCAGGCCCGATGTCAAAGGAGAATAGCCATGATGTTCAAATCCGCCCTGTCAATGCTTGCAATGTTATCGGCATCGGTTATCTGCAATGCGCAACAACCAAATCCGCTGGACACCGTGCCGGAGAAAATGCCTTTTGACCTGCCGTACGGTGAACCGGTTACGCTGGACCGGGCCGATGCCATCATCAAAGCGGCACTGTCCGAGGCAAAAAAACACAACTGGAAACTGAATGTGGCGGTGGTCGATTCCGGCGGAAACCTGGTCGCGTTCCAGCGTATGGATGGTGCGCAGCTGGCGTCAATTCAGATAGCGGAACACAAAGCGCGCACTGCGGCGACGTTTCGGCGTGAAACCAAAGTATTTGAAAATGCTGTTCAGCACAGCGGCTATAACTATGTCCTGACACTGGATGGCGTCATTGCCTCGCGCGGTGGCATTCCCATTGTGGTTGACGGAAAAATAATCGGTGCCATTGGGTGTTCTGGCGGGACTGGCTCCCAGGACGAAGCCGTGTGCAGGGCTGGTGTGGAAAGTCTTCAGTAAATCAGCGCAGGTGCTCGCAATTACATGGGTGACCAGTTCAGGTGATGGCCTTTGTCATCAACCACCGAGGTCATCTGTTTGAATATCTTGGCCTGGATGACATCGGGCAGACGCACAAAATCAAGACTGTTGACATACTGGTCGCCCTGCATGAAACACCAGGAAAAATATTTCAGGACTGTGATGGTTTTATCGACGTCAGTGGCTACCTTGGGCATGATGACAAACGTCCCCATCGTGATGGGCCAGCTGTCCATTCCGGATTTATCGGTCAACATTTCATTGAAGCTGGCGCGGGTTTTCCAGCTGCTGTGATTTAATGCAGATTCAAAACTGGCCGCCTTGGGGGACACGAATGCCCCCGCAGAATTTTTCAGTTGGACGTAGGTCAGTTTGTCCTGAACTACATAGTTGTAATCCACATAGGTAATTGCATTCTGGGTTTGCTTTAATGCCGCCACGACGCCTGCACTGCCTTTGACCAGAGCAACCTCAGCAGGCCACTTCACCAGAAAATTGACGCCATACGCATCCTTCCATTGCAGGCTGACGCGACTCAGATAATCGCTGAAATTGTAGGTGGTACCGGAACCATCAACACGGGCAATGACGGCGATGGCCGATTTGGGCAGATTGACTGCAGGATTGATGGCGACAATGGCCGGATCGTTCCACCGGGTGATTTGCCGGGTAAAAATGGCTGCCAACAGTTCCCCGGTCAGTTTCAATTCTCCCGATTTAACGCCGTTCAGATTCACAACCGGCACAACGCCGGAAATGGCGCTGGGGAACTGGATCAGGTGACTTGCCTCTAAATCCTGCGGCGTCAAGGCGACATCGCTGGCGCCAAAATCAACCGCCTGTTCCTTTATTTTCTTGATCCCGGCCGATGAGCCTATTGGTTGGTAGCTGATGTCAACGCTGGAATTCTGCTGGTAGCTTTCTGCCCATTTTTCGTACAGCGGTTTGGCAGCTGACGAGCCTGCGCCCTGAATTGATGCGCTGTGCGATATTGCGTGTATAAAAAACAAGGACACAGCGAGCGTGAATTTTTTAACCGGTGACATTGAAAACCTTTGTGTATTTATAACGAGTACTGACCAGATGCGAAAGATCAGATCATTCTAGCGCCCGAATATGACAATATGATGATTTGCGGCAACATTATAGTTCTGGGTGTCCGTATTGCTGGCGGATATTGAGCTATCATTTGCAATTCGTTGTCGTGTTTTTGTGTCTCTAATCAGAATTTCCCAGGGAGCTCTAAATGAATCGCGAAATTGTAAAAAGAAAATTCTTGCAAAAATTAATCAAAACCGAATACAAAAAATTCAAAGAACACAAAAAAATCAAGTTGGGAAAAATATTCCGTCTGGACCATCCTGATGACGCGGGATGCAACTGGAGCATTTCAATACAGCGCGGACACGACTGGGAACTGGCCGCGGATTTTATCCGTCCTCATATCATCAAATTGCGCTTGACGTACAACATTGCTGATTAAGTTTTTTCCGAAATCAATTCTGCTCGCCATTGGAGTTAAACCATGGACAGACTCGAAACCTTTCGCACTATCGCCGCGCAGGCCAGTCGCGGAGAAATCAAATTCTCGACCAACATCAATGCGACTTTACGGGTCAAGCAGTTATTGAATGATCCTGATGCGCATCTGGCCAACGCCACCAAACTGGTTCTGGCCGATCCGCTGTTTTCGGCCCGCACTGTGGCCATCGCCAATTCGGCGGCTTACAACCGCTCCGGCACCAAAATCAATAATGTGACTACCGCAGTCATGCGATTGGGGTTTGGCACACTGCGCTCCCTGGCTGTGTCGCTCATCGTACGCCAGATGGGTGACGGACTGACCACGCCGGCGATCCGGAAAAAATCGGCGGAACTCTGGGAACACACGGCCTGCGTGGCGGCACTGGCGCAGGTGATCGCGCGTCGCATGACGAAAATCGATCCGGATACCGCCATGTTCGCCGGCATAGTGCATGAGGTGGGTGGCTTCTATTTATTGTCCCGTGCCGAAGAATTTCCCGGTCTGCTCGACGGGGAACTGGAAGGCTGGATGGAGTACGGTGAAAAAATCATCGGACGCGGGGTGCTCAAAGCGCTGGATATGCCGGAAACCATCTGCGAAGCGATCGAGTATCTGTGGCATGGTGTGGGTGCGCAACCTCCCGTTACGCTGGGCGATATTCTGATTCTGGCCAACGATCTGGCCACGACGCTGTCGCCATTGCAGCCACCTTCCGAAGTGGCCATTCATGATGCCAATTCCAGGGTTGATTTCATGGTTGGTGACGAGTCGCTCAGTTCCATCATGGATGATGCAACCGAACAGATTGAGTCCCTGCGCGAAGCGCTGCTGGGCTGAAGTTAACCTTATAAAAATCCACCTGACCATGAAAATTGATTTCGTCTCTGACATTGCCTGTCCCTGGTGTGCCGTCGGTCTGAATGCACTGGAGCGCGCGCTGGAAAAAACCGCCGCCGAAATTCCGGTTGAACTGCATTTTCACCCCTTTGAACTTAATCCGGACATGGGCGGTGAGGGTGCTGACAGCGGCGACTATCTGCGTCAAAAGTATGGAATGAGTAAAGAGCAGCTCGCACAAAGTCGCCATGATTTGCATGCGCGTGGTGCCGCAGTGGGTTTCTTGTTTGGCGATGTAACGCGCATCTGGAATACCTTTGATGCGCATCGTCTGCTGCACTGGGCCGGTCTGCAGGGGCCCGATCTGCAGCGCAAACTCAAGCATGCATTCCTGAATGCCTATCACGGTGCCGGACGCGATCCGTGCGACCCGGCACTGATGCTGGAGCTGGCCGTGCAGGCCGGGTTGGACAGGGATGGCGCGCAGGCAGTCATAGCCAGCGATCGTTATGCAGCGGAAGTACGTGCTGAAGAACGCTACTGGAAAGAGGCCGGCATCAGTGCGGTACCGTCCATCATCCTCAATGATCAACATTTGATCACCGGCGGACAGTCGCCTGAAGTGTTTGAACGGATATTGCGCGAGATTGCCGCCGAATCTGCCGGCAATTAAAAAACTCTCAGGAGCAGATATGAAGGGTAACTCAATCACCGCACACCCCGTGCATCTGGGCCTGCTGGCCAGCGCCGTAGCCGAACCGTTGTTTACGGGTGCAATGGCATGGTACGAAGATTATGCACAACGCCATCTGTCTGATGGCATCGAAGGCCGTCTGGTCAGTATGCATACCTTTGATCAACCCTGGGATAGCTGGGAAATGCATCCTGGCGGCAGCGAACTGGTGCTGTGTACCGCTGGCTCCATCACCCTTTTTCAGCAGCAACCGGATGGCAGTGCAAATACGGTAGTGCTCACTGCCGGGCAGTATGCAATCAATCCGCCTGGCGTGTGGCATACCGCCGACGTGCAGGAATCGGCAACGGTCCTTTTTATTACAGCCGGTATGGGCACGCAGCAGCGTGCCCGTTCACAATGAGGGCAGCAGTGCAGACAATGCCCAGATGACTCTTGAAGAAATCAAGGCGGTGGTCAGTGCGGCGCATGATTACGATATGACCGTGGCAGCACATGCGCATGGCGCAGAAGGAATCCGGCGTGCCATCCTGGGCGGCGTGGATTCAATTGAGCACGGCACTTTCATGAACGATGAAGACATCAGGCTGATGAAGGAGCACGGCACCTGGCTGGTGCCAACCATCATTGCCGGCAAATATGTGGAAGAAAAAGCCACTGCCGTGAGTTCAGCTGAAGAATATGTGCCGGGAATGCGGAATATTGAATATGTTAATTAATTGGGTCATAGTTAATGGCATTTTTTTGTGGTTTAAGTACTTATATGTTGATATCCATTCATGAATTTAGGTTGAATCTGGCTAAATACATCGCCGAGGCACAATCTGGAAACGTCATCGAACTGACTTCTCGCCGAAAAGTGGTTGCCAGGATTGCCGGCGTTCCAAAGAGTGGCACATTCGGCGTCGATCGCTTGCTTGTCGACGGTGTTGCCACCTGGCGGGGTGGCAAACCCAAAGGTTCAAAACTGATTTGATCCGAAGGTGGCAAATCGATCTCTTCGATGGTGCTTGAGGATCGACGATGATTATGTACTGCGGCATGTCAGGTAAATCTGGCACAACATTTTTAACCTGCCCCATCGGCCAGCTTGTTGGCCGCAAAAACCACCTTTAACGTCCGCTTAGGCCTTAGCCCCGCCAGAGCTATCCCACTATACTCAATGCATCAACCTGGATAACTCAGGTAATCAATCTGCAAGAGTAGACACAGCGAGTATGCAATCCACAACAGTGCCGGAAAATCAGTATGTACTGGCCGTCGATCTTGGCACCTCCGGGTGCAAGACCGCGCTGATTGCGCGCGATGGTACTGTGGCAGGCTGGGCGTATCGCGCCGTGGCCATGCATCTGCTGCCTGGTGCCGGTGCGGAACAGGTGCCGGGTGAGTGGTGGCAGGCATTTTTGGACAGTGCACGACAGGTACTGGCCGAAAGCAGCGTCAATCCGGCCAGCGTCGTTGCAGTGTGCTGCTCAACGCAGGGCGAAGGCACGATACCGGTGGACAGCAGCGGCGTGCCGCTCATGAATGCCATTACCTGGATGGACATGCGCGGCGCGGGCCATCTGCGTTCCCAGATGCGCGGGCTGATCAACGTCGCCGGTTATGACGTATTCAAACTGCTGCGCTGGCTCAGGCTGTGCGGCGGCGCACCGTCGCTGTCGGGCAAGGATCCGGCTGCGCACATGCTGTTCATTCGCGACATGTATCCGGCTATTTACGAGCACACCCACAAATTTTTGAATGTGCTGGATTTTTTCAATCTGAAACTGACCGGCCGGTTTGTCAGCACCTACGATTCAATTCTGACGTCCTGGGTCACAGATAACCGCGATGCCAACCATATCCGTTACCATCCCGGCCTGTTGCGTGACAGCGGTATCGATCCCGGCAAGTTTCCCGATCTGGTGCCGTGTACTGAAATCATCGGCACATTGTTGCCTGATGTGGCAATGGCTCTCGGTCTTCTTGGCTCAACCAGAGTGGTTGCCGGTGCGATTGACAACACGGCAGCGGCGATCGGAGCCGGTACCCTGGCAGAAAATGAAGCGCATTTATATATAGGTACGTCATCGTGGATCGGTGCGCATACGGCAAAAAAGAAAGTCGATGTCACGACCCAGATTGCCTCGATCCCGTGCGCGGTACCGTCCAAATATCTGATGGTGGCCATGCAGACTTCGGCCGGCAACAACCTGACGTTCCTGAAAGAAAAGGTGTTGTACAACCAGGATGCGCTGCTGCACAAAGAGCAGTTGCCGGACGTGTATAAAATTTTTGATCGCATTGCACAGGACGTGCCGGCCGGCAGTCACGGGCTGATCTATACCCCATGGCTGTTCGGTGAACGCTGTCCGGTGGATGATCGTACGCTGCGCGCCGGTCTGTTCAACCTGTCGCTGGATCATTCGCGTGAAACCATCATCCGCGCTTTCTTTGAAGGCGTGGCACTCAATACCCGCTGGATGCTCAATCCGGTGCAGAAATTTCTGGGCAGTGATGTGCCGCAGCTGACTTTGCTCGGCGGCGGTGCAACCTCCGACGTCTGGAGCCAGATCTTTGCCGATGTGCTCGGCATACCGGTGCGCCAGTTGGCCGAGCCGCTGCAGGCCAATGCGCTGGGAGCGGCCTATATAGCCTTTGTCGGCCTGGGTCTGATGGATTTTGAAAGCGCCGCAGCGCAGACCCGTTATCGTGCCGTACTTGAGCCCGATGCGGCCAACCATGCCGTGTATGACGACGTGTTTGCCACCTTCACTGAATTGCACAGTCGTTTATCGCCATTGTATAAACGGTTAAACAAAGGAAAACGCAGATGAGCAAATTCACTGCACACAAGCAGCAGGTCATTGAGGCCTGTCTGACTTTGTCCAAAGCCGGCTATCTGGCTGGCACGGGGGGCAATCTGGCACTGCGCCTGAATGACGAATTGTTTGCCGTGACACCTTCCGGTGCCGATTATTTTGCGCTGCAGGCTGACGATATCTGCGTCTTGCGTCTGAAGAATCTGGAACAGCTGGAAGGCAATCTGAAACCGTCGGTGGAAAGCGCCATGCATGCGACCATGCTGCGCTTTAAATCTGCCATGCAGGCCAGCGTGCATACCCACCAGCCCATGGCCAGTGCGGTTGCGCTGCTCAACATTGATCTGCCCCTGACCGACACCCAGGACCGGCTCGCACTGGGTGAAAAAGTGGCCATCGTGCCGTATGCGCCATCCGGTACCGGATTTTTGGTCAGCAATTTCAAGAAATGCCTGCGCGCCGATCTGCATGCCTATCTGTTGAAAAATCACGGTGTGATCTGCGCGGCCTCCGACATGGCTGGTGCCATTGCCAATGTCAGCCGGATTGAAGCGGCGGCGGCGCATTTTCTGCGTATGCAGATCAACAATTTTTCCGCACTGTCACCCGCGCTGCGCGCACTGACTCTTGACGCGCTCACTCCCAATCACCCATAGAAGGAACACTACGATGACACAACAGTACGCAATCAGTGCCTGGCATGACACCGACGATATCTATGCGCGACTGCAGGCGTTGCTCAAACAGCCGGTGCGCCCGATCAGGCGTGAGCATATGCCGGAGATACTGAATTATTTCGAACAGAAATGCACCCGTTCCAAACAGCTCGCCGTGCAGACTGCCGATGTGATTCCGGGCGGCGTGCAGCACAATCTGGCATTCAATTATCCGTTTCCGGTTGCCGCAGAGCGTTGTGACGGCGCGCATCTGTGGGATGTGGATGGCAACGAATATATCGATTTTTTGCAGGCCGGTGGGCCGACCTTGCTGGGTTCGAATTACGAACCGGTGCGCCAGAAGGTCATCGAGCTGCTCAATCATTGCGGACCGGTAACGGGTCTGTTTCATGAATATGAAATGAAGATTGCTGAACTGATCCGCTCGTTCATGCCGAATATTGAAATGTTCCGCATGCTCGGGTCCGGTACCGAAGGGGTCATGGGCGCAATTCGATTGGCGCGTGCCTATACCGGACGCAGGCATATTATCAAGATCGGCGGCGCTTACCATGGCTGGAGTGACCAGATGGTGTACGGAATGCGGCTGCCCGGTACCGGGCGGCGCGAAGCGATCGGCATCCCGACCGGCTCCACCGCAAATACCGAGGAATGTTTTCCGAACGATCTGAACGCGTTGCGCAGAAAATTGTGGCTGAACCGTCTGCGTGGCGGCACTGCCGCGGTGATACTGGAGCCACTTGGCCCGGAAAGTGGCACCAGACCGGTACAGCGTGACTACAACCAGAAGGTGCGCGAACTGTGCGACGAGTTTAACGCCTTGCTGATTTTTGATGAAGTGGTCACCGGCTTTCGGGTCGGCATGGGCGGGGCGCAGGGTTATTTCAGCGTCAAACCGGATCTGACCGTATTTGGCAAATGTCTGACTGGCGGCTATCTGATGGCCGGCGGGATTGGCGGACGTAAAGATGTCATGATGCTGCTCGCAGGTGGCATCGGCGCGACCAGCAAGCGTGCCTTCGTGGGTGGCACGCTGTCTGCCAATCCGCTGTCCTGCGTGGCCGGCTATCACGCCATTTCGGAAATGGCGCGCACCAATGCGCCGGTGCTGGCCGGACGGGCCGGTGACCGTTTGTGCCGCGGACTGTCTGAAATTGTTGACCGGCTCGGTCTGCCCTATGTGGTGTACAACCAGGGCTCTATCGTGCATCTGCAGACGTCAGCGGTACTGTTGCTGAGCATGAAAAATCCGATCAAGCTGATGAAGGAAGTCAATGCAAGAAAGCACATGATGGAAGAAATGGGTGCAGCGTATATGGCACACGGTCTGGTGACACTGGCCGGCAGTCGGATCTATACCAGCATGGCTGATACCGATGTGGTCATTGACGAAGCGCTGAACCGTTTTGAATCTGTACTGAAACTGGTCTGAAGCCATGCTGACCTCTCTTGCACACAGGTGGCGCACATGAACGACGTGGCCTTGACCCATCAACTCCATGAGGCAGCCGATCGACTCATGGCGCGCGGACTGCTGCAACCCGGCTCCAGCCTGTCACAACGCCTGACAGGAACGGGACTGGGCCAGATCGCCTTGCTCAAAGTTGACGCGGACCGGTCCTGCACTGTCCGCCTGGCTGCCATTGATGCGCCGGCATCAGGAACGCTGCTGCGCTGGCATCTGGCCGTGTACCGGCTGCGCAGGGATGTCGGCGCAATGCTTTTGAACCAGCAGAGCTGGGCGGGCGCATTGAAAGAACTGGGCTGTGGCATGCCGGGTATTTTCGACGAGCAGATTCGTCATCTTGGTACCAGCGTAAAACTGCTCGCCAATCAGACCGTGAAAGATGAACACTGCGAATGGATGCGCGGTGGCGAAAATGCCTTTGTGCTGAATCAGAATGTGCTGTGTCTGGGCATGACGCTGGATCGTGCCGTGTTCAATGCCGAACTGCTGGAAAAATGCGCCAAGGCATTCGTCCTGGCCACCAGTACCGGAAGGCCGGTAGGTAAAATTCCCTGGCTCATTCGTTATATCGCGAACGGCCGATTGATGAAGGATGAAAAATATTCGGCCCGCCAGTATGCGTTGGGTCAGGTTCCGGTATTTAAATCAGCGTATTGATTCGAAGTCTGCAAATAAAAAAGGCGCTGTCCAGACAGGAAGCGCCTTTTTATTGCCTGCGTAATGCGGTTATTCAAGCTTCCAGACAAATTCAATTTTGGCCCACAGTGTGTCCACCTTGCCATCCTTGGTGCCGGGCTTGAATTTGCACTGACTGAATGCGTTCAGTGCGGCCTTGTCCAGACTTTTACTGCCGCTGGATTTATCCACCTTTGATTCAATCACCTTGCCATCCAGACCGATCTGAAACAGCAGGGCGACCGTGCCTTGTTCTTCATTCATCAATGCCGCCTTGGGGTACTTGGGCGGATCGCAGCTTTTGCTGTCCATGACCGGCGCGACTTCAGCACCGTACGAGGTCAGGCAAAACGTCAATAACATGCCAGAGGCAATGGTAGATATACAGGTTTTCATACTAAAAGTCCTTACATTCATTCATCGATTCGTTTTCATCTGCGTCAGCGCTGCAATGTAATCCAGACAGCGACCTAAAATTCTTCCCAGTCCTGGTCATTGGAGACCGCTTTTTTGGCCGGTGCCGGTTTTGCAGCGGGTAATGATTTCACGTTGCTGCTTTTTGGCTTCGCTTTGACCGCGACCTGCAACGGCCTGACTTCTGCGCGCGGTTTTGGCGCGGCGGCTCTTCTGGCCGTAGTGGCAGAAGTGTCTGAATTCAGTTTGAATATGCTGACCACCTTGGCCAGCTCGGCGGCCTGATCCTGCAGGCTTTGCGCTGCAGCGGCCGCTTCTTCAACCAGTGCCGCATTCTGTTGCGTCATGCCGTCCATATCGATCACCGAGTGATTGATCCCTTCGATATCGGCACTCTGATTCTGACTGGCATGGCTGATTTCAGAAATGATGTCGGTAACCTGTTTGACACTGGAAACAATCTGGTTGATAGTCACACCTGCCTGGCTGACCAGTTTGCTGCCGGTTTTAACTTTCTCAACTGAATCACCGATGAGCGCCTTGATTTCTTTGGCTGCAACGGCACTGCGTTGGGCCAGATTGCGCACTTCTGAGGCCACTACCGCAAATCCGCGCCCCTGTTCACCGGCGCGTGCTGCTTCGACTGCGGCGTTCAGTGCCAGAATATTGGTCTGGAAGGCAATGCCGTCAATGACGGCGATAATGTCTTCGATTTTCTTGGCAGATTCGGTAATCGAACTCATCGTGTCCACCACCTGCGAAACGACTTTGCCGCCATGACGTGCCACTTCCGAGGCAGACTGGGCCAACTGGCTGGCTTCGCGGGCGTTATCGGCGTTCAGTTTCACGGTGCCGGTCAGTTCTTTCATGGCTGAAGCGGTTTTTTCGAGTGAGCCTGCCTGCTGCTCAGTGCGGTTCGACAGATCAATATTGCCCATGGCAATTTCACTCGATGCCGTGGCAATCGTATCGGTTCTGACCCGCACTTCACCAACGATGTTGACCAGACTGTCACGCATGTGCTTCATTTCGGCAATGATGCTGGTGGTATCGCCCGGCTTGATGTTGATCACCACGGCCAGGTCACCGGCAGCGATCTGCGAGGCAATCTGACTGGCGTAATCAGGTTCGCCACCAAGCTGATTGAGCAGGCTTTTGGTGATCACCATCGCCGCTGCCACGCCCGCGGCCAGCGCCAGTCCGCCCAGCAGCAGCATCAGGGTACGGGCTGTGCCAAAGGCAGATCTGGCGTCATCGGCGATGCCGTCATTCAGCTTGTCTTCCAGCGTAATCATTTCATCCAGCGCATCCAGCCATTTCTTTTGTACGGGACGTAACTTTTTGATCAGGGTGATGGTGGCAACTTCAGGATTGTTGGCCAGTCCGAGTTCTTGCGCCTTGGAGGGCAGGGCGGCAGCTGCGGCCTGTTGTTCCCGGAGTTTGGCCAGCAAGCTTTTTTCTTCTGGCGTTGTCGCTGAATCGCCCTCAAACATTTTGGCCAGCTTTTCGTCCGCCGCGGCATATTTTTCGCCCTGTTCCTTGATCTTGACCAGATCAGGTGCCATGTCATCCAGCTCGGTCAGCAGCGTCAGGTTGCGCAGGGAAACCATGCGGTCATAAACAATGGCGCGCATGTCGATGATCAGGCGGGTTTCGACGTTACTGACTCCGACTACTTTTTCCAGCCGGTTTTGAACTTGTGCCATGCGGGTAATGCCCAGCAGGGTGACAGCGAGTAAAAATGCCAGTACCAGTGCAAATCCGAACCCCAGGAGTTTGCCGACTTTGATTTTTGAAAGATTCATATTGGTCAAAAAGTGTTAAAAACAATTAATAAAATTCTTATCCAAATATGACTTTTGATAAGCGTGAAATGCAGCAGTGCGATTTGGAATCAACCGGAGCTGAATTGAAGCTCAATTCACGGTCTTGGTTTTAATGGCAATACTTTGGCAACAATAACGACAGATAGATTTCATCTTAGAACGCAAAAATATAATTTCAATCTAGAAATTGAAGTTGTTGTGCAAATAGTGGTTAAAACAGGTCAGGGTTAATACGGAGGGATCGCAGAGATGGAAGGAAAATTTGTTTTGGACACTTTCGATACTGATGTGATCGAACTATCAATATCGAAAGGTTTTTACTGTGAGATTTTAGGCCGCTGCGCGATTCATCAAAAAAGTTGTCAGCAATGACACCGGGCGACCGGTAGCACCTTTGGCCGCACCTGATTTCCAGGCCGTGCCGGCGATGTCCAGATGAGCCCAGATATATTGCCGGGTATAGCGCTCCAGGAAGCAGGCTGCAGTAATGCTGCCGGCTGCCGGACCGCCAATATTGGCCATGTCAGCGAAATTGGATTTCAGCTGATCATTGTAGGCTTCGCTGATTGGCATACGCCATGCCGTGTCGCCAGTATCGACGCCGGCCGAGAGCAACTCATTGGCCAGCGCGTCATGGGCTGCATCGTGACGGGTAAACAGACCAGAATTGTGGTGGCCCAGCGATGTAATGCAGGCACCGGTCAGGGTGGCCACATCAACGACGGCTGCCGGTTTGAAGCGTTCGGCATAGGTCAGTGCGTCACACAAAATCAGGCGGCCTTCTGCATCGGTATTGAGAATTTCAATGGTTTGACCGGACATCGAGGTCACGATATCGCCAGGTTTGGTGGCACGGCCATTCGGCATGTTTTCACAGGACGGGATGACGGCGATCACATTGAGTTTGAGATTCATTTCAGCGATGGCGCGCATGGTACCGAGTACAGAGGCGGCACCACCCATGTCGTACTTCATTTCATCCATGCCGGCACCGGCCTTGAGTGAGATGCCACCCGAATCGAACGTGATGCCTTTGCCGACCAGTACCACCGGTGCGTCTTTGGCTTTGCCACCCATGTGTTTGAGAACGATGAATTTGGGCGGTTCGTCACTGCCGTTGGTGACCGATAAAAAGCTGCCCATCTTCAGCGCCTGACACTGTTTTTTGTCCAGTATTTCAACGCTTAATTTATTGGCAGCAGTTTTGAAGTCGGCGACCACTTTTTTTGCCGCATTGGCCAGATAGGTCGGCGTGCAAAAATTGCCCGGCAGGTCAGCCAGTTTTTTGGTGAATTCAATACCATTGGCCAGCGCCACACTTTGTGCCAGACTGGTTTTGGCGCTGACCAGATCTTTGGTCTGGACGGCAAGTGCCACCTTGCTGGCGCCGGTGGTAATTACTTCCGGTTTGCTCTTGAGTCCGTCACAGCGGTAGGCCGAACCACGCAGGGCCAGTACCATTGCCCGTATGCCGGCAGCGCAATTTTCCGCGTGCATGGTCAGCGTAATGAGCACATCGGCTGCGGAAAGCGCGGCCAGACATTGTGCAGTAGAGGCTGCAATTTTGGTGAACGACGTGTTATTTAATGCACCAGAGGATTTGGCAGTTGGTTCGCTGCCCAGACCGACCAGTACTACCCGTTCGGCTGCAACGCCTGCCAGATTGCGCAGTACCAGCACGCTGCCTGGTTTGCCTGAAATGTCGCCGGATTTGAGCGCTGCGCTGATCGCGCCATCGGCGTTGAGGGCCTGTGCTTCGGCAGTCAGTTTCTTGTTTTCATAAATACCAACCACGATGCAGGCAGTTTTGCCGCCTGATAAGTTACTTTTAGCGTCCAGGGGTTTTGTGCTAAAGTCCACGTGTTTCTCCTCTTTCATTCGGTTAATCCGCAATTATAGCCTCTTCCATGATTTTTAAGCGCGCACTTCAACGTGAATTAACAAGTACCGCCGGTGCTGTGTTTACCATTTTGTTCACTATTGCCATTACGGTCAGACCGATCAAGATTCTTGGCATGGCCGCCAGTGGCAAGGTTGATTCCAACGATGTTTTTACATTAATCGGTTTTGCCGCGCTCAATCTGCTGCCCATTATTATTGTGCTGACCGGATTTATATCGGTGCTCATGGTGATTACACGCAGCTATCAGGATTCGGAAATGGTGGTCTGGTTTGCTTCCGGCGTAAGTCTTCTGGACTGGATCAGTCCGATCGTGCGCTTTGGCGCGCCGCTGTTTATGCTGACCGCAGCGATGTCATTTTTTGTGACACCCTGGGCCAATGAGCACAGCGTTGAATATACCGACCGGTTTGAGCAGCGTTCCGATATTGCCCGGGTTTCGCCGGGCAAGTTTCAGGAATCGGCTTCACGCGAGCGGGTCTTTTTTGTTGAAGGTGTGGCAGGGGATTTGTCCAAAGTCAGAAATATTTTTGTCAATACGCTGCAAAATGGCCGCCACAGTGTGGTGATTGCCAAAGAAGGTGAGATCACCACCGACAAGTTCGGCGATAAATTTTTGATCATGCACCAGGGACGCCGTTATGATGGCGCGCCCAATGAAACCGATTTTCAAATGATGCAGTTTGACCGATACGGCGTGTTGGTCGACGAAGACACTAAAGCATTGATTACCGATAAAAAGGCCGAGTCGCTGTCCATGGCCGAGCTGTGGGCCAATCAGAATCCAATCAACATGGGCGAACTGTTGTGGCGCATCTCACTGCCCATCATGGGGATATTGCTGATGCTGCTGGCCGTGCCGTTGGGTTATGTCAATCCGCGCTCCGGACGTTCGGCCAATTTTCTGCTGGCGCTGTTTCTGTGCGTTTTTTATTACAACATGGTGCTGGTGTCGCAGGCCTGGGTGAAGCAATCGAAATTTTCATTAATGATGTCCTGGTGGCCGGTGCATCTGGCCTGCCTGACACTGATCACGGTACTGTTTGCCTGGCGGCTGAATGTCAACAGTCGTTGGCATCCGTTGCAGTTATGGGCGGGTCTGTTCCGGAAAAAACCGGCTAAGTGCATGCAGCCGGGAGGTGCCACATGATGAGCACGCTGGAAAAATATTTTGCGCGTGAAATTGCGCGCTCCGTGCTGTTCGTATTGCTGGCTTTCGTGGCGTTACTGGCTTTTTTTGATATTGTCAATGAAGTCAAAAGTGTTGGAACCGGTGGCTACACGATGTTGAACGCACTGTATTACGTGTTTCTCGGCATTCCCGGCAATATTTATGAATTCATGCCGTTGGCCGCGCTGATCGGCACGATCTTCGTCATGGCGCAGTTTGCTTCACGTTCTGAATTTACGATTATGCGCGTATCCGGTTTTTCAACCAGACAGGCGATCGTCATGCTGCTGAAAATAGGCATGGCGTTTGTTGTACTGACTTTTATTTTTGGCGAATTATTCGCTCCGTTCACCTTCAGAATGGCCGAACGTTACAAAATCAGCGTCATGCCAAGCGCACACAAACAGGACTTTCAGTCGGGTCTGTGGACCAAGGATCTGATCCGCTCCGACGGTCTCAAGGGTGAGATTACCGGTTCCCGTTTTTTGAATGTGAATATTGTCGATCCGAACGGAAAGTTAAACGGGATTAAGTTCTATGATCTGGATAATGAATTTCGTCTGGTTAAACAGGTGACGGCAAAAAGTGCCGAGTACCAGGGCGGTTCGGTCTGGCGCCTGAATCAGGTTGAAGAAATCTATTTTCCCATTTCAATGAATGATACTGAAATTGCCCAGGTGCAGGTCAGGGAACTGGCAACACTGGATTTGATCTCCGAAATCACCCCGACCATTTTGCTGGCTTCATCGGCCGACAATGATACCGATCGCATGTCTGCGTACGACCTGGCACTGTATTCAAAACATCTGGTCGACAATAAGCAAAGCGCCGAAAAATTTGAAATTGCATTCTGGAAGAAAGTAATCTACCCGTTTGCGGTCCTGGTGATGATGGCATTGGCCCTGCCATTTGCCTTTCTGCATTTCAGGTCCGGTGGCATCAGCCTGAAGATTTTTTCGGGCATTATGATCGGAGTCGGTTTTTATCTGCTCAATAACGTGTTTGCCCACATTGGACTGTTGCACACCTGGGCACCCTTTGTCACCGCCGTTTTACCGAGCCTGATCTTCCTGTCCGCTGCCATGGTGGCACTGTGGTGGGTGGAAAATAACTGATGCAAACCTCACTCCCGGGCCGTCAGGCATTGATCCTGTTTTCGCATGGAGCAAGAGATGCGCGCTGGGCGGAGCCGCTGTTGCGCATTCAACAACTGGTAACCCAACGGGTCGACAGTTCAGTGCAGGTACGGCTGGCGTTTCTGGAATTGATGTCTCCATCCCTGCCAGAACTGATTGAACAACTGGCTGCCTCGCCCATCGATACCGTGCGTATCGTCCCGATATTTTTGGGCCAGGGCGGCCATGTCCGCAATGATTTACCCGCTCTGGTCAGACAACTCGAGTTGACCTATCCGCTGGTGAAATTTTCCTTAACCTCTGCTATTGGCGAAAACGAGCTGGTATTGACGGCCATCGCTGACGTCTGTATCGGCTCACTGTAATTCCCTTCCTGCGTCTGCTGATTAAACTTTTTTCAATTGTTGGACAACATTGTGTGGTTTTTGTTTGATATCCACCTTTTTTGACCCCTGATCATGCAAATAGTGGCTTGATTAAAAGCAAACTCAAACTAGAATTAGTTCATTAATCTTATTTAACCATAACCTTCGCGGGGATATATGAACATATCGAACCTGAAAATTGGTGCAAGGTTGGGGCTGGGTTTTGCTGCCGTTTTGATATTGCTGTGTCTTGTATCCTTTATCGGCATTTACAGCATGTCGGAAATGAATGGCAGAACATCAACTTTGGTGACGCACGATTTCATTAAAGTCAAACTTGCAGCCAGTGCTTTGGATAATCTGCGCGGCAGTATTGCGCGCGTATTTGAGGTCGTTGCATTAAATGATGATGAAAAGTCCAAAGAAGCGAGAGGTCACCTCAAAGCGAATATTGATCGAGTAAATGAAGACCTTACCGCATTGGAGCCATTGCTGCAGCGACCTAAATCCAGGGAGATTTTCACTAAAAGCAAAGAAACTTATCAACTTTATGCCGCATCAGTAGAAAAAACGATGGGACTGTCATCATCTGGAAAAAATGATGATGCTACTACGATGGCATTTGGCGAAACGTATAAACAGTTGCATGCGTGCGCCGAAAATTTGCGTGATCTGATGGCGTATCAGCAACAGGTTTTTGAGGAAAGCGGTGAGATGAGTTCACAAAATTATGTCAGTTCCAGAAATCAGGTCATCCTGCTGACCCTGTTGGCGATTGCTTTTGGTGTGGTCGGTTCGGTCTGGATTACCCGGTCCATTACCAGGCCTGTCGATCATGCCGTGTTGATTGCCGAAACAATTGCGTCGGGCGACTTGACCGGGGATTTTACTTCTCAACATAATGATGAGACCGGTAACCTGATCCGGGCATTGCAATCGATGAAGGAAAGTCTGGTCCGTATTGTCAGCGAAGTCAGCTCTGGTTCGCATACCATCATGCAGGCCACCTCTGAAATTTCACAGGGCAATATGGATCTGTCGGCACGCACCGAAGCCCAGGCCGGCGCGCTTGAAGAAACCGCTTCTTCTATGGAAGAATTAACCAGTACGGTCAAGCAAAATGCCGATAACGCGCGGCAGGCTGACAAGATGGCACAACAGGCCACTGACGTGGCAATCAAGGGTGGGGAAGCGGTTTCGCAGGTAGTGTCAACAATGGAAGCTATCAATGATTCATCCAAGAAAATTGTCGACATTATCAGTGTGATTGACGGCATTGCCTTTCAGACCAACATTCTGGCGTTGAATGCGGCAGTGGAAGCCGCCAGAGCCGGCGAGCAGGGACGCGGTTTTGCCGTAGTGGCGTCCGAGGTGCGCAATCTGGCGCAGCGTTCCGCAGCGGCCGCCAAGGAAATCAAAACATTGATCGGCGATTCGGTTGAGAAGGTTGAAACCGGCAGTCGTCAGGTCGATGTGGCCGGTGCCACCATGGATGAGGTGGTACGGAGTATCAAGCAGGTCACTGACATCATGGGCGAAATTACTTCGGCCAGTCAGGAACAGTCCCAGGGGATCGACCAGATCAATACGGTCATTATCGAAATGGATAACACGACCCAGAAAAATACCGCACTGGTTGAAGAAGCAGCGGCCGCATCCAAAGCGTTGAGTGATCAGGCCAACAATCTGATGAGTGTGATCAGCGCTTTCAAAATCAACAGTACTGTGCGGCCACAGGCCAGCAGAGCCGACCCGGCGCGCAGCCAGCCAGCCAGACCGGCGGTCAAACCTGCAGCGCCCCGCGTGGAAACCAGACGTCCGGCACCGGCCATGATTAAAAACGAGGCAAAGGGGAACGCAAGTGAAGAGGGATGGGAAGAGTTTTAATCAAGTCATTAAAAAAGGGCGCTGCGGTTATGTGAGCCGCAGCGCCCTTTTTTTTTTTGCAGTGCGAACTAATTTTCCAGATGATATCCGGTCACGCGCGCCACTTCATTTTTCGAACCCAAAAACACCGCTACCCGCTGATGCAGTTTCTCGGGCTGAATGTCCAGCATGCGCTGAGTTCCGTTGGTCGCCGCACCACCGGCCTGTTCGATCAGCAGCGACATGGGATTGGCTTCATACATCAATCGTAATTTTCCGGCCTTGTCAGGTTCCCGCGCATCAGCCGGATACATGAAAATACCGCCCCGGGTCAGGATGCGATGGACATCGGCGACCATAGAGGCAATCCAGCGCATGTTGTAATTTTTACCGAGAGGTCCGGTTTTACCGGCCAGCATTTCTTCCACGTAGCGGGTGACCGGCGGGTACCAGTGGCGCACGTTGGAGGCATTGATGGCAAACTCTTGGGTGTCGGCCGGTACCTGCATATTGCGCTGGGTCAGAACCCAGGAACCCATTTCGCGATCCAGCGTAAAGCAGTTTACGCCGTTACCGGTAGTCAGCACCAGCATGGTTTGCGGACCGTAGATGGCATAACCGGCAGCCACCTGGTTTGAACCGGCCTGCAAAAAGTCCTGTTCGGTAGGCGTCTTCATACCGTCAGGTGCTTTGAGCACGGAAAAAATGGTGCCGATTGAAACGTTGACATCGATATTTGAAGATCCATCCAGCGGATCAAACAACAACATGTATTCGCCTACCGGATAGCGGTTGGGAATCAGGTGTATCGTTTCCATTTCTTCAGAAGCCATGGCCGCCAGGTGACCACCCCACTCATTGGCCTCGAGCAGAATTTCATTGGACAGAATATCCAGCTTTTTCTGTACTTCACCCTGGATGTTTTCGGTCTCGGCACTGCCCAGTACTTCACCCAGGGCGCCTTTGCCAACGGCATGGCTGATGGTTTTGCAGGCACGCGCCACTACTTCGATCAGCAGTCGCAATT
>Ga0316222_1000698_pt1 | contig 48054 bp, 36 predicted proteins | sample TBH18011metaG_FD_206008 | JGI IMG/M metagenome (GOLD analysis project Ga0316222, IMG submission 206008) | Freshwater microbial communities from Trout Bog Lake, Wisconsin, USA - TBH18011 | ecosystem: Environmental > Aquatic > Freshwater > Lake > Hypolimnion/Profundal zone | place: USA: Wisconsin... | reverse complement strand
CAACCGACCATTCCATCCCTGGCTCCTGTTCTCCGGTTGCCTGGAGGCAGCGAATCGTACTCGCGTCGAGCCGGGCAAGGACTTTTTTCGGAGGTCAGGAGATGTGTGGGTACTTTAGGGCTTGTCCCGGCCACCTGTCGCTGCACTGTCACGGCATAGGTGGCGCGGACAAGCCGGGCCATGACGATGAAAGGCACTGGTATTACCGCTTAATCAAGGTCCCCGGTCCGGCCTCGGTGAACAGTTCCAGCAGACAGGCATGCGGGACGCGACCGTCCAGGATGACCGCGCCCTTTACGCCCTGACGCACGGCCTCGACGCAGTTTTCCACCTTGGGGATCATTCCGCCGGTGATGGTGCCGTCGGCGATGCGTTCTTCCACCTCGGCCAGGGTCAAAGACGGGATCAGCTTCTTGTTCTTGTCCAGAACGCCCGGCACATCGGTCAGCATCAGCAACCGAGTGGCATTCAACGCGCCCGCCACCGCCGCGGCCACCGTGTCCGCATTGATATTGTAGGTCTGGCCGTCCTCGCCCACACCGACTGGCGCAATGACCGGCACCAGTCCGCCACCGGTCAGCGCGTGGATCACGCGCACATCGACGCCGATCGGCTCACCCACGAAGCCCAGGTCGAGTGCCTGCTCGATATGGCTGCCGGGGTCAATTTTGGTCCGCTGCAATTTGCGGGCGCGGATCATGCCGCCGTCCTTGCCGCAGATGCCGACCGCCAGCGCACCGGCCTGCGTGATCAAACCGGCGACGTATTTATTGACCGTGCCGGCCAGCACCATCTCGACGACCTCGACCATCGCCGCGTCGGTGACCCGCAGGCCATCGATAAAGGTGGACTGGATTGCGAGGCGCTTCAGCATCGCGTTGATCTGCGGCCCGCCGCCATGCACCACGACCGGATTGATGCCAACCTGCTTCAGCAGCGCGATGTCATTGCCGAACTGCCTGGCGAGGTGCTCCTCGCCCATCGCATGGCCGCCGTACTTCACAACCACGGTCGCACCGGCATACCGGCGCAAGAACGGTAGCGCCTGCGCCAGAATCTCTGCCTGCTGGGTCGCAGCGGCGATGTCCGTTGGTTGGGTCTGTGTATCGCTCATGGATCGGCTTTAGGGCGGCGCGGGGCAAAGGGTCAAGCGGCCGGATGTCAATGGTATGGCCGCGAGACACAATCGGCCCCTTTCACAAGGCAAAAAATGCCGCATCGAAATCGTCGCGCGTTAACCGTTCGGTAAGGCTCTGTCTGTAATCTGTCCTGGTGACAATGTCGAAAACCAGGAGACGGCAGTGAAGGACACGACAGTGGCGCGGGCGCCGGACGGATTGAGTATCGGCGTCAGGATGCCCACCGCGAACCGAGCCCGGGATCATGCACCCCGCCCGAAGCCAGAGAAGAAGGCCGCTCTGACAACAGCAATGCTGGCGCACGCGCCGCTGGCGATGGCCGCCATGGATGCCGATCTGCGACTGCTGTCCTGGAATGAGCGGGCCGGGGCGTTGTTCGGCATGCCGCCGCTGTTGGCCGCCGAACATCCACCGCTGCAAACGATCCTACTGAACATCGCCGGTATCGCGCCGGCGCAGCAAGACCGGATTGCCAGGTTCTGCGCGGAGCGCGTCACGGCGTCTCGTGAACCCGCCGGCGAACAGGACCGTCAACTGCGATTGGCCCGTGGCCAGGCAGGGTGGTTGGGTATCGCTGTGGCCAAGGTCGCCGCCGGAGCCTGGATGGTGGTCTTCGATGAGGGACCGCCGGCACCCGATGCATTGTCCGCGGCCCCGATCGCGGCGGACGCGTGGCTGGATGCCCTGACCGGTCTGGGCAATCGCCGGCATTTCAACCGCATCTTACAAGAGACATTGGACCATGCGACCCACGAAAGCCGGCACGCCATATTGTTGCTCGACCTCGACCGCTTCGCTCCGGTCAACGACACTCTCGGCTATTCGGTTGGCGATGCGCTGCTGTGCCTGGTCGCTCAACGCCTGCAACGGGAATTGCGCGACGGTGACCTGTTGGTTCGGTTGGGCGGCGACGAATTCGCCATTCTGATCGGGAACGGCGACAGCGCGGCGGCCGTGGCGGCACGGCTGGGCGATATGCTGTCGCGGCCGTTCCTGGTGGACGGGCATGTCGTGACCATCGGCGCCAGCATCGGCGTCGTTCTGTTCCCGGCGCACGGCGCCACCGCCGATGACCTGATGCGACATGCCGGTCTCGCATTGTCCGAAGCAAAAAGTGCCCGCGTGCGAAGCCCGACCCGGCACACCTGGCGGATGTTCGAGCCTGAAATGGCGTCGGGCGCGCGCGCTCGGCAGGCTTTCGAGACCGACCTGCGTAAGGCTCAGGCGTTGAATGAGTTCTCACTGGCGTTTCAGGCGCAATTGCACATTCGCACCGGCGCCGTGACGGGGTTCGAAGCCCTGATGCGCTGGACCCATCCGACCCGCGGTTCGGTGCCGCCCATGGTGTTCATTCCGGTGGCCGAGGAGATCGGCTGCATCGTCGCCCTGGGAGAGTGGGTGTTACGGGAGGCATGTGCGGTGGCGATGCAATGGCCGGACGGGTTGTCCGTGGCGGTGAATGTCTCACCACGGCAATTCGCGGACAGTGAACGGCTGTTCGCCGCCGTTCAATCGGCACTGCGGGCCTCCGGCCTTGCGCCCGAACGGCTGGAGCTTGAGATCACGGAAAGTTCGTTACTGGCGCGGGAGGCGCACGTCTTGGAAACATTACATAGGCTGCGCGCCTGCGGTATTCGCATCGCGATGGACGATTTCGGCACCGGCTACTCATCGCTGAGTCAGTTGGTGTCGTTTCCGTTCGACAAGATCAAAATCGACCGCTCTTTCATCGCCGGCCTGGGGCGGGACGCCGACGCGACAGCGGTGCCGCGGGCCATCTCGGCGTTGGGGTCGGGGCTGGGCATGACGACCACGGCCGAAGGCGTGGAAACCGAGGCGCAAGCGGCCCTGGTCGCGGCCGACGGATGCACCGACATTCAGGGATATCTGATCGGCCGCCCGATCCCGGCCCGCGAGATCGATGGTTTTCTGGGAGAACACAGACCGGACTTGCGGCTTGGCTGGATCGGCGCCGATGCCGATGAATTTTACCCGTCCCGGTCGATCGCGACGCCGATTGGTATGCCAGCATGAGACCGATTCGACGACGGGTTAGCTCCCCGGTAACGCTGTATCGGCTGATCTATCGCAGCCGGAATAATATTGTGGCTGCCCGGCCCGGCGCCGATATCGGGCAGGAGATCCACGCGATTTTGGAGGCGTCACGCCGCCGCAACGCGGCCAATCAAGTGACCGGCGCGCTGTTGTTCACCGGTTCCGGATTTGCCCAGGTGCTGGAAGGGCCACGCGACGTGGTGGAAGAGACGTTCGAGCGCATCGGGTTGGATCCCCGCCACGCCGACGTCGTGGTGCTGAGCTTTACGCCCACCGAACAGCGGTCGTTTCCGCAATGGTCGATGGCGTTTTGCGGCCAGGTCGGGGACCCCGCGATGGGAGCCGTTGACTCTGGTTCGTCGCAGCACGGCGTGATTGCGGGCAACGGCAGCGACGTATTGCGCCTGCTGGAGAGGGTTATCCAGCGAGAAGACGACTGGGTCACCGCGTGAACGGCGCCCGCACTGCGTCTTACACCAATCCGGGTTCCCCCACCGTCATGGCCCGGCTTGTCCGCATCGGCGTCAACTTAATTGGGCGGCGGGGAATATCTTTTCCCGGACGTGACTTTCCACCCTCCGTCATGACCGGGCTTCGCCCGGTCACCCGGGACCGTGCTTGGGGCGTCACAGGAAGTCGGCGAGAGTCGGCACCAATGGCGGTTGGTTTCACTCTCTGGCCAGGAATGCCAGCACGCGATCGATGACCTGTTGCTTCGGGAACATGGCGGTCAGGGCGCGTGCCCGCGTCAGCGGGTCGCTGGCGAAGAAGCGCTCGTACAGAACCTGCCGGTTACCGAATGAACTGCACGAGATATCCCAGGCCAGATGGAACAGCTTCACCCGGTCGCGCGCGGTGCTGCTGTCGGTCGCCAGGTACTGCTCGATGTGACCGGCCAGAGGGCCGTCCATATCGGCCTCGGTGGGCAGGATCATCAGGCTGGATGATCCCAGTAATTGCAGGATTTCCACCATCCTCGGGTAGGCGGTCATGAACAAATTACGGGTCGTTTCGGCCGGCAGTGGGGCAGGGCACATGATGCCCCATTCGTCCGGTTCGGCATCGGCCTCGGCGGCGCGCATGCAGGCGCGCATCAACTCGGTGTACATCACCAATTCGCCGATACGGTCCTCGGCGTGCGGCAGGTGGCTGTTGCCCAGCGTTTCAGTCATCAACAGGGCAACGCCGAGAACGAGTTCGCATTTCGCCAGGTTTTTCGCGCAGCCTTGATGCGCGGTGTGGGCGGACGAATGGGTGATCGATGCGGTGCCATTCAGCAGGCCGACGTCGCCGTAGATGAAGACACGGTCCCATGGGACGAGGACATCATCGAAGAAGACGACGCTGTCCATTTCCTCGAAACGCGACCCCAACGGATGGTCGAAATGGGATTTTTCCTGGTCGAAGCTATCCCGGCACAGGAACCGCAGGCCTTTGGTGTCACAGGGCAGCGCGAAGCTAAGCGCGAACGGACTGTGCTGATCGACGTGCTGCGCCAGTCGCGGCGAATACACCGCGATTTCGTCGGCGAGCGGACCCAGCGTGGCGAGGACGCGGGCGCCTTTGACGATAATGCCGGCGGAGGTCTCGCGGATGACCTGTAGCGCGGTGCCTTCCTGGAGGTTGAAGGTGCCGCTGACGTTGCGGCTGCGTTGCAGGTTGATCAGCGAGTGGGTCAGGACGAGATCATTCTCGGCGATATACCGGTAGTAACGCCGCATGTTGTCCGCGAACTCCGGCCTGCCGCGGCCGAAGTAATCGGCGGACCCGGCCCAGCAGGCAAACGTGACATTCATGAAGTCCGGCGAGCGGCCCATCATGCCACAGGTCGTGCGCGCCCATTTCAGCATCATCTCGCGCCGCCGCACCAGGTCCTCGCGGGTGCGCGGGATGATGAAGGACAGACCCAGCGTGTCGCCGGTGTCCGGGTCCGTGAAGGTCATGGACTCACGATGGGCCGGGTCGGATTGCAGATCATACAGCGACGCGATGGCCTTCGCGCCGCCGGACAGGCCGGGGTGACTGGTCACGTCGGTCACGCGTTCCCCGCGCAGCCAGACCTCGGTTGGGCGGGCCTTAAGCGCGGCCAGATATTGCGCGCCGGTGCGTGTTGGCATGGTTTGGCCTCCCCCTGGATGTGACGAGACTGTCCGGGCAGGCGGCGGTGGGTCAAGTGGGGCGGCGGGAGGGTCCGGCGCAATCGGGTGAAACCGCGAAACGGTCTGCCCGATCACGATGATGCACCGGCGCGCGCGCAAGCGCCCCCGGAATCAGAGGGTGCGACGCAAGTCCGGGCGGATGATAGTCAGGGTGGCGCGGTGGCCAGCAGCGGATCGAACGGGTCCAAGATGGGCAGCTCACCGATCATGTAACCGAGTACTTGGCGAACCGTCTCCGGCCCCGGATGCCTCCAGGCAAAGTCCCAGGTGTCGGGCTTCTTGTCCCGCTCTTTCTGAAACGACGTCTCGCGGTGTTCCCGGATCTTAAACAGCGTGGTGAAGCTGCCGCCGTAATTCATGAGCGTGTCGGATATCTGGTTCCAGAAATTGCCGGTGCAGAAACTGGGGATGACCGCGAGGTCCATACAGATCGATAGGATGGTGCGGCCGAACGGACGGCGGCGCACTTCGGCGTCGAGTTCCTCGGTTGTGGGGATACGCAGATCGTCCGGATCGAAGGCGGGGCGCTTTGGCGTCCTTTCGTCGTGGCCGGGCTTGGCTCGGTCACCCGCGTCTTTGCCTTCTGGCTTCCCCTTTGGCGGTTCGGCTGGCGGTTTGGCAGGCGCGCGATCGCGCGGGTCCTTGTAGTAGACGAAGCCGATCTCGCGGCCTTTTGCGGCCCGGAACAGGAGGTAACGCTCCAACGCCATGGCGCGCAGGATGCCGCGCTGAAGCCGGATGAGGATGGTCGGCATTGTGTAGGTGCCCCAGACGCCGGCCAGCGTGGCGAATTCCACGTTGGCGGCGGAGGCCGGGACGGTCTCAACAAGACGGCGGCCGTGACCGAGCAGGACGCGGACGACATGCAGCAGGGCGGCGAGGCGTTGGGGTATCGTGGGGGCCGGCAGCGTGCGGCCGGCCCGGTCCTGTGCCGGATCGGGTGGGGCAGGCCGGGTTATGGTTGGTGCGATCTGCTCCATGTCGATGGTGCTAACATTTTAGTTAGTTTATGTCAATATCGACGCACGTGCCCCGCAGTGTGATCGCCTTTTTTTGATCGACCCGGCAGGCGGTGAAGCGCTGGAAGGACGTATTTTTTGAAGGCAGATGAACACGGATAAGCGGGATTTGCCCAATGGTCATGCCGGGCGAAGGCCCGCCAGCCGCTGATGTTGATGCCTGTGCGGACGAGCCGGGACACGACGATGGGGGAACGGTGTCCGTTGGCTCGGGAGACCGCTGAATGGGGGCGTTCGGACGAGGACAGTCAAAATACAGGTCCGAACTGAAGACCCGGGGCCGACAGCGATCGTTCGCTCGCCATCGTCACGTTATTGTTAATTGTGACGATTATTCTGGATGTCGTCACGTCCATCGGCAAGATGTGCCGGTTGGGTGGAAACGGCCGTTATACATTTCGAATAAATAATGTAATTTCAGCCGAAACACCCGGGCCGCACTCAGTTTTGCGTGTACTCGCCATTGATGACAGCGGCGAAAAAACATGTCACGTTCATGCTCAAAGCCGACCTCCGTCTGCATTCCTGGATGACAATGCGCACAACCATCGACCGTATCGGCAAGTATGAGTTGAGGGCTGTATTGGCACGTACACCATTGAGCACGGTGTACGACGGCTGGGATTCGGATATCGCCCGACGGGTGGCCGTCAAATTGATGCCTTTGTCGTCGGTCGATGGCAGCGAGGCCGATGAGGCGCTCACCCGTTTCAAACGCGGCGCCCGTGCCGCCGGACAATTGAATCATCCCAACATCGTCAGTGTCTATGATTACGGCGAAACCGACGATTACGCCTATCTGGTGATGGAATTCGTCAACGGACCAACCCTGAAGGACTTGTTTGACCGCAATGAGCGGTTCGCGTTGGCCGACATTTGCCGGATTATCGGCTCTGTGCTGGACGCTCTGCAATACAGCCATGACCGCGGAGTAGTACACCGGGATGTGAAACCCGCGAACATCATGTTCACGTCGGACCATCAGGTGAAAATCACCGATTTCGGGATCGCCCGCCTGGAAGACAGTGAAATGACCCAGGCCGGGATGGTGATCGGTACTCCGGCCTATATGTCGCCCGAGCAGTTCCTCGGCGAAAAAATCGATTGGCGAACGGATATCTATTCGACCGGCGTGGTACTGTATCACATCCTCACCGGTGAGCGTCCCTATGAGGGCAATTTAGCGACCATCATGCACAAAGTGCTTTATGGCTCGCCCCTTTTGCCCTCCAGGGTTTCGACGGTGGTATCATCGGCGCTCGATGCGATCGTGACGCGGGCGATGGCGCGCAACCGGGAGGATCGCTTTAACAGCGCCGCCGAATTCAACGCGGCGCTTCAGGCGATCCTGACAGAGCGGCAAGGCGTCGTGCCGGGCGCAACCGGGTTGTCACCGGGACCCGCGTGGCCCGCGGGCGTCCGTTCACCAGCCGTTGCGACCCGCAAAGTGGCCATTTTTGCTATTATAACGACCGTGCTGCTGGCCGGTGGCGTCGCGGGGTGGCTGGGCCTGTTCAGTCCGGCGTCGAAGCCCGCATCAGGTCCCGCAAAGCCGGACCAGGCGCAGCTCCAGCAAGAGCAACAGGCCCGTTTGCAACAGCAGCAGGAGCAGGCTCGTCTGCAACAACAGCAGGACCAGGCACGGCAGCAACAGGAACAGCAGACGCGGCTTCAACAGGAACAGGAGCAGACCCGCCTTCAACAAGAGCAGGATGCGCGGGTTCAGCAGCAACAGGAACAAACCCGCCTTCAGCAGGAACAGAATGCGCGGCTCCAGCAACAACAGGAACAGGCGCGCTTGCAACAAGAGCGTGACGCGCGGCTGCAACAAGAGCAGCAGGAACAAGCCCGCCTGAAGCAGCAGGAACAAGCGCGGCTTCAGTTGCTTCGCGAACAGGCTCGCCAGAAGCTGGAACAGGACCGGCAAAATCAAACCCTGGACCTCGCTCGGCAAAAGCGGGAAGCCGAACAGGGCCGCCCGAGGATCGCCCAGGAACAGCCGCGCCCGAAGCAACCGCCGGATCAGGTCCGGCCCGCTCAGGAGGCTGAAAAGCCCCCCACCGGTAACAGTTTGCCAAACGTGTATCCCGTCACATCGACCAGTGGCGCCGCTGGTTTGGTGTGCGAATCCATTACACCTGAAAGCGCCGGCCGGTATGGCCTGGATAGTCCCGAGGGAATGGCGGTCACCGGCGTCCTGGCGGGTGGCGCGGCCGAGAAGGCGGGCATTCGGGAACGGGATGTGATCCTGAAAATCAAGGGTGTCGCCGCCAATGATGTGTCGGTGCTCTCCCGGCTGGCCGCAGATAACCCGTCCGGACAGACCGTGGCTGTGGATATCGTCCGTCGTGGAGAACATAAAACGGTGCAGCTTTTGCTGAATCAAGGCAGCCACTGACCGGGTCTTGCGGCTCAGCCAACCAATACGGTGAAGCAACCCAGTACGATCACACCGCCATGGCTACATACATCACTGATCCGCGCCGCTGGCTGGCCGCCGATCAAGACGGTGACGGACCCCATGGCGATCGTATCGGGTGGTCCGACGCAGGTCAGCATGTCACCCACTCTCGCCGCCGGCAGGCTTTGGATCAGCACCGTCGGGCAACCGGGGCCGGTAATCGGGCCGCCAACATGCGGCACTATACCGGTTACCATCGGGCAAACATGCATGTCGGTCAGGCGGGCGGCTGGCAGTCCCATATCTGACTATCGTCCCGAGATGGATGGTAAGTCCAGACCAAATCTCCTGTAGTGCAAAAGCGGAGCCGAACGACAACTCTAAATGTTCGGGAAAATGACGGCACGGAACTGGCCGCTGGCAGGCATAATCCCATACTCGATCTCATCCGGTCGATCGGTCCGATTTCCCGATCCGTACATCAGCCGTATGAATGCAAATCGCCCGGCATTGGCAGCGAGGTATGTCTCGATCGCCCGCCAGAGGCGACCATTGTCGGACCGCCCCTGGTTCAGCCGACGCGCCTGACGAAAATAATTCGGGCCTCCCTCACGTCCGCCCTGTGCGTGAGCCCAGGCGTGCCCTTTATCAAGCCCGTCTCCGGCTCGGGGAAAGCCGGCGTGATAGGTGTTGTCCCGACTCCCCGCGGCCACGCTCTGGCTGATCCCCCAGACCAGCACCGTCCGCTCATCGTGCAGGTCGAACAGGACGTTGGCACTCCCGTCATGCAAGCGCACCAGTTCCGCGTTCGGCACCCCGCTGTTTCGATATTGTCTGCCGGCGTAGTTTAGAATACCGACCAGCAGGCGCCGAACGTCGCCGGTGGCCTGAAATGGCCGGAGCATGAAACCATAGGCCGCGTAGCCGGAGCGCAATTCCAGATTACGCCCCAGTTCACGATCAATGATCGCTTCAATCGGAACGCCGGACCATTCCAATGATGCCGACACTCGACCTGCCATATCGCTGCCACGCGGTTGTTTATTGTTTCAAAATCATATTTTGATCGTCATTACCTATCCAGGATAGAAGGTTTATCGAATCGAGACACAGGCGCCCCCGGCGTATGTCTGACGTGCGCACGCGGTTCATTTCAGTAAACCCCCGCCCGATGCAAGATCGGCATCCGCCGGTGCAGACTGTGGTTAAGGGCGTCCCGAACCTGCTGCGCATCGCCCGGCGCGGGTGAGATCAACCGTACCAGGTCCTCGATATCGGTCTCACCCTCTCGCAGCCGATCCAGAACCAACAGGTCAAGCACACTGGCCTGCACCCCGGCGCCTGTCCGCCCGCTTGCCGCGCCCACCACGCGGTTGAGGCTTTCCGATCGCGCCAACCGCCGTGCCGACACCAGATTGAACCGCATCGCCGCCGGGTGCGGATCGGCACCCGGCCGCAACACCGGATAAGCGAGGTTCAGGCCGATCAGCATGCCCAGCAGCTCCGCCGGATTGTCGCGGCGGCCCTCGACCTCCGGCAAATTCAACAGATCGCCGGTTCGGGCCGGACCAGCATTGGCTGCCTCGATGATCGGCCGGTAGAACGCGGCATTGAATTCGGCCTGTCCGGCCGGCACATCCACCGTCGCCGGGAGTTCGTCGGGATGGATATTCAGGCCGATCGTGACGTCCATCAGTGCCGCGTCGCGCGTGGCGTTATCCACGCGTCTGGCCCCCCGCACGAACACGTCGTGGCGGAGGGATCGGTCCAGGCACATGTCCTTGACCAATTCCCGCATCACAGGGTCTTCGAACTTGTCCGCCACCGCGCGTTGGGCATCTGTCAGGGTCAGCGAAGGGAAATTTTCCGTTAGTTGCGAGGATCCCACCCACTCCAGCTTGGCATCCGACAGTCCGGCGGCTACGTCGGCCATGAAGCAGGGCTGCCAGTGTTCGTTCATGTATTCGTGCGCGAGGTACGACGACGGCGCCGCATGCAGCCCGTTCAGCAGCGCTTTGGCGAACGGTGATCGCTGCAACTGCCTGGCATCCGCCGCCAGCAGCGCCTGCACGACGGCGAGGCCTTGGTCCCCCTGCCGGTCGCTGCGCCACGCGAGGCGACGGCCGGCCTCTCGCAGCAGACGCTGCATGCCCATCGCCGGTCCCCAGGCGGGCAGGGCGTTATAGCTGATGTGGACCGTCCCGCCCGATCGGACCTTGTCGCGCAGCAGACGGACGATGCCGTCCTGCACGGATTTTGGCACCCAGCTCCAGACGCCGTGCAAGGTGACGAAATCGGCTTCGGGAATGTCCCGGCTGGCCGGATCTTCGGCCAGTGTTGCCAGATCGGCTTCGATGAAAGTGATATTGGTCAGGCCGGCCTCCGCCGCCCACTCCCGGGCGGCGGCGATATGCGCCGGATTGAAATCAACCGCTGTCACCTGCCAGTTGGGATTGCTGGCCGCCTGCACCATCGCGCCAAAACCCTGGCCGCAGCCGAGTTCCAGCAGTCTGATCGGGTCCTCGGGGCGGGGCATCGGGACGGCGACGCTGCATAACTGGCAGGCCAACGCCATCATCATCGGCGATTGCGTCGGGTACCACCCGGCTGTGTAGCTGATGTCCGTCACGTACCCGCCGTTCCACCCGCTCATAAAGCTGTCCTCCGCTGCTGGTTTTGACGGGCTTCGATCATGTCGGCATCGAACACGGCATCCGCCGCGTCGGTGCGCGGCAGGAAACTGCCGTCGCCGACCGGCAGCCAGGTATTCCATCCCAGCCCGAACGGGATCGGTGCCGACGCGGACAGGCGCAGGGCGCCGGCTGCGTCCGACCGGGGCACATCGGACGCGGCGAGCACGGGGTTGACCGCAAAACCAAGCTCCGGCCCGACAAACGCACGCACCAGAGAAACCAGTCGCTGAAGCGTGTCGCCATCGGGCAGCATCTGCTGAAATGCGTCCCGTTTGAGTGGTCCGATGCGCAGCAGCATCCGAGCCTCGGGGCTCCAGGCGCGCGCGCCGGCGGCGGCGTTGATGCCCAGTTCGCGGAAGCTGCCTTTCGCGCCGATCCGGGTTTGCTGGTCTTCCGGCAGGCGCAGCCAGGCGCCGGCAAACTCAATGATGTCCACGTTCATGCCAAGCCAATCGGACAGCATGGCGCCGAGGCGTTCGGCGGAACGGGGGCGCATGGCGAACAGGCCGGCATAGTGCAGCAGCGGGTCGGCTTCGGCCGCGAGTCGTGTGGCCATAGCCGGTGTGCCGTAGCCGGTCAGCGACAGCAGAACCCGGGCAATCGTGTCTTGTGTCGGGGGAGCCCGCAGCAAGGCCACATCGGCTTCCCGTGCCGGGCGATATTTGATCGCGGCCAGCGCGAAGAAGGCGACGAAGCGCTCCCCCAGCATATCGAGGAACTGATGCAGCGCGGTCGATCCACCTCGTAGCGTCTGAGACACGATTTCCGAGTAATAGCGCGGTAAGACACCGGACGGCCCGGTCAGCCCCATCACCCCAATGATGGCGTCGTGTTTTTTGCCGCCATGATGAACGTCCTGCACGTCGGCGGCGGGGAATGCCAGGCCGGGCGGCGTGCGGAAGCGAATGGCCGCCCCGGGATCGTCGGTATGCGCGGCCCGCATGAGCACACGCACCATGGCGTCGAAACGAAACCGGCGTGGCTCGCGCAGCAAGCGGGCCAGGACAGACGCACGACGGACCGGCGGCCGGAGATCGTTCATCCCAGGGCGCGCGTGCCGCTGCGGGCCGGCCAGGATGCCGCGGTGCCGGATCGGCCGCGCAGCATGACTTTTGTGCGTGTGAAACTGTTGATCGTGGCGTTCAGGGCAAAGAAGCGCTCCAGCACCGACGCCAGCAGGAACAGCCCGCCGACCTGCCAGGCGCGGGGTTCGATCTCCAGGCTGATATCCAGGCCCCGGCAGAACATCGGCGGTGTGCGGCGGCGCGGCTGTTGGCCGATTTGCGGCGGATCGGGCGCGCGCGCCACGCCGGCCTCGGTGGAGATCGCCGTCAGGGCATCGATCGCGGCCCTGGTTTCGGCGGTATCGCGGAAATCATAGAGCCGCAGGACCTCTTTCAGGACCGCGGCACCGTCCTGACCGCCGGTTACCGACAGGTGGCCCAATGACAGGTGGGAAATCAACCGCCAGAACGACCTGTCGCGCAGCGGCGCGCGCAAGGTCGTGGTCGCGGCCGATACGGCGGCGATGGCGGACACCGCTGCGTTGCCCTCCACCAGGCGCAAGACAGGATGGCCGCCGCCGAACGGCAGGTCCGCCGGCAGGTCCCGGTTCAGGCATAGCGCGTCCACCGACAACGCGGTGTCGCCCGGGCGTTCCGGGTCGAAGCCGGGGTCGTGCGGGGCCAGAAAAACCTCGGTACCCGGCACGCCGGAGGCCGCGTCCCGGCGGGCGACGTGATAGAAGCCGCCAGCGGTGCCCGGGTCGGTCGCGCTCTCGGTCAGGCGGTGGAACGGGAACCAGGGGCGTTGGGTTCCGTCCGGCAGTGTCTCGCGAACGCGCTGGATGCCCCATACCTCCGTCGCGCGCGGCCGGCGGGCATCGGGTTCCACGCGGTATTCGATGTCGGTGTGTGTCAGCGGGATCGGTTCACAGCGTTGCGGGAACAAATTGACCAGCGGCGTGCAGCCCAGCGCGAGCGAATGTTGCCCGATCATCCGCTCCAGTTCGGGCGCCGGGCGGTCGAGATAGACAAAAATCTCCAGCCGGTTGCCGCAGGACAGCAGGGTTTTGCGGTCCAACTGGCAGACATCGATGAACAGGAATTTTTCCGGGAAGGCGAAGTATTCGGTCATCAGGCGAAAGCCGGAAAAGCCGCGTGCGGACCAGGGCAGCAGGGCTTCGTCGGGACCGAAGCCGCCGGGTTTGATGGCACTGGGCGGAACGATTACCGGGGCGGTGTCCACCGCAGAGTCCGCGTAGGCCACTGACACCACATGGGCGCCGAGAAGCTCATACAGCGGTAACGTCTGGTTGGCCGGACCGCGCAGAAAAAACCGCAGCCGGTCGATGCCGAGTTGGGAAAACGTGACCTCCGGGACCATGCAGGTGAGTGTGATGCGCAGGACCGAAGCGGCCCCGGCGGCATCCGGATTGGGCGGCGCGACCAGCGGCTGTCCCGACAGCCGCAGCGCTTCGACCGACACCGGCCACAGCGTCACCGGCGCGGTTGTCCGATAGCGCAGGGTCTCGCCTTTGACTGGCTCCGTATCGACCGTCAGGCCGGCAGGCAGGTGCGCCGGGGTCAGCAGATCCGGCTGACAGGACAATTGCGCAACCATGCAGGACGGCACGGGTGCGAGATAATGCGGATACAGCAGGCCGAGCAGCGCGTCGGTCAGTTCGGGAAATTCGTCGTCCAACCGGTGTTGCACCCGGGCGGCCAGGAAGGCGACGCCTTCCAGCAGCCGCAGGACATGCGGGTCGTCAACGCCATCCGCCGACACGCGCAGGCGGCCGGCGATCTTCGGGTGTGCCTCGGCGAACTCGCCTGCCAGCCGCTTGATCGCGTTGAGTTCGCGATCGTAATAGGGAAGCAGGGCGTCAGACATGCTGGAGGTCCATGGGTGATGGCCAGCGGCCCCCGTCATGGCCCGGCTTGTCCCTGGAATACCAACACATCTCGAAAACAAGCGTAATATCAATCTGTTGGTATTCGGCCTGCGACCGTTCTCCCATCGTCATGGCCCGGCTCGTCCGGGCCACCCATGACTCGACGGTGCCGTGATTGGTGGTTCGGACAAGCCGGGCCATGACAACGATTTTACTGTTGTGCGTCGCCTTGTGCCGCCCCGGTGCTTAACCCGCATCGCGCGCCACCACGATCACTTCATCGATCGACGGATCGAAGAACGTATCAAATGTGACCGGTTCCGGCGCCGGTTCGGCGTGCAGGACGGCATCGATGCGCAGTCGCAGCGCCGAGTCCAGGGACGCGTCCGAATCACCCAACGCGACACTGACGGAAATGAATCTCGGTTCGAATCGGCGGATCGTATCCTCGATTTCGATGCGCAGTTCCTCGCGCTGCCCGGGATCGTTGAAGGCGCCGGCGCTGAAGTCGGGAATGCCAAAGCCGATCGGCGAAACCGCGAGTTCTGTCAGCGAGGCCGGCCAGGACCGCCAGCGGCGCCGAGCGTTCAGCAGCGCCTCCAGGTCGCGCCGCACGCCGTTTCGTAGAGCCACCAGGGAGTCACCCGACGACGACACCGCATCGCGAGTTTGATCCGGTGCCAGATCGATCAACCGATCAAGCAATGGGGCCTGAAACCGGAGCGTGCCCGGCCTTGTGTCCGAACCGCGGCGACCGCTCATGCGCTAAACCGCAGGGTGGTCAGCGCCATGCAGTCGATGCCGTCGTCGCCGGCCAGGAATATCCGTTGTCCCACACCCCGCACCAGCCCCGATTCAGCTTCGCGCCAGTCGGTTTCGCGGCCCAGCCGCAGGGCGTCCGTCATTGGCTCGTCCGCCACGTAGGTCGCCGGCATGTAAACGTCCCCGTCCGGCCCGTCCGCCACCGACATCGACACGCGGCGCCAGATCAGATCGCGCATGCGGGTGGGTGCGTGAAACTCCGCCGACACCACGCGTTCGGTTGGAATCCAGAAATATTTTCCGGTCGTCGTCAGGACTTCGAAGCTGCCCGCAAGCAGATCGTCGGCATCGCGGAAGTCGTCGAATGGCACCTCGCCATGATGACCTGGCACGCGCGGACGGGTGGTTTCGGCGAGTGCAGCCTGACGCGCGGCTTCCGAATGGTCACCCGCCCTGAGGGCGACAAGCCCGGCCAGTTGATGCCGTTGGGCGTCGGTCGGGCCGGACAGGAACTCGGGAACCCGGCCATCCGCGAAAAGCTGGCGGCGCGCGGTTTCGGCGCGAATAAGCTGGCGGAATTCCGCGGCGACCAGAACCGTGGTGGAATCGATCGCCGATGCCGCGTCGATGATCACGTCGGCTCGTTCCAGATTGCCGCTGACGATCAGCAATTCAGCCAGCAAAACGCGGGCATCCAAATTCGTTGGCGATGTCCGCACCGTCGCCTGAGCGGACCTGATCGCATCGGTCAACTTGCCTTCGCGCAGCAACGCGGCGGTTCCCGGATCGCTCATGCGGCCACTCCATTGTTGAAAATCATCGTTCGCCGCCGATATCGGTGACGAGTTGGAACGTCGCCGCCACGTCATCGAGCTGATAGTGCGGCTGCAGGCGCACGACACATCCGAAGCTGCCGGGTTTGCCGATATGCTCCCGCACCTCCACCTGTCCCGCCACCAACGGATGCCGCGCTCGGCTTTCGCCACCGGCCGACAGATTGCCGTTCACGTAACGGGTCAGCCAGCTTTGCAACTGACGCTCGATTTCATCGGCTGTCCGAAATGATCCCACCATATGCCGGCCCATCATCTTCAAGTGATGGGCGAAGCGCGACGCACACAGGATCGAGTTGATTTGCGAGGAAATCCGAGCGTTCGCGTTGGCGGCGCTGGATGTGTAGCGAGGTGGGGTCAGCAGGCTGCGGACGGCGCCGAACACCAGTTCCTCGCAGTTCGGCACCGCCGCCAGCGGGATCAAACCGGCGGCGAGTAGTTCGCGTTCCTGGCGATCGTTCCACACGATTTCCAGTGGAATGCGTGTCCAAACCTGATCGCGATCGGTTTCGAACGGTTCGGTTGGGACGTCCTCGACCAGACCGCCGCCAATCCGGTCCGTTTCGACACCGCGGACATCGGCCGGCCAGCCGAAGGCGGCGAACGCCCTGGCGACGACGGCGCCGAACGCATACGCAGCGCTCGACCACACGCGGTGGTCGGCCGCGGGTGCATACTCGGCATAGCGAAACCCGTCGTTACGTGTGCCGTCATCCTGCCAGGGGAGGCGGGCGAGCATGCGGGGAAGCGCAATACCGATAAAGCGCATGTCTGATCGCGTGCCGAGGCCTCGCCAGCGGGCATGGTCCGCATTGCGCAACGGTGCGCTGATGTCGATGACGTTGCCGAGATCGTGGAAATTGTCCACCTCGAGCAATGCTGGCGACGCGCCCAGGATCATCGGCGAGAAGGCCGCCGCCGCGACGCTGGCGAGCGCGGCCAACGCACTGACGTCATCGGTGCGGGAGCTGGCATCGGCACGATGGCGCACATCGTGATCGACGATCAGCAGCCCGTAGGGTTCGCCGCCTGGCGAGCCGAATTCTTCCTCATAGATTTTCCGAAAGAGCAGGCTTTGATCGAACTCGCTGGCCAGATCGAGGTCGCGGCAAATCTCCGCCCACCCGATGTTGAGGACTTTGATTTTCAGGCGCGCGCTGAGGTCCGCATTGTTGACGAGCCAGCAAAGCCCGCGCCAGCGACCTTCCAGGTTTGTCACGCGAGGGTGATGCAGAAGCGCATCGAGTTGTTCGGATAGCATGACGTCGATGGCCGCGATGTCGCGATCCAGGGCACACCGCAGCGCACCTGTTCGGTCCTGTCCGAACCAGATGTCCAACGCGGTGGCATCGTCGGCGGTCAGAAATGTGCTGAATGCATCGGCGAGGTCCGGATCGTCATGGCCAACAAATTGACCGGTCAGAACCTGCGTGCGTAGTCCGAGCTCCGATCGTTTTGTCGGCATCATGGCGTGGCCACGCCCTTGTGTACCCACCCATCTCGTTGCGAAATCGGCCTATTCGTCATGGCCCGGCTTGTCCGGGCCACCTATCGCGGCACCGTCGAGTCACGGGTGGCCCGGACAAGCCGGGCCATGACGATGGGGAAGGGGCTCGGACCGAATACCTACAGACTGATATCATGCCCATTCTCGAGGGGCGTGAGTACTTTAGGGACACGCCGGACCATGACGACGAAGAGCCGGTTCGCACGGCGCTCGGGCGATTATCATCGGTCTCTGCTGCTACCGTTCGAACTGGCATGGTTTCCGCTACGCCGCGGCAGACGGAATGCGAGCCACCATCCGCAGGCTGGTGGTCAGTTCCTCCATCTGTAGCCATGGCCGTATATGCGCCACCGCGTTGTACGATCCGGGGCGCCCGGGGATTTCCTTCACCTCAATCCGAGCTTCGCGGAGTGGATAGCGGGCCTTCATTTCCTGGCCGGCGTTCTCGTTGGCGTTGACGTAATTGGCGATCCAACGGTTCAGCATCCGTTCGACATCGCCGGCTTCCAGGAAGCTGCCGACTTTGTCGCGCGCCATCACTTTCAAATAATGGGCAAAACGGCTGGACGCCATCAGGTATGGCAAGCGCGCCGAGATCGCGGCATTGGACGTCGCTTCCGGCCGGTCGTATTTCTTTGGCTTCTGCACCGATGCCGCACCGAAGAACACCGAATAATCGGTATTTTTGTAGTGGCACAACGGCAAGAACCCGAGGTTCGACAATTCGAACTCCCGCCGGTCGGTAATGGCGATTTCTGTGGGGCACTTGGTGTCCATATCGCCGTCGTCGGAGGTGAAGACGTGGGTGGGCAGGTTTTCCACCTTGCCGCCGCCTTCGGCTCCTCGGATGGCGGTGCAGAAGCCATACTTGGCGAACGCGTCGGTCATACGGGCGCCCATCGCGTAAGCGGCGTTCATCCAGCAATAGTCGCCGTGCTCCATCGGTTTCGCGGCACCGGCCGCGTCGTAAGGCGCCTCCTCGTAGTTAAATTCGTCAACCGCTTTGGTTGCGGCGCCGTAGGGCAGTCGCGCCAGGGTGCGGGGCATGACGAGGCTGACGAAGCGGGAGTCCTCGCTGTCGCGGAAACTGCGCCACTTCGTGTAGTCGGCGGATTCAAATATCTTGGCCAGATCACGCGGCTTAGTTAGTTCTGTCCACGAATCGAAGCCGAACATGCCCGGGCCGGCGGCGGAGATGAACGGCGCAAACGCACCCGCCGCGACGTTGGAGATCAGGCGCAGGGTTTCGATGTCGTCGGGATGCTGGCTCCATTCGTAGTCGCCGATCAGGGCGCCGTAAGGCTCACCGCCCGGCGTGCCGAATTCATTTTCGTAAATCTTCTTGAACAGTTGGCTTTGGTCGAATTCGACGGCGCGCTGCAAATCGCGGGACAGATCGCGTTTGGGTATATTCAGCACCTTTATCTTCAGCCCGGTACCCGTTTCGCTGTTCTGCACCAAGTGATGCAAACCGCGCCAACTGCCCTCCAACTGGGTGAATTTCGGATCGTGCATGATGGCATTGAGCTGATCCGACAGCTTTCGATCAATGGCGGCAACCGCCTTGTCGAACGTGCGGCTCAGGTTCTTATCGAACGTGACCGTGCCCGCCATCGCCTGTTCGAGCAGGTTCTTGACCAGATCCTGTGTCTGATCGGGGGTGGTCTGCTTCGTTGCAGCAACAACCTGATCAAGGAATGAGAGACTTTCCGCGGCCGGCGCGCTCGCCGCCTGCGATGATGTTTGGGTGCCAGACACTGATCAGTCCCCCTGCTTGCCCAAGCCCAACTGGCTCGACAGCGCTTTCATTTCGTTGTCATTCCTCAGCACCTGTTCCAGCAGGCCTTCCAGTTCTTCCGACCGGTCCACCTTCGACATCAAATCACGCAGCTTGGCTCGGGTTTCCATCAGGGCGCGCAACGCCGGCACCTGCTGGGCGACGCGTGCCGGTTCAAAGTCCTCGATCGACTTGAAGGCCAGATCGACCGCCATCTGGCCGCCGTCCTCGGACAATTTATTGTCCACCTTCAACTTCAGGCCGGGAGTCATGCTGGCCATGACGTCATTAAAATTGTCACGATCGATCTGAATAAACTTCCGGTCGGCCAACGGCCGCAACGGGGCCGTCGGATCGCCGGAGAAATCCCCCATGACGCCCATGACAAAAGGCAGTTCGCGCTGTATTTCAGCGCCCTCTGTTTCAACTTCATAAGTAATATGCACCCGCGGTTTGCGCACGCGGCTTAACTTATCATGGACACTTCCACTCATGCTTGGCTCCCGTCGATCCGATCGCCAGCGGGCGGCCCGCTGTCAGGTTACTTAAACTTTAGACAAGCCTGCAAGCGGGTCAACTACCGACTTGATCTGTAACGGATAGACAACCACACGACTAAATCCGGGTTGTCACTGGATTTGTTGGATTTGAAGCCGGACGCTAACGCCGGAATGCGCGCAATGCCGGTCACATCTTTGTCAATCCACACGCAGACCTATTCTTCCGGCGGTGGCGGCGGAGGACGAATACCGAGCGTGATGAGGAAGGCGTCCCGGCTGCTTTGATCGCTCATGACCTCATTCAGGAATTCCAGCCAAGGCAGTCTTGCCCGGCGAACCGCCTCATCTAAAGTATAAGAGAGTGGTGAGTGCGGTTCGGTCTGCCGAAAGAAGCCCGCGATCGCCTCCAGGCTGCGCAACGCGCTGTCCCGGTTCATCGATTGGGAGGATTGTTCAGGTAAGGCGTTGGATGCGGCCGTCGTCCCTAAACCCGAGACGGGAACGGGCGCTTCAACCGCCGCTGCCTGAACGTCGGGCGCATAGCGCGCGGCGATCTCCGCGATGTCGCGCACCAGATCCCGCACATGTGACGTTGATGGCGCATCGGCCCCGGCTTTTTCGTCGAGAATGGCCGCCATCGCCTTCCACGCGTCCAGCGCCTCGGTCGCGTCGTCGCGTAATCTGGCCACCATCAGCCGCCCGACCGTGCGCGCGTCTTTCTCGATGTCGTCAAACGGGACAGTGCCCGCCGCAATGCGTTGCTGCCGGGCAGCGGCGTCCATGGTCGCAAGCCGGGCGGACGCCTGGAATTCATGCAACGCGACCGGCGTTCCATCCGCCCGATTGAACAAGATGATGCGATATAACGGGGCTATCAGCGAGCCGCCGCCGCTGCGGCCATTCAGGCCGGTGATCGGCGCGACCCGCGTTTCGACGCCATAATCGTCGGGCAGTGGATAAATATCGTCCCAGTAGCGCTCAGCCAGACCCGCGATCAGACGACTGCCGGCGGCAAGGCCGCTTAAACCGTGACGCCGCACCAACGCCTCGGTCAGCCAGGCGGCAATCTCCAAATCCTTGGTCTGTTCAACAAGGAGTTGTGTGCCGAGGTCACGGAGAGTTCGCCACGCGGGCGCCGGGTCGGCCCCGGGTGCGTCGGGGTCATGCGCCTCCATCTGCTTTTCCGCATCACGCGCCTCGGATCGGGCGTCACGCAGTCTTGTGTAAGGTGACCGCGACGAAAAGTCTTCGCGCAGATCTGTGCCGGATGGGGAGGCACCTGGTATCGGAGCCAATAGTGCATCGAGATCGAAACCCTCTGGCAAACTCATACCTGGCGTTTCCCCGTGTCATGCCGGAAACTTAACTTGATTGTGAAGACCCGACTCATTCTCTGTCGCCACTGGACAATACTTTCGGTTACCACATAAGGTGGCGCTTCGGAAAGACCGGGGGCGACGCGGCATCTTGGGCCTCCGGCTGCAATACAGGGAATGACATGGCTGGCATCGATCTGAAGCAGCTTGTTTCCAGGCTCAACGAGCCTTGCCGTAGAGCATTGGAGGCCGCCGCGGGATTGACTTTGTCTCGAACACATTACAATGTCGAAATCGAACACTGGCTGCACACATTGGCGGATCGCCCGGACGGAGACGTCGCGGCAATCATGCGGCATTACGAGATCGACCCGGGGCGTTTTACGGTCGATCTGAACCGCGCGCTGGAGAAAATGAAGACCGGGAACGGCCGGGCGCCGTCTCTGGCACCCGAACTGGTGGAACTGGCCAAGCAGGCGTGGCTGCTGGCCTCACTGGAATATGGGCAGACGGCGATCCGGTCGGGTCACCTGCTGTGGGCGCTGCTGGCGGATGAAACCCTGGCGCGCCATGCCAGGGATGCCTCCGGGCAGTTATTGAAGATACCGCCTGACCTGCTGAAGCGGGATTTCGCGGCGATTACGGCTAACAGTGCCGAGGCTGTTGTCACCAGCGCCGGACCGGGCGACACGCAGGCGGTTGACCCGGCGGGCGTGCCGCGGGCCGGGTCGGGCGCATTAGAACAATTCACAACCGATCTGACCGCGCAGGCCCGGGCGGGCAAGATCGATCCCATCCTGGGGCGTGATTCCGAGATCCGTCAGGTGATCGACATCCTGACCCGGCGGCGTCAGAACAACCCGATCCTGACCGGGGAGGCCGGGGTCGGCAAAACCGCCGTGGTGGAAGGGTTTGCGGTCAGGCTGGCCTCCGGTGACGTGCCTCCGGCGTTGCAGGGCGTGTCGGTGCGGACGCTGGATCTGGGATTGCTCCAGGCCGGCGCCGGCGTGAAGGGCGAGTTCGAAAACCGGCTGCGCGGCGTCATTGATGAAGTCAAGGCAAGCCCGAAGCCGATTATTTTGTTCATCGATGAGGCTCATACACTGATCGGTGCGGGTGGGGCGGCCGGGCAGGGGGATGCGGCCAATTTGCTGAAGCCGGCCCTGGCGCGCGGGGAGTTGCGCACCATCGCCGCGACGACATGGGCGGAGTATAAGAAGTACGTTGAGAAAGACGCGGCCCTGACCCGGCGTTTCCAGGTGGTCAAAGTCGAGGAACCATCGGAACCGATTGCCACCGCAATGATCCGCGGCCTGGTGGCGACGCTGGAGAAGCATCACAACGTCCGGATACTTGATGTCGCGGTCAGTGAGGCGGTGCGGCTGTCGGCGCGGTATATTCCGTCACGCCAACTCCCCGACAAGGCCGTCAGCCTCATCGACACCGCCTGTGCTCGGGTTGCCATGAGTCAGGCGGCGGTGCCGGCGGCGATCGAGGACCGGGAACGGCGGATCGCGCTGATTGACACCGAACTGGGGATTTTGGATCGGGAGAGTGCCGCGGGTGAAAAACATGATGCCCGGCGCGATGCCCTCAGTGTCGAACGGGCCGAGTTGTCGGACGCGCTGACCGGGCTGCATGACCGGTGGCAGCAGGAAAAGGTGCTGGCGGCCCAAATAGCCAAGGCACGCCAGGGGATCGAAGGTGCGACGGATCAGGTCACGGCAGACTCGTTGCGCGGGCAGCTCGTTGAGGCGAGCGGTCTGTTGCGTACGTTGCAGGGCGAGGACCCGCTGATCCATCCCGTGGTGGATGGCCAGGCGGTTGCCGAGGTCGTGGCCGGCTGGACCGGCATTCCAACCGGGCGGATGCAGTCGAACGAAATCCGCACCGTCATGCGGCTGCAAGAGACGATGGAGCGGCGGATTGTCGGACAGTCTCACGCGTTGGAGGCGATTGCTCAATCGATCCGAACCAGCAGGGCAGGGCTGACCGATCCGCGTAAGCCGATCGGGGTGTTCTTGATGGTGGGAACGTCCGGCACCGGCAAGACCGAGACGGCGCTGGCGTTGGCGGATTTGCTGTATGGCGGTGAGCAGAACCTGACCACCATCAACATGACCGAGTTCAAGGAAGAACATAAAGTCAGCCTGCTGATGGGAAGCCCGCCGGGGTATATCGGCTATGGTGAGGGCGGCATTCTGACCGAGGCCGTTCGACGCCGGCCGTATTCAGTGATTTTACTGGATGAGATGGAAAAGGCGCATCCCGGTGTGCAGGACGTGTTCTTCCAGGTATTCGACAAGGGAAACATGAAGGACGGCGAAGGCCGCGACATCGATTTCAAAAACACCGTCATCATCATGACGTCGAATGCCGGGACGGATCTGATCACGCGACTTTGCGCTGATCCGGAGACCGCTCCGGATGCCAGTGGATTGGCGGACGCACTGATGCCGGAGCTGATGAAACACTTCAAGCCGGCGTTCCTGGGGCGAGTGACATTGGTGCCGTATTTCCCGCTTTCGCCCAATATTATCCGGCGGATCGTGGAATTGCAGCTTGGTCGTGTCAAAACGCGTGTGAAAGAGGCTTATCAGGCCGATTTCATCTGGGATTCGGACCTTGTCGATACGGTCGCGGCGCGTTGCACCGAGACGTCGTCCGGCGCACGAAATGTTGAGAAAATACTGTCGCGCACGTTGCTGCCGGAGCTGTCGGGGGAAGTGTTGTCGCGGTTGGGTGAAGGAATGGTGATTCAGTCCGTAAGCATAGGGGTGGACGAAAGCGGACTGTTCTCTTACAATATACGCTGAGCAAAACGTAAACGACTATGTTACCGGGGGCGCTGCTATGGCAATTTATATGAAATTCGGGTCGATCGACGGTCCTATTACGACCAAAGGCTTCGAAAAATGGATTGAACTGTCATCCTTTCAATGGGGCGTTGGCCGCGGTATCGGGTCCGCCGCGCGCAGCGATACCGGACGGGAAAGTTCCGAACCCAGCATCAGCGAAATTTCCGTAACAAAAACGATGGATATTGCGTCGAACAAATTGTTTCAGGACGCTGTCGGTGGGGATTTAAGCGCCGATGTGACACTGAAATTCACCGCGACCACCAAGGATACGGTGACCACGTTCCTGACCTATGTTTTGTCCAATACCGGGATCAGTGGCTACAGCCTGTCGAGCGGCGGCGATAACCCGTCTGAGTCGCTTTCGCTTAATTTTACCAAGGTCATGATCACCTACTCCGGACTCGATCCGAAGACGCAGGCGAAGCCGGATACGGTGGGTTATGATCTGACCAAGATGTCGAAGGTGTAGTCGGGAGGCTGCGATGTCGGTCAATCTTCAACTGCCCCCACGCGATCTTGAAAAGATCGCCAAATCGGTTGTGGAAAATCCCACCGTCGGCAAGATGGTCCTTCGCTCCACGGCCCTGGCTTCGATTCGAAGTTCGATTCAAAGCAAGGGGGCTTTCGCCTCGGCCGCCGCGACCGGTGCCAGGAAAGGGGTCAGCCTCGCGTTGGGGCAGATTCCAGTCCCGATGGTTGGTTCCATCCTCGACGCCGCCTGGTCGAAGGCGTGCGACGCGCTGCGCAGCAAGATGCACGCGAGGCATGTGGACTGTCCCGTTAACGCGGCGGACAAGGTGAAATTCGAACTGAAGGAAATCGGCGGTCAGGTTGAGGACTGGGACCGGTATCGCTGGAAAATTGCTCATGCCGTGGAAGAATATAACAAAGCCTCGACGGAGGCCCTGAAGGGTATCGCGACCGCGCCCTGCGATACCTGGGTGCGCGTGTGGGCTAAATTTCTGTATCTGGGTTCCCGGATTCAGAAATTACGCGAAAGCGTCGAGGCGATGCGGGCTATTTTGAAGGAAGTGGACGACTGGCTGGTGTCGGTGGAGGCGTCCTATGAGACCGCTCACAAGCAGGTTGAGGAGCAGTATAAGAAAGATGTCGCTCAGCTCAAGACCATGCAGGTGCACGACACGTGCGCGGATACCAAGTGCATGTTCAAGAAGGCGCAATGGACATCCAGCCTGAGCGTGCCGACCTCCGACGCTGCGAAGTTCTTCATCAAGGCCGCCGCGACGACGGTTGCGATTGTCGGGGACGACCCGATCGGGAATGCGGTTGACGCGGCGACGAAGTAATTTCGGGTCATTTGCCGACCGGTTTTGACGCGGACTCTCGCCCCTCATCGTCATGGCCCGGCTTGTCCGGGCCACCATGCCCTGACGGAGCCGCGGGAGGTGGCCCGGATAAACCGGGCCATGACGGTCGCGGAATGGCGGCCGCTGGTATCAGGCGTGATGATCTGCCCCCAACGGAATCACCCAACCGCGACGGTCACCGCCGTTACATTGTCCGTCGCGTTCATCGCCAGCGCAGCCGCAATCATGGCTTCAGTCGGCGGAACATCCACACCATCTCCAAGTAACCGAGCCAGTTCCGGTTCTTGCACGCTTTTGTAGAGGCCGTCGCTGCACAGCAAAAACCGGTCCCCTGGCTGGGTCCGGTCGCTTGTCTTGTCCAGGACAAACGCCTCCATATTGGCGCCGACCGCGCGGGTGATGACGTTCCCTTGCGGATGGCGCTCCGCCTCCTCCGGCCGGATTGCCCCGGCATCGACCAATTCTTGCACAAGACTGTGATCATGCGTGATCTGCTGCAAAACCCCGTCGCGCAGCAAATAGGACCGCGAATCCCCCGCCCACAGACAGGCGAAATGATCGTCCCGCACCATCAGCACGACGATGGTGGAGGCTCCCAGAATTGATCGGCTGTTCTGTTCCGCCAGACTGCGAAGCGTTGCGTGGGTCGTCTCGACCTTCGTGCGAACCTCTGCCAGAAGTTCCGCGGCGGACAGTGAATCGGGGATCGCTTCCAGCGCGTCTCGCAACATGCCGGATGCCATTTCTCCGCCTTCGTGTCCGCCGGCACCATCGGCCACCGCCCAAAGCCCGATGTCCGGCCGATTGACGAAGGAATCCTCGTTATAGGGGCGCGTCGCTCCGGGATGAGTTGTCGCCGAGGAACAGAACTGCGGCACGGTCATATCAGCGATCCCACATGGCTATTTCGCCTGATACAGTGATACGCGTAACAACGTCCGAATCGAGGAAGCCTATTCTAGCAGATTGTTCGGTTGTGCCGCCTGCACCAAATTCTGTTTGGCGGAAGACAGTCCCAGCATCTCAGCATAGACTTTCTGATCTGGCAGGCCGTTCAGTGTCATGGTGCCCGCCGGGACGCGGGGTGCACCGTCAGACCACCATTCGGTTCGCTTGTCCGGGAAACAGGGCGAGGCCGCAGCGGCGACAGGTGGGTCAGGGACGTCACTGACATTCGGGCAGTGCCGCATGGAAAGCGCCGGAACGCCCAGAATCGCCAGAATCGTGTCCGGTTCGGCATCCCGTTCCAACGCGGCGCGGCCGGCGGTCTCGCAGCGATCCAGCCAAAGTCCGGCGGCCGCATCGACAGCAAATCCGGGCACCGCACCGACCGCCGCGATCGTCAACGGAAAATACCGCCCCGCCCGATCCACGCTCGGTATCATCACGCCGAGGACCGCACCGGCCCCACATAGTCCCGCCGGCAAAGAAAAGCGCCAGATTGGAGCTTCCAGAAACGCGGGCAACCAAGCCTCTCCGGACTGCTCCCGCGTTACCGACATCACCGTCGTCAGCCATGAATCCCATGCGTCCACGAAATCACGCGGCAGGCCAACCCGCACGAAATCCCCGCGAACCGGGATTTTGCCGAAAATGCCGGTGGCTAAGGGGATCACATCGCCGGGCATCGGAAATCCCGCAACACACCCGGAATAAACGGATTCAACACAGACCCGGCACGAACCTCGTACACGGCCTGCCGGTCGCCCACGGTAAAGGTCAAATTATATTGATCCGACGACCCGGCGGGCACCAGGCGGCCCTGGCTGAACAGCCGGAATAACGCCCACGGACCTTTCGCCTGCAACACCGCCGACCCGCCCGACGGCGGCGGATCGAACACCAACCGAACCGTGTTCATCCGGTTGGTTCCCGGCCACGTCACGGTGATACCCCTGAGCGGACCGTGCTCGTAAACCAACTGGGTGCCATCGAAATCGAGCGTCGCCCGCTTCGCCCCCGCGTCCAATGTGACCGGCTGGATATCAAAGCGCACCAACGGCTGATTACCGCCGGTGCCGAAAAACAGATCGCGAATCGCGGCCGCCCGCTGGAACTGAGCCAGATCGCCGGCCGAAACAGGCGGGGCGACACCGGCGACCGGCTGTGCCCGCCACACCGACCCCGAGGTATCCACGAACGGCCGCAACTGGGTTGTGAAAAACTGGTCCAACAGGCCATTCGCGGCGAACAAACGAGCAAAATCGTCGAGCGGAATGTCGTTGGGCGACCCGGGTGAAAACGGATAGCGCCCCGCGACGGCTTGTTTGCACAGCGAAGCCGGACCGCCGGGTGCGTTGAACGCCTCAGACGCGCCTTTTTTCGCGCCACCGCTGCGCAAAATGTTGCCACCTCCGGCCAGTACGACCACCCAGCGCCGGATGGGTTCAGGAGCTCGGGATGCCTCAGCCTGCAAGGCCTGGGTGGAATCGTCGCCGCTCGTGGCCAGTGGAGCGCCCTGCGGACTATTGGCGAGGCGAGCAAGCTGTTGCTGCAGGTCGTTCATCTGCTTCAGCAAGGTGTCGATCGGTGCGCCGGGTCCTTTGCCGACATAGGCGATCAGAGGGGCGTAGCGGGTTTCGCTCGCCTTGCCCGGTGGATCGCCGGACGCGGCGACCTTGCCGAAGACGTCCTGGAAGCGCGAACCCACCGCCGCCTGCGCCGCGCCCACAACGGAACCGGCGGCGTTCGCGGTGACCTCCGCGGCAGGGGGAACCGTCAAGGTGAGTTGGCGGACGATGCCGGACAGGAGATCGCGCAGCGGCGACTGCGGGGACGAGAGAATGTAAAGACTCTGTACTGCCTGTTGCATGGTGCCGAGTGGCTCGACATCGATATCCGCCAGCAAGCCGTCCCAGGTCTTGGCATAATCCGCCGTATAGAGTGCGACGACGTCCGATAGCAGGCTGACGGCCTTGGCGCTGTTGGGATCGACCTCCGACTGGCGCCCGAGTATCCAGCTTTCACTGGCAGCCTGTGCGGTGGCGGCCGGCAATTGCGGCAGAAGCACCTTGTAGAAGCCGTCAACGGTGAAAAATCCGGGTACGCCCTCCGTCATCGGCGCACCGGATCGACGCACGAAAACGCGCACGCCAGACGGGCCGGCCGCATCGGCGGGTGCCCATGGTTTCATCGCGGCGGCCTGCGGCGACCTGCGGATCGCGCTGTACACCCGGTCGGCGAGAGTCACCCGGCTGAACGTGCGCCGCGCATCCTCGATCAAAGCGCCATCGAGAGGGAGTTTTGGTAATGGGCCATCCAGCAGCGCGGCGAGATGACCTTCCAACCGCTGCCGCGTCTCGGCATAGGCGGGGCTGCTCCAGGTGGTTTGCCAGTCGGCGTGCATCCACTCCTTGATCAGGGCGGGATCGGGCGTGTGGAGAGAACCGAGTTCGAGATAGATGCGGGTGGCTTCATACAGGAACGGCGGCTTGTCGAAGTTTTGCCGCATCTGGCCTTCGACGCGTAGAATCAGCCTTGGCAGCAGAATGTTCTCCAGCGCATGGCGGTACACGACCTTAGCGCCGGATTGCAGTTTTCCGGATTGCGACAGGCCGGGGAACCATTGCATCCCGCCTGCCTCGTCACCGGACGCCAGGGCCTGCGCCTGGTCCAGCAGGGGCAACATACGCGGCAGATCCGAGTCCCGAACCGGGTCCAGCGCCTGGGCATTCGCGGCGGCGATATAGGCCGCCAATGCGGTGTCGGACGCCGAGATTGCTTCGGTATTTGTGCCGCGCGTCTGCAACAGGGCGCCGGTCCCGGCCACAGCGACAAGGCCGGCCAGCGCGGCCGCACCCATCCGCAGTAGGGTCTTGCGTCGGACGGACGCGGGATCTTGCGACACCAGCATCGATTCGCCGAAAATGACGTCCTTCAGCAGCCGGGTCAGAAAGTAGCTGCGCCCTCGCTCCGGTATCAGGGCCGCGGCGCGCACCTGGTCGATGCCGAAGCTGCGCGCCATGGACGCGGTCAGCCGGTCGATCGGTGTGCCCTCTTGCGTGCCAGAGGTGAAATACACGCCGCGCAGCATCGGCGCCGTGCTTAGCCGCGACGTGCCGAACGCCTCATTGATGAAATCCGTCAGGGGGCTTTGCAGGCTGGCCATTTGCGCCGGGAACCCGGCGATCAGGGTGCGCCGGTCAGGCCCGCGTTCGGCCTGCAGCCGGTCAAGCAGGCGCTCGTTCAGGCGCTGGATCAGCAGCGTGTATTCGCCACCGAACTCCGCCGCCGCTCCGGATTTTGAAGCGGCGAGTGGGAACGTTGTGCCCCACACCTGACCCAGTTTTTCGCGATCCAGATCGCCGAAGAAGTCGCTAAAACCCTCGACCAGATCGACCTTGGTGAACACGGCATAGACCGGGACCCTGACACCAAGCTGCTCATAAACGTCCTTGATCCGCCGCCGGATGGTGGCGGCGTGGGAGGCACGCTGCGCCGAGGTGGAGCCGCCGATGCTGCTCTCGGGCTGATTGGCATCCTGTAGCGCGAAGACGACGATCAGCCCGTTCAACGGTTGCCGCGTGCGGGTGCGCCGCAGCAGCGACAGGAAGGCGTCCCAGCCCGCCTTATCCACAGCGGTGTCTTCCTGGGTGGTGTAGCGGCCGGCGGTGTCGATCAGGACAGCGTTCTCGGTGAACCACCAGTCGCACATGCGGGTGCCGCCGAAGCCGGCGACTTTCTGACCCATCTCCGCCGCCAGCGGAAACGACAGCCCGGCATTGAGCAGCGCCGTCGTCTTGCCGGTACCGGGTGGGCCGATGATCGCGTACCATGGTTGCTGGTAGAGATAGCCTCGGCTGCCGGAGGCCTTCTTGAGCAGCGTCAGCGCGCTGACCAGCTTTTCGCGCATCGCCGCCGCTTCCTCGGCCGACGCGACAGCGGACTGATCTGGTCCGGCCGCGGCGACCCCGGCCACCAGCGCGGCATCCTTGCGACGCCGCAGCAGATCCAGGGTCAGGTTCAGTCCGGCCCAGATCGCCACCATCACGGCAATAGCGACGGCGCGCGAGACCCAGCCTTCCAGCATCGCCAGGAATGGGCCGAACCACCAAACCAACAGCGCCAGCAGCACCACACCCACGAAGGTCAGGAACCAGCGGGAACCAATAAAGCGAACGATCGGCTGCATGGTCAGCCCTGCCTTTTCAGGACGACTTCGATCCGCCGGTTTTCATCCCGGCCATCCGGCGTGTCGTTGGACGCCACTGGATCGGCGTCGGCATGCCCTTTCGCACTGATCCGCCCCGGTTCCTTCATGGCCTTTCCAACAATCGCTGCGGCCGCTTCCGCTCGGGCTGTCGAAAGCTGGAAGTTGGAGGGGAACCGTACCGTGCGGATCGGCTGGTTATCCGTGTAACCGTCGATCTCCACCTGTCCCTTTTCCGCGTCCAACGCCTGGCCGATGCGTCCAAGCAAGAAGAGCATGTAATCGTTGGTCACAGTCGCACTGCCGGATGGGAACATACCCTGGTTGCGGATGCGAATGACCGGCCGGGCGTGGTCGCCGATCACACTGACCAGGCCGTGATCGACCTCCGGTTTCAGGAAAACCGCCAGTGGCTCCGGCTCTTGCGGCAACGCGGCCAGAACGGGTCCAGGTAACGCCGCCGGCGGGGGCATGACCGGAGCAGAACGTGCGATCTGCGGCGGATGCGCCAGCGGGGCGGACAGCATGCGTTCGAAGACATCGTCCGACGCCGCGTTGATTCCGGTTGAGAGCCACACGAACAGGCCGCCAATCAGCGCAAGCGCGGCACTGCCGATGACCCACGACGGCAGCACCGCCCGAGGCGGCTTATAGGGCGCCACCTCCCCCTGCCAATGGGGTGACAACGCGGCGTCGGCCGCTTTGCGCTGGTTAGTGATGATTGTGTACAGATCCTGCCGGATGCGATCCAGCGCCGCCAGTGGCCGTTGACTGACCCGCAACTCGCCCAGAAATCCCAGGCTCAGACACAGATACATCAGTTCCAGCAGCGGCATTTCCTTGCCGGGGCTGCGTTTGGCATCATCCAGCAGCCGGAAGAAGCCGACCCCACTCTGAATACCTTCGTAGCCGCGCACGCCTTCCTGGAATCCGGCGACCAACGGCCGCGACGCCCAGGCGCCGTCGCGGCCCCATTCGGTGCTCTGTGCCACATCGTCCAGGCTGGCACACAGAACGTAGCGTGCCTTGACCACCAACTCTCGCCCGATCCCGCCGAGCTGGGCTTCCCGTTCAAACCCCCGGATTTGTTGCAGGGTCCGCTCCCGCAGGTCGGCCGGATTGGGCTGGGAGTAGGTGCGGGCCAGCCGGCCGATCAGCGCCAGGAGAGGCGCCGCCGCGGAGACGAGGGGGTTGAGGCCGAAGACGATCGGTTCCGCATCGCTGGGTGTGCTGATAGGTTCCTGTCTCAGGGCGCCGCGCGGTGGTGGCTGGGCGGGCGAAACGGTGCGCGCAGGACGAACGCCGCCAGGGACGGGGCGAATGACCGTCCGGTCGCTCTCCTCGTCGAAGGGATTGTCGCTCATCCCCGAATTGCCCACAGTTCAAGCCTGAGGTTGGGGAAGTCGCCCGATACGTGGACCGCGAAGCCGCCGGAGTTTTGCATCTGTTGCCAGTGCGGGCTGGCGCGATCGAGTTCGAAATACGTGGCACCCGCGTAATACGGCAGTTGCCGCGGAGCCACCGGCAGGGCGCGCACGGCGATGCCGGGCAGGGCGACGTTCACCAGATCACGAATATGCTCCACCGCGCCGATCTTCACCTGGGACGGGAAGGCGCGCCGCAACGTCTCGGTTGGCATGTCGCACTGCACGGTCAACACGAAGTTCGAGGCGCGCAGAATGCTGCGATCACTGATCGGGCCGACCCGGACACCGTGGCGGGCATCGCGTAGCGGGATCGGGATCGCGGTCTGTTCCAGCACCGTTGACAGCGCCCGCCGCAGATCAGCGACGACGGGGGCGAAGCTGCGTTGCAGGTCGTCGTGGCGATAAGCCGGATAGGGTGTCGGCCGCCTGGTTTCCAGGAACGTCGCGAACTCGCCGGCCATCTGGACCAGCGTGGTGTAGAGGGATTCCGGATGCACGTTGCCGGTGTCGGCCCAGTGCGCCAGGACGTTCTGCCAGCCATTCACTGACTGTAGCAGAAGGAAGTCGGCGACCTGCGCCACGCCGGTTTGTCCGGGTGCGGTCATGCGGGCTGCCAACGCCTCACCGCGCTGGTTCAGCATGCCAGCCAGTTCGGTCACCAATCCCGACAGCGGCGTTGCGGCGGAGCACACCAGGGATGGCGGAATCCAGCGCTCGTCCAGGACGACGCGCCGGTCGGCGGTGACTTCCGTGACCCGAACGAGGCCAATGCAGAGATAGCCGGCGCGCTCCTCGGTTTCCAGCAGGTAGCGCATGTTCAAGCGGCCAACCTGGAGGTCGGCAGGCTGAGGTGATGCGGAGTGGGTGTCGTAGGCTTCGAACGGATGGGCTTGGTAGCGGCCGGTGGCGGTGCCGTCGCCAACCTCCACCGAACCGGCCTGGCGGATGGGCAGGCCCAGGTAAACCAACACGTTGCGGGCGTTTTCGGGTAATTCCAGCGGCGGCGGGTGGTCGGCGTCGCCCGGCAGGGAGAACGGGGTGCCATCGTCGAACACGCCAGTGGCGGAACCCAGGGCAAAGCGGCCGGTGGCGAGCAGGTCGCGGTTCAGCGCGTAGTCGATCAGGCCCCAGGCGTGCGGCCGCAGTGCGCCGACCCAGCCGCGCACGATCTGCTCGGTCCAGCGGTCTTGCTGCTGGAAGTGCTGGGTGCGCAGGAACATGCCTTCCTGCCAAACGACCCGGTTCGTCCAGCTCATCGGTAGGTGCCTCTCGACCGGGACATTTTCGGATGGCCTGTCACGCAAATACTGTCCTGTTGATTCCAGACGACAGTATAGGCCGGGGTGAATGCCAAATATGCTCTCACGGAGCGGGCTTCAGCGTCACAGTCAGTTTACCAATTGTGGCCACTAATTGTGTGACACCGTTGGCGGCGACAGGTGCGTCGGCGCGCCATTGCGCATCGTCGATGGCACGATACAGCGCGACGACACCGATCGCGGTGACGCCTGGCTTGGGGTCGATCTTGATGCTGCGTTGTTCCGATGGTGCCAGAACGAACTCCTGGCTGCCGGCGTCGTCCGAACCCAGGGTCTGCTGTTCGTGATCCATCAGGGCGAACACGTCGGCACGTTCAAAGCTTCCGGTTTCGACCAGTTGGATGATGCGCACCGCGACCGGGGACGCCGCGCCGTTGACGTCGGGATTTTGATCGGCGCTGCCGGACAGCTCCATCATAACGACCGGCGGCGGTTTCGGGGGCGGAGGCGGCGGTGGCGGTTTCGGAGGGGCGGAGGAACACCCAACCAGCAGCACACCGAAGCAAGCGGCGATGATCCAGGCATAACGGATCGACGGCCCCCTTTGCAGACCGCTCATGACCGATCTTTGGCGGTCAGATCGTCGAGCGCTTCCTCGTAGGCACGGGCAAATGCTTTTCCGAAAACGCTGTCGAAATCGTCGCTGAGCGCCTGCGAGATGCGGGCGTGCAACGCTTCATAGGCATCCCACGCCCGGGCTTTCTTTTGGTTGGGCACCATCGACCGGCTGCTTCCTGGTTCCAGGGACGCGCGCACCTTGTCTGGCCCCAGGCTCCGTAACAGCGCACGCACAGCGGACTGCATCGCGGCTATCGACGCGAGCTCATGCAGACGAATGTCGCGTAAGGAGTCAGTGACCGCCTTGGCTGGCGCCATGTCGGTGTGCCGTCCGGCCCCCAGCAGGGCGGACATCGCGTCATCGTCGTTAGCGGCAAACTTGAGCGGGTTGTTGCCGCGTGCTCGGATCAACGTTTGCTCGATGCGGAACTCACTTTTGATCGACGCGCGGGCGATCAGGACCGCCCGCAGGCCGGAGACGAGGGCGCGATAGGCCTCACCGAGGCGGTGCATTGTGGCAACGGGGTCGGCTGGCGTGGCATCGGGCAGGCCGGCTCCAGCCAGAAACGCGGCGAGCAAGCCGGCCTCGTCGCTGGCGGCGGGCCGATTGTCCTGGACCGCGGGGGCAGCGGGCAGGGGGGGCGGGGCTTTGGGCACCACTGCCGGCGCGGGCTTCGCGGGACGCGCTGGTGGCTCCGGAGCCACGGGAGGCATGGGCGTACTGCCGGACAAACCGGCCAGCAGGTCGTTCTCCCACCCCTCCGGCAACAGATCGTCGGCTGGGATCGGGCCGCTGACATGCGGCGGCATCTGGCCGATCGGGTTTGGCGGCCGCATGGCATCGTCCCAGGCCGGGGAATGATCGTCCTGCGTGCGGTTGGCGAATGATCCGCCGTGTGCCGAAGCCGAACCGTGACGTCCGAACGGGTCGCTGTCTCCGGTCGAAGCGGCGCCTGTGTATCGAGGCGGTTCGGTGTCATTCGGCCAGAGCGGATCGCCGAACGGATCGTCAGGATAGGAGCCGGCCGGGTCCGCGCCACCCGACCCGGGATAAACCTCGTCAGCGAGATGCACCTCGATTTCATACGGGCCAATGCGGAGCCGGTCGTTGTCGCGCAGGCTCCGGGATTTGCCTTTGCCGATCGGTTCGTCGTCATGGTTGGCGAAGGTGCCGTTGGCGCTGTCGTCGATGACCTGCCAGGCACCGGCGCGGAACGCCAGCGTACAGTGACGGCGCGACACCATCTGGTTTACGTCGCCCAGCACCCAGTCAACGCCGGGTCCGCGCCCGACGGTGTACTCCCCGCCCATCAGGTTGCGGCTCTCGGGCGTTACCGCGGGCGGACAGCGCAGGACGGTCAGGGTGAGTTGCACCGGTTCACGCTCCGGTCTGACGGTTCGGCATCATGCGTCTTCCGCTGACAAGCGGCCCGGGCCGCCGGCGGCGATGTTGCGACCGCTTGCCAGAAAGCGCTGCAAGCGGGCTGTCCGGCGAGAGGCGTCACCACGGACGGCGGCCAGGGCGACCGCGCCAGTGACCGCGGTCCCGGTCAAATGCGGTGCGGGAGGGACCGGTGGCTGCCCTTCCGGGGCCATGGACTCGCCGCTCCAGAACGCCGCGACCGCAGCCCAGGCCTCTGGCGTGCCGAATCCGGTGGCCTGAGCGCGCTCCATCGCGGTGCGGCGGACCGGATCGGAGGGTTGCCGGACCCAGAGTTCGGCGGCCTCGCGCGCGGCCCGATCCGGTTCGGGCAGATCGGGCGGAGCGGTGTGCAGGGCGCACATGCAGGCCCACCACACGGCCTCGCGTTTCGGCAGGGCGTGCGCGATCAACCGCGTCGCCTCCAGGTCGAACCCCCCGGATTCCAATGCTGTGATCGCAGCGGGGACGGTGGTGCAGTCACGGATGACCAGCGCCGGTTCCGGTGGCAACGCCACGCGCGGCAGCAGGGCGGCCAGATCGGTTGCATTGAACTTTGTCAGCGCGTCCGACATGTCAGTTCAACATCATGATGCCGCCCTTGAGGGTCAGCATGCCATCACCTGAAACCTTGGTCATCGGCGAACCAATGTCCGCCATGGCCTGCCCGGCCACTTTAATCATGATCCCGTTGATTGTGACCCCCTGTTGATCGATTTTCACTGAATTTCCCCCGACCGTCAGGGTGATGGACTGCATGGCCTGCACGTCAATCTTGCCGGCATCGGCCTTAATCGAGAGATTGCCCATTTTGATATCCAGGGCGTCGTTGCCCTGGTCGATCGTCACCGACCGGTTCTGGCCGATCTTGACGGTTTCGTCCTGTTTGACCGTAACGATGCGGCAGTTGTCCACGGTCAGGGTCTGGTCATGTTCGACAGTGGTGGTCAGGTCTTTCTCGGCATGCAGGAAGACCAGTTCCTGACCGCTTTTGTCGTCGAAACTGAATTCGCTGAAGTTCGACTTACCGCCCTTCAACACCGAACGCGTGCGAAAGCCGGACTTCGTCTTGTCGCTTTCGGCAAAAATCGGGGCGTCGCGGCCGTTATACAGGCCGCCGATGACAATAGGCCGATCCGGATCGGCATCGACGAAGGCGACCGCGACCTCGGTGCCGACGCGTGGTGTAAACTGCGCGCCCCAGCCCTTGCCGGCCCATGGCTGCACCACACGCGCCCAAACCGCCTGCCCGCCGGTCGCCTCCGCCCGGTGGTCCCAATAGAAGCGGACCTTGACCCGGCCGAGGGAGTCTGTGTGGATTTCCTCGCCGTCCTGGCTTCGGATTTTCGCGTCCTTGCCGTGTTGTGGGCCGAGGACGAGCGCGGTGTGAATGCCGCCCATGCGCGGGCGTGGCGTGACGATCGGTTGCCGCCAGGGAATGGTGGCGGGAAAGCAGATGAATGTGTTCGCATAGCTGGCCGTGGTGCCCTGCGTGAGCCAGCTTTCATCGCTGGCCGAATGAGTTACCGAGTGCAAGACGTAGGTCGCATCGTAGGGGCTGGCCGGACGGCTGGAGAGTTTGAATTTGCCGCCGGGAACGAGTTTGCCGAATTTGCTGCTGCCTTCAAACTGGCTGGCCTCGGCTTCGGCGGCCTCCATGTCCCATTTCGCCCGGTCTGTTACGGTATCATTCTTAAAACTGTTGGCGGGCCAGCGGAAATCGTCGCGTTGTTCCTTGCCGCCGGTGGTCAAAGTCGTCGATTTCTCCGCCACCAGATCGGTGTCGGGTTTTTCGGGGTCGTAGTCCTTCAGTTTCATCTTGCCGCGGGCGGTATGGGCCGGGCGGGACCACCGGGTCACGGCGGTTGAATCCACGGCGCCCGACAGATGCAACGTCGCACCCGCGATGTCTTTGAAGGCACTGCCGGCGTTGGCGACGATCAGCTTGTGGCCGGACGCTGAGTGTTCGAAGAAATAGAAATATCCTTCCTCCTCCATCAGGCGGGTAGCGAATGTCAGGTCGCTTTCGTTGAATTGCGCTGTGTAGTCGCGTTTCGATCCACCTTGCGGCAGGCTGACGTCGGTCAGGCCGGCATCTTCGAAGATCTGTTTAAGGATGTCGGGGACCGACAATTCCTGATAGACGCGGCAGTCAACGGTCTGGTTCAAAAACCAAAGGCGGGGGACGAGGACCAGCCGGTAGGCGTAATACTCATCGTTAGCCTGACCGCGGACAGTGCCGTTGCTGGATACCGTTTGCACAATACCGTGAAAGGATCGGATTGGCACGCCTGTGGATTGCAGGGTGACGCAGGCCGCCTGGTTCAAAAGTTTATTGGGATCAATCGCGCCGTTCTGGCTGACCACCTGGACTTCAAAGGCAAACGTTTGGCTGATGCCTTCCGGACCTGATAGCCGGGTTGGAATCAGGACGTCCGGCCCCAACGGCGACGTCATGGTGAGGGCGGCTTTGGAACGTGACCATGTGGCCATCTCAGGCAACTTTACAGTTGCCGGAGGTGCCTGCTTGTGTGCCGATCGTGATCACGATCAGGCCGGCAGACAGCGATGTTTCGCTTGTTAGAGGGATAGGCCTTGTGTCGGGCATATTTTTTGGCGTTTCCCTTTTGCAGCCAATATTGACGGTCCCGTGGAGGACCGCGACTATACCCAGACTGTCGGCAGAATTTCTGATCACGTTTCGAGTAACCGGCATTGAACAAACCGGCAATGATCAAATCATTGATCTTACAGCTAACCGCGCTCAACGTCCATTAAGTAACGATATGAAAATTATTCAGGCCGTCCCGCCGGTTGTGGTCGCCATATTTAACATGCCGGAATCACCTTGAACTCCACCCGGCGGTCCAGTGCATCGGTTTCATTGTCGGCCCCTGTACCGATCAGGTTTGCCGCGGAGCCGGCACCGTTCGCGATCAAGTGGCCGTTCAACGCCGGGTTGTCGGCCTCCAAACGGCTTTTGATATACTCGGCGCGCAGCAATGAGATGCGGTCGTTCAATGCAGCCGATCCCGACTTGCTGGTATTGCCGACGACCTGTAGGCACACATGTCTGTCCGTCGCCTTCGTCGCGATCTGTTGCAACCAAAGATCATACGGCTGGCTCCCATCGCCTGCGGTATCCAGACCGGTCGAGCCTGGCCGGAACAGGAACTTCACACCCAGCCGGTTGTTCGAAAGACTGTAATCCACCGCATCGCCGAAGGCCGAAGCGGCCGGCTCTGTCCGGCCCAGCTTCCAGTTGGCGAGATACAAGCCGTTGAAGACCCGCAACTGGTTGCCGGCTTTGGTGGTGCGGGCGTTGTTATAGAGGTCGATTGCATCGCGGTAGCGACCGGCACTGTAGGCGCCGATCGCCTCGCTGATCACTGCCGCGGTCAGGATGCCGTCGAGATAAACCGGGCTGATCGGATCGCCAACCTTGGTCGCCTGGCAAGTGTTAATGTAACCCTTGACCTGCGCGTCGTCGGTCCAGGCGGGGCTATCACGGAAGAAGGCGGTCGGCGTGGAATCAACACCGTCCAACTGCGCGCGGGCGACGCCTTTGGCGATGGTCTTGCCCGATTGCAGGTCGGCCATGACGAGGCAGAAACGGAATGCCTCCCGATCTCCGGCTGGCTGGTTCTGCGCATTGACCGGCGTGAAGGTGCCGACCATGACGTACGGAGATCGGCCGACGGCCTGCGGCGTGAACGGTTCTATATCGAATTGCGGGTATTTATCCCGCGCCAGATCAACGATGCGCGCTCCAATCGCTCGCGTTGCCTCCGATTGCTCGCCCGTCACGCCGTTCACCAGCGGGTCGATCACCACCAGTCGCCTGGTCGTCTGATCCGCGGGAATGCTGGAGAACACGGCGTTGGCCGCCTTGAGCACGGCTTGATCGAACGGAACCGGCGCCGGCAATGGCGCGGGCGACGGCGTCACGGCCGCGACGGGGGCAGGGGTTGATGTGCAGGCCGCCAACGCCAGTAATCCCAGCAATCCCGCCGCTAACGATGCCAGTCTATATTGCGTGGAGGCGATATTAACGTCCGCAGGAAGATTGAAGCACCGAGCGTTCGGCATCTGACAAAGCCTCCCCCAATTGGACTCGGGCGACGATATCGGCACACCGGGCGGCGTTCAAGCCGGGCAAACGCACTTGTGCTGACGCTGTCGATGCCGGCCCGGGGGCCGAGGCGACCGGGCGGGCACCTGCGACAATCGTTACCATTGCGGCTTCGGCACGAGGTTCGGATGTATTTGCGGCGCCCCGGGCCAGTTCACTTTGGACGACTGATAGATAGGGGCCGCTATTTTCATGCGCCGGGCGCTGCGCCAGATCGAGTTGTGCCGGCACCGCAAGGGCAACAAGGAGATATTGGCCGGGTGGTGCCGGCGCGGCACCCGTCACTTCCATTGGCTTACCGCCGCTGCCTTGTGGGACCGAGCGCCGGGCAAAGTGATGCACCGAACCGTCAGGGGCATAGAGATCCACATACAGTGCGCCGTCCGGCACGGTTCGGACGATGATCGTCAACCGGCCGCCGGCGACCACCGGTGCATCGGGCGTGATGACCTCCAGCCGGGAGGTTATGCGGCTGTGGCGGACCCGATCCGCGATCATGGTCAGTGCCGGACATTGTCCGGGCTCCAGCCGGTCTGTCGCCACATCCAACAGCCGGTCTGGCCGACGGATTTGGCCGATAAAGTCGTTGAAGGCGATACTCGGGAGGATCGGACCGGCGATAAGGAGACGATCCGGCGTGTTCGCCGACCCTCGATCAGACACGTCAAGCAGAGAGCACGGTATCGTCAGCGCCAGGGTCTGCGCCTCAGCGGCTCCAATCCGAACGGGGGATGCCGGCGCCGTGTTTGTGACGGTTGCAGTCGTCGGAGGCAGGGCGGCGGTCGGCTGAGCGGTGACCTGCGCCGCCTCCGGCGGTGGCGGAACAGGAAGAACGGTTGACTGGGGCGATGGAACCTCTGTCACAGCAACGGGGGGCGACCTCGACACGTCGGGCGCGACTGCGGTTGTGGTCACATTGGGAGTGGCCGGAAGCTGATCAGTTTGTTTCACCGCCTTGTGCGGTCCGGTCAGGAACCACGCCGCCGTCCCGGTGCCGACCCCGAACACCAGAGCACCGATCAGCACAACGCGACCGAAAGACCGCTGCGGCACCGCCCGGACAGGTCGTGTTCGCGGAACCTGAACGACCGTTGCCTCGGCATCGCCGGCTGCCCCGGTGCGCGGGTCGGCGAAAGCATCGCGCAGGGCCCGGGCGAATGCGTCGGCGCTGTCGAAGCGGTCCTCGGGGCGCTTCGACATTGCCCGCGCGACCACGGCATCAAGCGCCGGTGATGACGTGGCGGACAGGGCGGACGGCGGCCGAGGTTCGGTGTGCAGGGCTTTGTGCATGATGGCGGTCATGCTGCCGTCGAACGGACGCTCCCCGGTGATCAGTTGATACAGCAGCACGCCGGCCGAATAGATGTCGGTTCGCCGGTCCACCGTGTGGCCCATGAATTGTTCGGGCGACATATAGGCCGGCGTGCCGATGACGGTGCCGACCTGCGTCATGTTGCTGTTCTCGATCCGGGCGATCCCGAAATCGGCGATCTTCACCTGGCCCTGATCGGTCAGCATGATGTTCGCCGGCTTGATATCGCGATGCACGACGCCCCTGTCGTGGCTGTATTGCAGCCCCGCCAGCAGCGCGCCCATCACCCTAGCGATTTCCGCCGGAACCAGGCGCGCGCCGCCATCAAGCACCGTCTTCAGCGTACGCCCATCGACGAATTCCATGACGATATAGGCGACATCACCGGTTTCGCCGTAATCGAACACGCCGACGATGTTTGGATGGTTCAACCGTCCGGCGGCCTGTGCCTCCCGTTTGCAACGGGTCAGGCTCTCCGCTGTTTCGGGGTCCGAGTCATCTGGCAGCCGCACCGTCTTAATTGCCACCCGGCGGGTGATGATTGGATCCCAGCCGTCATAGACCACCCCCATGGCGCCGCGGCCAAGGGTGTTCCGGATGTCGTATTTGCCGAGTTTCCTCTGCTCCATACGGGTCCCATTGCTGCGCGGCCGCCGAGGGCGTCATGGATGACGCCCTGGTATCGGGAAGGCGGCCGCATTCCGAAGAAGCAACATGGTAGCCGGTTTCAGGGGGCGTTTGGGGCGCGCCGCATATTGTGATGTGCAGGCTCCCGCCAAAGGGGCCGTTTCAGGCCATCAGATGCTGGCCGCTATCGACGGGAATAATCGTGCCGGTAACACGCCGCGCGGCATCGCTCACCAGGAACGCCGCCAGAGCTCCGACATCGTCGATATCCACCAACTGGCGCTCCGGCGTGGCGGCGGCCTCGGCGGCCAGCAGTTCGTCGAAATGCGCGATCCCGCTGGCGGCCCGGGTTTTGATCGGCCCGGGTGAAATGGCGTGCGCGCGAATACCTTTGGCGCCGAGTTCAGCAGCCGTGTAGCGAACGGCGCTTTCCAGCGCGGCCTTCACCGGACCCATCAGGTTGTAGTGGGCAACGACCCGCTCCGATCCGTAGAAGGTCACGGTCAACAGGCATCCGCCATTTGGCATCAACGGTTCTGCGAGGCGGGCCATTCGCAGGAAAGAATGGCAAGACACGTCCATGGCGAGGGCGAAACCCTCCGCGCTGCAGTCCACGACGCGGCCGTGCAGATCGGCGGCCGGGGCGAAGGCGATGGCATGCAACAGGAAGTCCAGGCCGCCCCATTGCGCACCGATCCGCTCGAACACGGCGTCCAACTGTCCCGGAATGCGCACGTCGCACGGCAACAGCAGTTCGCAGCCGAATGCATCAGTCACAGGCTTGACGTACGGCAGCGCCTTTTCGTTCAGATACGTGGCAGCGAGTTTCGCACCCGCGCCGGCAAATGCCCGCGCGCAGCCGGCGGCAATGCTGGCTTCGTTGGCAATCCCGACGACCAGGCCGCGTTTTCCACTAAGCATAGATATTCCTATTATGGTGCGATTGTTCTGTCGCAGGTTTCAACAGCCGCGGCCGCGATTGATCATTCTTTGCGCGCGAGCAGAACCCCCAGCGCACACGACGCCAGCCGTGTCGCGGCACTGTCCGCTCGGCTGGTCAGAATGATCGGCACTTTTGCGCCCAGGACCAAACCAGCCGCCTCTGCCCCCGCCATGAACGTGAGTTGCTTGGCCAGCATGTTGCCAGCCTCCAGATCGGGCACCAGCAGAATATCCGCTTTGCCGGCTACTTGCGAAACGATACCTTTTTCCGCCGCCGCCGCTTCGTTGATCGCATTGTCGAATGCCAGCGGACCATCCAGCAATCCGCCGATGATCTGGCCGCGATCGGCCATTTTACACAGGGCCGCCGCATCCAGCGTCGATTGCATGCGCGGACTGACCATTTCGACGGCCGCGAGAATGGCGACGCGCGGTTGCGCTATGCCAATGACGTGCGCCAGATCGATCGCGTTTTGAATGATCGCGGCCTTGTCCATCAGATCGGGGGCAATGTTGATCGCGGCGTCGGTGACCAGCAACGGACGCGGATAAGCCGGTACGTCCATCAGATACACATGGCTGATGCGTTTCGTGGTACGCAAGCCGGTCCCGGGCGCGATCACCGCATGCATCAGGTCGGACGTATGCAAATCACCCTTCATCAGCAGGCCCACTTCACCCGAACGCGCCAGCGCAACGGCCCGAGCAGCGGCTTCGCATGCGTCAGGCACATGAATGATCCTGATGCCGCCAGTGTCTACGCCGGCAGCCAGCGCAACAGCCTGGATGCGGTCGGCGGGTCCGATCAGGATCGGAACGATCAGTCCCGCCGCCTGCGCGTCCAGTGCGGCAAGCAACGAAATCGTATCCACCGGACATACCACGGCCGTCACGATGGGGGCCCCATCGGCCGCTTTGGCCACCATGGCCATGGTTCTGTCGTGGCGTAGAACCCGAACATCCGGCAGGGTCACCTGCCGGACCCGCACTTTCTCGGCCGGTGCGCGGATAAACGCGCTGCCGGTGATCACCGGGGTCCCGTCCTGGTTGGTGCAGACGCAGTCCAGCACGACGTCACCTTTGGCCGGTTTTTTCTCCCGGACCGTGACCGTGGCCGTAATGGTATCGCCGATGCTCACCGGATGGGTGAACCGCAAATCCTGTCCCAGATAGATCGATCCGGGTCCGGGTAGCCTGGTGCCGAGCGTGGCGGAGATCAGGCCGGCGCCCCACATGCCCTGGATGATGACATGGTGGAACATGTCGGTGGCGGCATAGGTGGGATCGACGTGCGCCGGGTTCACGTCGCCCGTAACGGTAGAGAACAGGTCGATATCACGCTGCGTAACGGTATGCGACAGGCTGGCGCTATCGCCAATCGAAAGTTCCTCGAAGGTCCGGTTCTCGATATACAAATCATTGGGCAAAATATTTATCCTTCGCGAACATAGGTGCCGGGCGCGTCGCAGAGTGGCAGGAATCCGGGGGCGCCCATTTGCGGCGGATCAATCCGGCCGGTGGTTCTTTCGTCGAGCCACTGGTTCCATGCCAGCCACCAGGAACCATCTTTTGCTACTGTGCTTTGTTCCCATTCATTGGGACCGACTGTGTGGCCGCCCCGGGGGCGCACACGGATGCGGAAATGATGGCGCGGATGTCCGGGTTCGCTGACGATGCCGGCGTTGTGGCCGCCCGACGTCAATACGAATGTCAGCTCCCCGTCGTTCAGCAGGTGCAGCTTGAACACGGAATGCCACGGCGCGATGTGGTCGCGTTCGGTGCCCACCACGAATATCGGCAGATTGATGTCGTCCAGGGCGAGCGGGCGTCCGGCGACCATAAAGCGGCCCTCGGCGAGGTCGTTGTGCAGGAACAGCGATGTCAGATACTCGATGTGCATTCGCGCTGGCATACGGGTGCCGTCGGTGTTCCAGGCCATCAGGTCGTTCGGTGAATCGCGTTCGCCCAGCAGGTAGTCCCGGATCGCATGCGACCAGACCAGGTCGTTGGCCTGCAGCATCTGGAATGCGCCGCCCATTTGCTCGCTGCTGAGAAACCCCTGCGTCTGCATGATGTCGTTCAGAAAATCGAGCTGGTCCTCGGTAATGAACAACTGGAGTTCGCCGGCCTCGGTGAAATCGGTCTGGGCGGCGAACAGTGACAGGCTGGCAAGCCGATCGTCATTTTCGCGAGCCATCGTGGCGGCGGCGATGGTCAGCAAGGTGCCGCCCAGGCAATAGCCGGTGGCGTGGATCTTGACGTCGCCGCAAATCGCCTCAACCGCATCGATGGCGGCCATGACGCCTTGCAAACGGTAATCGTCGAGCGAAACATTTTTCATCTCGGGCCCGGGATTGCGCCAGGAAATCGCGAACACCGTGCGTCCCTGGCCGACCAGCCAGCGAATCAAGGAATTGCCCGGTGAGAGATCGAGAATGTAATATTTCATGATCCAGGCAGGAACGATCAACACGGGTTCGGCCCCAACTTTCGGGGTTGTCGGCGCGTATTGAATCAGTTCGATCAGGTCGTTGCGGAAGACCACCTTGCCCGGTGTGGCCGCCAGATTGCCGCCGACGGTAAATCCGGTCGGGGCTTCACCGGAACGGTCACGCAGATAGTTGCCGATCCCAACAACCAGGTTGCGGCCGCCCGTCGTGCGGGTCGCCTCGATCACTTCGGGGTTCAGAAACGGCATGTTGGATGGCGACATCATGTCCAGCCACTGTCGAACCGTGAAGGCGAGAATCCGCTCGTTTGGCGCGCTGACGCCAGGTTGGCTGCGGGCGACGGAATCCCACCATTCCTCGCCCAACAGAAAAGCCTGTTGCAGAAGATCGAACGGACGCGTCTGCCATCCGGGATGCAGGAACCGGCGGTCGCCGGGCATGGGGGCGATGGCGGGATTTCCGCCCAGAAAAGCCTCCATCAGGCGCTGCCATTGGGTCAAGGCCGAACGCCCCAACGCTGCTGTCTGAAACGGCGAATTCGCCGCATGAACCGCCCAGTCGAGGCCGGCAAGCGCTGTCGTGCTCGGTGAGCGCCCGCCGGTAAACTGGCTTTGCCAGGCGTGCAGACGTTGGTCGAGTTCAGCCGGCGTTGGCACTGGCGATGGGGCAGCGGCATCCCGAACGGGAGTCCTATCCGGCATGATATCTGGTCCTATAAGACAACGAACCCGGCGGAGGGCCGTGTCCTGCCCGTCCGCCGGCTGGAGGATTTACCCGGCCGCATGGACCATAAGGTCGGCCGAGGTGCCTTGATGTATCTCAACCGATGACGGATCAAACGTGCCCAGAATCGCTTTGGCGCGGGCCATTTCCGCCGCGTCGCCATGGGCCATCACCAGGAAGCCATCGGCTTTGATCGCGGTTTCGTACTGAATGACGCTGTCCTTGGGGATGCCGACGCTAAACAGCGCGGCACCCAGCGCGCTCAGGCCACCGGCAACAACCGCGGTTTCGACGGCCGAGATCACCGTGGCGGCCAGATACCCCAGGATAACCAGGTGTCCGACGACCGGGATGGTCAGGAACAATCCGCCGAAGAACAGGCCCCATAGCCCGCCCCAGAACGCGCCGCGGCTGCCCCAGAATTTGACCCGGTCGCCGGTGTTGTAGAAGCCCGTTACGGCTTCCTCGGTGTGGTAGCCTTTGCCCACGACGCTGAGGTGCTTCATTTCGAAACCGGCGTCGGCCAGTTTTTTGACGGCAGCCTCGGCTGATTCATGGTCGGTGAAGACGGCGATGACCGAATCTGTGACGTCCATGTGATCCTCTTTGCGAATGAGCGGGGTTGCCAACGGTCGCCTTGATGCGGTCTGGCCGTCGCTTCAAGCCGATGCAAAGATGCGCTGTGGGATGACTGGGTGGCAGGTTCGGAAACTACTCAGACCGGTCTGAGGTTGATGTTGCCATTTTATGAAATTGTAACTGGAATGACTTATGAATATTCCATTAAATCATTCTGGATGTCAGCACATGGCAGTCGTCCGTTATGTTCGCTGACGGGCGGCAAGCTGCCCGGCAATACGCCCCATCAGTTCGGGCGACGATCTTTACTTGTCTTGGTCATGTTTCCCCTCCGTTATCTCGATAATACCAGTGCGCATTGATGCCGAGTCTTTCTCACGTCGTCATGGCCCGGACAAGCCCTACCGGGTGCACACAAGTGCGGAACGATTTTGCTTGCCATGTGGACCGATGTTTGATTCGTTGCACTCCTTGATTGACGGAGTGATTCGCGATGATGACCAATCTCGGACGGTTCGGTGACAAGCGGCTGCGCGACGGCGGTGCGTTCCTGCTGGAACGCCTGCTCGATAGCGGCCATGACGGTATCAGCATTGCCGCGATGGGCGATGACCGCGCCGGCCAGTTGAAGATCAAGAACTTCCTGCACAACCCGCGCGTCAGCCCCGCGGAGATGGTGGCCACCGCGCGAGCGCATCTGCTGGGCCGGGTAGAAGGATGCGAGGTGCTGGTGATCCAGGACACCACCAGCCTGCGTGACGACGGCAACAAGAAGGGCCTGTACCTGCACCCGGCGATCGCCGTCGATGCGACGGATGGCGCCCTGTTGGGGCTGCTGACGGCGGACTTCCTGGTGCGTGACGAGACCCCCAGGCTGCACTGCAATAAACGCGACCTGGCGCAGAAAGAGAGCCGCCGCTGGATCGAAGCGATGGAGCAGGCGCAGGATCTGCTGACCGCCGGGGCCAGCGGTGTGACGGTGATCGCCGACCGCGAGGCCGATCTGTATGAAATGTTCGCCTTCCGCCCTGAGGGTATCGATGTCCTGGTGCGGGCCAACCACAACCGGAAACTGGCGGACGGCGGCTGGCTGTACAACGCCTGCGATACGATGCAGGAACTCGGCTGCTCGCAGGTCAAGCTGCAGTCCGGCTCGGGACGTACCGCGAATGTTGCGCTGCGGGCCGGCCCGATTTCCATCAGGCGGCCGAAGCGTAATCGCGCGTCTTGGGCAGCGGCGTTGCCGGCTTACGTGGAACTTACCGTGGTCGATGTGCGTGAGGTCGATCCGCCGACGGGCGTGGAACCGCTGCACTGGCGGCTGTTGACGACGCGGACGGTCGAAACCTTGTCCGATGCGCTGAAGGTGGCCGGGCTTTACCGCCGCCGCTGGGTGATCGAGCAGGTGTTCCGGGTGATGAAAACGCAGGGCTTCGACATCGAAGCCGTGCCGATCCAGGACAATGCGCCGCTGAAGAACCTCGCTTGTGCGACCCTGATCGCGGCGATCCATATCCAGCAGATGCTGCACGACCGCGACGGCACGGCCGGCCGCCCGATGACGGATGTGTTCGAAGCCGCCGATCAGCCTGTGATCGAGGCGATCGGCAAGTCCCTCGAAGGGAAAACCGAACGCCAGCGTAATCCGCATCCCTCCGGCAGCCTCGCGCATGCCGCCTGGATCTGCGCGCGTCTCGGCGGATGGAACGGATATTATGGCAAATCCGGCCCCATCGTGTTGATCCGCGGTCATGTGAAGCTCATGACAATGCTGGAAGGGATAAAACGTTCCGGACTTGTGCGAATCCGGTAGGGACAAGCCGGGCCATGACGCCGTGAAATGGCAGTACGTCAATGTCAACGGCCGCTGGTATAAGGCGCGCGCTTTTGGGCGCGTGCTCATCTGCCTTCAAAAAATACGTCCTTGGGCTGCCCTCACACCGTGGGCCGCCTCACACCGTCCTGTTGCCGAACCGGTCGTCGAAATGCACTGGCCCCGGGGATGCCGGCCAGAACCTTGCGGCGTTGGGAAGCCGCTCGTTGAGCCGATTGCCCTGTTGCGGCTCAGAAATAGCGCATCGCCCGAACCAGAACGGTCTCCGCCACCGGCAGCGTTCCGTAGTTCGATTCCCTGGCACCGTAGCTGGCGCTGGCCAGTGCGCTGAGGGTCCAG
>Ga0316222_1000697_pt1 | contig 48055 bp, 35 predicted proteins | sample TBH18011metaG_FD_206008 | JGI IMG/M metagenome (GOLD analysis project Ga0316222, IMG submission 206008) | Freshwater microbial communities from Trout Bog Lake, Wisconsin, USA - TBH18011 | ecosystem: Environmental > Aquatic > Freshwater > Lake > Hypolimnion/Profundal zone | place: USA: Wisconsin... | reverse complement strand
CTGGCTCAAATCAAAATCGCTGCGCGCGGCGATGCCTTCCAGCTCGTCGCCCTTGACGTTGCCTTGCGCGTCCTTCTTGCTGAACGGGAACTTGAACAAAATGTCCGTGCAGGCGCGGGCGTAATGCGCCAGCTCCGCCGGCGTCTGATGATGAAAGCCCAGCGTCGCGCGCGACAGCCCGATGCCTTCGTAAAATTTCACGCGCTCCTCGACCCAGTATTGGTGCCACGCCTGCCAGCCCCAGTTCGCTTGCGGCTCGCCGGGATGGCCGGATTCAGGAACTTTTGCAACCGAGCCATGAATGGCCTCAATTACCTCATCCGGCTTGATGAAAAATTCCAGTTCCATCTGCTCGAACTCGCGCGAGCGGAAGGTGAAATTGCGCGGCGTGACCTCGTTGCGAAACGCCTTGCCGACCTGCGCGATGCCGAACGGCACTTTCTGGCGCGAGGTTTCCAAAACATTTTTGAACTGCGCGAAAATCGCCTGCGCGGTTTCGGGGCGGAGATACGCGATGTCCGCCGCCGTCGCCGTCGGGCCGACGTAGGTTTGAAACATCAGGTTGAACGCCCGCGCCTCGGTTTTTTCGCCGTGGCATTCGTTGACGCATTTGCTCGGCTTTTGCGGGCAGGGAATTTCATCCGTCTGGTCCGCGCGGAAACGGCCTTTGCACGTCTTGCAGTCAATCATCGGGTCGCTGAACGTCGCCACATGGCCGCTCGCCTCCCAGATTTTCGGCGACATGATGATGGTGGCCTCGAGGCCGGCGACGTCGTCACGCTGGCGGGTCATGGCGTGCCACCACAGCTCCTTGACGTTGCGCTTGAGCTCCGCGCCGAGCGGGCCGTAGTCCCAGAAGCCGTTCAGCCCGCCGTAAATCTCCGACGACTGGAAAATGAAGCCGCGCCGCTTGCACAGCGACACGATTTTCTCCATCTGCAAATTTTCTTTTGGTTCGGCCATAAAATTGAGCCTGCCAGTGTTTGTCAAAAGCCGCCGGAAATCAATCCCGAAGGCGGGGGAACGGGCGCACTCCATTGTGGCGAACGATTTTTCCCCGTCCTGCGTGAACCTCACGCATTTTGCGTGAAAATTTCGCCCCTCGGCGGCGGCTTGGGAAAACGGGGTCGCCGATTCATTGGCTTTCTGCAAAATTTCCGGTTGGCATCGGCATTGCTAAAGAAAATCAACAATCCGTGTTGACAGTGGCATCCGTTCCATTAAATTCACGCCCCTGTCCCCGGAAACAAACAAGCAAACAAACTAAAACTATGAAACAACAGACAAAAAAAGCGTTTACGCTCATCGAACTCCTCGTCGTCATCGCGATCATCGCGATTCTCGCGGCCATGCTCCTCCCGGCGCTCGCCGCCGCCAAGAAAAAGGCGCAGAAAATCGCCTGTGTCAACAACCTCAAGCAGGTCGGCCTCTCCTTCCGCCTCTGGGAAGGTGACAACGGCGACAAGTATCCCATGGCCGTCACGGTGGCCAATGGCGGAGTCCAGGGTTATATCAATCAAGGGAACAGCGTTACTGCCCCGGCCAACGGGTATAATCCTATTATGACGTTCGTGTGCATGTCCAACCAGTTGAGCACGGCCAAGGTCATTTACTGCCCTTCGGACAACATTCATACGATGACCACCACCAACTTTTCCGCCGTCACTAGCGCCAATGTCAGCTACTTCGTCAACGGTGACGCCACGGAAGCCGACCCGCAGATGGTCATGTCCGGCGATGACAACATTGGAACGACCTCGACTTCGTCCAGTGTCATCTCGACGTCAGCTAGCAGGATGACGGCAGCGACGATACAGACAGCTGCACTCGTCACGGGTAACTGGGGCTGGACCGTTGATCTGCACAATGGTTCCGGCAACTATCAGTTGTCGGACGGCAGCGTGCAGTCCGTCACCATCAATGGCCTGAAGACCGGCCTGAACAATGGCACCAACACGGTGGCGACGCCGGTATTCAACTTCTTCTGATCTGGTTTTAAGCCCAGCAATTCCAACGAGGCCGCCGCGAGGCGGCCTCGTTTTTTGTTTGGAGCGGAAATTGGCGGGGACATCGCGCTGCGATGTCCCCGCTGGCGCTTCCCAGTTTTCGGCCAGCGGAATTGGCCGTCGGTAGCTTGAAAAAAGCCTGCCCGCCGGGAACTGGAAAGCGCGGGCAGGCGGCCGGCGCGGCGCGCCATCCCTACCGGGAATCTTCCGCCGCGCTTTCCCCGTTCTTCTTCGCCGCGCGCTGGCCGGCAAAAAAACTTCGCAGCAGGGCGCGGCATTCTTCCAGCCGCACGCCGGCGGTGATTTCGCACTGGTGGTTGAGCGTGGGGAATTGGAGCAGGTTCAGCGCGCCGCCGGCCGCGCCGCCCTTGGGATCGCCCGCGCCAAACACCACCCGCGCCAGCCGCGTGTGGACGACCGCGCCGGCGCACATGGGGCACGGCTCCTTGGTGACGTAAAGCGTGCAGTCGGTGAGCCGCCAGTCGCCCACGGCATTCTCGGCCTGCGTGAGCGCCAGCATCTCCGCGTGCGCCGTGGCGTCCTTGAGCGACTCCACCTGGTTGAACGCCCGGGCGATGATGCGCCCCGCGCGCACGACGACCGCGCCGACGGGCACTTCTTCGCGCTCATAGGCCTTGGCCGCCTGCCGCAGCGCCTCGCCCATGAAATAATCGTCGCTGTGCAGGTCAATGATGGGTTCGCTCATAATTTTTTGGAAAACATTCAACGCCCAACATTTAACATTCAACGCCAAATAAAACAGATGAACGTCCGTCCGCCCCATTGAAGGTTGGGCGTTGAATGTTGAATGTTCGATGTTTCTTCATTTGCTTTCTTCCAGCGTCCACTCGTTGCGTCCGTCGCCATGGCAATGGCAGTGCGCCGCAAAAAAGCCGCCGCGAAACTGCCAGAACCACGGCCAGATTTTTTCACGGTCGGTCTGCGGGATGTTCAAGTCAAAAATCTTTTCGCGCGGGAAAAATCCAAAGCGGCCTTCGCTCATCGCCGGTGGCAGCGCTTGCAATTTCACCTTCACCTCGAACAGAAACATCAGCCAGTGCGTCTGGCCTTGATAACCATGCTCGCTGATGAGTCCCGCCAAGTGCAGGTCCGACGGCGCCAGTTTCAATCCAATTTCCTCGTGCGCCTCGCGGCACGCGCAGGCGTAGGGCGATTCGCCGAGATCCATCTTGAGCTTGCCGCCGCCCGGACTCCAGAGGCCGCGGTTCGGTTCCTGCGCGCGTTCGAGCAAAAGAATTTCACCCGCTTCGTTGAAAACGTAGAGCAGCGTGGCGATTTTGTAGGGCAGCGGCATTGGCGATTTTGGATATACGATTTACGAGCGCTTGGATTTAACCCGGCCAATCGTAAATCGTAAATCGTCAATCGTAAATTCTTCATTCTTCCTTCGGCCTTGCTGTTCAAATAAGCTGTCCGCCCGCTTAAAGGAAAATCATGTCGCGTCCACGCCTCACCGCCCTGCTACTGGCACTGACCACGCTGGTGGTCTTCCTGCACGCCGGCGGGTTCCGCTTCGTGAATTTCGACGACACGGATTACATCACCGAAAATCCCGTCGTCAAACACGGGCTGACGCCGGCCGGGGTGGCCTGGGCGTTCACCGGCTACCATGTCAGCAACTGGCATCCGGTCACCTGGCTTTCGCACATGGCCGACTGCTCGCTGTTCGGCCTGAACGCCGGCGCGCACCATTTCGTCAACGTGCTGTTCCATGCGGCCAACGCCGCGCTGCTCTTCGCCCTGCTGTGGCGGCTCACGCAACGGCTCTGGCCGTCCGCCCTGGTCGCGGCGCTGTTCGCGTGGCATCCGCTCCACGTCGAATCGGTGGCGTGGATTTCCGAGCGCAAGGATGTGTTGAGCACATTTTTCGCGCTGCTGGCGCTGTTGAGCTATGCAAAGTATGCGCAGGAAAACTGCCGGCGGAGTTTCTGGTTCGCGCTGATATTTTTCGCGCTCGGCCTGATGGCCAAGCCGATGCTGGTCACGCTGCCGTTCGTGCTGCTGCTGCTGGATTACTGGCCGCTGGGGCGAATGCGGGATGCGGAATGCGGAATGCGAAATTTCCAGCGGCTGGTTGTGGAAAAAATCCCGTTTTTGGCGCTGGCGGCGATTTCCTGCGTTCTCACTTTTCTTGCCCAGCGCAGCGGCGAGGCTGTGGTCTCGCTCGATAGCGTCTCGCTGGGCTACCGTCTCGAAAACGCGCCGCTCGCCGCCGCCGGCTATCTCCAGAAAATTTTCTGGCCGGCCGGCCTGTGCGCCATCTATCCGCTGCCGGATAAAATTCCCGCGCTGCCGGTCGCGTTGTCCGTCGCGGTGTTGCTTTTGATTTCCGCCGCCGCGTGGCGCTGGCGCAAATCGCGGCCATATTTCATCACCGGCTGGCTGTGGTTTCTCGGCACGCTCGTCCCGGTCATCGGATTGGTGCAAGTCGGCGGGCAGGCGATGGCCGACCGCTACACCTACCTGCCGGCCATCGGATTTTTCATTGCGCTGGTTTTCCTGGGGAACGATTTCGCCGACCGGCTGCAAATGCCCAAGATTATCCGCTTTGGATTCGCCGGGCTGGCTTCGTTGGCGTGCATTTTGGCCACGGAAAACCAGCTCCAGTTCTGGCGCGACAGCGAAGCGCTTTTCCGCCGCGCCATTGCCGTTACGGAGAACAACGACATCGCACTCATCAACCTCGGCGTTGCGCTGGATGTGCAAGGCCGCTTCGACGAGGCGCTGGCGGTCTATCATCAGGCCGAAAGAAGCGGCAGCCGCCATTTCGAGGTTCACAACAATCTCGGCAATGTGCTAGGCCTCCTGGGTCGGCACGCCGAAGCGCTCGCCGAATACCGCGAGGCGATCCGGCACCGCCCGGACAATCCCAAGTTTCACAACGGCACCGGCACCGAACTGGCCGCCCTCGGCCGGTGGGACGAGGCGCTGGCGGAATTTTCCGAGGCGGCTGCGCTCAATCCCAATTACGCCGCCCCGCACGTCGAGGCCGCGAAAGTCCTCTTTAAGCTCGGCCGCGACGCCGAAGGTCTGGACGAGTTCCAGGTCGCGGTGCGAATTGAACCGGACAATTACAAGACCTTGGCCACGGTCGCGCATTATCTCGCCGCCAACGGAAATGCCGCCGCCCGCAACGGCCAGGCCGCGCTCGCCCTCGCCCGCCAGGCCGATGAGCTTTCCGGCCACGCGCAGCCCGTGGTGCTGGACTTTCTCGGCATGGCCTGCGCTGCCAACGGAGATTTTTCCAACGCCGTCATCTGCGCGCAGAACGCCCTTGCCCTCGCCACCGCCGCGCAGATGCCAAGCGCCGGGGCGATGCAACTGCGGCTGGAGCTCTACCAGCAAAACCGGCCGTGGCGGGAATCCTTCCGCGCCACCAACGCGCCGGTGAAGAATTAGCCCGGTGAGAAAATTCCATTGTCAGTTCGCGCCAAAAAATTAAACTGTCCGCTCGCTTTCATGAAAACTTACAACATCGCAGCGCTCGCCGGCGACGGCATCGGCAACGAAGTCATGCGCGAAGCCATCAAGGTCTTGCGCGCCACGGGAAAAAAATTCGGCTTCACCCTTAACATCACCGAGGCGCCCGTCGGCTGGGCGGGCATTGACGCCGCCGGCAAGGCGCTGCCGGACGCCACGCTCGCGCTCTGCAAAAAATCCGATTCCATTTTGTTCGGCTCCGTCGGCCTGCCCGACCGCGATCCGACGATTCCCAAGGAAGAACGCCCCGAACGCGCCGCGCTGCTGCGGCTGCGGAAGGAATTCGGCTTGTTCGCGAATCTGCGTCCGGTGAAGCTGCCAAAAATTCTTTCGCACGCGTGTCCGCTGGCGAAGGAGCGGCAGGGCGATGGCATTGATATTTTGGTCGTGCGCGAGCTGACCGGCGGGATGTATTTCGGCCAGCCGAAGAAGACGGAAGATTTGGGCGGCGGCAATTTCCGCGCGATTGACACGATGGTTTACACGACGCCAGAAATCGAGCGCATCGCGCACGTGGCGTTCCAGGCCGCGCAGTTGCGCCGGAAGAAATTGACGAGCATTGACAAGGCGAACGTGCTGGAAAACGGAATTCTCTGGCGCGAAGTCGTGACGCGTGTCGGCAAAAATTATCCGGACGTGGCGCTGGAACATATGTTCGTGGACAACGGCGCGATGCAGCTCATGCTCAAGCCGACGCAGTTCGACGTGATGCTCTGCGAAAATATGTTCGGCGACATCTTGAGCGACGAGGCGGCGGCGCTCGGCGGCTCGCTCGGAATGCTGCCCAGCGCGAGCCTGGGCGCGACCAATGGAAATCAAACTTTCGGTTTTTACGAGCCCGCCGGCGGCACCGCGCCGGACATTGCCGGAAAAAATTTGGCGAATCCCATTGCGCAAATTTTGTCGAGCGCGCTGATGCTGCGGCACAGCTTCGGTTTGAACGACGCGGCGGCGGCGATTGAAAAAGCCGTGGCCACGGCCATCAACGCGGGCAACCGCACCGGCGACATCTACAATCCCATCGAGACGGCTGCGAAGAAAGTCGGCACCACGCAGATGGGCGACGCGGTGGCGGCGGCGGTCTGACGCCGTCAGGGAAACCAGACCAGCTCCGGGTTATTGGTGATGGCGTTGCCGGCGGCGTCGCGGTAGGCGGACAAGGGAAACCGCTGGACGTGGCCGTCGAGAAAGACAAACTGCGCGCCGAGATTGTGGAGGTTGGTGTGGACATAGCTTGCCGGGCCAACCGCCGGAAGATTTTTCGAGTCGAACAACCACACCACGGCGACCGTCCGGGGAACCGCCGTGATTTTAATGGCGGTGTTGTTGCTGCCGGTTCCGTTGACATTTTCATTGAGGCAATAATGGAACAGGTTGTTGGTCTTGCTGCTCGCATCGCAACGCCGGGGATTGGTCGGACAAATCCAAATTGTTCCGCTGACTTCCGCCGCTGGATTTGTGCGCCAGCCCATGTCGGCATAGCGCGGCTGGTTCAAGACCAGCGGGAGCTGGACATACCAGGCCTGATATGCGGGATTGGCGAGATCCGTTTCCAACGGCGTGGGCTTGCCTTCCGGCGGCAAAAAATCCTGATTGTCGGCCACATAAACCTGCGTGGCCAGTCCCCACTGCTTGAGATTATTGAGACATTGAATTCCCTTGGCCGTCGTTTTGGCCTTGCCTAGGGCCGGCAGCAGTAGCGCTGCCAGGAGGGCGATGATGGCAATGACCACCAACAGCTCGACGAGGGTGAACGCCCGATGAAAGGCACGAGGCCGGTCACCCGCCAAAATTTGCCAAACCGGATCTTTTGATTTCATGGCGCCGCCAAGTTGAGGTTCCGCACTTCGGGGAAAGTGCGCGTCGCATCACCCGCCAGCCTGATGCCAATTCCGGCCGCTGTCTTCTGATTTTTTGGCAACCTGTCGGACAAGAAATGTCCAGCGCCGCCGCCCGCCCACCGGGCTTTTCACCGGCAGCGGATGAAAAATTTCCGTGGCGTGTGAACGCGAAGCCGCTAACCTGCGTCCAACTTAACCATCACCGCCATGAAAAAAATCGCCACCCTGCTCCTGCTCGCCGCCGCCCTCGCGCTCCGCGCCGCCGACACCAATGCGCCCGCCGCCGCGCCGGACAAGGATAAAGATAAGGCCGCGCTCGGCCAGATTCCTGATGCCTCGCACGCGCCGGTGCGCGTGACCAACTCCGTCAGCATCGCCGGCGAGCGCGTCACCTACGTCGCCGAGACCGGGATGCTGCCGCTGCTCAAGGCCGACGGCACGTCGCGCGCCTCCGTTTTTTACGTCGCCTACACGCGCACGGACGGCAAGTCGGGCGCGAAAAGGCCGGTTACTTTTTCTTTCAACGGCGGTCCCGGCTCGGCGTCGCTCTGGCTGCACCTCGGCGCGCTCGGCCCGCGCCGCGTGAAGATGAACGAGGACGGCTCGCAGCCCGCGCCGCCGTTCGCGCTGGTGGACAATGAATTTTCCATCCTGAACGCGAGCGACCTCGTTTTCATTGATCCCGTCGCCACCGGTTTCAGCCGCGCGGCGAAGGATGAAAAGCCCGACCAATTTTTCGGCGACGAGGCGGATTTGGATTCCGTCGGCGAATTCATCCGGCTCTGGACCACGCGCCACGACCGCTGGCTCTCGCCGAAATACGTCTGCGGCGAAAGCTACGGCGTCTTCCGCGCCGCCGGTCTCGCGGAACATCTACGCAGCCGCTACGGACTTTATCTGAACGGCCTCATCCTCGTTTCCGGCGTGCTGGACTTTGGCACCATCAGCGGCGGCGATGGCAACGACCTGCCGTATCCGCTGATTTTGCCGGCCTACACGGCGGCGGCGCAGTTCCACCAGAAATTGCCGGCGGACTTGCAGGCGGATTTGACGGCCGCGCTGGCCGAATCGCGCGAATTTGCCAAAGGTGAATTCACCTCCGCGTTGCTGCAAGGCGCGGCGCTGCCGGCGGACGAAAAGAAAAAAGTTGTCGCCGAACTCGTGCGGCTCACCGGCCTCAAGCCGTCCGTCATCGAGGACAATAATCTGCGCGTGGATCCGTCCGTGTTCCGCAAGCAACTGTTGCACGACGACGGTTTGATTCTCGGCGCTTACGATGCGCGGCTGACCGGGCGCGACGGCGATCCGGCGTCGCCCGGCGCGGGTTTCGATCCGGCCAGCGCGGCGGTGATGGGGCCGTTTTCGGCGGCGATGAATTCGTATGTGCGCGGCGAACTGAAATTCGAGGACGACCTGCCGTATGAGCTGATTGCCGGCGTGCAGCCGTGGAATTACGGCGCGCGGAACAATTTCGCCAACGCCAGCGACCGGCTCGCGTCGGTGATGAACCAGGAGCCGTATCTGAAAATCCTCGTGCTCGGTGGCCGCTGCGATCTGGTTTGCCCGATTGACACGATGCGGCACAGCGTGGATCACATGGCGCTGGCGGACGCCTACCGCCGCAATGTGACCTTCGCCGAGTTCGACGCCGGCCACATGATGTATATCAATCTGCCCGACTTGAAAAAATTGCAGGCGGAGTTGGAAAAATTTGTGAAGCCGTAAAATCCGATTGGCCGTTAGGCAACATCAATAAATCATGCGAATTTTACTATACATTTGTTTGAGCCTAATTCCTGTAATGTTCTTGGGCTGTGTTCCAACTTCATCGTCATCCAAGGTTGATTTTAGTGGGCAAGTGACTTCCGATTGGTATGTATTGTGGCCAGCCGTCTTAAAGTCTGGACACAACAGTCAGATTCGTGCGACTGCAAGAGCTGATGCTCTTGCCGACATTGCAAAAGGCCAGCCTCGAATCTGTTGTGTCGGAACAGTTGCTACATTTCCAATTGGAGTTCCAGACAAGTATTTGGATGAAGCGTGGAAGTTACCGGAAGTTCCGCTTCCTAGTGGCTGCACCTTGCCAGAACCACTGCTTAACGTGGCGACTGTTTACGCAAAGGCATACAATGCCGAGATTGTGCGTTATTTAAAGTCCAAGCAAAATTGATTTGCACGATTAGAAATTGAATTCAGTTGCTTGTTTCCGAACGGACACGCGCCGGTTAAACTACGATTGCCAATGAAACGCATCCTTGTCCTGTCCGCCGTGATTTTCAGCGGCCTGCTCGCGCGCGCGCTGCCCGCCAACGACGCGCTGTCGCTGGACGGCACCTGGCGCTTTCAACTCGACCGCGCCGACGCGGGCATCGCGGAAAATTGGGCGGCCAAAAAACTTTCCGGCCGCCTCCAACTGCCCGGCTCGCTGCCGGAACAAGGCATCGGCGACGACGTGACGACGAACACCGTCTGGACCGGCCGCATCGTGGACAAATCATTTTTCACCGCGCCGGAATTTGCCCCTTACCGCCAGCCCGGCAACGTCAAGCTGCCATTCTGGCTGACGCCGGAAAAGTATTACGCCGGCGTCGCGTGGTTTCAACGCACGGTGACAATTCCCTTGGACTGGAAAAATAAGCGCGTCGTCCTGACGCTGGAACGGCCGCACTGGCAGACGCAAGTCTGGCTGGACGGAAAAAATTTCGGCACGAACGATTCCCTTGGCACGCCGCACGAATATGATTTCGGACGGCTCGCGCCGGGCAAGCACACGCTGACGATTCGCGTGGACAACCGCCGCATCGTGGACATCGGCGAAAATTCCCACAGCATCAGCGACCACACGCAGGGCAACTGGAACGGCATCGTCGGCGACCTTTCGCTGCGCGCGACGCCGACGGTTTGGATCGAGGATTTGCAGGTCTATCCGCACGTCGCCACGCATTCGGCGACGGTGACGGGAACCATCGGCAACGTCTCCGGCGCGAACGGCGAGGCGGGGATGCTTTTTTATGTGGACGGAAAACTCGCGCAGTCCGTCGTCGCGGACTGGACGACAAACGGCGGAACTTTCACCGGCGAAATTCCGCTGGGCGACGCCGCGCCGCTGTGGGACGAATTCCATCCGGCAGTTCGCCACCTGACCGCAAAACTCGGCGACGCGACGCGCAATACAACTTTCGGCCTCCGCGAAATTTCGACGCTCGGCACGCAGTTTGTGGTGAACGGGCGGAAAACCTTTTTTCGCGGCACGCTGGAATGCTGCGTATTTCCGCTGACCGGCCATCCGCCGACGGACGTGGCCGCGTGGAAGCGCATCATCGCCATCGCGAAGGCACACGGGCTGAACCTGATCCGTTTTCATTCATGGTGCCCGCCGGCAGCGGCGTTCCAGGCGGCGGATGAATTGGGATTTTATTTCCAAGTTGAAGCCGGTTCGTGGGCGAACGGCAGCACGACGATTGGTGACGGCAAGCCCGTGGATGCGTGGGTTTATGACGAGACCGAACGCATCCTGCAAACTTACGGCAACCATCCGAGCTTCGTGCTGATGGCCTACGGCAACGAGCCGGGCGGGAAAAATTACGGCAAGTTTCTCACGGACTATGTGGCGCACTTCAAGCAGCGCGACGCGCGCCGGCTCTGGACGAGCGCGAGCGGCTGGCCGCAGTTGCCGGCGAACCAGTTTGACGTGACGCCGAATCCGCGTATCCAGAAATGGGGCGCCGGCCTGAAGTCGCGCATCAACGCGCAGCCGCCGGAGACGGTGACGGACTACGGTGATTACATTGGTCGGCGCGACGTGCCGGTCATCAGCCACGAAATCGGCGAGTGGTGCGTGTATCCGAATTTTGCGGAGATCAAAAAATACCGGGGCTACCTGAAGGCGCGCAATTTTGAAATTTTCCGCGACTCGCTGGCCGCGCACGGCATGGGCGACGAGGCGGAATGGTTTTTGTATGCGTCAGGAAAATTGCAGACGATGTGTTACAAAGAGGAAATTGAATCCGCTCTGCGCACGCCGGGCATGGGCGGTTTCGAACTGCTCGGCCTCACCGATTTTCCCGGCCAAGGCACGGCGCTCGTCGGCGTGCTCGACGCGTTTTGGGACGACAAAGGCTACGTCACCGCCGCACAATTCAGCCGCTTCTGCAACGCCGTCGTGCCGCTCGCGCGCTTGGAAAAACGCGTGTTCACGGCGGACGAAACGCTGTCGGCGGATTTGGAGGTGGCGAATTTCGGCGCGGTGCCGCTGGCGGGCGCGACGCCGTATTGCGAGCTGGTGGCGGACGACGGGCGCGTGGTGGCGTCGCAGATTTTTGACCGGCGCGATGTGCCGGTGGACAACGGCACGCGGCTTGGCACGGCGAATTTCAGCCTGAAAAATCTTCCAACACCCGCGCGCTACCGGCTGGTCGCGGGTTTCGCCGGCACGAAAATCCAGAACGACTGGGACGTGTGGGTTTATCCGCCGCCGGCCGCGCCGAAAGCGCCGGCGGACGCGGTGATTTTCCACGAGCTGAACGCCGCCGCGCTGGCGGTGCTGGATTCCGGCGGCACGGTGCTGTGGCTGCTGCCGCCGGAAAATGTCCGCAACGACACGAACCGGCCGGTGAAGTTCGGCTTCAGCAGCATTTTCTGGAATACGGCGTGGACGAAACGGCAGGCGCCGACGACGCTGGGAATTTTGTGCGACGCGCGGGCACCGCTGTTCGCGGAATTTCCGACGGAAAATTTCAGCGACTGGCAATGGTGGTATCTCGTGCAGCGCGCGCAGCCGATGATTCTGGATGATTTGCCGGCGGGCCTGCTGCCCGGCGTGCAGGTGATTGACGACTGGACGACTAACCACAAGCTGGGGCTGGCCTTCGAGGCGCAGGTCGGGAACGGTAAACTTTTTGTCTGTAGCGTGGATTTGGAAAATAATCTCGATCACGACCCGGTGCGCCGGCAGTTCCGCACGAGCCTGCTGGACTATCTCGCCAGCCCGAACTTCCAGCCGAAGTGGCTGGTGGACGCCGCGACGCTACAGCATCTGGCGGTGCCGGCGGCCAAATAAATTTCCCCAAAAATAAAAAAAGCCCCGGGCCGTTTCCAGCCCGGGGCTTTTGCTTCCAAATTAATTTCAGTCAAACGCGTGGCCGGCGCAGCACAGCACGTCTTTGACTTTGTGGCGAACGAGGTCTTTGACCATCTGGCGGGCGGGTCCCATATATTTGCGCGGATCAAATTCACCTGGTTTTTCGGAGAACACTTTGCGGATGCCGGCGGTCATGGCCATGCGCAGGTCGGTGTCAATGTTCACCTTCGTGCAGCCCACGCGGCGCGCGACTTCGATGTCGGCTTCCGGCACGCCCTGCGAGTCGGGCATGTTGCCGCCGTATTTGTTGATCATGTCCGCGAGATACTTCGGCACGCTGGACGCGCCGTGCAACACGAGCGGATAATCACCGAGGTTCGCCTCCATCAAAGCTTTCTTGATCAGCTTGAGGCGTTCGAGGTCGAGGTGCTGCTCGCCCTTGAATTTGTAGGCACCGTGCGAATTGCCGATGGCGATGGCGAGCGAATCACAGCCGGATTGCTTGACGAATTCCACCGCTTCTTCCGGCACGGTGTAATGGCCGCTCATGGAATGCGCGCCGCCTTCTTCGCCTTCGTCGAACTGCGCGCCGACGAGGTGGCCGAGTTCGGATTCCACGGAGCAATTATATTTGTGCGCGTATTCGACAACTTTCTTGGTGATCTCGACATTCTTGTCGAACGGCTCATGGCTCGCGTCAATCATCACGCTGGTGAAACCTTCGTCAATGCACTCCTTGCACAGCTCAAACGTGTCGCCGTGGTCCAAGTGGACTGCGATGGGAATGTTCGAGAGGCTGACGGCGGCCTCGATGAGCTTTTTGAGATAAACCGGGTTGGCGTAGGAACGCGCGCCCTTGGAAATCTGCAGCATCAACGGGGCTTTTTCCTCCTCGCAGGCCTCGACGATGGCCTGAATGAGCTCCATGTTGTTGACGTTGAACGCGCCGAGGGCGTATTTGCCCTTGAGCGCCTTGGCGAACAGGTCTTTGGTGTGTGTCAGTGGCATAAATTTATCGTCTAATTTTGTGGGCGAATTGCCCGGGTTTCTCCAACAGCCGTGGACTATAAGAAATCCCCGCCGAAAGAAAATGAAAAAATACAGCCCGTTTTTGGCGAAAATCGGAACTAATTTGCCATCCCAATCTGCTCATCGGCGGAAAAACTCTTTCATCACCACCGCCACGCGCTGAATCTGTGCGTCCGTCAGCTCCGGAAACATCGGCAGGCTCAGGACTTCGCGCGACGCCTTTTCCGCCACCGGAAAATCGCCGGGCTTGTAACCGAGATGCGCGTAGGCTTTTTGCAGATGTAACGGCATCGGATAATGCACCGCGTTGCCGATGCCGTTCGCGTCGAGATGCTTCTTCAATTCGTCGCGACGCGGCGAGCGCACCGTGTAAAGATGCCACGCGCTTTCATTGCCGACGGTGACCGTCGGTAGTTGGAGCGGCATGTCCGCCAGCAATTCCGCGTAACGCGTGGCCACGCGCTGGCGTTCGCGCGTCCAGTGCGCGAGATGTTTTAATTTTACGCCCAGCACCGCGCCTTGAATGCCTTCGAGCCGGTAATTGTAGCCGACTTCGTCGTGATGATAGCGCACCGTCGAGCCGTGTTCGCGCAGCGATTTCGCGCGGGTGGCGAGCGCCGCGTCGTTCGTTACCAGCGCGCCGCCTTCGCCGCACGCGCCGAGATTTTTTGCCGGATAAAAACTGAAGCAGGAGACCGCGCCAAACGTGCCGATGCTTTTGCCCTTGTATTTCGCGCCATGCGCCTGCGCCGCATCCTCGACGAACGGCAGCTTGTGTTTTTTGCAAATCGCCGCCACCGCGTCCACGTCGAACGGCTGGCCATAAAGATGCACGGGCAAAACGGCTTTCGTTTTCGGCGTGATCGCTTTTTCAAACAGCTTCGGGTCGAGATTGAATGTTGCGTCATCAATGTCCACATAGACCGGCTTGGCGCCGCAATAGGAAATCGCCCAGCTCGTCGCGATAAACGTGTAGGGCGTGGTGATGACCTCGTCGCCCGGCCCGACGCCGAGCAGCCGCATCGCGACGTGCAGCGCGGACGTGCCGCTGTTGAAGCCAAGCGCGTGCTGCGCGCCGCAAAACGCGGCGAAATCTTTTTCAAACTGCGCCACGTCCGGGCCGAGACAGAACGAGCAGTTGTCGAGCGTGCGGGCGATGGCGGCATCAAGTTCCGCGCGCAACGGTTTTAATTGGGCGCGCAGGTCGAGGTAGGGAACCGGTTCGGACATCCGGTGAATTTACCGGCAACCGGCGGGTTTGTGAACTGCAAATGCAAACCCGCCAAACAAGAATTGTCTTGGCCGCGCCGAATTGGAACAATCCGCCAAATGGCAGCCAGCTTGGAAACCAAAATCGCCCACGCGCGCGCGCTTTGTGAAAAGGGCCGGTGGCCGGAGGTGTTGGCGTTCGCGCAGCAGTGGGCCGCCGAAGATGCGGCGGATGCCAAGGCGCTGTTTTATCAGGGCGTGGCGCTGGCGTCGCTGGGAAGATTGATTGATGCGGAGACGAGCTATCGCCGCGCGCTGACGCTGGACTCAACCGATTTCAAGGTGTGGAACAATCTGGCGGGATTGCTGTTTGGCGCGATGAACCGGCCCGCCGAGGCCGCGCAGTGCCTGGTGCAGGCCCTGCAGATTGATCCGGGCAACCCGCTGGGTTGGGCAAACCTCGCGAGCATGAACGGCCAGCTCGACCGCCACGCGCAGGCGCTGGAATGCGCGGAACGCGCGCTCGCGCTCGACCCGCACATGGTGGAGGCGCAGTTGCATCGCGCCCGCGCGGCGCAGTCGCTGGGCAAACCGGAAATCGTGCGCGCGGCGAGCGAGGCGCTGGCGAAACTGCCGCCGGAGAAATTCCGGCGGATGCGGTGAACACCTCCGCTTGTGGATAAAATGTTTTCTGCTTATCTTGAATTGTGATTTACGACGCATCACTCGACGAACTGTTGCAGAAAGTTTGGGACGGCCAGCGCATCAACGCCGCCGAGGCGCTGCGGCTTTTTCATCTGCCGTTGGAGGAGCTTGGCGCGCTCGCCGACCGCCGCCGCCAGCTTGCCAAGTCCAAGGCCTACGGCGGTCGCGGCAACGAGATCGTCACGTTCAACGTGGATCGCAACGTCAATTACACGAATGTCTGCAATGTGTATTGCAAGTTCTGCGCGTTTTACCGCGTGGAAAAAGACGATGATTCCTACGTCATTTCGCTCGCCGAAATGGATCAGAAAATCGCGGAGACGTTGGCGCTCGGCGGCACGCAGATTCTCATGCAGGGCGGCCATCATCCCAAGCTGACGAAGCAGTGGTATCTGGATTTGCTCGCGCATATCAAAAACAAGTGGCCGCAGATCAACATCCACGGTTTCAGCCCCAGCGAGTTTGTGCATTTCCGCGAAGTGTTCAACGAGCCGCTGGAAAAAATCATCGGTGATTTCAAGGCGGCGGGGCTGGGCTCAATTCCCGGCGGTGGCGGGGAAATCCTCGTGGACAGTGTGCGTCAGCGCGTGGCACCGCTAAAGGCGATGAGCAACGACTGGCTCGAAGTCATGGACATCGCCCACCGGCTCGGGCTTTTTTCGAGCGCGACGATGATGTTCGGCCACGTCGAGACGATTGAAGACCGTATCGAACATCTGGAACGGCTGCGCACGCAGCAGGACATTTCGCTGAAACGCTTGGCGGAATACAACGGCCACGGTGTGGAGCCCGCGCATTTCACGGCGTTCATCGGCTGGACGTTTCAGGCCGAGCACACAAAGCTGAAGGCCCCGACGGTCGGCGCGCACGAATATTTGCGGACGCAGGCCTTGAGCCGGATTTATCTCGATAATTTTGAGAACATCCAAAGCTCGTGGGTGACGCAGGGCTTGGAAATCGGGCAGGTCGCGCTCAAGTTTGGCGCGAACGATTTGGGCAGCATCATGATCGAGGAAAATGTCGTGTCGCAGGCGGGCACGACGTTCCGCATGACTGTGCCGGACATGCACCGGCTCATCAAAGACCTCGGCTACGAGCCGCATCAGCGCGACAACTGGTATCGGCTGGTGAACTAAATTTTGCCGTCCGCCATTTTATGTCCCAACCAACTCCGACGCGGGCGATTCGCGACCCCAAGACGCGCTTCAACTGGCGCGTCAGCGACGCCGTCCGCCGGCTGATGGTCTGGTGGTTTGAGCTGCGCGCAAAAATTTCCGGGCGCGGCTATTATTGCTCCACGCTCGCCGGCCAGGACGATTACAACCTCACCATCAATTCCGACCTGACGGTTTCCTGCAACTGCCAGGATTATGAAGGCACCGGCCACATCGGGGATTTGCGAAAAAATTCTTTCGAGGAAATTTATTTTGGCCCGGTCGCCCAAAAATTTCGCGACGACCTGGCCAAGGGCAAAATTCCGATTCCGACTTGCGTTCGCTGCACCATCCATCGCCTGCAAAAGGACGCCTCGCCGCCCGCACCGCAATTGCCGAAGCGCGGGATGCTTTTGGAGAACACCGTCGTCTGCAACGTGGACTGCATCGGCTGCGCGCGCGAAGGCGCCGCCGCGATCCGCACCACCAAGACGATGGCGCTCGAAGATCTTGGGCAGATGGCCGACCTCGCCGCGCGGCTCGGCATGGAGCAGATTTTTTATCTGAACCTCGGCGAGCCGTTTTTGTCGCCGCGCATCACGCAGGAGCTGCCGATTTTGCGCGCGAAAAATCCGAACGCGCGCATCGTGGTTTCGACGAATGGCATTTTGCTGAACACGGACGCCAAGCGCGAAGCGGCGCTGCAATTGAGCCACATTCTTTTTTCCGTCCACGGCATCAGCGACCCGATGCTGGAAAAATACATGCTCCGCAGCAGTTTTGAAAAAGCCTACGCCGCGATGCGCGAAATGGCGGCCTATCGCGACGCGCGCGGCAGCAAGGTGCCGTTGCTGGAATGGAAATATCTGCTCTTCAACTGGAACGACCATCCGCAGCACATCGCCCGCGCGGTGGAAATGGCGAAGGAAATTGGTGTGGACATCATTTCTTTCTGGCCGACGCAGAATCCGTTTTACGGGATGTCGTGGCGCTACAAGCTCGGCCTGATGAAAAACATCGGCGACAAATGTTGGAAAGGCCACGAGATCATTTTGCGCCCGGAAAACATTCCGACGAAGCACATTCATTGAGGCCGCGCCGATGCCGCCGAAAGCAAAATTCTCCGCCCGCAGCCGCGTCCTGTCGCAATGGCGGGGCGTGGATTACGCGCCGCTGGAAGTTGCGCGCGCGACGCCCGCGCGGCTGCCCGGCGACGTGCTGCCGGCGCTGATGAAGGAACTGCGCCTCGACGCGCGCCAGGCCGAGGCGGAAGTCGTCAAGGTCTGGAACAATCTGATTGACCCGGTCGTCACCGCGCACGCGCAGCCGGCGAACTTGCACAAGGGCACGCTGTTTGTGAACGTGGATAGCAGCGTGTGGCTGACTGAAATCGTTCGGTATCGCCGCAAGGAAATCATTGAGCGGCTGCAGCACAGCTTTGGCAAATCGGTCATCCAGAAAATTTCGTTCCGCATCGGATAAAAATTCCCGTCACCGCATCAATTTCATCTGCGCCGGCGTGAGCAGCCACGCGAGGATTGCGCACTTTCCGGCGCGGAGCTTTTCAATTTCCAGTTTCGCCAGCCCGCCCTTTTTCAGCGCGAATCCGCCGCCGTGGCTGCCAGTGACCAGCAGCGAAATCAGTTCGCTGAAATCCGGCTCGTGGCCGACGAGCAGAACATTTTCTGGAACTTTTTTTAGCCCCGCAATTTTTTGAACCAGCTTTTTCGCGTCGCCGCCGGGCTTCAATTCGTCCGTAAACACAAGGCGTTTCTGCAATTTCAATTCCGCCGCTATGATCTCTGCCGTCTGGCGGGCGCGCACCAACGGGCTGGACAAAACCAGTTCAAAATCCAGTTCCAGCGCCCGCATGGCTGCCGCGACATGGCTCAACTGTTTTTTGCCCTTCGGCGTGAGCGGGCGGAACTCGTCGCGGGCAAAATCAAATTCGTCACGTTCCACCGCGAGGCCGTGACGCAGGAGAAACAGGTTCATGCCGGAACATACACCGCGCGGCGCCGTTGGCAATGTCCGTGAAATGTCACAATTTAATTTTTGGTTTGGCCGGGAAAGTTTTTTACCCTGTCCCGATGCAAACCGCGCGCCGCGCCGTCATTGACGTTGGCACCAACTCGGTCAAGCTGCTCATCGCCGATGTGGCGGGCGCGGAAGTGCGCCCGGTGCACGAGGAGAGTCGCCAGACGCGGCTCGGCAAGGGCTTCTACGAAACCCACCGCCTTCAGCCCGAACCCATCGCTCGCACCGCCGAGGCCGTCTGGGAATTTGCCGGCACCGCCCGCGAGCGCAGCGCAGACTCGATCCGCGTCATCGCCACCAGCGCCGCACGCGACGCGATGAACCCGCGCGATTTGACGGACGCCATCGAGAAGGCGTCTGGTCTGAAGACGGAAATCATCACCGGCGCGCGCGAGGCGGACTGGGCGTTTCGCGGCGTGACGAGCGATCCGCACCTGGCGAAAACGCCCTTGCTATTGCTCGATGTCGGCGGCGGCAGCACGGAATTTATTTTGGGCAATGGGAAGAAAAAATCTTTTGCCCACAGCTTTCCACTCGGCACGGTGCGGCTGATGGAAAAATTTCCGCACGGCGACCCGCCGACCGCCGCACAGTTCAAGGCCGCCCGCGACTGGGTGAAAAACCTGTTCCAGGCGGAGGTCTGGCCGCTGTTGGAACCGGCGCTGCTGCATGAAAAAAAATCCGGTGCGATCCGGCTCGTCGGCACCGGCGGCACGACCAGCATCCTCGCGCGCATGGAGAAAAAGCTGGATCGCTTCGACCGCGACAAAATCGAAGGCACGGTTTTAAGTTTTGAAAGAGTGGTGGCGCACCGGAAACATCTCTGGCGGCTGCCGCTGGCCGAACGCAAGGAAATCCCCGGCCTGCCGAAACTGCGCGCCGACGTGATCCTCACCGGTGTGCTGATTTACGAGGCGGTGATGGAAGAATTCGGTTTTCACGAGCTGCGCGCCAGCACGCGCGGCCTGCGTTTCGCGGCGGTGATGGATTGATGAATAAGGAAAGCAGGAAAACAGGAAGCGATTTTTGTTCCTGCCTTCCTGCTTTCCTTATTAAATTTCCCGCCATGCGTGTTTTGATTGTCGGCTGTGGTTACGTCGGCCTGCCGCTGGGCAAAGAGCTGGCGCGGCAGGGGCACGCGGTTTTCGGCCTGCGCCGCAGCGCGCTGGCGGAGGCAGAGTTAAAAAGTGCCGGCATCATGCCGCTTCACGCCGACATCACGCAGCCGGAAACGCTCGCCCAACTGCCGTGCGATTTTGACTGGGTCGTGAACTGCACCGCGTCCGGCGGCGGCGGCGCGGACGACTACCGGAAAATCTATCTCGAGGGAAATTCCAATCTCATTTCGTGGCTCGCGGGTTCGCCGCTGAAAAAATTCATCTACACGAGCAGCACCAGTGTTTACGGACAGAATGATGGTTCGTTCGTGAATGAAAAAAGCCCGGTTGCGCCGGACGCGGAAACTTCAAAAGTCCTGGCGGAGACGGAAAAACTTTTGCTCGCGGCAGTGGCCGAACGCAAGTTCCCCGCCGTCATTTTGCGCGTCGCGGGAATTTACGGGCCGGGGCGCGGCCACTGGTTCAAACAATTTCTGCGCGGCGACGCGCGCATCGAGGGCAACGGCGCGCGGTGGCTGAACATGATTCATCGTGACGATTTAATTGGCGTCATCATCGCCGCGCTGCGCGACGCCAAGCCCGGAGAAAATTTTAACGCGGCGGATTCCGAACCGGTGGAACAGCGGAATTTTTTCGAGTGGCTGTCAGCGGAGTTGAAACTGCCCATGCCGCCAACCGTTCCTGCCGATGCGGAAGTCTGGCGCAAGCGCGGCGTCACGAACAAGCGGGTGAGCAATGCGAAGCTGCGCGCGGAATTGAAATACACATTTCAGTTTCCTGATTTCCGCGCGGGTTACGCGGCGGAAATCGCCCGGCTGAAACAGGACGGCGGGTTGGATTTTTAGACCGCGTTGTCGCCCTTTTCGTCAGTGCGGATGCGGATGGCTTCCTCGACGGTGGAGACGAAAATCTTCCCGTCGCCAATCTTGCCGGTCTTGGCGGCCTTGACGATGGCGGCCACGGCGGCATCTTTCACGTTGTCGGCCACGACGGTTTCCACCTTAATTTTCGGCAGGAAATCCACGGTGTATTCGCTGCCGCGATAGATTTCCGTGTGGCCTTTTTGCCGGCCAAAGCCCTTGACCTCGCTGACGGTCATGCCCTGGATGCCGAGTTCGTTGAGCGCGTCCTTGACTTCGGTGAGCTTGAACGGCTTGATGATGGCTTCAATTTTTTTCATAGATTTCACTCATTGTAGGCACGTTCGCCGTGTTGTGACAAGTCGAGCCCGATACTTTCGTCCTCCTGATCCACGCGCAGGCCGATGGTGGCGTCCACGGCTTTCACGATCAAAAATGTCCCGACCGCCGCCAGCACCACGGTGAACGCCACGCCGACGAGCTGGTTGAAAAACTGGTGCGAACTGCCGGCGAGCGAAACGGCGACGCCGTTTGCCTTAAATGTCGTCGCGATGGCGGGATTCACTTCGGCATTCGCGAGGAAGCCGAGCATCAGCATTCCCACCACGCTGCCGACGCCGTGGACACCGAACACGTCCAGCGAATCGTCGTAGTTAAAAATGGATTTGATTTTCGTGACCGCTGTGTAGCAAACCACGCCCGCGGCCAGTCCGATGCAAAAGGCCGCCGGAATGCTCACGAAACCGGACGCCGGCGTGATTGTGGCCAGACCTGCGACCATCCCCGCCGCCGCGCCGAGCACGCTGGGTTTGCCCTTCAATTTCCATTCCATCGCCGCCCAGCTCAACGCCGCCGCCGCCGCCGAGAAATGCGTGGCCGCAAACGCGCTCGTCGCCAGCGCGCCGGCATTCAGCGCGCTGCCGGCGTTGAAACCAAACCAGCCGACCCACAAAAGTCCGGTGCCGACCAGCGAAAGCACGACATTGTGCGGCACCATCTGTTCGCGCGGGAAACCGGCGCGCTTCCCCAGCATGATCGCGAACACCAGCGCCGACACGCCGGAGCTGATGTGGACGACTGTGCCGCCGGCGAAATCCAGCACGGGAATTTTTCCGCCCAGCGCCCAGTTGAAAAAGCCGCCCGTGCCCCAGACCATGTGGCAGAGCGGAAAATAAATCAGCACCGCCCAAGCCAGCATGAAGGCGACATACGCCTTGAACTTCACGCGCTCCGCCACCGCGCCGCTGATGAGCGCCGGCGTGATGATGGCGAACATCATCTGGAACAGCATGAACGTCTCCGCCGGGATCGTCGGCGCGTAATCCGCGTTGGGCGCGGCGCCGACGCCCTTCAAAAACAGGTGCGTGAGCGGGTTGCCGCAAAAAGCGTTGCCCGGCGCGAACGCCATGCTGTAGCCGAACACCATCCACAGCGCGGAAACCAGCGCCATCAAAATCAGGCTGTGCATCATCGTGGACAAAACATTTTTCGTCCGCACGAGGCCACCGTAGAACAGGATCAGCCCCGGCGCGGTCATCATCAGCACCAGCGCGGAACTGGCCAGCAGCCAGGCGTTGTCGCCGTTGTTGATCGTGACGAGCGGTGCAACCGACGGCTGGAGTTGGCTACCGGTGGGAACGGCGTCAGCCGCATTGGCTGGGGCGGAGAAAATCAGGAACAGAAAAACTAAACATGAAAAATGAAAACACTTCTTCATGGTCGGATGAGCGGGTTTCATGGAAGCGATGTTCGCCAAAACCGGTCGCGAGTGTCAACGCAAGTCTTGCGCAAAACTTGTTCGATTTTGTCCGCGTTCACGGATAACTTTCACGCCGCAATGTCCGCCGAAGCCCAACTCACGCCCATGATGGCGCAGTATCGCCGCATCAAAGGCGAACTGCCGAAGGACGCGCTGCTGCTCTTCCGCCTCGGTGATTTCTACGAAATGTTTTTTGAGGACGCGCAAAGTGGCGCACAGTTGCTGAACCTTTCGCTTACCGCGCGCAACGGTGTCCCGATGTGCGGCCTGCCGCATCACGCCGCCAACGGCTACATCGCTCGCATTTTGAAGAGCGGACGCAAAGTCGCCATCTGTGATCAAACCGAGGAAGCGCGTCCGGGAAAATTGGTGAACCGCGAGGTCACGCAAATCTTGTCGCCGGGCACGCACTTCGACGAACGGATGCTGGTCGCCGAGCGGAATAATTTTCTCGCGGCGGTTTATCCGAGCGGAAAAATCTTCGGCCTCGCGCTGGTGGATTTGACCACCGGTGACTTCCTGACGACGGAATTAGAAAATGATTCCGCGCTGCTCGCCGAGCTTGAACGCCTGCGTCCGGCGGAAATAATTTTTCCCACCGAGGCGACTGCGCTCCGTGATTTGCTGCGTGGCGCGTTCCAGATTTTGAGCGGCTACGACGATTGGACGTTCGCGCCGGAAACCGCATTCTTCACGGTGAAGGAACAGTTCAAAGTCGCGTCGCTCGACGGCTTTGGTCTCAAAGACAAGACCGCCGCCATCGGTGCGGCGGGCGGCGCGCTGCACTACCTCACGCAAAATCTGCGGCGCGACGTGAAGCATCTCACGCGCATTTCGTTTTATCAGCGCAGCGATTTTCTCACTCTCGATTACACGACGCTGCGGCATCTGGAAATCCTCGAGCCGCAGCATCACGATGCGCCGCGCAACGCCAGCCTTTACGGCGCTCTCAACAAAACCGTCACGCCGATGGGCGCGCGGCTCTTGCGCAACTGGCTCTCGCAGCCGCTCGCCAAAGTGGAGCCGATCCGGCAGCGGCAGGATGCGGTGGAAACCTTCATCAACAATTCTTTCGGCCTCGACGCGTTTCGCCAGCAGCTCGCGCAGGTGCGCGATTTGGAACGCACGCTGGGCCGTTTGAGTTCCGGCTCCGGCAATGCGCGCGACCTCGTCGCGTTGCGGCTGGCGCTGGAGCAAATCCCCGCGCTGAAACAGATTTTGGATTCGGTGGGGCGAGCGTCCCCGCGAGCCGAATCTTTGGTGGACGACGTTCCGACGGCTCGCGAGGACGCTCGCCCCGCCAGCCTCATTTACAAATTGGATTTACAAATTTCCGAGTCGCCCGACTTGGTCGAAATCATTTCCCGCGCCATCGTGGACGAACCGCCGTTGCCAATCAAAGAAGGTGGCATGATTCGCGATGGTTTCGATGCGGCGCTCGACGAACTCCGCACCGCGCAACGCGGCGGCAAGGATTGGATCGCCAAATTGCAGGCGGACGAAATTACCGCCACCGGAATTTCCTCGCTCAAAGTCCGATTTAATTCCGTGTTCGGCTATTACATTGAAGTGACCAAGTCGAATCTCGACAAAGTGCCGCCGCATTATCATCGCAAGCAGACGGTGGCGAACGGCGAGCGTTTTATCACGCCGGAGTTGAAAGCGATGGAGGGCAAAATTCTCGGCGCAGAAGAACGCAGCGTGAAATTGGAATACGAAATCTTCCAGCGCGTGCGCGAAGAAGTGCTGGGACAGTTGCCGAAAATCCAGCAAACGGCTTCCGCGCTGGCGCAACTGGATGTGCTCGCGGCGTTCGCGGAAATTGCGCGGCTGCATAATTATTGCCGCCCGCACGTCGCCGACGAAGGCGTGCTGCAAATCCGCGATGGCCGGCATCCGGTGTTGGAACAGCAGCTAGTCGAGGAACGCTTTGTGCCGAACGATACGGCACTCGCTTCGATTGGTAGGGCTGACCTGCCGGTCAGCCAGGACGCACAGCAGCGCGTCCCTACCACTTTTGCCCAAATCGCTTTGATCACCGGGCCGAACATGGCGGGCAAATCCACTTACATCCGGCAGGTGGTGCTGCTCGCGCTGCTGGCGCACACGGGCAGTTTTGTTCCCGCCGCCGAGGCGCGCATTGATTTGGTTGACCGCATTTTCACGCGCATCGGTGCGAGCGACGATTTATCGCGCGGACAATCCACCTTCATGGTGGAAATGACCGAGACGGCGAACATCCTGAACAACGCCAACGCGCGCAGCCTCATCGTGCTGGACGAAATCGGGCGCGGCACGAGCACGTTCGACGGTCTTTCGCTCGCGTGGAGCATCGTGGAATTTCTGCACAATCAAGTCGGCGCGAAAACGCTGTTCGCCACGCACTATCACGAATTGACTGAGCTGGCCGCGCGTTTGCCTCGGATAAAAAATTTCAACGTCGCTGTGCGCGAGTGGCACGACCAGATTGTTTTCCTGCGCAAAATCGTCGAGGGCGGCACGGACAAAAGTTACGGCATCCAGGTCGCCCGGCTCGCCGGCGTGCCGAAGGAAGTTTTGGAACGCGCCAAACAAATTCTCGGCAACCTCGAAGAATCCGAACTCACGCCCGAAGGCAACGTGCGCCAGCCGCGCCGCGCTCACGATCGCGAGAAATTAAAATCGCTCGCCCCCGCGCCACAGATGGATTTGTTTGGGTGAGTCCGGCTTCGCTTAAACCTTCTGCCGTCGAGCACCGCCGCTGGCTCGTTCAGAACAAACAATCATGCTTTAAGCTAGTATGTCCTCGTGCAATACTAGTATTGCGACGTGTCTAGCTAATCTAGCCTCGAACAATACGAAGATACAGACTTTAAGAGAGCCTATGCTATCGTGTTTAAAGACTGCATAGACTCATGGCAAGCAAAGATAGTCTTTTGACAATAGGCGTTTGGCTCTTAACCAGCCTATATTGTATTTCTACCATAGTAATGAGGCGTTCGAAACGGCGGTTTTGCCCTTCGAAACCTCTGATTTGCCAACAAAACGCCGCATTTGATCATGAATCCATACGAAATTCCCGCTTCCGTTCAACCCCTGCCCAATCGCGCCTTGCTGGCGGCGGCTTTGGCCGCCGAGAGCCGCTGGATCATTCTCAAGGAACTGACCAAGGGCGAGCCGCGCATGACCATCGAACTGGCGCGGCTCATCGGCACCAGCCCCGACGCCACGGCCAAGCAGATGATCATGCTGCGCCGCGCCGGCCTAGTGGAACAGGTTTACGGCAAGCTTTACACGATTCCAAAAAAATATCTGCCGATGCCCGGCCAGCCCGTCGTAGATTTCGGCCATTGCCTGCTCCGGCTGGATGCGGTGTAGATGGGCAAAGGCTTGAACGCTCTAACCGCTTTCAACAAAGCCAAATCATTCGCCGCAGCCACTTCATCACCAAATGGATAATTATAAAACTTGAACAATAATTATTTAAATAAGTTTTTTTGCGCTTCTTGGTTGCGAATCTTTTGCGCCAATTCTTCTTTCAATGCTGGTATAGATTTTAAGAGTTCTTCAAAGGCGAGTGCATCCGATTTTTCCACAGACCCACCAAAACCCGTCCAGTCAAGCCAATCGCTTGCCGAAGAATCCAATGATGGGTAGTCCACAAATAAAAAACCATAGCCGCTTTTATTTACAATCGAATCCTTATTCCATTTGAATGTAAATGTTCGCAATGCGTCCGAACCACCCGGAATCAGTCTTGGGTCACGGAGTGTGGCTACATCCTTCTCAAAAGCTTCAGCTTTATTGGCAGCCGCGATATTTTCCCATTCAATGAATTTGTCAAAGATTTGATGAGCCACCGCTTCCTCTCCAAACCTGAAACCCATACCGACCGGCTGATCGGTAGCATTTGTAGAAATCAGACCGTTTGGTTCACATTGGGTTTTGTAAACTTTTAATTTGAACATTCGCGGATTCAAAACAACGCTACAGTCATGAATGGAAATATCGCCAAGTTGAATGACCTCGCTTGTGACATTATTTGTGATCGATTCAGAAGAATTTGTGATCCTTTCAGAAATTGTCTTCTCAACTTCAACATCCAAATTTCGGCATTGAGCCAAGAACAAGTCAGTTGAACTTGTTTGTTGAGTGGGCGCTGTTGCTAGAGCAGCACTTGGCAATTGAATTTTATATTTCGTCCGAAACTCTTCTGACAAATTTGTGATCGCAATAGAAATTCGCTTCTCGTTGCAAGTAATGAAAACTTGTTTCGGATATTTGGTAACTTCTGTGATATTCGTAAATATTTTCCCGTCTAAAGTTGTTAAATCCTCGGCATACGAGAATCGGGCGGCCAGAGCGAATATACCAGCCGCTACCAGATAACATGGAGAGCGCATAACGCCAATTGAAACGCCCTTTGCCCCGTTCGTCCACCCCAAACTGCCTTTGGCCGCGTCTTTGCAGACGGTCACTATGTCGCTCCTGAACGGAGCTGAAAACATTTTTTGCCGGTGGCTCTACAAAGATGTCGCGCCGCCGGCGCTTTCCGTTCGCGTCTTTCGCGTCTTTCGCGGTTCAGCTTCACCGCGAACCACGCGAAATACGCGAACAAAACTTCTCGCCCGGCGCGGCCGTAAGATTTATTTTCCCGCGCAACTGATGCCGTCCGCCGCTGACACCACCGATTCCAAGCTGAAGAATTTTCTCCAAAAATTCACGGTGCTGCGCGGCGCCCCGCGCGAGCTGTGGATCATTTACGCGGCCTACATCCTCGAAAATCTCGCCTACAAGGTCGGCGCGGCGGGCGTGCTGCCGTTGTGGCTTTCGTCCGACCTCGGCTTCAACGACGTGAAGGCCGGCGCGATGATCGCAACGTGGTCGGCCATCATGACGCTCATCACGGTGATGATCGGCTCGCTGACGGACGCGCTCGGCATCCGCCGGACTTTTCTGCTCGGCTTCTGCGTCTGTCTCGTTTCGCGCAGCGTGATGGCGATGACGGTTGAAAAATGGGTCGTGCTGCCGTTCGGCCTTTATTTGCAGGCCATCGGCATCGCGCTCATGGTTCCGGTGATGGTGGCGGCGGTCAAAAAATATTCCAACGCGGCGCAACGGTCGGTGGCGTTCTCGCTGTATTACGCGCTGATGAACCTGGGTTATGCCATCGGCGACGGCATCTTTGACCGCGTGCGCGGCGCGAACGGTCTGGGCGAACACGGCCACTGGCTGCTGCCGGTTTTCGGCACGGATTTGAGCAGCTACCGCGTGCTGATTTTGCTCGGCGTCTTCTTCACCGTGCCGGGGCTGATTATCGTTTGGTTCTTTCTGCGCGACGGCGTGGAGATGACGGAAACCGGCGTGGTCATCGCGGAAAAACCGGCGGCGCGGGTGAAATCCATTTCGTGGTTGTCGGCGCTGCTGACCAGTTGCCGCGCGACGGCGAAAAAAACCGTCCACATTTTTTCCGACCTCTGGCGGCAACCGGCGTTCTACCGATTTCTCGTGTTCATGACGTTGGTCGTCGGCGTGCGGATGATTTTTTACCACGTCTTTTACACGTTTCCAAAATACGGCATCCGCGAACTCGGCGACGGCGCGCCCATCGGCCAGTTGAGCGGGATGTTGAACGAAGTTTTGATTCTCGTGTTCGTTCCCATCTGCGGCGTGCTCACGCAAAAAATCACCGCCTATCGCATGGTTACGATTGGCAGTTTTATTTCCTCGCTGTCGGTTTTTTTTCTCGCGCTGCCGGCGGCGTGGTTCAAACCGCTCGCCGACGGCTGGCTCGGAAATTTGATCGGCCACCAATGGCTCGGCGTGACCGGCGCGGTGAATCCGCTCTATATTTCCATTTTCTTTTTTATCACGCTGTTGTCGGTCGGCGAGGCGCTCTGGTCGCCGCGCCTTTACGAATACGCCGCCGCCATCGCGCCGAAAGGACAGGAAGCGTCCTACATGGCGCTCTCGATGTTGCCGTATTTTCTGGCAAAATTTTTTGTCGGCGGCACGTCCGGCTGGCTGCTCGCGAAATTCTGTCCGGCAGAAGGCGTGCGTAACCCGGAAATCATGTGGTTCATCATCGGCTGCATGGCGCTCGTGACGCCGGCCGGAACTTTTCTTTTCCGAAAATATATTCAAGTCCACGAAGATGGGCGCTAAACTGCCCGCAAAAAAAATTATGGAAACCAACCTTGATCCTGAACGGTTCCGGCATCTGGAAATTCCCGACCGCGTGGAAATCGCCACCGGCCACGGCGGCCTGCCGTTCGTGAAAGTCCAGACGCCCTGGAGCACGGCGGAAATTTATCTGAACGGCGCGCACGTCACGCACTTCCAAAAATTCGGCGAACCGCCATTGCTGTTCATGAGCCGCAAAAGTTTTTTTGCGCCGGGCAAACCGATTCGCGGCGGCATTCCGATTTGCTATCCGTGGTTCGGAAATCGCGCCGGCGGACCGTCCCATGGTTTTGTGCGTTCGCTTGCTTGGGAACTGGCTGAGACCTCCGCCACGCCGGACGGGGCGGTGACGCTGCGCCTGCACCTGCCGAAAACTTCCCTGCCGGCGGAATGGTCCGGGCTGCGCACGGATCTGGTGGTTCGCGTGGCCGACAAGCTCATGGTGGGGCTCTCGGCCAAAAACGAATCCGCCGGCCAGACGCTCGAGATCGAAAACTGTCTGCACTCCTATTTTTACGTTGGCGACATCAGCACCGTTTCGCTGACCGGGTTGCGCGCCGCACCGTTCAATGACTTTGCCGCCGGTGACACCGGCACGCAGAAGATGGAAAACGACCCCGTGTTGCGCATCGCTAAAGAGACGAATCGCGTTTACGCCGACTCGACCAGCACGGTGGAAATTCGCGACGAAAATCTCCGGCGCACCATCTCCGTCGAGAAATTAAATTCCCGTTCTACCGTCGTTTGGAACCCATGGACGACACAAAAAATGCCGGACGACTTTGACCCGGCGGAGCACCAGATCATGGTTTGCGTCGAATCCGGCAACGTGAAGCAGAATAAAATCTCCCTCGCCCCGGGCGAGACCACGACGCTGGGAATCGTCTTGAGCAGCGCGCCGCTGAAATGATTTCGCTTTCTGAAATCCAGCCGACGAACGTGGACTTGGTCGCCCAAGTGGAAGAGATTTTTTCGCCGAGTGGCATTCTGTCTAAGGCGAGCAATTTTGAATTCCGCCCGCAGCAGCAGGAGATGGCCGTGGCCGTGGCGCGGGCGTTGCAGAACCGCGAACACCTCGCGGTCGAGGCCGGCACCGGTGTCGGCAAATCGCTGGCGTATTTGATTCCGGCGATTTTGTTCGCCGTGGCGCAGAAGAAAAAAGCTGTTGTTTCCACGCACACGATCAATTTGCAGGAGCAGCTTACCGAAAAAGATCTGCCCATGCTCGCAAGCGTGCTTGGTTCGCTGCCGGAGCCGGTGAAGTTCAGCTACGCGATGCTGAAAGGCCGCGCGAATTACCTCTGCACGCGCCGGTTGCAAAAGGCGATGCAGCAAAGCGGCAATTTGTTCACTTCGTCCGAGGCCGAGGAATTGCAGCGCATCTACGAGTGGTCGAAGACAACGAAAGACGGCAGCCTGTCGGATTTTTCCATCGAGCCGGACCCGAAGGTCTGGGCGCAGGTATGTTCGGAACGCGGCTTGTGTTCGCCGAAGACGTGCGGGCATCAATCCGATTTTGCGCGCGACCATGACGTTTGTTTTTTTCAGCGCGTGCGCAATCGCATCCTTTCGGCGGACGTGGTGATTTTGAATCACACACTTTTTTTTACGCTCCTCGGCGGCGTGGATGAGGAAATGGAAGGCGGAATTCTGTTCAAGAACGATTTCGTCATTTTCGACGAGGCGCACACGATGGAAAGCGTGGCGTCGCGGCACATCGGCTTGAGCGTGTCGAGCGGGCAGGTGCGCTATTCGCTGAACCGGCTGTGGAATCCGCGCACGGAAAAAGGTTTGCTCGCCACGCTGCGCCAAGGCAAAGCGGTGAAACTTGTCGCCGAAATCTTGAGCGAGTCGGACAAATTTTTTGAGAATGTCGAATCGGCGTGCGAGGAAATCTCGGCGGCGGCCAAACCCAAATTTGGCGGCGAAGGTGGACGCAAGCGGGCGTGGACGGAACTGCGTATCCGCCGCGCGGAGCTGGTGAAAGATAATGTAACTTTGCCGATTCAACGATTGCGCGAAGCGGTGAGCGAGCTGGTGAAATTGAGCGATGACAAGGACATCGGACAGGAATTGATCGAGTGCAACCGGCGGCTCGGTGAATTGAAGGTGGAGGTCGCGGAATTTTTGAGCCAGCAGGCGGACGATCACGTTTACTGGGTGGAGCGTAGCGGCAAAACACAGCGGAATCTTTCGCTGAACGCCGCACCGGTGGACGTGGCCGAATATTTACGGCTGCGGCTTTTTGAAAGCGATACCAGCGTGGTGATGACGAGCGCGACGCTCGCGACAAATTCAAATTCGCAATCCGGCTTGAATTATTTTTCCAAACGCGTCGGGTGCGAATCCGCGACGATGCTGCAGGTCGGCACACCGTTCGATTACGCGCGGCAGATGAAATTGTTCGCCGTCAAAAAAATGCCCGATCCGCGCGAGGCCGGTTATGCGGATGCGCTGGTGCATTGGGTGGAACATTTCGTGCGACAGACGCACGGCAAGGCGTTTGTTTTATTCACGAGTTATAAACTGATGCAGGAAGTTGCCGACCGGATGCGGACTTTTTTCGACAAATTGAAGCTGGAATTATTTGTTCAAGGCACGGGCACACCGCGCTCGACGATGTTGGAAAAATTCAAGGACGACGTGGACTCGGTGCTGTTCGGCACCGATAGTTTCTGGCAGGGCGTGGACGTGCCGGGCGAGGCTTTGAGCAACGTGATCATCACGCGGCTGCCATTCGCGGTGCCGGATCATCCGCTGATCGAGGCGCGGCTGGAGGCGATTGAGGCGCGCGGCGGAAATTCGTTTGGCGAATTTTCTTTGCCGGAGGCGATTCTAAAATTTCGTCAGGGCGTCGGGCGATTGATCCGCACGAAGACGGATACCGGCATCATCGTGGTGCTGGACAACCGGATTTTGACGAAGCAATACGGCCAGGCATTCCTCGACGCGCTGCCGAAATGTCCGGTCGAAATTGTGTGAGCGGTTTCTAAACTTGTGCGGTGCAACTGGGCTTGGTAAGTTAAGCCGTCAGTTATTCGCCACGCCTGTCCGATGGTGTAATGGTAGCACAGAGCTCTTTGGAGGCTTTAGTCATGGTTCGAATCCATGTCGGACAACCAAGCTTTAATCGCAATTCTAACCAATATTCACGCCACTTTTCTGCGTGTTTGATTTATAATTTATCAATTTATTCTTCCCGCGCAAGACCAATACATGTTCTCCCAATCTGGTCTTTTACTGGCAATTTTACTGGCACTTGACCCGGTAAAATAAAAATTACGAAATAGAGGTTTAGGCTCATTTTCACGCAGACTTGTCCCGCCGCCAAATTTGAATCAACATCACTGGGTTGCCGCAATAAAATCAAAACTGTTATCTGGTTCCAGCGAATCAAACACTCGTGGAAAGACGGCAGGTGTAGCTACTGTGGCGCGCCGAAAGAAATCTTTGACCGCAAGGACAAGTTAGAAAACCACGCCTATGCGTTTATACACACTGACAACATCAAGACTCGGCTTGCCGAGATTTTTGGAGGCAATATGCAATTTGACGTAATCATCGGAAACCCGCCGTATCAAATGACAGGCGGCGGCGGCGGAAGTAACGATTCATCCATCTATCACCTGTTCGTTGAGCAAGCGATTAAGCTAGAGCCAAGATACCTGAGCATGGTTATTCCGTCGCGTTGGATGGAGGGCGGGCGAGGTATGGATGAGTTCCGCAAGACCATGCTTTCAGGCCAGCATATCTGCCACCTTGTTGATTACCCAAATTCAGCGCAGGTGTTTCCGAGCGTGGACCTCAAGAGTGGCGTTTGCTATTTCCTATGGGACAAGCGGCGTCGCAGCAGCGCCGCCCCACCGGCGAAAACTCAGAGCCGCGAAAGTTGTTCCAGACAATCGCGGACTTTTTCGGCGAGCAATTTTCGGCCAGCCTCGTCCAAGCCGTGCGGATCAAATCGGTGCTGGTAGTGCAAACGCAAAATCTCGCACAGCGGGGCGCGTAAACCGGCGAGGGCGGGTTCGGCCAGCGTCCGCTCCAGCCAGTCGGCGAGCGGTTCGCCGGTCTGGCGCGCCACGCCGCGCGCGGCGAGTTTGGTTTCGAGCTGGTAAAATTCAGAATCCAGTCCCGGCCAAAAAATCTTTTCGCCGGAATTTTTATTCAGCGCTGCCGCTTTCCGTTTGCGCCGGCGAAAGATGATTTGGAACAACAGCACCGCGATGACCGGCACCAAGCCCCACAAAATGTATTGGCGCAGGTTCGTCTGTCCCCAGCGGAACTTGGCGATCTGAAACCGCAGCCACGACCAGCCATCCGACAGCCATTGCCACGCCGAGGCGCGCTGTTCCTCGGCGGCGATCCACGAGCCGGGCGTGGTGTCGAAATCCTTCCAGATTTTTTCCCGGCTGTCCCATGCGAGGCACCACGCGTGGGCGTCGCGTTCGCGGACGACGTAGCCTTTGCCGCTGGTTTCGTGGACGGCATAGCCGACGGCGTAGCGCGCGGGGATATGGAGTTCGCGCAGCAGCAGCACCGTGGCGGTGGCGAAGTATTCGCAATGACCGCTGCGGCTGCTCAACAGAAACTTTGCCAACGCCGTTTCGTTAGTCGTCGCCAGTTTATCGCGGCCTTGCCAAGTGCTGTAGGTGAATTTGTTGGCGAAGAAGCTTTGGACGGCCTGCAACTTGTGTTCTCCGTCCGCGCCGGAAATCTTCATTTCGGAAATAACCTGGTCGAGCGCGGTGGTTTCGGTGGATGGCACGAGCGAATCGAGAAGATTTGTGCCGGCATCTGGCGGTGAATCGAACGTCGCGCCGGGACCGAAGCGTGCGTTGAAAATCACCAGACCCGGTCCGCTCGCCAGCACCACGCCGAGGCGGTTCACTTTGAGTGCCAAGGCCGGCAGTCTTTCCAGCCGGCTGCAACCGCTGGGCAACGGCAGCAAGCCTTCCGGCACTTTCAACTCGGTGTCCCAACCGTTGAGATAGCAGGCAATGCGGACGGCAGAATTGTTCGTCACGCCCGGCAGCAAAATCCAGTTTACGCCGCCGGATTCGGGATACTTGGGATCGTATTCGTTTCCCGCCGAACCAGCCTGCCAGGCCTGGTCGCGCGACTGATAGCTCCGGTAAGTGGCTTCGCGCAGATACGTCGGCGCGGGGCTGCCGTTTTGTGGCTCCAGCCGGATGACGATGCGTGGGGAAAGCTTGAGTTTTCCGATGCGCCCAATCGAGGTGATACTTTGTCTCGCGTCGGTCTTTGGCTTAAGCATCCATTGCATGAATTGCACGTTGAAGCTCTGGCTCGCCTGCACCAGCAAGCCGATGCCGCGTGCGCCGCTGTAACCGAGCGCAACCGCCAAGGTCATGGCCGCAAGCCAGGCATAAAGTCCAAACCGTCGCGAGCGCGCCGGCCAGAGTGCCCACGCGAGCAAAACAAATTGTCCCCAGAAATAAGTGTGCGTGCCTTGGTTCTGGTGGAACCCTGCCGAAAACAGACACATGATGAAATACGGATACGAAACGTCCAGATCGCGCGGCGTTGTCGTTTCGCCAGCCTTTCGCCGCCGGCGCGGGGAAACCAGCGAAAAAACGGACAGCGGAATTCCGCCGCGTTCGCTGAATTTTTGCGCGGCGACGAGCAGAAAGAAAGTCATCGGCAGCCAGCGCAGCAGCGTCGTTGCGGTGTGGACGCTGGCGTTGCTGGCGTTGGTGACAGACGGATTGCTTAACACGCCGCCGCCTTCGTCATTCGTCGTGAAGACAATCGCGGCGACCGCCAGCATAAGCACGATGCAGAGATTTCTGATGCGCCGGAAATCCTCGTCCGCCAGATCAAAGCGCGCCTTGATAAACCGCGCGCCTTCCAGCACGGTGCCGAGCGCAATGCCGACCCACAAAAGCCCGGACTGCCAGCCCCAAAAGGCCAGTGTTGCGAGCAGCAGAAAAGGCGGCAGCTTCATTTTAATTTCGCCAGTTCTTCCGCGATTTTTCCAATTTCCAAAACGCGAATTATTCCCGGCGCGTCCACCAGTTCGCCGCCCGCGCCGGAAATGCCGCCGCCCGCCGGCACGATGATCAGCACCAGCAGCGGCACGCCGAGCGTCTTGAGCTTTTGGACGAACTTGCGGCGCGGCTCGTCCCAGCGTTGCAGCACGCAGATGCAGCCGCTGACCAGCGAGACGTGGTTCAACACCAACTGCTCCAACACCTCGAACTTTTTGTCCGCACAATTTTTTACGGCCGCCAGGATTTCCAGCATCTGATCCGCATGTGCCAAGCCGCGGCCGACGGTGAAGCAATACGACTGGTTACCCACAAACAGCAGGTCGAGCAGCGATTCCTGCGTCAGCACCGTGCAGGCGAACGAGGCGGCGACGGACACCGCCTCCTCCAAAATTTCGCTGTTCGGCTCGTTGTCGAACGTGTCCAGCACCAACGCGTGGCGCACAAAAAATTCGTCCTCAAATTCCTTCACGATTGGCTTGCCGGTTTTCGCCCAGCTCCGCCAGTGGATGTGCCGCAGCGGATCCCCGTGCCGGTAATCGCGCAGCGCCACGAACTCCTCGCTACGGCCGACGTTCGCTGCCAGTGCGACGCCGCCTTCCTGGTAGCGCAATGCGCCCGGCAGCGCGATGGGCGGCAACGGATAACGCTTCGGCAAAATCAAAACGGCCTGTGGCGCGGAAATTTTTCGCAGGGCACGACATAACCCCAGCGGATCCGGTTGCGCGAGCGAAACGCCGGTGAGGTGCAATATGCCCCGCCGCAATGGCAGCAATTCCACGATTGCTTCTGCTTCACCGCGCGGAGGCAGTGGCGGGACTTCGGCGTTTTTCACATTCGCCAGCCGGAATGGATTTTTCCGGCGGCGTTGCGCCACGCGGAATGGCCGGACGCGCCGGCTTTCGGCGAGCTGAAACGCGAGCCAGTCGTCGAAATTTGGGCGCGAATCGGCGGGTTCTTCCAGCAGCGTCAAACCAACTTGCGGTTTTGCCGTCATATTTTTCACGGTGACGCGATATTTCAGCGGCTGGCCGGCGGTGCCGAAGCGCGGCAGCGAGCGCGTCACGGAAAAATTGGCGCGGAAAAGAAAACTGCCGGCGAACGCCATCATTAAAAACGCCAGCAGCAGCGCGAACGACTGGTAAATCACGGTGTTCTCGATGTCGAGGCCGGTCACGCCCGCGAGCAGAAAGCCGCCGGCCACGCACAAGCCCGCCAGCGTGAAGTGCCGCCGCGCCCAATACCAAACGCCGGTCGTGGCGTGGTAGTTCCAATAAATCAGCTTGTAAATGAGTCTCACGCCGGCACAGGCAGTTTTTTGAGGGCATCCTCGACCACGCCGCGCGCCGTCACGCCCGAAAAGCGCGACTGCGGTTCCAGCACCAGTCGGTGCGCGATGACCGGCACGGCGAGTTTTTGGATTTGCTCGGGCGTGACAAATTCCAAGCTGTCGAACAACGCCTCGGCCTGCGCGATTTTCATGAGCGCGATGGATGCGCGCGGACTCGCGCCGAGCTGCACGCCGCTGGCGGTGCGGGTCGCCGCCACCAGATCCACCGCGTAGCGTTTGATTTCATTGCTGATACGGATGTTCTCCACCGCGCGCTTCAAGGCGATGACCTCCGCGAGCGACACAACCGGCTTCAGTTCGTCAATCGGATGATTGTGTTCCTGCGCGGTGAGGATGGCGACCTCCTCCTGTGGCGGCACATAACCAAGGGTGAACTGCATCGCAAACCGATCCATCTGCGCCTCCGGCAGCGGATAGGTGCCGCGAAATTCCACCGGGTTTTGGGTGGCGATGACGAAGAAAAGTTCGGGCAGATTCCGCCGTTCGCCCTCGACGCTGACCTGGGCCTCGCCCATTGCCTCAAGCAAGGCCGACTGCGTGCGCGGCGAGGCGCGGTTGATTTCATCCGCGAGCAGGATGTTGGTGAACACCGGCCCTTCGTGGAAACTAAACTGCTGGTCGCGCTGGCTGAAAACGGATACGCCAAGAATGTCTGATGGCAACAAATCCGGCGTGAACTGGAGCCGCTTGAACTGCGCATCAATGGATTTGGCGAGCGCCTTGGCCAGCGTCGTCTTGCCGGTGCCTGGAAAATCTTCCAGCAAAACATGGCCGCCCGCCGCCATCGCCGCCAGCAGATGCCGCGTGGCGACATCCTGCCCCCGCATTATCAGGGCAATGTTGCTGGCAATTTTTTTGTAAGTTTCCTTGGCGGTTTCAAGGGAAGGTGTTGTCATGAAGCAATTTTAATGATGAAACAACCAAACGGCCAAATGGTTTCGGATTAATAAATTGACTGAATTAAGATGCGGTTGTGTGTGGGTGGCATTGCAGCGGTCAGGGTGGTTTATGTGACCGCCGACACCGTCAGGCAATTCTTCACGAACGGATGAGTCGAAACCCCGCGCCTTCGCAACGAAGGCCAGCGTCCGCGCGACGTTGGCTTCAGCGGCGTTGCAGCAATCTCAGGGCATCTGATACCGGTTTACCGCCTGAGGCCACCAGAAAGGCAGGGGTTTTGGCACAGAAGCCACCCCGGCTCTCCGCCCCTTCGTGGCCTGCGGCGAGAGCAAGTCACCGCCAATTAATCAGAATCAATCGGGGGCAATCGGGGGCGAGATTTTTGGCATCCGCTATTTTGCCGGCATGAAATGGCAAACAATAATTGTGGCTTCCACGTTGGGAATATTGTCCGCTGTCGCGCTGATCCAAACCACTGTCTTGGCGGATGAATCGACGACGTCACCGATGACAATAACGAATGCATCTGACGCGTCGGCCACCCGTCGTGAGGCCGTCGGCATCCTCATCGGCAGGAGGCCAGGCCGACCGACACAACCCCGTTGGGGCTTGACATTATTTCATACGTATGTATGATTATGTCTGTGAGAGCAAAAGCACAAAGTGAATCGACGAAGGATCGGGCGACTGTCACCCGCCTGCTGGATACGGCGGAACGCTTGTTTGGCGAGTTTGGCTACGATGGCGTCGGGATGCGGATGCTCGCGGATGCGGCCAAGGTGAATTTGGGCGCGGCCACTTACCACTATGGCTCGAAAGAGGCGCTTTACATCGAGACCTTCATGCGCGGCTTTCGGCCGGTCAACGCGGAACGGCTGCGGCTGCTCCGGGACGCGGAAACGCAAGCGGGAGGCAAGCCTGTTTCCGTGAAAAAAATTGTCGAGTGCATGATCCGTCCGCCTTTCGAGTCAGGGCTGAAATATCCCGCATTTCACAAATTTCTGGCCCGGAATTTATTGATGCCACCGCCGTTCATTCATGCGGCCATCGAAAAGGAGCTTTTGCCCGGCGTCGAAGTGTTCATCGCGGCGCTCAAACGCGCGCGGCCGGATGTCCCGGAAGATTTGCTCCACCTGCGCTCGATGTTCGCGATGGGCGCGTTGTTGATGTTCTCCATCCATGCGAGCGAAATGCCGGGAATGAATAATGCAAAATCGCGCGAGGCGGTGCTGCGTGAAATGATCGGCTACGTCACGGCCGGATTGAACAGCGCCCCGGTGGTTCCGGCGTCGGAAAGACCGAGCTTACCGTTTCCGCCAAGAGCACCGAAACGCTGAACAGTCATGAGAAAATCCCTGTCATTTTGTCTGGTTGGCGCGCTCTTGCTATCCGGCTGCGCGATGATTCCCAAGTATGAACGCCCGGTCGCGCCGGTGGCGTCGCATTATCCCGGCGTGACGGCAACCAATGCCAGCGCGGCGGCGGCGCTGTCGTGGACAAATTACTTTGCCGACGAACGGCTGAAGCAGTTGATTGGGCTGGCGCTAACCAACAATAATGATTTTCAGGTGGCCGTGCTGAATGTGGAGCAAAGCCAGGCGCAATACCGGATCACTTGGTCGGCTTCGCTGCCAACGGTGAATGCCAACGGCAGTTATCAGAAGGCCCATGCCAATGGCGCAACTGCCGACCAATGGAGCGCCAGTCTCGGCTCGACGGCGTATGAAGTGGATTTGTTTGGCCGCGTGCGCAGCCTGAATCGTCAGGCGTTGGAACAATATTTTGCCACGGTCGAGGGCAAACGCAGCGCGCAAGTGTCGCTGGTAGCCGAAGTGGCCACGGAATATTTCACGCTGCGCCAGACCGAGGAACAGATTGCGCTGGCGAAACAAACCTTGCAGACGGTGCAGGATTCTTACGCGCTCAACAAAGCCACGTTTGACGCCGGCGCGAGCAGTGAACTGGATTTGCGCACGGCGGAGGGCCAGGTGCAGACGGCGAAAATCAACCTGCTGTCCTACGAACGCGACCGCGCGCAGGCGGAAAATTATCTGGTGTTGCTGATCGGCCAACCGATGCCGACCAACCTGCCGCCGGCACGGGCATTCAATGACACCAACCTGCTCGCGGATATTCCCGCCGGACTGCCATCGGAGTTGCTGCAACAGCGTCCGGATATTTTGGAAGCGGAACACACGCTCAAAGCCGCCAACGCCAACATTGGCGCGGCACGCGCGGCGTTCTTTCCCACCATCACGATGACCGCCTCGGTCGGGTCAACCAGCGCGGAATTTGAAAAGCTGTTTGGCGGCGGGACAGGCGTTTGGAGTTTTTCACCGCAAATCACCCTGCCCATTTTTACCGGCGGCCAGAATCTGGCTTCGCTGGATGCCGCCAAAGTCAGCAAGCGCATTGACGTGCAGAATTACATGAAGGCCATCGAAACCGCGTTCCGGGAAGTGGCCGATGCTTTGGTGGCCAGCCGCAGTTACACGGAACAGATCGGGGAAGAATCGCTTTTGATAACCGCGCAGCAACGGCGTTTTGATCTAGCCAACCTTCGCTATCGGCAGGGCGATGATACCTATCTGAACGTGCTCTCGGCACAGCAGGACCTTTACAGCGCCCAGCAGGACTTGCTGCAAGACCGTTTTCGTCAACTCACCAGCCAGATTTCGCTCTACAAAGCATTGGGCGGTGGTTGGAACTAAATCTTTATGAAACGATTCATTCATTTATATCGCGAAGAAATCTGGCCGGTGAAAATATTCTGCAACGAACACGGCCTCTCAAAATGGTGGTTTGCTGGTATCGTCGCATTGACCGCCATTGGCTTGGCAGGTTGCAAACCATCCGGCGCGGGTGTGAACCATTACGAAACCACCGTCGTCGCACGCGGCGATCTGGTGCAGCATGTGACCGCGAGCGGCACGTTGGGCGCCGTCGTCAGCGTGGACGTCGGCAGCCAGGTGTCGGGAAAAATCTCCGCACTGTATGTGGATTTCAATTCGCCGGTGAAGAAAGGTCAGTTGGTCGCGGAGATAGACCCGACGGTTTATGAGGCGGCCCAACAGCAGGCCGAAGGTCAGCTTGCCAGCGCCAAAGCTGAGGTGACCCTGAAGCGGCAAAATCTGGAACGCAAGACAATTCTAGTGCCGTTGAAGGCGGCCTCGCAACTCGACCTCGACCAGGCCACCGCCGAACTGGCGCAGGCGGAAGCGACGGTGGTCATTCAAGGGGCGGCACTGGAAAGCGCCAAGGCGAATCTGGGCTATTGCAAGATCACCGCGCCGGTGGACGGCGTGGTCATCTCGCGCAAAGTGGACTTGGGGCAGACCGTCAACGCCGCCATGAACACTCCGGTTTTGTTCACCGTGGCGCAGGACATCACCAAGATGAACATCAGCGCGGCGGTTTCCGAAGCAGACATCGGCCAGGTGCGCGTGGGCGAGTCAGTGGATTTCAACGTGGACGCGTTTCCGGACGAGATTTTTCACGGCACGGTCACACAAGTCCGCAAGTCGCCGACCACCACCCAGAACGTGGTGACTTACGAAACCATCATTTCCGTCGAAAACCCGGAGCAAAAACTGTTTCCCGGCATGACCGCCGACGTTTCCATTTTGGTCTCCGAGCGGAAGGACGTGCTCAAAATTCCCAACACGGCCTTGCGTTATTCACCGCCGGACGGCGCGGCCTATGACGGCACGCCACCCAAAAAACTGGACCGCAGCCAGCGCCTCGTTTTCAGCACCAGCGCGGATGGTGTGAAACTAAAACCCGTCATCATCAAGACCGGCATCACGGACGGCACAGACACGGAAGTGACCGAAGGCTTGAAAGCCGGCGAAGGCGTCGTCACCTCGACTGCGACCGCCGCCACGAAAGGCGGATTTGGCGGTCCGCCGCCGCAAGCGCCGGAATAAAAAATGAATACTCCGGTGATTCAATTGCGCGAACTCGTCCGCACCTACCAGACCGGCGAGGTCGAGGTGAAAGCCGTGCGCGGCGTGACGCTGGACATCCATCGCGGCGAATTCGTGGCGATCATGGGATCAAGCGGTTCGGGCAAATCCACGCTGATGAACACCATCGGCTGCCTCGACAAGCCCACGTCGGGAACTTATCTGCTTGATGGTGTCGCCGTGGCCGACCTCGACCGCAAGCAACTGGCCAAACTGCGAAATAAGAAACTCGGTTTTGTTTTCCAGAGTTTCAACCTGCTGGCGCGCACGTCCGCGCAGGAAAATGTTGAGCTGCCGCTGTTTTACAGTCATCCGCTGGTAACGCTGGGCGACCGGCACAATCGCTCCGTGCAGGCTTTGGAAAAAGTCGGACTCGGCCAGCGGCGCGACCATTTTTCCAGCCAGCTTTCTGGCGGACAACAACAGCGCGTCGCCATCGCCCGCGCGCTCGTCAGCCAGCCAGAGGTGCTGCTCGCCGATGAACCGACCGGCAACCTCGACACCCGCACCAGCATCGAAATCATGGGCTTGTTCCAGGAGTTGAACGAATCCGGCATCACCATCGTCATGGTCACGCACGAACTGGACATCGCCGCCTATTGCAAGCGCATGGTCGTCATGCGCGACGGGCAGGTTATCAGCGACACCGTCAATGAAAACCGCCGGGTGGCGCGGGATGAAATTGCCGTGCTCAACCAGGCGGAAGAAAAAGCCAGGCTCGCCTGAATCCTATGTTCACTTTCATCCAAATCAAATTGCTTCAAATCTGGCAGACCACACTGATTGCCTTGCGCGCCCTGCGCCGCAACAAAATGCGATCCATGCTGACCGCGCTGGGCATCATCATCGGCGTGGCTTCGGTGGTGGCGATGGTCGCGGTGGGTAATGGCGCGCAAGCGCGCATCACCAGCCAGGTTTCGGCGTTGGGACAAAATCTATTGATGGTGTTCGCCGGGAGCAAAAAGTCTGGCGGTGTGAATTCCGGTCTGGGCAGCGCCAGTGCCATCACTTTGGAGGACGCCAGCGCGATCCAGCGCGAGGTGCCAGATGTGGCCGCGGTCAGCCCGGAAGTTTCCGTAACGGCCCAAGCCATTGCCAATGGACGAAACTGGTCCACCACCGTGGTTGGCGAATCCCAAGATTATTTGAGAATCCGCGACTGGAAGCTGGCGGCAGGCTCGATGTTCAACGACAGCGATATTCGCAGTGTGGCCAAAATTGCAGTCATCGGCTCGAAAACGGCCAACGAATTATTCGGTCCGTTGAATCCGGTTGGCCAAAGTGTGCGCATCAAAAACATTCCCTTCACCATCGTTGGCCTGCTGGAAAGCAAAGGTGCCGGCATGGGCGGAGCCAACCAGGACGACCGCATTTTAATTCCCTATACCACGGCGATGAAGCGACTTACCGGCGACCGCTATCTGCGTTCGGTGAACGTGGAAATCCGCAGCGCGGACCGCATGGACATCGCCCAGCAACAAATCACCAGCCTGCTGCGCCAGCGCCACCGGTTGACCTCCGACCAGAGCGATGATTTCAACATATTCAACCAAAAGGAAATTGCCGACACGGTGAATTCCATCTCGAAAATCATCACTTTATTGCTTGGTTCCATTGCCGGCATTTCACTGGTCGTTGGCGGCATCGGCATCATGAATATCATGTTGGTGAGCGTCACGGAGCGCACCCGCGAAATCGGCATCCGCATAGCGGTGGGCGCAGAACCAGGCGACATCCGGCTGCAATTTCTCATCGAAGCCGTGACGTTGAGTTTGCTCGGCGGCTTGATCGGCGTGCTTTGTGGCGTTGGCGCTTCCCACTTGGTAGGCATGGTTGCCGATTTCAAAGCCGTGGTTTCAAGTGGTTCAATTATTTTGGCATTCAGTGTCAGTTCAGCGATTGGCATCTTCTTTGGCTTCTATCCCGCGCACAAGGCAGCCGCGCTCGATCCCATCGTGGCGTTGCGTTACGAATAAAATTTCCTCACAACAGAAGGCGGTGTCAGTGCTAAACACATCGCTGACACTGAATTCCTCCCCCAACTCTGCCCCATCAACCGGCTCATCTAGGCTCGTCGTTGTTGATCTGCCATTGAGTTGAGTGCCGGTTCCGAGGGCATCAGCATTTGAACTGCCATGACTACGACGGCCAGATTTCATGTGGAGGATGGTGTAGCAGGCGATGTTTCCTGGCGTGACCTTCTTGTTCGCTTTCTCGCAGTTGTCCAGGAGTTTGGCGGCGATACAGATTGAGTCTTGAACCAGCTCCTCGGCATCTTCGTAACCGATCTCTTGGGATTGATGAACGGAGCCTAGGGACGACTTCTTCTTGCAGTATCCAACCAGCTTGCGGGGACATAATATTTCCTTTTTGTAGGGGGGGGTGTAAAACGAAGCAGCCCCTCGAAATGAATCAAGAGGCTGTGCGTAGTGATTTTGTCGAAGCAACTGAAAGCTGCTCCGTCACTAATATATTATCTCATTTTTAAAGGGGGTTCTGTGGGTGGGGAGGGGGGCACACACCGAAATGTTTCAATTAAACTTACGCTTAATGGCAGCCGTGCCAGCGGCATGGTAGGTTCTTGATAATCGCAATCAAAAATCCCGGAATGAACCCACGCCTTCTGTTTTTCCTGTTGTCAATCGCAGCCTTCAATGCCGGCGCCGCGCCCTCGGCGTGGGTGCATTACGACAACACGCACTCGCTGGTTTATTCCAATGACAGTCTGGGCAATCACATCATGGATTTTTCGCTCGCGGGCTACAAGGGCGGCGGGGTGGCGCTGCCGACCAACGGCGTGGTGCAGACCAACCTGGCCGCCGGCACGGGCGACTTCACCGCGAAAATCCAGAACGCGATCAATTATGTCGGTGGGCTGACGCCGGACACGAATGGTTTTCGCGGGGTGGTGCTGCTGGGACCGGGCACGTTTCAGGTCAGTAATCAGATCAACCTGAATCTCAGCGGCGTCGTGCTGCGCGGCTCCGGTTCGGGCGCCGGCGGCACCACCCTGCTCATGGCCACCAATGTCAACGCCACCAACGCCATCGTTCCCTATACGCTGTTAAAAATCGCCGGTTCCGGCTCGCGGGCGACGAGCGGCACGGTCAACCTGACGGACGCCTACGTTCCCTCCGGCGCAATCGCGTTCAACGTGAGCAGCGCCGCCGGTTTCAACGTCGGCGACACTGTCGTCGTCAACCGCACGGTAACGCAGGCGTGGCTGCAATACATCGGGATGGACACGAACACCCTGGGCGGCGTCTGGCTCAGCCCTGGCAAGGTCATCTACACCGACCGCGTCATCCAGGCCATCAACGGAAACCAGATCACGCTGGACGCGCCCCTGACCGATTCGTTTGACACCAACTATCTGGGAAGCCCCTGCGGCACCATGCAGAAATACATCTGGACCACCCGCCCCACGATGGTGGGTGTGGAACACTTGCGGATTCAGGCGCCGGCGATCCCCGCCGCCTATGAACCGATCTGGGCGACCTCCGTTGTGGACGCCTGGTTGAGCGACATCTTCATTCAGGACGGCCAGAATTCCTGCATCATTGACCGGGACTGTAAGCGGGTCACCGTGGACAGCGTCGTCACTACGCACACCTGCGGGGTGTTGGGCGATCCGGCGAATTTATCCTGCACGGGTTCGCAGATTCTCTTCAACAACTGTCAGGAGCTGGGCAACACTTCCTGGGCGTTCGTGACGGGAGCCAACGGCTGCGGCCCCATCGTCGCGTTGAATCTTTACAGCGAGTCAACTTCAGGGATTTCGCCGCACCAGCGCTGGACCACGGGATTGCTGGCGGACAACTGCCGGCTGCCCAACGCGCCGCAGGGGGCGCCGGGCATCGCCTTCTGGAATCGTGGCCTGCTCGGCGGCGGCCAGGGCTGGTGCACGGGCTGGTCGGTCGCGTGGAACTGCGTCACGCCGTATTATCTTTTGGCCGCCGCGCCGGGCACGCTGGACTGGGTGATTGGCGGCACCGGCCTGATGGTTCCCATCGCGGAGCCGCCCGGCATATACGACAAGTTTGGCAGCCTTGTCACCCCGCACAGTTTGTATCTCGCCCAACTCCTGCAACGGCTGGGTGCGACGGCGGTGGAAAACATCGGCTATCCGTTCTTCACCATTTCCGCCCCGGCTTCGGTGTCGGTGCAGCGCGGCACCAATGTGACCTTCGCGGTGGCGGTCGGCGACCCGTCCGGTTTCGGCAACAACGTGGCGCTGAATGTGAGTGGCCTGCCGGCAGGTGCCGGTGTGAGTTGGAACACGAATTCGGTGACGGGCGCGGGCAACGCCTGGCTGACAATTATGGCTTCCAATTCCGTTACGCCGGGCATTTACACGTTGAATGTCATTGGCACGAACTCGGGATTGACGCATACCTCGTCGGTCGTGCTGGCCGTGGTCAACTTTGCCCTGTCGGCCGATCCCACGGCGCGCTCGGTGCCCGACGGCGGAACCAACACCACTTACACCATCAGCCTCACCACCAACTCCAGTTTCAGCGGCAGCGTCAGTTTCGGCGTGAGCAATCTGCCGGCTTTCACGACCGCCAGTTTCAATCCCGCTTCGCTGTCCGGGGCGGGTTCCTCGACCCTGACGGTGACGACCACCAGCAACACGCCCGGCGGCATTTGCGCTTTGACGGTCACCGGAACCAACGGCGTTGCCGTGGGCGTGGTGCTGTTGGGCCTGACGGTGGCCAGTCCGCCATATTGGACGGGTGCCGGCAGCGATGGCTATTGGAGTGACGCGGCCAATTGGAATGCCACCCCGATCACGCCCAATGCAGACCTGCTGTTCGACGGCGGCGTCCAACTCAACAACACCAACGACATCTCGCCCGGCACCAGTTACTCATCCCTCACGTTCGGCACGGGCGCGGGGGCGTTCGTGCTGAACGGCAATGCCATCACACTGGCCGGCAACATCACCAACAATTCGGGTAGCCAACAAACAATCAACCTGGGCTTGAATTTCAGCACCAGCCAGACGCTCAACGGCGGCGGCGGGATGGCAGATGGTAACATCGTGGGCGGACTGGTCGTCGGCGGTGGCCTGACCAACACGCTTGCCTCGGGGACGGCGATGCTGACCCTAACCGGCGTGGGCACGCTGGCCAACCAGCTGGGCGGCGGCACGAACATGATCGCCTTGAGCGACGCGGGCGCCTACTGGACGCTGGTGGACAATGCCGGTTCCGCCCTGATAAGCGTGCCGTGGAGTTACGCAGTCAACTACGGCACGTTCAATTTTGGCACGACCAACAGCGCGCCCATGCTGACGTTTTTGACCGTCCCGGCAAACATACTGGCGAATCCGGTCATCGGCGGCAGCGGCCTCTGCCCGGCTACATTCAACATGGTCAACGGAACCTTCACCAACGGCGGATTGAATACGGGGATCGCCGGCGGCGCGATTGGCAATATCAACATGAGCGGCGGGGCATGGTCTGTCAGCGGCGAGGTGCAGAATGCCAACGCCCCCGGCGGCGGCGGCTATTTTAATTTCAGCGGCGGCACGTTCACCTTCAGCGACAAATTTTATGTGGCCAATCGCGGCACGGGGTCGTTGACCATCGGTGGCACGGGCAATGTCAGCGGCAACATTTTGGATGTGGCGCACGCCTATGGCACCGGCAGCCAGGGCACGGTGAACTTGAAAGGCGGCACGCTGGCGGTGAATAATGTGATCACCGACTCGGGCAATGCTGGTTCCACGAACGGAAGTGAGACGGCGACTTTCAACTTTAACGGCGGCACGCTACAGGCTCGGCAAAACAACGCGGCCTTCATCTCGCAATCCGGGCCGGGCGGGCCGGCGGCGGGATCCAACATCGTGCTGAACCTGATTGTCCAGTCCGGCGGGGCGGTCATCAATTCGGCCGGCTTCAACGTCACGAACCTATTGGCACTGCAACATGACGCCACCTTGGGCGCGACGCCCGACGGCGGCCTGACCAAGCAGGGTGCCGGCACTTTGGCGCTCACGGCCACGAACCCTTACACCGGTGTCACCTCCGTCAGCGCCGGCACGCTGGCGCTGGGCGGCACGGGCTCCGTGGCCGCGAGCGCCGGCATTAGCATCGGCACGGGCGCGACGTTCGATGTGAGCGGACGGACGGATGGCACCTTGACTTTGGCCAGCGGTCAAACCCTCTCCGGCAGCGGCACGGTGAACGGGCAGTTGCTGGCCGGTGCCGGAGCCGTCGTTTCTCCGGGGCCGGGATTAATGCTGCTTACAGTGAGCAGCAACGTGACCTTGCAAGGTGCGACGATGATGGAGCTAAACCAGACGGCCGGAACCAACGACGTGTTGAAGGCAAACGGTTCAATGACCTACGGCGGCACGCTCGCATTGACGAATCTATCCGGCACGCTGACCAGCGGCAGCAAGTTCAAGCTGTTCAGCGCCGCCAGCTATGCCGGCACGTTCGGCAATCTCGCGCCCGTCATTCCGGCCATGAATCTCGCCTGGAACACCAACGGCTTGACCAACGGCACGCTGGCCATCGTGTCGTCGCCCACGCCGCCGCCGCACCTCGGCCTGCTGGCCATGAATGCGACGAATTGGGTTTTCAGCGGCACAAACGGAGTCCCCAACTGGCCGTATCTTCTGCTGGCCTCGACGAACCTGACCTTGCCGCTGAACCAGTGGACGGCAATCGCCACCAACACCTTTGACGGCCTTGGAAATTTTAGCTTCACCAATTCGGCGGGTTCCAACGGCCTACAAACTTTCTACGTGCTGAAGCTGCAATAAAAACCCGATATATGCCAACTTCCGCTGGCGACTCTTTTGTGAAAATTGCCGCACATATCTTTCAGTGCCTTGGTTTCGCTTTGATCCTGTTGTTTGGATTCGACGCGTATGCGGCTCCGGCGCAAAAGATTTGGAAGGGCAATACTTCCGTGTGGGACAATGGAATTACTGCTAACTGGCTGAGCAACGGGATTGCCTCGACCTACGCAGATGGCGACTTTGTGATGTTTGATGACACCGCCACGGGCTACACTGTCGCCGGCACCAACCTCCAGCCCGGCTCCGTGTTTTTCACGAACAGCACGCACAATTACATCATCTCGGCGAGCACTAACACCATCGGCGGCGCGACCGCCGTTACCAAGTTGGGCGCCGGCACTCTTACGTTCAACGGCACAAACACTTTCTCCGGCGGCTTGAACATCATGGCGGGCACTGTGGCCATTGGCGTCGCCAATAGCACCAACAGCTTCCTCGGCACAGGCACAGTCACCTTGGGCGACAGTGCCGGCAACAACATCGCCACGTTGTATGTCAGTGCTGCGAGCGGCGGCACGGGACTCACCAACTCCCTCGTTGTCGCTGCTGGAACGAC
>Ga0316222_1000695_pt1 | contig 48236 bp, 39 predicted proteins | sample TBH18011metaG_FD_206008 | JGI IMG/M metagenome (GOLD analysis project Ga0316222, IMG submission 206008) | Freshwater microbial communities from Trout Bog Lake, Wisconsin, USA - TBH18011 | ecosystem: Environmental > Aquatic > Freshwater > Lake > Hypolimnion/Profundal zone | place: USA: Wisconsin... | reverse complement strand
TCTCCGCCAACGCGGCCGCCCTGGCCGGAGGATGCGGCTGGTGGCAGGCTCTGGTCCGCGCAGCGCGGGCCAGAGCCCCTGACACCTCGTTTCAGGACATTTTAGATTGCGGTGACGCCCCCGGAACGGCGATGGCTGCATTGCGCCTGGGACAGGGAATTTTGCGGCTCGACGGCACTTCTCCGGCCTTCCTGGCAGTGGCCAGGGCCGCCACAGCGCAGGGAGCGGTGCTGCTCTCCTCAGCCCCGCCTGCGCTTGACCTCGCCGGACGTGGCAACCTGTCACGCATCACACAGCATTTGCGTAACGCTGCACAACAATTGGTGACTGACGCTGCTCGTGACAGCACAGAATCGCTGCGCTAGACCGCGAAAAGATGCGACCAAGCGAGGATCACCACCATGAAGCTGACAACCAAAGTCAAAAAGATTCTGAGCAACTACGAGAGCGACAATCCCGGCACCAAGGCGAACCTCGCGCGCATCCTGATGCAGGGGAAGCTGGGCGGCACCGGCAAGCTCGTCATCCTCCCGGTTGACCAGGGCTTTGAGCACGGCCCGGCCCGCTCCTTCGCGCCGAACCCGGCCGCGTATGACCCGCATTACCATTACCAGCTCGCCCTCGACGCCGGTCTGTCGGCCTATGCCGCCCCACTCGGCATGCTCGAAGCCGGTGCAGACACCTTTGCCGGTGCGGTTCCAACCATCCTGAAGATGAACTCGTCCAACAGCCTGTCCACCATCAAGGACCAGGCCGTGACATCCTCCATCGGTGACGCGCTGCGTCTGGGCTGCACGGCGATTGGCTTCACCATCTATCCGGGCAGCGAATACGCCTTCGACCAGATGGAAGAGCTGCGTGAGCTGTCGGAAGAGGCCAAGTCCGTCGGCCTGCCGACCGTGCTGTGGTCCTATCCGCGTGGCCCGATGCTGGACAAGGCCGCCGAGACCGCCGTCGATATCTGCGCCTATGCAGCCCACATGGCAGCGCTCTGCGGCGCCCACATCATCAAGGTGAAGCCGCCGACCGCCCATATCGGCCTCGACGCCGCCAAGAAGTCCTACGCCTTGGTGGACATCTCCACGATGGCCGCCCGCGTGAAGCACGTGGTTGATAGCTGCTTCAACGGCAAGCGCATCGTGGTGTTCTCCGGTGGCGAAGCGAAGGACCTGGACAGCCTCTACGAGGAAATCCGTGGTCTGCGTGACGGTGGGGCCAACGGCTCGATCATCGGCCGCAACACCTTCCAGCGCCCGCGTGAAGAAGCGCTGGCTCTGCTGCAGAAGATCATCGACATCTACCTGAACAAGGCTTGATGTTTTGAGCAACAAGGGATCGAGCAGCGAAGGCTGCCGTTTGTATCTGATCACGCCCCCGGCGCTCGATCCCTTGATCTTCCGCGATACGCTCGCCGCCACCCTCGATGCGGGTGATGTGGCGGCGTTTCAGCTGCGGCTGAAAGATATCCCCGAAGACGCACTCCGCCGCGCCATCGACACGCTGCGCCCCGTGGTGCAATCCCGTGGCGTCGCCTTCCTGCTCAACGACCGCCCGGATCTGGCCGTCGCCCATGGCTGCGATGGCGCGCATGTCGGCCAGGAAGATATGTCCGCCGCTGCGGCACGGAAGATTTTGGGTGATCTCACTTTAGGCGTCACCTGCCACAACTCCCGTGAACTCGCCTTCGATGCCGGTGAGGCCGGTGCCGATTACGTGGCCTTCGGCGCATTCTTTCCCACCACCACCAAAGACGCCAAATTCTACGCCGAGGTGGATATTCTGGCGTGGTGGCATGAGCTGATGGAACTGCCATCGGTGGCGATTGGCGGAATCACTGCCGAGAATTGCGCGCCCCTGGTGAAGGCGGGGACGGATTTCCTCGCGGTATCGGGTGCTGTGTGGTCGCATCCCGAGGGACCGGCGGCGGGGGTGCGGGCTCTCACAGAGGCAATTCGCGCCGCGTAGGAATAGGAACGCGGAGCGCGACCCATCGATTGTGCGGCCTGCGACGCGCTTCTTCCACCGATCCTACGAGCTGCAAAGTGTCCATAGAACGCTGGTAAAAAAATGAGAGCCGCCTTGCGAACCCGTCTTTTATTGCTTTACGAAATCGGACCGCAGCGATAGGAAATGCTGAATTCCTATAGACTCTTCACGGACTTAATCGATGATATATCAAAATAGCTTTGCAAAATCAGCACGCAGCCGATCGTTACGATTTGCCTTGGCGATTGGCATTTCGCTCATGGGCGGAGCGGTGTCGACGGCGCAGGCTTCCATGCTGTTCACCGCCACGCAGAATGGCTCCGAAGTCGATTTTTCGTTCACAGGTGAAATCAACACCTCCATTCTGACCGTGGTTCTCGGATATGGCGGCGGCATTAGTGGCATATCAATATTGGGAAGCACGATTGCTGCCGGCTCCAGCAATACAGCGCTCGTTTACGATGTTCCCGGCGCGAGCCTTGCCACGCTGTACAACAACACCTCTGTCTTTGCCTTTTCCGATAGCGATGCAGGTGTTGGATTTGGTTTGAATGCCTCGTTGAGCACTATCTACCTGCCGACTGGGTATGTGTCCGGCACAACGATCAGTGGCTCCTCGGTGTTCTTGAGCAACACTCTGAACGGCCTCGGGCTGATCGACGGCGCCAGCTACACGTACAATTATGGCAGCGGCCCCACCACCGACAGCATCACGTTCCAAATCGGCACCCAAGTGCCAGAACCCGCCTCGATGGCCATGCTCGGCATGGGCTTGGTTGGGGTCGGTGCAGCGCGCCGCCGCCGCCGGGTTTGATCTGACATCGTTGGATGGGGGGCGCGCAGCGTTACCCATCACCCCACAACCCAACTCTATGACGGTGCGTTAAAAACGCACCCGATGGGGCTCGGGCGACGGAAGTAAGCCTTCCCCACAGCGCGGCATCGCGCCGTGGGGAAGAGCCATACTCCGCTATTTGGGTGCTGGCGCAGCGGCCGGGGTGGCCTTTGCCTCTTTCTCCTTTTTGGCCTTTTCTCTCGCCGCAGCGTCCTCGGCCCGGATCATATCAAAGGGGCCGAATTTGTGCTGCGTCTCGGAGAACGAATCGACATACGGGCCCCACGGAAAATCCTCGGGCTTGTCGTACGGATTGGAGAAGTCCTTTGCCACCTCGCCTTGCCTGGGCTGACGAGGATGCGAGATGACGAAACCGGCGACATCATAGGCATCATCCTTCGACAAGGCCGGGTGATCCCATGTCGATTGGGCAAAAGGCATGTTCACATAAATATATTGGAAGGCCGACAGAATACGGAACATTGACGCCGACTCGCTGGTCGCATCCGCCCCCCAGAGCGGCGGGAATTCGTAACCTTTATGGTCACCAACCGTGCCGACGCGCTTGCCATGGCCATCTTCACCGTGGCACGCAACGCATTGCTCTTTGAAGACTTCCTCCCCGCGCACGAGATTGGCCGCTCGCTTGGGTTCGGCGACAACCATTTCCTTTTCACCGATCAGTTTGGCCCCCTTGGGCACGCCGCGCGAAAGATATTCGATATAAGCAACGAGCGCCTTCATCTCGGTCGAGTCGTCGGGGATTTCGCGACCCGCCAAGCTATGGGTAAAGCACAAATTGATTCTGTTTTCGAGCGAGACCATCTTGCCAAAGCGCGGCTGGAACTGGGGATAGGCTCCATAAGTGCCAATCAGCGGAGCGGCATAGGGCATTGTCCCCTGTGCACGATGGCAACTTGTGCAAGACATATTCGTGCCCGCGTAGCGCTTTGCTTGATCAGGGACTTCTGGCCCGAGATACTCGGACGTGTGCGTGAGCAATTCCTGGCCCAGCTTGATCATCCGGTTCTGCGCAGTGTCCGGAAGCTTGGACAGGTCGGTCTCGGGAGTGGGCCAAGTGGTCAGGTCCACCACCGGACGATTTGCCGCGGGTGCAGTCGGCGCGTCAGCCGCCCGAGCTCCGCCAGATGTCACCAGCGCCAGTATAACGGCCCCCGCGACAAGGTTGCTTTCATTCATTCTCATGAACGAAAGCCGTCCCTGCTTGCCTGTCATATCCATAATCCTGCTCCTTTTGGTGAGCGATCTCCCCGCACACAGCAAAAGTCACACGAACTGATTAGCCCTCATTTAGAGACATCAGAGTACTCCAGCCTCATGCCCTTGGGGCTCAGCTATCCGTTCTGCGGATGCCGCGATAATAACAGAATGTCAGCCCCACCCAAAGTCTGAACAATAAACTGCGCGCTGGCCGAAGGGGGAGGAAGATTGATTTTGCTTGCATCCAGCCACTAGCTGATCTGCGTCTTTAGCACGCTGCAGGGTATAGTTCGATTACGAATTGCACTAATTTTCCGAGCAAAATCTGTATTATAGCGGTGCAAATCCTGAGGAATTGGCTCCCAACTTTTCCGCGGCATCGTCAGTCCACATAGTTCGATTCCCGCAGACCCCCACCACACACCCTGCATGCCATCAACGGTGGTGGCAGGTGAAAGTGCCGCAGCGACCCGTAGAGCGGAAGAGGTGGAGCCGTTATCCAGCAAGGCCCATGACTGCGTGGTTGTGACCAACAATGAGCGGGACTTCGAGGGCACCGAGACGCTCAACCCGCTGCGCCGCAATAGCTGACGCGCCGCCCTACACCCCCACATCCGACGTCGTCACCCGCCGCAGATCGCGAGGTTTGCTCTCATCGAAAGGGCGGCCACGATGCAGGGTGCAGAGGATAGACGTCGATCACTCTGCCGCCTCCGCCCGCGCCACCTCGTCATCACACATGGCTAGCGGCGACCAATTCGTCGAGCGCACATAATCCGGGCGCGGGTTCGGCACGTCCACCGGGCGATTGGCCACACGGTTATAGACAAAATACGTCGCCCAACGGTCATGCCGTGAGAGGTTATGGCCGGAGGCGTGCAGGATGTTGCAGTGGAAGAACACCACCGTGCCCGGCTTGCCGGTGATCGGCACCGGCTCCGGGCTGCGCTGCATGATGTCCAGCAGCGTCGGCTTCGGCACCACCCATAGGCGGTAGGTGGTGGTCTTGTCGTCCATCTCCGGCTCCATGTCGCCTACCTTATGGCTGCCGGGGATGAAATAGAGGCAGCCACCGATCTCTGTCGGCTCATCGAGCATCACCAGCGCCGTCGTCATGTCGGAACGCGCAATGCCGTCGCGCTTCCAGGCACCGTAATCCTGATGCCATTGCCACACCGAGCCATCGATGGACGTCTTCAGATTGACCTTCGTGTGGTGAATATAGAGCTCCGGGTCGCGCAACACGCTCTGTGCCGTCTCCAGCAGGCGGCTGGAGCGCGCGGCGCGCCGGAATGGGACGGACGCAGTGGGGCCGTTATCCTCATGCACACGATAGATCGTCTTGGCCACGCCACCGCTGCGTTCGCGCACGAGATGATCAGTATCGATGCCTTGAATACGCACCAAATCCTGCTTCAGCGCCGCCACTTCGGCGGGGGAAAACAGGTCGTGAAAGACCAGGAAGCCATCACGATCATATTGCGCAATCTGCGCTTCGGTCAGCTGCATGGCCCACCCTTCCCCATGCGCCATTGTGGCGCTTATTGTTGTGGGGTGAGCCTAACGGATCAAAGCGGAAACGCGCCAGTGCCCGATCATCCCGCCTTCTGACGATCGGCAATCCCTTTGCCCATCAACATCCCCATCTCCCCCGGACTGCCGACATGCTGGCGCATCACGCGGTACGGCAAGGTGGTGATGTCGGCGATGGCGTTCAGCTTACCCGCCACGTCCAGCGCGTTGAATTTTCCTGCCTTTGGTTGACGTTCGAACAAGGCTGCAATCGCCTGCAACGTGCGCACCGGCACCGAGGCCAGCACGCGCTCATGCTCGGGCGTGATATCGCGCGAAGTGAGCATGCGGACCGGCAACGGCCCAACCGGGGCAGCAAATTGTCCGCGCGCCACCGGGCGAGCGGGGGTGGCAGCGGCACCTTCCGGTGGGGTGGCGGTGAGGTCGGCAGCGTCGAAGTCCAGCTCCGCCCCGTTATCCTGCACGATGTAGACTCGGCTAGCGTCGCATTCGATCACCGTTCCGCTGCGCTTGGTGCGGCGGTGCCAGACCTTCTGTCCTTGAGCAAACATGGTCTTTTCCTTTTATAGCGACATCAGGCGTTGGGCGGCATGAGCGTTAGCCACCCTTCTCCCGCTTAATCTGGTCCCAAGCCGCATTGATGCGTGCCACTTTGTCGCCCGCCTTGCCCACATCCTCAGGAGATGCCCCGCGGCTGGACAGCACGTCGGGGTGATTCTCACGCACCAGCACCTTCCACGCCGCCCGTGCCTCCTCCAACGAGGCAGAGCGGGCAATGCCGAGCACAATATAGGCGTCATCCTGCCCTTGCGGCATGTGGCGATTGGAACGTTGACCGGTGGCGCGTTCCCAAGCGGCGCGGTCGAGCCCGAAACCACGGGCAATGCCAGTGAGCAATTCGCGCTCCGGCGCATTCATCGCCCCATCGCACGTGGCAATCTGCACCAACGCCGTCATCACATCTTCCAACGTGCCCGGCGTGTCAGCGAAGGCTACCCCCAGTTGAGCGGCATAGCGCAGCGGATCTTCCGCGCTGTCACGCGAGCGGTCGAACAGCATGCCGATATCGCGCACCGCTTCGGGTGGAATGCGGAAGGCGCGCTTGAAGGCGTCGATTTCGATGCGCTTGACCGGCCCATCCACCCGAGCGGTCTTCGCCGCCAAGAAGACCACCGAGACGGCGAACATCTGCTCCCGATTGCCGGACAAAAAGCTGACCGGGCTGAAGCCTGCATTGAAATTGCCGAAGCCGCCGAAATTCGGAATGGCACCGCCTTTTCCCACGGTCTGCTCGGCGGCGTGACCGAAAGCAGCCCCCATCACCGCGCCAAACGGCCCGCCCATGGCAAAGCCCGCCATTGCGCCGATGATCTTACCCCACATTCTGTGCCAACTGACCTTTTGTGCACTGCCGTTCTACCATGCGGGGATGAATAATCGCAAAACGGAACCGCAAAATTCGTCCAGAAGGGCTGCCATCCCGCAAAGCAGCACAGAAGCCTCTTGCACCGCCAAGCCCGCTGTTCTCTTGTCCTTGCGGCTGATGAGGTGACGAATGACGCACGCGAAATGGCAGTTTTGGGTGGACCGTGGCGGCACGTTCACGGATATCGTGGCGCGCGCACCCGATGGCACCCTGTCCACCCATAAGCTGCTGTCGGAAAACCCAGAGCGCTATGCCGACGCCGCCATCGCCGGAATCAAAGCCGTGCTCGGCCTGGAGCCAGACGATGCCATACCGCCCGGCGTGATCGACGCGGTGAAGATGGGTACCACAGTTGCCACCAACGCCCTGCTGGAGCGCAAGGGCGAGCGGGTGCTGCTGCTGGTGGAACCCGGATTTGCCGACATGTTGCGAATCGGAAACCAGGCGCGGCCACGCCTGTTCGATCTGGCTCTGTCTCTGCCATCGATGCTTTATGAGCAGGTGGTGGAAATTCCCGGTCGCGTTGATGTGGCCGGGCTGGAATTGCAGGCGCTCGACGAGACCGCCGCCCGTACAGCGCTCGATGCCGCTTTCGCCGATGGCATACGGGCGGTGGCCATCGTGCGGATGCATGCCTGGAAATTCCCCGACCATGAACGCCGCTTGGCCGAAGTAGCGCGTGCGGCCGGGTTCACCCAGATTTCCGTCAGCCACGAAGCAAGCCCGCTGCTGCGCATCGTGCCGCGTGGCGATACCACGGTGGTCGATGCCTATCTCTCGCCGATCCTGCGTCGCTATGTCGATCGGATGGAGCACGAGTTGCGCGGCGTGAAGCTGTATTTCATGCAGTCAAGCGGCGGGCTGATCGAGGCCCACCAATTCCAAGGCAAGGACGCCATCCTGTCTGGCCCAGCCGGTGGCATCGTTGGTGCTGCTCGCACTGCCTCGCTCGCAGGCTTCGAACAGGTGATCGGCTTCGACATGGGCGGCACCAGCACCGATGTGGCGCTGTATGCCGGGGCGTTTGAGCGGGCATTCGAGACCGAAGTGGCCGGTGTGCGCATGCGGGCGCCGATGCTGGCGATCAACACTGTGGCAGCCGGTGGTGGCTCCATCCTGCATTTCGACGGATCGCGTCTGCGCGTCGGCCCCGACAGTGCGGGGGCCAATCCCGGTCCGTCCTGCTACCGCCGAGGCGGTCCTCTGGCGGTGACGGATGCCAATGTCTGCGTCGGCAAAATCCAACCCAAGCATTTCCCGGCAATCTTCGGCCCGAACGGCAACGAGCGCCTCGACGCCGACGCTGTGCGCGCCCGCTTTGCCACGCTCGCCAGCGAGATCGCGGCCCAAACCGGCATCACGCAAGACCCGCGCGACGTCGCCGAGGGCTATCTGCGCATAGCGGTTGCCAATATGGCCAACGCGATCAAGCAGGTCTCGGTGCAAAAAGGCCACGACGCCACCCGCTTTGCACTGGCCTGTTTCGGCGGGGCCGGCGGTCAACATGCCTGTCTGGTGGCCGATGCATTGGGCATGGAGACGGTGTTCATTCACCCCTATGCCGGCGTTCTCTCTGCCTATGGCATGGGCTTGGCCGATCAGCGCGTGCTGCGTGAGCAGGCGTTGGAAGTGACGCTGGAAGCTTCCGCAATGGACAGCGTGGCGCAACTGGTCGCCCGCCTTGAACAAGCCGCCGTCGCCAGCCTGATCGCGCAGGACGCAGCCCCTGACTCGATCTCCACCTTGCACCGCCTGCATCTGCGCTACGCTGGCACCGACGCAGCGTTCGAAATTCCCTATGGCTCGGTGGAAGAGATGGTCGCCACCTTCACCGCTCAGCACCGCGCCCGCTTCGGCTTCGTCAGCCCCGGTCGTGCCTTGGTGGTCGAGACGGTTTCCGTCGAAGCGATCAGCCCCGGCGAGCGCGTGGCCGAACCCGACCTGGCGCGTCGCCTCTCCGGTGGTGTGCATCCGGTCGATGTGGTGGAGATCTGGAGTGGCGGACAGGCGCATAGCACGCCGGTCTATGAACGCACCGAACTGCTCGCAGGCGACCGCATCCTCGGCCCCGCTTTGGTGCGCGAGGCCAACGCCACCACGGTGATCGAACCCGGCTGGCAGGCCCGCGTGACCGCCTATGATCACATGATCCTCACCCGCGCAGTGCCACGGCCGGATGCGGTGCAAGCCTCCGACCATTCCCGCCCCGATCCGGTGCTGCTGGAATTGTTCAACAATCTGTTCATGAACGTCGCCGAGCAGAGCGGGGCGGTGTTGCAGAACACCTCGCAGAGCGTGAACATCAAGGAGCGCCTGGATTTCAGCTGCGCGATCTTTGACGGCACAGGCGCCCTCGTCGCCAATGCGCCGCATGTGCCGGTGCATCTGGGGGCGATGGGCGAAAGCGTGCGCACCGTTCTGCGCCAGCGCGGTAGCACGTTGCGGCCGGGCGATTCGGTGGCGCTGAACAACCCCGCCAATGGCGGCACCCATCTGCCGGACATCACGGTGATCACCCCGGTTTTCGACCCAACCGGCCAGGAAATCCGCTTCTTCGTGGGCTCGCGCGGCCATCATGCCGATATCGGCGGCCTCACCCCCGGCTCCACCCCGCCCAACTCGCGCACGATTGAAGACGAGGGCGTGGTGATCGATGACTTCCTGCTCGTCGCACAAGGCCATTTCCGCGAGGAGGAATTCCGCACCCTGCTCGGCTCCGCGCGCTATCCCGCCCGCAGCCCAGAGGTGAACATCGCCGATATCAAGGCGCAGCTCGCCTCCAACGCCAAGGGTGTGACCGAACTCTCCCGCGTGGTGGCGCAATATGGCTGGCAGACCGTGCAGGCCTATATGCGCCATGTAATGGACAACGCCGAAGCCAGCGTCCGCCGCGTGTTGGAAAAACTGGCCGATGGCGCGTTCGACTATGAAATGGACGATGGCTCGCATATCCGCGTGGCGGTAACGGTCAATCGCGCCACCCGCAGTGCGAAGATCGACTTCACCGGCACCTCGCCGCAACGGTCGGATAATTTCAACGCACCTTCCGCCGTGGGTCACGCGGTGGTGCTGTACGTGTTCCGCTGCCTCGTCGGCACCGATATCCCGCTCAATGACGGCTGTCTGAAGCCGCTGGAGATTATCATCCCGCCCGGAACCCTGCTCTCTCCCTTGCCGGGGGCTGCCGTGGTGGCGGGCAATACCGAGGTCAGCCAAGCGGCGTGCAATGCGCTGTTCGGCGCGGTGGGGGCGATTGCGTGCAGTCAGGCGACGATGAACAACTTCCTGTTCGGCAACGCGGATTTGCAATATTACGAAACGATCTGTGGCGGCACTGGGGCCGGTCCCGGCTTTGATGGCACCAGCGCCGTGCAGACCCACATGACCAACACCCGCATGACCGACCCCGAAGTGCTCGAACTGCGCTATCCGGTGATCCAGGAAATCTTCGCCATTCGTCGCGGGTCCGGCGGGGCTGGTCACTGGCGTGGTGGCGATGGTGCCACCCGCAAGCTGCGCTTCCGTGAGCATGTCACCGCCGTTCTGGTCAGCTCCCGCCGCCGCGTGGCCCCGTTCGGCCTCGCCGGTGGCACCGATGGTGCGTGCGGTCAGGATTGGGTGGAGCGGGCGGATGGGCGGATCGAGCCGCTTGCCGGCTCCGACAGCGCGGAAATCGCGCCTGGCGATGCCGTGGTGATCAACACGCCGGGCGGCGGCGGATACGGCGCGGCATGACGTGATCGGCCAACTGCCCCGCACTGCACTGATCGGGCTTGCCGTCCTGCTCTGGGCGGCGCTTGCGGCTGCGTGGCTGGTGCCGCCGATGCTGGATTGGAACCGCTACCGCGCCGACATCTCCAGCCTGGTCTCGCGCGAACTCGGCCAGGATCTGACGATCGCAGGCGAGGTGCATCTGGTGCTGCTGCCACAGCCACTATTGGTGGTGGACGATGTGACGTTGACAGATACCGGCGACAACTTCAGCCTCAGCGCCCGCCAATTGCGCCTGCGTGTGGCGTTCTGGCCGCTGCTGACCGGGCGGGTAGAGACGCAGGAACTGGTGCTGCGCGGCTTCACCCTACAATCCGGATGGCCGCTGAGCCGGTTGGGCGGCCGACTGCAACCCCCAGCGTGGCTGGCCTCATTTTCCGCCCGCATTGAGGATGGTGAAATTCGGTTGGGCCGCCTGACCTTCCCTCACCTTAACGCCACCGTGCGCCTGCTGCCAGATACCGGCGGCATGGCGCTGTCTGGGCAGACGGAATGGGGCGGATTGCCCTGGTCGCTCTCCGCCCATCTCACCCGTGCGGGAGCTGATGGCGCGGCGGGGCTGGATGCGGCGTTTGATGGACAAGACAAGGCCAGCGGCATCAATGCCAGCTTTTCCGGCCAACTGGCCGCCGATGGCCAGATTCATGGCCATCTTAGCACGCATGGCCCCGACCTGACCGCGCTGTTGGCCGCCCCCGCCGGGCCATTCAAGCTCGATGCGCAATTGGCGGTGCATGACACCAGCATTGTCGCCTCGGATATCGCCGCCGAACTTGCCGATAATGCGCTGCATGGTTCGGCGGATCTGACCGCCAATGCCAACAGCAACCTCTCCGCCACGCTCTCGGCATCCAATCTGAATTTGGATGCGTTGTTGCCATTGCTGCTGCGCAATCAGAAAGATAGCTGGCCCGTGCAGTTGAACACCCACCTGCTGCTTACCGGTGCGGCTGGCACGCTGGCGGGTGGGCAAATTCGGCAGATGCGCGCCGATTTGGACGTGACCGGCGAGCAAGCCGTGCTGCATGACTTCAAAGCCACGTTGCCGGGCGCGGCACAGCTCGCATTGTCCGGCCAATTGCAACGCACAGGCGATGACGCGAATTTCCAAGGCAGTGTTGCACTCACCGCTCCGGCCCTGCGGGATACCATCGCGTGGCTTGCTGCAGCTGGGCTGGTCGATCCCAGCAAATTGCCCGACAGCTTGCTGCACAGCGCCGATCTGCGTGCGGCAATCGCCGTGCAGAATGGCACCCCGAATTCGATCACGTTGTCCGATCTCAACGGCATGGTCGATGCCGCGCACGTCCAAGGCAATCTCGCGCTGCATCCCGGAGCCCGACTGGGCATCGCCGCTACACTGGACATCGACCGGCTCGGATTGACCGACCTCATTGCGAAGAATTTGGCACTCTCCGGGTTGCCGGCGCGGGCAGGTTTGACCGATCTCGATGTGCACCTGCACATTTTGCAGGCAGATTTCGCGGGCACCCAGCTTTCCCCAGTGGTGCTAGACGCCTCAATCGATGCCGCACGGTTGGATGTGCATCGGTTTGAGGCACAATTGCCCGGTGCCCGCCTCGCCCTCTCCGGCGCTATCGCCGCTGATGGGCAGGTGACGAATGGGCGGCTCGATCTGGTGGCCACCGCTGACGCCATGCGCGACATGAGCAAACGCCTACCCACCGCCCTGGCCAGCCACCTGCCCGCCGCCCCACTGACCACCACCATTCTAGCCGATGGCAAGCCCGAAGCCCTGTCCCTACGCGGCACGTTGGACCTCGGAGATTTGCACGCCAAAGCCGCCCCGTTGGTCAATCTCACCGACGGCAGCTGGCACGGCACCTGGGCGCTGCGCCATTCCGGAGCCCACAGACTGCTCAGCGACATTGGCCTCTCCGACACCCGCAACTGGCTGGGCGAGGGCTCGATTTCGGCCTCCGGCACACTGGCAGGCAGCGGTCCGCTTTGGGCTCCAGGGATGCTGCAATTCGACGGCTTTGACCTCGCTGCCGGGCAATTGCGGGCGAATGGCGCACTGCGCATTGATTTCTCCCCGACACCGAAGCTCAGCGGCCACCTCGCCGCCGACGTGCTGCCGCTGCCAATGCCCGCCCTGCGCTCTGCCGACCCGCTGAAGCTGCCGCTGCTCTCCGGCTGGCAAGCCGATCTGAAGATCAGTGCACGCCAGGTGCTGGGCGATATTGCCCCGATACTGCAGCAGGCCAATGTCCACGCCACTTTGGCCGACGGCGTGCTCACATTGGCCGACATCAGCGCACGCATCGCCGATGGAGCGTTGACGGGGCAGGCCAGCATCGATTCCGCCAGCACCCCGCCTGTGGCGACGGCGGAATTCAACCTCACCGGGGCGCATCCGGCCGAGCAATTATTCGACCTGCCACTGGATATCGTGGGCGGCACCGTCGATGGCAGCACGACGTTGCACGCCAGCGGCTTCGCGCCGGCCACGCTGCTCGCCACGCTGGGCGGCACATTCAATCTCACATGGCGCGATGGCACGCTGAACGGCATCGACCTCGCACGTATGGCGCCACGGCTGGAGGACGCCGAATTACGCCAAGCCGTCAGCACCGGCAGCACGGCCTTCACCTCCGCCAATCTTGTCGCCGACATTCAGAATGGTGCTGTGCACTTCAGTTCCGCCACGTTCATCGGTGCCGCTGGATCGGTGGATCTCTCCGGTCTGATTGATCTGGTAGGCCGCAGCGAGGAACTTCGTCTCGCCTTCACCCCGTCTGTGACGATGCCTCCCAATCTATCGCTGCGTCTGAGTGGCCCGGTGGAGACACCCACACGCATCCCTGACCTCGCCGACGCAGCGCGCTGGCGCGCACTCTATGCCCCTCTGCCGCCGGTTCCCACAGTCGCGCCTGTTGTGGCACCCAGCCCTGCCACGCCAACGGGCAAGCCTAGCACCGGCAATGCACCGCCCAAACCCGCCCCAACAGCCAAATCAAAAGTCCTTCCCACGACGGGCAATGTCACCCAGCCGCGCAAGCCCTGACGTCACTCTGTTTGATGGCGAGGGCGTGACGGGGGCAGAGTCCACATTGCGGCTTCACGCGGCGTGGCTTCGTCAAACACCGAATGTGCCAAGGCCAGCAGATGCTCGGCTGCCACCGGACATCCCGCGCGATCTGCATCCTCCGCGAGGTGCAGCAGACGGTCCGACAGCACGAGACGGCTGGGGCGGGCAGGTATAGACAGCAATGAAGCAGACATTGTTCAACCTCCGAACGGGGGTTTTCCCCATGCGGTGCGCGGCTTTTGCCTCCGCACCGGCGTATTTCGCAGGTCCAAGTGAAGCCGAAACTAGTTGCTCAAAAGTTAAGAAGCGCGTCCCAAGAGTGCAAAAACACGTAGTGCGGATGCCAGTGGACGATCCGCACCTCGATCAGCATCAACTTGCGTCACCAAGCGAGACAAATTCTCACCCTTGGTCGCCGCCAACGCCTCCAGAGCCGCCCAGAATTCCGGCTCCAGCGCCACTGACGTGCGATGCCCGGCGAGGGCGAAGCTGCGTTTAACCAGTCCGTTCATGCCAAGCGCTCCACCGCCCAACGCGCAGCCTCGGCGACCACCGCATCCTCATGCGCGCACAATGCAGCAGCGTGTGGGCGCATGAGGGGATCGGCAGAATTTCCGATGGCAATCAATACGTTGCGCACAAATCGCCGCCAGCCGATCCGTTTGATCGGCGAGCCTGAGAACAGCGCGCGGAAGCCTGCATCATCCAGCTGCACCAACGCCTCCAATCGCGGCGAGACCAACTCCGGCCGCGCCTGCAATTTGGCATGTGCGGTTGCCTGCGCGAACCGATTCCACGGACAGGCGGCAAGGCAATCGTCGCAGCCATAGATGCGATTGCCGATGGCAGCCCGGAATTCATGCGGAATCGGGCCATCATGCTCGATGGTGAGATAAGCGATGCAGCGCCGCGCATCCAATTGATAAGGCGCTGGAAATGCTTGCGTCGGACAGGCCGACAGGCACCGCGTGCAACTGCCGCAGCGATCCGCATGCGGCGCGCTCGGGGCCAGATCGAGCGTCGTCAGCACCTCACCGAGGAACAGCCAGGAGCCGTGCGTGCGTGAGACCAGATTGGTGTGTTTGCCCTGCCAGCCCAGCCCAGCTTGCGCGGCGAGCGGCTTTTCCAACACCGGGGCGGTATCGACAAACACCTTCACATCACCGCCGCAGCGACTGACGATGAACTGCGCCAGATGCTTGAGCATGCCTTTCACCAGGTCATGATAATCGCGATGACGCGCATAAACCGAAATGCCGCCCGCGCGCATGTCAGACAGATGCGCCAGCGGGTCGGCATCCGGCGCGTAGCTCACACCGAGCGAAATGGCCGACACCGCCTGCGGCCAGAGTGCGTCCGGGCTTTCCCGCTGCTCGGCGCGATCCGCCATCCAGCCCATCGAACCGTGGCGGCCTTGTGCCAAGAATTGCCGAAAGCGGGCGCGTGTTTCGTCATTCAACGATGCCCGCGAAAATCCCACTGCGTCGAAACCAATTGTTAAGGCTTTGGTCCGTATAAGTTCAACCGCGTCCACGATAGGACGGCACTCCCTGGTCGGGCACCCACACGCCCTCTGGCGGCGCGCCGGTCTGCCAGAAGACGTCGATGGGAATACCACCGCGCGGATACCAGTAGGCCCCGATGCGCAGCCAGATTGGGTCCAGCAACTCCACGATGCGGGTGGCCACCTTCATCGAACACGCTTCATGGAAGGAGCCGACATTGCGGAAACTGCCGAGGAACAATTTCAGCGACTTGCTCTCCACAATCCAATCACGCGGCACGTAGTCGATGACCAGATGGGCGAAATCCGGCTGACCGGTGAGCGGACAGAGCGACGTGAATTCCGGTGCGGCAAAGCGGATCAGATAGCGCGCTTCGGGGTGCGGATTGGGCACGCGCTCCAACTGCGCCGCGTCGGGCGAGGTGGGAGCCGCCACGTGTTGCCCGAGTTGGGTTAGGCCGGCGTAGTTCTCGCTCATCGATCCCCCTCCGCCCAGCGCGCGCGCACTTGGGCCGCGTGCTCGCTCAGGCGTCCTGCGGCGATGGCGGCCCGTTGGCCTGCCATCAGGTCCTGATAATACTGAATGTTGTGCCAAGTAAGCAGCATCGGCCCGAGCATCTCCTCGCAGCGGAACAGATGATGCAGATAGGCACGGCTATGTTTGGTGCACAGCGGGCAGCCGCACTCTGGGTCGAGTGCGCCGTCATCCGAACTGAAACGGGAGTTGCGCACGTTGAAAATGCCCCGCCGCGTGAAGGCGCGCGCCGTGCGACCGGCACGGGTGGGCATGACGCAATCGAACATGTCCACGCCACGCGCCACCGCGCCGAGCAGATCGTCCGGCGTGCCGACACCCATCAGATAGCGCGGCTTGTCGGCGGGCAGTGCCGGGGCCGTGTAATCCAGCGTGGCGAACATCGATTCCTGGCCCTCACCCACCGCGAGGCCACCAATGGCATAGCCTTCGAAGCCGATTTTGGTCAGGGCGTCGATGGATTGCAGGCGCTGATCGCGGAACACGCTGCCCTGCACGATGCCGAACTGGCCATAGCCCTCACGCGGCACAAAGGCAGCGCGCGAGCGGGCGGCCCAGCGCATCGAAAGCTCCATCGAATCGCGCGATTGCTTCTCGGTGGCCGGAAACGGCGTGCATTCGTCGAACGCCATGGTGATGGTGGCATCAAGCTTGTGCTGGATTTGCGTCGAAATCTCAGGGGTCAGCCGGTGCTTGCTGCCATCGATATGCGATTGGAACGTGACACCTTCCTGGTCCAGCTTGCGCAGCCCGGCCAGGGACATCACCTGAAACCCGCCGGAATCGGTCAAAATCGGCCCCGGCCAATCCATCATCTTGTGCAACCCGCCCAAGGCCGCCACGCGGTCGGCACCGGGGCGCAGCATCAGATGATAGGTGTTGCCCAGGATCAGCTTCGCCCCGGTGGCGCGCACCGAATCCGCCATCATCGCCTTTACTGTGCCCGCCGTGCCAACTGGCATGAAAACCGGGGTGGCGACGTCGCCATGCGCAGTGTGCAGCGTGCCGAGACGCGCCTGCCCGTCAGTGGCGTCACAGGTCCAGGTCAGGCTCATGCCATGCGCTCCAGCAGAGAGGAATCGCCATAAGAGAAGAAGCGATAGCCGGTGGCGATGGCGTGGGCATAGGCCGCGCGCATGCGGACCTCGCCTGCGAAGGCGCAGACCAGCATGAACAGGGTGGATTTCGGCAAATGGAAATTGGTCATCAAGACATCAGCTGAGTGAAAGCGGTGGCCGGGCAGGATGAAGATATCCGTCTCGCCCGCAAAGGGGTGAATGCCGCGTGCGTCAGACGAACTCTCCATCAGCCGCAGCACCGTGGTGCCCACCGCGACAATCCGCCCACCGGCGGCGCGGGCGGCGTTGAGACGGGCGGCACTTTTGGGGGTGATCTCGCCGCGTTCGGCGTGCATGCGGTGCTCGTGCACGTTCTCGGTGCGCATCGGCAGAAACGTGCCAGCGCCCACATGCAGCGTGATGGTCTCGCGCTTGATCCCCGCCGCACTCAGGCTTTCAAGCAAGGCCGGGGTGAAGTGCAGCCCGGCGGTGGGGGCGGCGACGGCACCTTCGTTTTCGGCAAACACCGTCTGGTAATCCTGCGCGTCTTGCGCGGTTGGGCCTTGCGGGCGGTCGATATAAGGCGGCAAGGCCAGTGCGCCTGCGCGACGCAAGGCATCACCAAAGGCGTCGCCTTCGAGCGAGAAGCGCAGCACCACCTGCCCATCGTGCGGCAGTGTGACCACCTGCGCCTGCATGGTCGTGTCGCCATCAATGTCGAGCACATCGCCCGGCTTCAATTTGCGGGCATTGCGGGCGAGCGCCGACCACGCACCATCCGTCAGCGGACGGTCCAGTGTGATGCCGATGCGGGCAGCACCTCTGCGGGCGGAGAGTTGGGCTGGGATCACCCGCGTGTCATTGGCCACCAGCACATCACCTGCGCGCAGCACAAGTGGCAGGTCGCGGATGATGAGGTCCGACAACGTCTCGCCGACCCGCAGCAGACGCGCGGATTCACGCGGCCGCGCGGGTTCGTGCGCGATGCGGGATTCAGGAAGGTCAAAATCGAAATCGGAGGTGCGCAGGGTGGGTTCGCTTTACGTCTCACCCCGTCATGGCGAGGAGTGAAACGACGAAGCAACCCATCGAACAACAAGCTCGGCTTGGGTCTCGATGGGTTGCTTCATCACTGCGTTCCTCGCAATGACGGGGTGGCAGGATTGATGTCAAACTTCCAGATAGGTCGCAATCTCAACCAGATTGCCATCAGGATCGCGGCAATAGACCGAGGTCATCGGCCCGAGCGCGCCGGTTTTGGCAACCGGCCCCTCCACCACCGCAACCCCGCATTTGCGCAAATGTGTGATCACCTCATCCGGCCCAACCGCCGTGATGAAGCACAGATCGGCACAGCCGGAGACCACCTGATCAGAAGTGTGCCAACGCGACAAATCGGCGGAAACCGGGCGCAGATTGATCTTCTGCCCGCCGAATTTCAGCGCGGTGCGGCGCGCATCGCCGAATTCTTCGCGATCCATGCCCAGCACGCGCTGATACCAGGAGGCCGTAACCTCCACATCCTCGCAATGCACAACGATGTGGTCGAGCCGATCAACGGTGAAGCGCATCAGCCGAGACCTTCGTAGAAATCGTTGCCCTTATCGTCCATCACGATGAAGGCAGGGAAATCTTCAACCTCAATGCGCCAGACCGCTTCCATGCCGAGTTCCGGATATTCCAGCACCTCAACCTTGCGAATGCAGTCCTGCGCCAGTCGTGCTGCCGGGCCGCCGACGGAGCCGAGATAGAAGCCGCCATAATTTTTGCAGGCATCCTTGACCGCCTTGGAGCGGTTGCCCTTGGCGAGCATGACGAACGAGCCACCAGCGGCCTGGAATTCAGCCACATAGCTGTCCATGCGGCCAGCCGTAGTCGGGCCGAAGGAGCCGGTGGCAAAGCCTTCAGGCGTTTTGGCAGGACCGGCGTAGTAAACCGGATGGTTCTTGAGGTAATCCGGCAAGCCCTTGCCCGCGTCGAGGCGCTCTTTCAGCTTGGCATGCGCAATGTCACGCGCCACCACCATCGTGCCGTTCAGCGACAGCCGGGTTTTCACCGGATATTGGCTGAGCAACTTACGAATCTCATCCATTGGCTGGTTGAGATCAACGCGCACCACCTCGCCATGCAGATCGGCCTCAGTCGGCTCGGGCAGATATTTGTGCGGATCACGCTCCAGCGCTTCGAGGAACACACCCTCTGCGGTGATCTTCGCCTTGATCTGACGGTCCGCCGAGCAGGACACACCAATGCCGATCGGCAGCGACGCACCATGACGCGGCAGACGCACCACGCGCACATCGTGGCAGAAATACTTGCCGCCGAACTGCGCGCCGATGCCGTTGTTGCGCGAGATGTCGAGCACCACCTTTTCCATCTCCAGATCGCGGAACGCATGCCCGGAGGCATCGCCCGAGGTCGGCAGTTGGTCGAGCCACTTGGTGGAAGCCAGCTTGACGGTCTTAAGATTGGTTTCAGCCGAGGTGCCGCCGATGACGATGGCGAGGTGATAGGGCGGGCAGGCCGAGGTGCCGAGCGTCATCATCTTCAACGCCAGAAATTCGGCGAGCTTCTTCGGGTTCAGAACCGCACGGGTTTCCTGGAACAGGAAGGTTTTGTTGGCCGATCCGCCGCCTTTGGCGACGAACATCAGCTGGAATTCATCCGCGTGATGCTCGCCGGGGGTGGCGTAGATGTCGAACTGCACGGGCAGGTTATTGCCGGTGTTCACTTCGTCGAACATCGTCAGCGGGGCCATCTGCGAATAGCGCAGATTGGTCTCGGTGTAGGTGCGATGCACGCCGTAGCTCATCGCCTCTTCTTCATCGCCCTCCACCCAGACGCGCTGGCCCTTCTTGCCAAACACGATGGCGGTGCCGGTGTCCTGGCACATCGGCAGCACGCCACCGGCAGAGATGTTGGCGTTCTTGAGCAGGTCGATGGCCACGAACCGATCATTGGCCGAGGCTTCCGGATCGTCCAAAATCGCCCGCAGGCTCGCCAAATGCGCCGGGCGCAGCAGATGCGAGACATCGTGGAAGGCCTGGAATGCCAACTCGGACAGCACACCCGGCGCCACCTTCAGCACCCGTTTGCCCTCAACCTCGATGGTCGAAACGCCATCAATGTCGAGCTTGCGGTATGGCGTCGGGTCGTCCCCCAGCGGGAACATCGTCGAGAAGTGGAAATTCTCGGGGCGGGCGGGCTGCGAATGATCGGGCATCGGGGTTGCCTTGCTCTGAGGAGTAAAAAGCAGGGGAGAGGAAGAAATCAGGACTCTTTGCCGGGCTGGCGACGACGAAAAGCGTCGAGGCTGACCACCTGCGGCGCGGTGTCATGTTCGGCTTCAGATTCCGGCACCGGCGCGGGCGGAAGTTCTTCCTCGTCGGCGGGCTCGTTGGCCGTGACGTTGAATTGCAGGCCGTAGCGCACGAACGGGTCGGCAAATGCCGTCACTGCCGAGAGCGGGATGATCAGCGTGGAGCCGATGCCACCGAAGGAGAGGCCGACCGAGAAAATGCCGGCATTCTCATCCACCGTCAGATCCCAGAACTGATGCTGGAGAACGATGGTCATCTCTTCGGGGAATTTTGCCCGCAGACGCGCCGGGATGTCGGTGCCCGGATGGTCGGTGCGGAAGGTGATGTAGAAATGATGACCACCGGGCAGACCATGGATGGAGACGTGGCGCAGCGCGCGCACGAGCACATGGCGCAGAGCTTCTTCTGTCCACTCATCGTAGGGCAGCAGGCTTTCCGGTGCGTCGTCTTCGGTCTCGTCCATGCAAACCTCGTCTTTCGCGGCTGTGATTAGCCCCCTCCAGCCCGAAAGAGAAGTCCGAAGGGGCCGATTCCTCTGCAACCGGCCCCTGCGTTGCTTACTCAGAAGCCGACGAGATCGCCGCCTTTGAGTTGCAGTATCTCGCGCGCCTCGGCAGGCGTGGCGATTTCCAGGCTGAGGTCTTCCAGAATACGCTTAATCTTCGCCACCTGCGAGGCATTCGAAGGCGCCATCTGGCCTTTGCCGAGATAGAGGCTGTCTTCCAGTCCAACGCGCACATTGCCGCCCAGAATACCGGCCATCGTGCAGAAGCTCATCTGATGACGGCCAGCGGCCAGTACCGACCAGACGTAATCCTTCCCGAACAGCTTATCCGCCGTCTCCCGCGCGAACATCAGATTGCGCACATCCGGGCCAATGCCGCCGGTGATGCCGAAGATCGACTGCACAAAGAATGGCGGCTTGATCCAGCCTTTGTCGGCGCAATAAGCAAGGTTGTAGAGATGACCGATATCGTAGCACTCGAATTCAAACTTGGTACCGTGCTCTTCACCCAGCGTGCGGGTGATGCTTTCGATGTCTTTGAAGGTATTGCGGAAAATGAAATCCGTGGTGCCTTCCAAATACGGCTTCTCCCACTCATGCAGCCACTCGGTGCGTTTGCCAACAGCGCCAGAGATATTGAAATTCATCGAGCCCATATTGAGGCTGCACATTTCCGGCTTTGCCACCAAGGGGGCTGCCAGACGCTCGGCCACCGTCATGCCCAAACCGCCGCCGGTGGTGATGTTGATCACCGCATCGGTGGATTGCTTGATCGTGGGCAGAAAACGCATGAACACCGACGGATCGGGCGTCGGCGCGCCGGTGATGGGGTCGCGGGCGTGCAGATGGATAATGGCAGCGCCAGCCTCGGCGGCCTCGATGGAGGATTTGGCAATCTCTTCCGGTGTGATCGGCAGATATGGCGACATCGACGGTGTATGGATTGCACCGGTGACAGCGCAGGAAATAATCACCTTGGACATGGAGGATCCCCTCTTCTGATGTTGTTGGCGTCAAGTTTGGCGCGCAATGGCGGGTTTGGCCAGAGGGCCAATTGATCAGACGATCACAGAATTTCGGCGTCCGGCTTTTGTCATTTCCCCAGCGGAATTTTTAGCTACAGCAGCGCCAAATCTTGCAAAGCTCGGCGCAGGCTTTCGGGCATTTCGTCGGCCACCACTTTCACCTGATCCAGATCCGGCGGGGCCGCATCGGCGGCGAGGTAGCGCCAGCCCTGGAAGGGGCGCATTTTGGTGCCGCAGACCGGCACCAGCACGGGATCGAGCACCAATCCGGCACATTTTGTCGCATCGTCCCAGCGATCTTCGATGATGTCGACAATGCGCTGCCGCACCACGACCGCGCCCGCAATCACCCAATAAATCGAGCCGCCATCCAGAATTTCCGCAGCGCGGCGCGGAATCTGCCGGGTCTGGTGCCGTAATGGCGGATTGAGTTGAGCGCGGGCTGTCTGCACCTGGCTCAGATGCGCGATATCGCGGATTCCCACGGCAAGTTTGACAAGATTCAACATGCTGCCGATGTGCGATGCCTGAGCAGACTGTGCAAGAGCCACGGTGCCAGGACCGCATTTGGAAGAAATTTCTCTCAATTGTTATGGCGCACCATTGATCTTGCGTTCATCGCAGGGCACCCTCCCGCTGCTCGCGGGGCTAGCCCGCATACACAATTGAGGAACGAACGCAATGAAGCGACTTTCGCTGACGGGCGGGCTGATGGCCCTGACAATGCTTGCCGCTGCTGCTCCGGCCATGGCGGAGGATTCCTCCGGCTCGGCTACGCTTGATGCCGTCAAGGCGCGCGGTGTGCTGGCATGCGGCATCGCCGGTGCAGTTCCCGGCTTCTCGCTGCCGGATAGCAAGGGCGTGATGCAGGGGCTTGATGCCGACACATGCCGTACCGTGGCCGCCGCCGTGTTTGGCGATGCGACCAAGGTGAAGTTCGTGCCGCTGACCACCACCAACCGCTTCACCGCGCTGCAATCCGGCGAAGTGGACATGCTGTCGCGCTCCACCACCTGGACGCTGGGCCGCGAAGCCAATCTCGGCCTCGAATTCGCCGGCGTGAACTATTATGACGGCACGGCCTTCCTGGTGAAAAAGTCCCTCGGCGTGAAGGATGCCAAGGAACTCAACGGAGCGACGGTGTGCGTACAGCCTGGCACCTCGACCGAGTTGGCCGACGCTGACTTCTTCCGCGTCAACAACATGAAGTTCACCCCGATCCTGATCCAGGATCTGGCCGAAATTCAGGGTGCCTTCCTGTCCGGCCGTTGCGACGCCTACTCGACCGACGGCTCGGCACTTGCCACTTTCCGCGCCACCCAGCCGGTGAAGGAAGACTTCGTGCTGCTGCCGAACGTGATCTCGAAAGAGCCGCTTGGCCCGGTGGTCCGCAAGGGCGACGACAAGTGGTTCGACATAGTGCGTTGGACCTACTTCGCCACCGTCACTGCTGAAGAGCTTGGGATTGACAGCAAGAACGTCGACGAAGCCCTGGCCACCAGCACCAACCCGGATGTGCGCCGTCTGCTCGGCCTCGAAGGTGACATGGGCAAGGCGCTCGGGCTGGACAACAAGTGGGCCTATAACGCGATCAAACAGGTCGGCAATTTCGGCGAATATTGGAACCGCAACATCGCCGTTCTTGGCGTGCCGCGCGGCATCAACAATGTTTGGACCAAGGGCGGCCTGGTCTACGCACCGCCGATTCGCTAATCTTCGACCACAACAAGCGGCCACTCCCAATCGGGGGTGGCCGTTTTTTGTTGTCAGGTTTTTTTGACGAATTCGTGACGAAGTGTTGATCTCACGCTCCAACCGAAGCAGAATTCAGTCGTGCAAAGGGCGCAGTGCTGGGGGGCACAACTTTTGCTAGTCCCGCATCTGTCGCCGCCTTCGCCCGAACCGAGACGCAGGAATGTTGCATTCTATGTCCAGCACCGCTGATCTACGTCTGACCAATGCCCGCGCCGCACCGAAAAAGCCGATGCGGTTGTCGTGGTCTGACCCAAAATTCCGCGCAATTGTGGCGCAGGCGGGCGTTGTCGGGCTGGTCGGCCTGATCATCTGGTATTTGGCCAGCAACACCATCCGCAACATGGAGGCGCAACACATCGCCACCGGGTTGGCGTTCCTGAACCGCAATGCCGGCATCCCGATTGCGGAATCGCTGATCTCCTACGACCCCTATGTCGATACATATGGCCGGGCAATCTTCATCGGCCTGCTCAATACGCTGAAAGTGGCATTGCTGGGCATTTTTCTGTCCAGCATTCTCGGCACGCTGATTGGCATTGGCCGCCTGTCGAAGAATTGGCTGATCGCGCGGGTGACGGCGGTGTATGTGGAAGTGCTGCGTGATGTGCCGGTGCTGCTGCAATTGCTGCTTTGGTACACCCTGCTGCAATCGCTGCCGGGGCCGCGTCAGTCGCTCAACCTGGGCAATGTGATCTTCCTGTCCAATCGCGGCCTGAAACTGCCGGAACTGATTTGGCAGAATGCCCATAGCTGGGCAGTGGTGGCCTTTCTGGTGGGTCTGCTTGGCGTGTTCGCCTGGAACCGCACAGCCAATCGGCGTCAAGACGAAACTGGCGTGAAGCCTGCGGTCTGGCCGGCCGCCCTTGGCTTGCTGGTGGCATTCCCGGTGATGATCTGGGCAGCGCTCGGCGCGCCGTTCACCTTGGAATACCCAGAGCTGCACGGCTTCAACTTCACCGGTGGCGGCACCCTGTCACCGGAATATGTCGCCCTTGAACTCGGGCTGGTGATCTACACCGCTGCCTATATCGCCGAAATCGTTCGCTCCGGCATCCAGGCCGTGCCGCAGGGCCAGTGGGAGGCGGCAGGAGCAATCGGGCTGCGCCACGGAGTTATTCTGCGCAAAATCGTGCTGCCGCAGGCGATGCGGGTGATTATCCCGCCGATGACGAGCCAGTATCTCAACATCACCAAGAATTCCTCACTCGCGGTGGCCATCGGCTTTCAGGACGTGGTGTCGGTCTCACAGACCGTGCTGAACCAGACCGGGCAGGCCATTGAGGGCGTGGGCATCATCATGCTGGTCTTCCTGTCGATCAGCCTGTCGATCAGCCTGTTCATGAATTGGTACAACAAGCGCATTGCGCTGACGGAGCGATAAGCGATGGCCCCGACCAGCGAGACAACGATGAATTCCGTCAACACCCCTGCGCCGACGCGCGATCGTCCACCCGCCAATCTGGTCGGGCCGATTGCCTGGATGCGCACCAATCTGTTCAGTTCGTGGCTGTCGACCGCCGTGACACTGGTATTCGGCTATCTGTTGCTACGTGTGAGCTTCTCCCTGCTCAATTGGGGGCTGTTCGCTGCGGTGTGGTCAGTGCCCAATCTGGCCAATGGCAATCCCGATCCGTCCGCCTGCCGCGCAGCGCACGGGATTGGTGCATGCTGGGCCTCCGTGCACGACAAATGGCGGCTGACGCTGTTCGGCCGTTACCCGTTCGACGAGCAATGGCGTCCGGCGATCTGTCTGGCGCTGTTCATCGGCTTATACGTCGTCTCCGGCATGCGTCGTTTCTGGCGCAAGGAGCTGGCCTTCATTTGGGTTGGCACGCTGGCGATGATTTTCCTGCTGATGTGGGGCGGCGTGTTGGGTCTGAAATATGTTCCGCAGGATGAATGGGGCGGGCTGCCGATCACCCTGATTCTGGCCACGTTCGGTCTAGCAAGCGCCTTCCCGCTTGCCGTTCTCGTCGCCCTCGGTCGTCGTGCCACTGGCTTGCCGGCGGTTAAGATGATCTGTGTGGTCTACGTGGAACTCATTCGTGGCGTGCCGCTGGTGGCTCTGCTGTTCATGGCCAGCGTGATGATCCCGCTGTTCCTGCCCACCGGCACCAATATCGACAAGCTGCTGCGTGCGCAGATCGCCATCATTCTGTTCGTTGCCGCCTATGTGGCTGAAGTGGTGCGTGGCGGGTTGCAGGCATTGCCGAAGGGGCAGGCAGAGGCCGCCGATGCGCTCGGGCTGACCTATTGGCAGAAGACGCTGAAAATCATCCTGCCGCAGGCGCTGCGTCTGGTGATCCCGCCTTTGGTGAACACCTTCATCGGCTTCTTCAAGGACACCTCGCTGGTGGTGATCATCGGCATTTTCGATCTGCTGCTCTCCGGCAAGACCGCGATGGCCGACCCTACATGGCAAGGCTCGGCCCCTGAAATTTATGCTTTCATGGCTGTGATATATTTCGCATTCTGCTTCGCCATGTCCTCCTACAGCCGCAACCTTGAGTCCCAGCTGGGCCGCTCGCGCAATCGATAACGGAAACGAACCGGATCATGACCACCCAAGAACCTGCCATCCTGCTCGATAAGGTCAATAAATGGTACGGCACGATGCACGTGCTGCGCGATGTCTCACTCACGGTTGGCACCGGCGAGCGCGTTGTGGTCTGCGGCCCGTCTGGCTCGGGCAAATCCACCATGATCCGTTGCATCAACCGCCTGGAACAGCACCAGGAAGGCCGCATTGTGGTCGATGGTACCGAGCTGACCGATGACCTCCGCGCGCTCGACACCATTCGCCGCGAAGTTGGCATGGTGTTTCAGAGCTTCAACCTCTTCCCGCATCTGACGATCCTGGAAAACTGCACATTGGCCCCGATTGCCGTGCGCAAAATGCCCAAGGCCGAGGCGGAAGAATTGGCGATGGAATATCTGCGCAAGGTGAAAATCCCTGAGCAGGCCAAGAAATATCCCGGCCAGCTCTCCGGCGGTCAGCAACAGCGCGTCGCCATTGCCCGCGCTTTGTGCATGAAGCCGAAGATTATGCTGTTCGACGAGCCAACCTCTGCCCTTGACCCCGAGATGATCAAGGAAGTGCTCGACACCATGATTAGCTTGGCTGAGACCGGCATGACGATGGTTTGCGTCACCCATGAAATGGGCTTTGCCCGTCAGGTGGCTGACCGCGTGGTGTTCATGGATCGCGGCGAAATTGTCGAATCGGGCGCACCGAACACGCTGTTCGAGAACCCGCAAACGGATCGGTTGAAGCTGTTCCTCAGCCAGATTCTGCGCGGGCATTGATTTACCCGTAGGGTGGGATGCCGCTCTGGCTTCCCACCACCATCGGCGTGGCTCGGTGGGATGTCAGAGCGGCATCCCGCCCTACGAATGTTTGCGAATCTGAGATAGACTTCCTCCAAACACTGGAGGAAATCCCACAATGAACGAAGACCTGCTCGACCGCCTCGCTTTGCGCGATTTGGTGGAAAACTGGGCCGTCTGGCGCGATGCCTGTATGTGGGAGCGCTTCCGCACCGTCTGGCACGACGAAGGCCGCATGATGGCGACCTGGTTTCAAGGCACCGCCGACGAATTCATCGCCATCAGCAAGGCCGGTTTCGAAAAAGGCGTGCGCATTCTGCACTTCCTTGGCGGCACCTCCGTCGATCTGGCGGGCAACCGCGCCGTTGTGACCACCAAAATGACGATCTCGCAGCGCGCCGCGGTGGAAGGTGTTGAATGCGACGTGGTCTGCACCGGGCGCTTCTACGATTTCTGGGAAAAGCGCGTCGGCACATGGGGGCTCGTGCTGCGTCAGCCGATCTATGAGAAGGACCGCATCGACCCGGTCGATCCTGCTCAGGTGCCGAAGCTGGACCGCGCGCTGCTGGAAAGCTTCCCCATCGGCTATCGCCACCTCGCCTATCTGCAAACCGGCATCGGCTACAAGGTGAAGCCGGATATGCCGGGCCTGACCGGGCCTGAGGTTGAGGCGCTCTATGCGCGTGGGGCAGCGTGGTTGGCCGGTTCCGGGAGCGCATTGTGAGCACCATCGTCTCCCACGCACAGGACGCGCAATTCGATCATGGACTGCGCGCCTTCTTCGCGTATCGCGATCTCGGCATCCGCAGCGCATCCAGCGGCAAGATCGGCGCGCATGTGATCCGCGCCGTGCCGGGTGAAGGCCCAAAGCCGGAATGGCACACGCACGGCCTGGATTTCCAGATGGTCTATGTGCTCAAAGGCTGGGTAGAGTTCGAATACGAGGATATCGGCCTCGTGCGGCTGGAGGCGGGCAGCTCCGTCTATCAACCCCCCGGTATCCGCCACCGCGAAGTGCTGCACAGCGACGATCTGGAGATGCTGGAAGTCACGTCCCCTGCGGAGTTTGAGACGCAGATGGCTTCATAATATCGTCATTGCGAGGAAATATCTGGCAGCGCTCAACAAAAAAAGGCCGAGGATCACTCCCCGGCCTTTCTCGTTTTACACAGAACTGAACCCGCTTACTTCGTGTTCAGCACCGTCAGAACTTCATCCAGCATCTTCTTGGCATCGCCGAACAGCATCCGGTTGTTCTCTTTGTAGAACAGCGGGTTGTCCACACCGGCATAGCCAGAGGCCATCGAACGTTTCATCACGATGGAGGTCTTGGCCTTCCACACCTGAAGCACCGGCATCCCGGCGATCGGGCTGGTCGGGTCGTCCTCGGCGGCTGGGTTCACGATGTCATTGGCACCGATGACCATCGCGACATCCGTCTTCGGGAAGTCGTCGTTGATCTCGTCCATTTCCATCACGATGTCATACGGCACCTTCGCCTCAGCGAGCAGCACGTTCATATGACCCGGCATACGACCGGCCACCGGGTGAATGCCGAAGCGGACATTGACGCCCTTTTCGCGCAGCTTCTTGGTGATCTCGTAGACCGTGTGCTGCGCCTGCGCCACCGCCATGCCGTAGCCCGGCACGATGATCACTTCCTTGGCGTCGAGCAGCAATTCTGCCGTCTCAGCCGCAGAAATCGGCGTCACTTCGCCTTCAGGAGCCGCAGCCGTGCCCGAAGGTGTGGCACCACCACCGGAGCCGAAGCCGCCCGCGATCACCGAGATGAAGTTGCGGTTCATCGCCCGACACATGATGTAGGACAGAATCGCACCCGAGGAGCCCACCAAGGCACCGGTGACGATCATCAGGTCGTTGTTGAGCATGAAGCCCGTGGCAGCCGCCGCCCAGCCCGAATAGGAGTTGAGCATCGAGACCACCACCGGCATATCCGCGCCGCCAATGGCCATGACCATGTGCACGCCGAACGCCAGCGCAATCAGCGTCATCACCAGCAGGCTCAACGTGGCCGCATGGTCCCCGACGAACAGCTTGCCCATCAGGAGCACCAAAATCAGCCCAGCCAGGTTGATAAAATGGCGCCCCGGCAGCAGCAGCGGCTTGCCGCCGATCTTGCCGGACAGCTTACCGAACGCGATCACAGAGCCGGAGAACGTCACCGCACCGATCAGGATGCCGATATAGATCTCCACCTGATGCACCGCCTCGATGGCCGCCAGATCGGCAGCCGACGTGCCGACAGCGGCCAGCGGCGTGGTGTCGATATAGCTGGCAAAGCCCACGATGCAGGCAGCCAGACCCACCAGCGAGTGCATCAACGCCACCAGTTCAGGCATCTGCGTCATCAGAACTTTGCGCGCGGCATAGAGGCCGACGCTGCCGCCGATCAGCAAAGCGATGATGATAGCCGCGATGCCGGTGGTGGTGACATGGCTTGGGTTGAACACGGTGGCGAGCACCGCGATTCCCATGCCGATCATGCCATAGACATTGCCACGGCGGGAGGTTTCCGGGTTGGACAGCCCGCCAAGGCTGAGGATGAAAAGGATCGTCGCACCGATATAGGCGACTGTGGCGATGTTGTCGTTCATGTCGAAATCCCTCGCCTCACTTACGGAACATCGCCAGCATGCGCCGCGTTACCGCGAAGCCGCCGAACATGTTAACGCCGGTCAGCACCACGCCGATGAAGGCCATGATTCCAATCAGCAGGTTATGCCGCTCCAAACCAGCAATCTCGGGGGGCGCGATTTGCAGCAGGGCACCGATGGTGATGATCGAAGAGATCGCGTTGGTCACACTCATCAGCGGCGTATGCAACGCGGGGGTGACGTTCCACACCACCATGTAGCCCACGAAGCAGGCCAGCACGAACACCGTGAAATGAGCGAGGAACACGCCCGGCGCATAGGCTCCGACAAGCGCGAACAGCACCGCCCCCACTGCGAACACAATCGCCAACGTCTTGGCCGACATCGGCTCACTTGCGCCGTGACCGTGACCGCCGGACTTCTTCTCAGGCATCGCGGCCGTTGATTTCGGTGCCGGAGGGGCGGGCAGTTTCAGCGGCGGCGCAGGCCAAGTGATCTCGCCGTCTTTGATGACGGTCAGACCACGGATCGCGTCGTCTTCCATGTTGACGTTGATCACGCCGTCCTTGGTCTTGCACAGCTCTTCGGCCAACCGCAGCAGGTTGTTCGAGTACAGCGTGGAGGACTGGCGGGACAGACGCGACGGATAGTCCGTGTAGCCGACAATGGTGACACCATGACGGACCACAACCTCATTCGGCACGGTCAGTTCACAATTGCCGCCGCGCTCGGCAGCGAGATCGATGATCACGCTGCCCGGCTTCATCGAAGCAACCATCTCGGCGGTGATCAGGCGCGGGGCGGGTTTGCCGGGGATCAGGGCGGTGGTGATGATGATATCCACATCCGCTGCCTGCTTGGCATACATCGCGCGCTGCGCGGCCTGGAAGCCTTCGCTCATCACTTTGGCATAACCGCCGCCGCCCGAGCCCTCTTCCTCGTAATCCACCTTGACGAACTCACCGCCGAGCGACTTGACCTGATCGGCCACTTCGTTGCGGGTGTCGTTGGCGCGCACGATGGCACCCAGGCTGGCCGCCGCACCGATGGCGGCAAGGCCTGCCACACCGGCACCGGCGATGAACACCTTGGCGGGCGGAATTTTGCCAGCCGCCGTCACCTGACCGCCGAAGAACCGGCCGAACTGGTTGGCTGCTTCAATCACCGCACGATAGCCGGTGATCGAGGCCATTGAGGTCAGCGCGTCCATCTTCTGCGAGCGCGAGAGCAGACGCGGAATGCAATCCATCGCCAGCACGGTCACTTTACGTGCCGCCAACGCCTGCATCAGCTCGGGGTTTTGCGCGGGCCAAATGAAGGTGATCAGCGTCGCGCCCTCTTTGAGCAACGCCACTTCATCATTGGTCGGCACGCACACCTTGAAGACGATATCGGCATGGGCGAACAACTCGGCCGCATTGGCCGCAATCGAGGCACCCGCCGCGCGATAGGCATCGTCGTAGAAATCCGCGCCGTCACCGGCACCGGTTTCAACCGACACAGCAAAGCCAAGCCCGATCAGCTTGACCACAACATCAGGAACCGTCGCCACGCGCTTTTCGCTGGCGAAGGCTTCCTTGGGGATTCCGATCATCAGAGCCACTGGATCATCTCCTGGATAGACATTCTTGACGACGTGTCCAAACCCGCAACCGCCTTGAATTTCGCGCGGGACATCGACGCCCCCATTCCCGCACCAACATGTTTCTTGATCGTCTCTGGCGTGGCGGCGGCGCGTGTTGCGAAAGCACGCCGCCCTTTCAGCACCGTAAGGCGCATCGGTTGATTCCCTATCGATAGCAGTTCCGGCCGAACGAGGTCGTTTGGCCAGTGCCGATCAGCTGACCTATCCCCCAAGGCCCGCTTGCCGGTGGCTTGGTAGTGCATACTAACGCCGCTATGACAAGCCGCAACATTGCGCGCGCGTCATAGGGCGCGCAATGACGCAGGGCACGGCAGCAAAACAAACGTAATGATCAGAAGCATCCGGGTCAATTTTGAGATAAGCGACACATGCCCAAGGTATTAACCAATTAGTTCATTTGGTTGTTTTGCTCGTGCAGCGGATGAAGGTCGCAATTCCGACGTGCCCTTCGTGGTGCAAATCCAGACCGGGTGGGATGCGCTGGCATCGCCATCCTACAAACTCTCCGGCACCCCTGCCTCATCCAGCGCCGCGCGCTGGCGGGCGGCCACCGTGTCGGTTCTGAAGTCGTCGATCAATTCGTGGAACAGGCGGAACCAGTTGATCTCCGCTTTCAGGCGGAAGAACACACTGCCCAGGCCGATCGCTGAGCGGTCCATCAGCACGAATTCGCGCGGTGGCTTCACGCCACCGGTGCGGCGCAGGCCTTCATGCACTTTCTTGGCGACCGAACGCCCGAAGGTGGGATCTTCCACCTCGGTGATCCGACGCACCCGGTCATCCAGCAGCGGCTCGAACAGGAAGCCCGCCCAGATGTTGAGAATGTCCATCGTCTCGTTGGTCAGATTCTCGAAGCCCCATTGCTTGTAAGCATGGTGCGACTTCTCGCGGTCCTTTTCGCGAATGGCTTCATACAAATCGATCACATTGCGCACGAACGTTGCCGGGAACACCCGGATGGCGCCGTAATCGAGCAGATTGACCGAGCCATCCGCCCGCACCTGATAATTGCCCAGATGCGGATCGCCGTGAATCACGCCGTAGCGGTAGAACGGCAGATACCACGCGCGGAACAGTGCCTCGGCGGTGCGGTTGCGCTCCTCCAGCGTGGGGTTTTCCTCCAGGCGCTTGAGCAGCGGACGGCCTTCAAGCCAGGTCATCGTCACCAGACGCTTGGTGCACAGCCCTTCCACCGGCTCGGGCACATGCACCGTCGGCGTATCGCGCAGCATGATGCCGTAGAGGCGCATCTGGGCGGCTTCGCGGGTGTAGTCGAGTTCCTCGCGCAGACGGTCGGCGAGTTCGGCGTAGATGTCTTCGGTTTGGATGCTGTCATCCATCCGGCGAAACACCGCCATTGCCATGCGCAACTGCCGCAGATCGGCTTCCATCGTGCTCGGCATGTCGGGATATTGCAGCTTGCAGGCCACGTTCTGCCCGTCCGGCAGGGTGGCGCGATGCACCTGCCCCAGCGAGGCGGCGGCGGCGGCGTTGAGGTCGAACGTGCCGAAACGCCGCGCCCAATCCGCCCCCAATTCCCCCTGCATCCGACGCCGCACAAACGCCGCGCCCATTGAGGGCGCATTGGCCTGAAGCTGGGAGAGTTCCTGCGCGTATTCTTCCGGGATGCCTTCGGGGATGGTGGACAGGAATTGCGCTACCTTCATCATCGGCCCCTTCAGGCCGCCGAGAATGATGCGCAGATCCTCGGCATGCTGAGAGCCGCCGGATTTGAAGCCCATGCGATTGCCCGCCACGCGCATGGCAATGCCACCCACCGCGCCGGAGGTTTTCGCCATCCGCTTCAACTCGCCAAACAGCGAGGAACGGTCCTCGGAATCGCTCACGAACTGGCCTCCAACTCATCGATGAAGCCCGAAATCACGTCCAACCCCTTGCGCCAGAATGCCGGGTCGGACGCATCAAGGCCGAACGGCGCGAGCAATTCGCTGTGCCGTTTGGTGCCACCAGCGCGCAGCATGTCGAGATATTTTGCCTGAAAGCCGGGATGGCCGGATTGGAACACGCCATACAGCGCATTCACCAAGCAATCGCCGAACGCATAGGCATAGACGTAGAACGGTGAGTGGATGAAATGCGGCACATAGGCCCAGAACACGTTGTATTCCGGCGTAAATTCAAACGCCGGGCCAAGCGAGGTGCGCTGCACATCCAGCCAGATTTCACCGATCTGCTCTGATGTCAGCTCGCCCTCACGGCGCTGCGTGTGTAGGCGACGTTCGAATTCGTAGAACGCAATCTGCCGCACCACGGTGTTGAGCATGTCCTCCACCTTGGAGGCCAACATGATCCGCCGCCGCGCCGGGTCTTTTTCCGCATTGAGCAGCGCGCGGAAGGTGAGCATTTCACCGAACACCGAGGCGGTCTCGGCCAGCGTCAGCGGGGTGGAGCCGAGCAGATAGCCCTGTTTGGCGGCAAGCACCTGATGCACACCGTGGCCCAATTCATGCGCCAGGGTCATCACATCGCGGGTTTTGCCGTGATAGTTCAGCAGCAAATACGGATGCACCGACGGCACGGTCGGATGCGCAAACGCCCCACCCGATTTGCCGGGACGCGGCGGCACGTCGATCCAGGGATTGCTGAAGAAGGTGCTGCCAATCTCGGCCAATTCCGGCGAGAACGCACCATAAGCCCCCAGCACGGTTTCGCGCGCCTCAGCCCACGGAATCTGCCGGTCGGCATCGCCGGGCAGCGGGGCGTTGCGGTCCCAGTGTTGCAGCTTCTCCAGCCCGAGCCATTTCGCCTTCAGCGCGTAATAGCGATGCGACAGGCGTGGGAAATCACCCGAGACGGCGGCGAGCAAGGCGTCCACCACCTCGTCTTCAACCATGTTGGAGCGATTGCGATAGCTCCACGGCTTTTCATACTGCCGCCAATTATCGTCAATCTCCTTGTCCTTGGCCAAGGTGTTGGTGATCAACGCGAATAATTTGGCGTTGCGGGTGAATACCTCGCCGATAGCGCGGCCCGCCGCCTCACGCTTGCTGCGGTCGGGGTTGGAGAGGTGATTGAGGGCTGCAGACACCGTGAGGTCTTCGCCGAACAGCTTCACCCGCAGGCCCGCAATCGTCTCATCGAACAGCCGTGACCAAGCGGACGCACCGGCGACGTCTTTCTCATGCAGCAGCTTCTCGATGGTGTCGTCGAGCTGATGCGGCCGGAAGACGCGCAGATCACGCAGCCAGGAGCCGAAATGGGCCAGCGCCGGATCGACCAGCTTCTCAGCCAGCGTGTCATCGTCCAGCCGGTTGAGTTCCAAGGTGAAGAACAGAAACTCTGTGCGGATCGCCGAGCAGCGTTCGCTCATCGTCTGATAGAACTTGCCCACCTCGGCGGGCGTGCTGTCACTGCTGAATTGCAGCTGGGCATAGGACATCACGCGACCAAGGATTTCCTCGATGGCTTCGTATTGCCCAATCGCCGCTGCCAATTCCGCGCCGGAATGCGTGGCGAGCTTGCCCGCATGAGCTGCCGCAAAATCGCGCGCCAATTGGTCGGCGCGGTCGAGATCGGCTGCCAGTTCGGGGCTATCGGTGGCGGGGTAAAGGTCGCGCAAATCCCAGACGGGCAGCTCGGCGGTCGCTTGGGGCATCGAAAATGACTTTCTGAAACGCAAACTTACCCTTCATGTAAGCTGCATTCGGCCAAGTCAAAGGGTGTGCCCTGCGCCCTGCCCTGCGATGCAGGCGCGACAATGCCCCCTCGACCGTTCCGGCCTGAAATGTGCAAGCTACGGTTCTGGCTTCTGGAGGTCCCGCTCACCATGCCCGTTACCATCGACACCGCCCGCTTTCTGGCCGACCTGTATGAACTGCGTCAGATCGGCACATACAAAACCGGCGTGCATCGCCCGACCTATTCGCCGGAGGATATGGAATCCCGGCGCTGGTTGATGGCGAAGATGGCAGAGATCGGGTTGCAGCCATCGATTGACGGCATCGGTAACGTCTATGGTCGCCACATGGGCAATGGGCCGCATCTGCTGGCGGGCTCGCATATCGAGACGCAGAGCTATGCCGGCTGGCTCGATGGCGCCCTCGGCGTCGTTGCCGCCCTCGCCCTCGCCCGCGCTGGTCTGCCAGTGGATGTCGCCGCATTTGCCGACGAAGAAGGCCATTTCGAAGGCGGCTTTCTGGGCAGCAAATCGATCATCGGCGCGCTGTCGGAGGAGGAGATCGACCGCTCCCGCAATCGCACCACCGGCCAGCCTCTGCGTGAGGCGCTCGCCGCCGCCGGGCTGGAAGGGTTGCCGCGCATGCAGATCGAACCCGGTCGGCATAAGGGCTTCTTCGAACTGCATATCGAGCAGGGCACGCAGTTGGAGGGTGGCGGCCTGCATGTGGGGGTCGTGACCGGCATTGTGGCAATCTGGCAATACCGCATCGTCTTCACCGGTCAGCAGGACCACGCAGGCGGCACCACGATGGCCGAACGCCGCGATGCCGGGTTGTCGGCAATCCGGCTGCTGGCAGCGATTGACCAGGAATTCCCACGCATCTGCGGTCCGCGCAGCGTGTGGACGGCGGGCAAGATCGTCTTTGAACCGGGTGCGCCGTCGATCATTCCTGGACAGGCAGAGATCCTATTCCAGTTCCGCGACCTGGAAATGGCCACACTGGAACGGCTGCACGAGGGGCTGACGCGGTTGGTGGCGGAGAGCAATCGCCGCGAGAAATGCCCCGCCGTGCTGACGCAGATGAGCCGGGCAATTCCTGCGATGTGCGATCCGACGATGATGCAGAGCCTGCGCGAGGCTGCCGAGGAAAATGCACCGGGGGCGTGGCAAGTGATGCCGAGCGGGGCGGGGCATGATGCGCAATACATTGCCCGCGTGATGCCAGCCGCGATGCTGTTCACCCCCTCCATCGGCGGCATCAGCCATCACTGGGCCGAAGATACCTCCGACGCGGATTTGGCGCTGGCGGTGCAGGTGCTGGGGGCGGCGGCGGAGAAGTTTTTGGCGGGGTAGATTCTTCCACCCTCATTGCGAGGCGACGTCGCCAGCAGCTTCTCGCAATGACGTCACTCGCAGCGTTCCGAATTAGCTCTGTCTTGCAGAGTGAATTAACTCTGTGATATAGAGTTCTCCGAAAGGAGATTTATGATGACCCTCACCCCATCCGAAGCCGCTGCGGCCCTGGCCACCATTGAGGCCACCGAGGCGCGGGCGAAGCAGTTGAGCGCCTATCGCAAGGGATCGCCGTTTCTGTTGCTGTGGGGGGCGATTTGGGTGGTGGGGTTTTCCATCACCGACATCCATCCAGACTATGCGCGTGACACTTGGCGGGCGCTGAACACAATCGGGGCGGTTGCCACCGCCTTGATGATGGCCCGCACCGCCCGCCGACACACACGGCTGAGCGGTGTGCGGGGGCTCTGGCGGGCGATCACGATGGTGGCACTTGGTGTCGTCTTCGGCGTCGGCACCCTCACGCTGTTGCATCCGCGTGATCTGAACGCCGGTCTGGCTTTTGCCGGACTGATGTGCGGAACCATCTACGCCGCCGTCGGCGTCTATCTTGGCACGCGATGGCTGATCACCGGCTTGGGGCTGCTCGGGCTGACCTTTATCGGCTACACGGCTCTGGACACCCATTTCGCACTTTGGATGGCCTGGGTGGGCGGCGGCGGGTTGATTCTGGCCGGCATTTGGCTGCGACGGGTCTGAAGGGGGCGGAGATGGACGAGATCATTCACCAGTCACTCCGCCTGCGCATCATGGCGACGCTGAACGCCAGCAAGCCGGGCGAACAACTCGAATTCACCCGCCTGCGCGACATGATGGACGCCACCGATGGCAACATGGGCGCGCATCTGACCACGCTGGAAAAGGCGGGCTATATCGCCGTTGAAAAGCTGTTCGAAGCCCGCAAGCCACGCACCCGCATCGCCATCACCGCGCAAGGTCGCGCCGCATTCGCTGCCCATGTGGCGGAGTTGAAGGCGTTGTTGGCGGGTTAGCCGTCGATCAGCCGCAACAACGTCTCCAACTGATCGGCCTCCTGCGCCGGTTTGTCGGTGCGCAGGCGGGCGATGCGGGGAAAGCGCAGCGCCACACCCGATTTATGGCGGGAGGAGCGTTGGGCGGCATCGAAGGCCACTTCCAACACCAACCCTCGCGCCACCTCCCGCACCGGGCCGAAGCGGTTGGTGGTGTTGTGGCGCACCCAAGTGTCGATGAAGGCGAGTTCCTCATCGGTGAAGCCGAAATAGGCCTTACCCACCGGCAGCAACTCCTCGCCGCGCCACAGGCCGAAGGTGAAATCCGAATACAGGCTGCTGCGTCGGCCATGACCGCGTTGGGCATACATCAGCACCGCATCGATGCTCAGCGGATCGCGCTTCCATTTCCACCACGGCCCCTTCGGTCGCCCCGGCAGATAGGCCGAATCGGCCCGTTTCAACATCAGCCCCTCCATTGACGAGGCCCGTGCGGAGAGCCGCAATGCGGCGAGATCTTCGAGGCTGTCGAAGGCAATCAACTCAGACAGATCCATCAGCGCGTGCTTGCTGCGGGCAAACCAGTCCTCCAACCGCGCGCGCCGGGCGTCGAACGGCAAAGGGCGAATGTCCTCGGCCCCGTCGAACAGCAGATCATAGAGCCGGATATGCGCCGGAAATTCGCGCTGCATCTTGGCGGAGACGGTCTTGCGGTTGAGCCGTTGTTGCAGATCGCTGAACGGGGCGACGGCACCATCGCGCAGCACCAGCAACTCACCATCCAGCACACCGTGAAAATTCACCGCCGCCAGAATGTCCGGGAAGGCCGCCGAAATATCCTCCGCCCCGCGCGAATACAGCGCCTTGCCCCCTGGGGTGGAGACGATCTGCACGCGAATGCCATCCCATTTCCACTCGGCGCGATACTCAGTGGCGTTGAGGCTGGCAAAATCACTCGGCTCCAACGGATGCGCCAGCATCGGCGCGCGGAACACCGGCGAATCCTTGGGGTCTGGGCACGGTGCATGGCCTTCGATCCAGGCGAAAAGCGATTCATAGGGCGGCGTGAGGCTGTGCCAAACCTCCTCGATATCATCGGGCGCAATATCCTGGCCGAGTTCAGCCAACGCTGTCTTCGCCAACCGCCCGGATGCCCCAACCCGCAGACCGCCGGTGATCAGCTTGAGCAATGCCAGCCGCACCGAAGCGTCCGACGCATCGAGCCAGCTTGCCACCATATCCGGCAGTTCGGCTTTCGGCGTGGTCCTCAGCGCCTCCACCACTTCGAAGAGCCGTGGCGGCGCGGCGTTGCTGGGCTTTTCTGGCCAGATCAAAGCGGCGGTCTCGGCGAGATCGCCGACATAATCATAGGAGAGTTCGAACAGAGTGGGATCGGTGCGGCTGGCGACAAGCTCACGGATCAGCCCGGCTTTGGCTGTGGGAAATTTCAGCGCGCCGGTAATGGCGGCAAGTGCCAGACCGCGATCCGGGTCCGGCACGGTCGCGAAATAGTGCCGCAACAACGCCAGCTTCGCCAAGCGGCCAGGGGTGAAGACGAGGCGTTCGAGCAGGTTGGCGAAGGGGCTCATTCCTCCTCCCCCTCGCCATACCCTACCAACCGCAACGCCCGCCCCTTCATCCCGCGCAGCCCCGCCGCATGGATCAGCGCGTCCTCGCGCCCATGCGTCACCCACACTTCCGGGGCTTGCACCTCATCGAGTGTGGCGAGCAATTCGTCCCAATCGGCGTGATCGGAGATCACCAGCGGCAATTCCACTCCGCCCTGCTTGGCGCGCTGCCGTACCCGCATCCAGCCGGACGCCATCGCCACCACCGGCTCGGCCAAGCGTCGCGCCCAACGGTCGGTGATCGCCGATGGTGGGGCGAGCACAATCCCGCCCACCAAATCCGCCTTCGCCGCCACCGTGGCCGCACGCAAATCGCCCAGGCGAATGCCATGTGCCTCATAAATTTCGCATATCGGGGCCAACGCACCGTGCATATAGACCGGCGCATCCCACCCCGCCTGTCGCAACAGCCCGATCAGACGCTGCGTTTTGCCGAGCGAATAGCAGCCGACCACATGCGTCCGCTCTGGAAACAAGGCCACACTGGCCAACAGGCGACGGATTTCGGACAGCGGGTTGGGGTGGCGGAACACCGGCAAGGCGAATGTCGCCTCAGTGACGAACACATCACAGCGTTCCGGCACAAAGGCGTCACACGTTGCATCCACCCCACGCTTGTAATCGCCGCTCACCACCGCCCGGCTGCCCTGATATTCCATGCAAATCTGCGCAGAGCCCAGCACATGTCCCGCCGGTTGCAGCCAGACCGAGACATCGCCGATCCGCACCATTTCCCCCCACACCACCGCCTGGGTAGAGGGGGCCATTCCATTACCGAGGCGATAGGTCATCAAATCAAGCGTCGGCTGGGTCGCCAGTATCGCCTGATGGCCAGGGCGGGCGTGGTCGGAATGGGCGTGGGTGATGATTGCGCGCTCCACCCCACGCACCGGATCGATGAAAAAGCCGCCCGGCTCGCAGAACAATCCCTGCGGCAAAAGCTTCAGCCAGGTTTGTGGATGCGGAGTCATGCCCTAGATATAGGGTATGGCAGGAACATTCCCAGAACCTTTCGCCAATTGGTTCACCGGACGCGGATGGGCGCTGCGCCCGCATCAGGCGGCTGTCCTGGCGGCCGCACAAGCGGGCGAGAGCACGCTGCTCATCGCCCCAACCGGCGGCGGCAAGACGCTGGCGGGGTTTCTGCCGACACTGATCGAACTCGCCACAACACCCACCGTCGGCCTGCACACGCTCTATGTCTCGCCCCTCAAGGCGCTCGCCGCCGACGTGGCCCGCAACCTGACGGCACCGGTGGCGGATATCGGGCTGGATATCACCATCGAAACCCGCTCCGGCGACACCGGACAGGAAGCCCGCCGACGCCAAGCTGCCCAACCGCCCAACATTCTGCTCACCACGCCGGAAAGCCTCACGGTGATGCTGTCGCAACCGCAGGCGACGGAGATCTTCGCCACCCTCAAGCGCGTGGTGATTGACGAAGTGCATGCGTTGGCGGGCACCAAGCGCGGCGATCAATTGGCCCTCGGCCTGTCCCGCCTCGCCGCCCTCGCCCCCGGACTGCACCGCATTGGCCTGTCCGCCACCGTCGCCCACCCCGAAGCGATCCGCCGCTATGTCGCCCCCGAAGCGCGGATCATCACCGCCCAAGACGGCACGCCGCCGCAGATTGGGTTGATCCTGCCGCAGGGACGACTGCCGTGGTCCGGCCATATGGGGTTGAATTCGGTGCCGGATATTCTGGCGCGGATTGCGGCGGCGAAGATGACCATCGTCTTCGTCAACACCCGCGCCCAGGCCGAGTTGATCTTTCAGGAACTCTGGCGGCTGAATGACGACACGCTGCCGATTGCCATTCATCACGGCAGTCTGGAAATGGAGCAGCGCCTGCGCGTGGAAGCCGCAATGGCCGATGGCCGACTGCGCGCCGTGGTCGCCACCTCCTCGCTTGATCTCGGCATCGATTGGGGCGGGGTGGATCAGGTGATTCAGGTGGGTGCCCCCAAAGGCGTCTCCCGCCTGCTGCAACGGGTGGGGCGTGCCAATCACCGAATGGACGAGGCCAGCCGAGCTTTGTTGGTGCCCGCCAATCGCTTCGAAGTGCTGGAATGCGAGGCGGCCATTGCTGGTGTGGCCGAGGGCGATCTTGATGGCGATCCCCCACGCCCCGGTGGGCTGGACGTGCTCGCCCAACACATTCTCGGCTGTGCCTGCGCAGAAGCGTTCATGCCGGACGAGCTTTACGCCGAAATCCGCACCGCTGCCCCGTACGCCGAACTCTCGCGTGAGACATTCGAAGCAACGCTCGATTACGTCGAAACCGGCGGTTACGCACTCGCTGTGTATGAGCAGTACCGCAAACTCTTCCGCGACTTCGAAGGCCGCGTGCATGTCCGCTCCGAGGCGGTCCGCCGCCTGCACCGGATGAATATCGGCACCATCGTCGAAGCCCCGGTGCTGCGCGTGCGCTATGCGGGCAAAGGCCGGGGGTTTGGCGGCGCATTGGGCGAAGTGGAAGAATATTTCGTCAACATGCTCACCCCCGGCGACACCTTCATCTTCGCCGGTCGCCTGCTCAGCTTCCTCCGCCTGCGTGAGAATGTGGTGGAAGTCGTCGATGGCGGCACTGGTGAGCCGAAAGTGCCAGCCTATGCGGGCGGGCGAATGCCAATGACCACCAACCTCGCCAGCCGGGTGCGGACGATGTTGAGCAAACCCGCCCTCTGGGCCGACTTCCCCGAGCCGGTGCGCGAATGGCTGGACATGCAACGCCTGCGCTCTGAAATGCCGGGGCCGGAGGGGCTGTTGGTGGAAACCTTCCCGCGCGGCGATCGCTGGTATCTCGTCGCCTATTGCTTCGAGGGCCGCCACGCGCATCAAACCCTCGGCATGCTGATCACCAAGCGGATGGAACGCTTCGGCATGCAGCCGCTGGGGTTCGTCGCCACCGATTACGTGCTCGCCACCTGGTCCGCCCGCGAGCCCACCTTCATTGCCCGGCTGTTCGAGCAGGACATGTTGGGCGACGATCTGGAAGCCTGGATGGATGAAAGCTCGATGCTCAAACGCACCTTCCGCAACGTGGCGGTGATTGCCGGATTGATCCCGCGCCATTATCCCGGACAGGACAAGAACCGCAGACAGGTCACAGTGAATTCCGATCTCATCTACGACGTGCTGCGCCGCCACCAACCCGGCCATATTCTGCTGCAAGCCACACGCGCCGACGCATGCGGCGGCCTGACCGAATTGGGCCGTATTGCCGACATGCTGGCACGCATTGCCGGCAAAGTGCGTCACATCGTGCTGCCCCGCGTCTCGCCACTCGCCGTGCCGGTGTTGTTGGAAATTGGGCGGGAATCGGTGCGCAGTCGGGAATCGGATGAGGATTTGTTGAGCGAAGCAGCGCTCGTCGCCGAAGCCAGCCTGCCGCCTGATCGTCAACTGGGCTTCGCCTTGTGAACGCCGCCCCGCTGCATTTCGCAGGCGAGCGCCTGACGCTCGACCCGGCTGGCGCGCTCTGGTGGCCCGCGCGGAAAATTCTGGTGGTGGCCGATCTGCATTTCGAAAAAGGCACCGCCTTTGCTGAAGCAGGCGCGCTTTTGCCGCCCTTCGACACCCGCGACACGCTGGCCCTGCTCACCACCTTCCTGCGGCGCTATCGGCCAGAGCGCGTGATCCTGCTCGGCGATTCCTTCCACGACAATCGCGGCGTGCATCGGCTGTCGGAGAGTGACCGCAATCGGCTGCTGCAATTGGCGGGCAGCACGCATTTCACCTGGATTTTGGGCAACCACGATTCCGAAGCGCCAGAAGGATTGCCCGGCGAGAGCCATGCCGAGCTGAAAATCAGCAACCTCACCTTCCGCCATGAAGCACAGCCGGGCCGGGTGGTGGGCGAGATCAGCGGGCATTACCACCCGAAGGCGCGGGTGGCGGTGCGCGGCACGTCCATCTCGCGGCCCTGCTTCGTCATTGACGGCTATCGTCTGATGCTGCCCGCACTTGGAGCCTATACTGGCGGGCTGGATGTGACCGAGGCGGCGATTGCATTGCTCTATCCGCGCGGCGGACGGGTCTGCCTCTTGGGCCGCGAACGGATTTATTCCTTTCCTTTTGCCGCTTCTCGCCCTCGCCCAGGTGTTGCGGTTTCGCCGGACGGCATCAGGTAACGTTCAGGGGTTTTGCCCATCGATTCCCCGACGGCGCAGCCACATTGCGTGGATGCGCCGTGCGTCTTGGTGATCGAAGGACCGACATTGACCGCAAACTCTGCCTCTCCCCCCGTTCTGCTCTGGTTCCGCCGCGATTTGCGGCTGGCCGACAACGCGGCACTGGCGGCGGCGTTAGCCAGTGGCAGACCAGTGATTGCAGTGTTCATCCTCGACGAGACCACCCCCGGCAAATGGGCACCTGGCGGGGCGTCGCGCTGGTGGCTGCACGGTTCACTCGCAGCCTTGGATGCCGATTTGCGGGCGCGTGGTTCGGCGCTGGTGCTGCGGCGTGGCAGCTATGCCCAGGAAATTCCGCGCCTGATGCAGGAAACCGGGGCGCAGGACATTTACACCGGCGAGGCCATCGAGCCTTGGGCACGCCGGGCGATTGACGTCCTGGCGCAGCGTTTCACGATCAGCCGCCATCGCACCGCATTGCTGTTTGATCCCAACGCGATCAAGACCGGCTCCGGCACGCCCTATGGCGTGTTCACCCCGTTCTCCAAAGCCTGCCTGCGCGCTTTACCGCAGCGCCCGCTGATCCCTCCCCCGCAGCACTTCCCCGCCGCCCTATTGCCGCACAGCGACGCACTCGCCGATTGGAAGCTCCGCCCGACCACGCCGAACTGGGCCGCCGGATGGGAGAGGCTGCATCAGCCCGGCGAGGCTGGTGCGCGCAAGCTGCTCACCCGCTTCCTGCCGCATGTCTCAGCCTATGACGAACAGCGAAATATTCCGGGCACTGACGGCACATCGCGCCTGTCGCCGCATTTGGCCTGGGGCGAGATTTCCGCCGACACACTCTGGCAGGAAGCCGCCACGCGGGCAGAGGGGCGCGGGCTGGAGGTGTTCCGCAATGAGCTGCTCTGGCGCGAATTTTCGGCCCATTTGCTGTATTTCCAACCAGCTTTGCCCGAACGCCCGCTGAAACCCGCCTATGCCGCCTTCCCCTGGCGACATGATCCGAAAGGGCTGCAACGCTGGCAGCGCGGGCAGACCGGCCTTCCCATCGTCGATGCCGGCATGCGCCAACTCTGGCAGACCGGCTGGATGCACAACCGTGTGCGGATGATCGTTGCCAGCTTCCTGATCAAGCATTTGCTGATCGATTGGCGCGAAGGCGAGGCGTGGTTCTGGGATACGCTGCTCGATGCCGACCTCGCCGCCAATGCTGCCTCCTGGCAATGGGTGGCAGGCTCCGGCGCGGATGCGGCACCGTTTTTCCGCATCTTCAACCCCTGTCTGCAAGGCGAGAGATTTGACCCGGACGGCGCGTATGTCCGCCGTTTCGTGCCGGAATTGGCGTCCGCACGCGGCAAATCCATTCATGCGCCCTGGCTCGATCTGATGAGCAGCCGCGCCTACCCCGCCCCCATGATCGACCTCGCCTTCGGGCGCGCCCGCGCGTTGGATGCGTTGAAAACCATCTCGGAGACCACGGCCTGATGTCCAAACTCCGCCTTGCCGTGATCGGTGCCGGTATCTCCGGCCTGTCTGCCGCCTATCTGGCGCGCGAGCGTTTTAACGTCACGCTGTTCGAAGCCGAACCCCGCCCCGGCGGCCATGCCGACACGCAATCGGTGGTCGCCGGTGGCAAGGCGGTGTCGGTGGATACCGGCTTCATCGTCTATAACGCGCTGAACTATCCCAACCTGGTCGGGCTGTTTGATCACCTCGGCGTGGAGACTATCCCCACCGACATGTCCTTTGGCGTCTCAATCGGGCGCGGGCGGATGGAATATGCGGGGGGCGAGCTGTGGCAGATGTTTGCACAGAAACGCAACGTGCTGCGCCCGCGCTTCTGGCTGATGGTGCGCGACATTTTGCGCTTTTATCGCACGGCCCCCGGCCTGCTCGACAGCACCTCACTGGAATCGCTGGGCGATTATCTCGATCGCAACCGCTACAGTCGCGCCTTCGCCGAGGATCATCTGCTGCCGATGGGAGCGGCGATCTGGTCAGCCTCGGTGGCGGGCATGCGCGCTTTCCCGGTGCGGCATTTCGTGCGGTTTTTCCAAAATCACGGCCTGCTGCAACTCAACGACCGCCCGGCATGGCGCACGGTGAAGGGCGGATCGCGCCGCTATGTGACCAAGATCGTCGCAACCTTGGGCGATGTGCGTCTGGGTCAGGCGGTGCAGCGCGTGGTGCGCGACGCGCTGGGCGTGATGGTGCATCTGCCGGATGGGTCGATGGAACGCTTCGACCGGGTGATCTTCGCCTGCCATGCCGATCAGGCGCTGGCGATGCTCGCCGCCGCCTCGCCGCGTGAGCGGGAAGTGCTCGGCAGTTTCCGCTTTCAAGACAATCTGGCGGTTCTGCACACCGATCTCAGCCTGATGCCGAAGCGGCGCGGCGTGTGGTCGGCGTGGAATTATCTGTCGAGCAACGCCGCCGATCACCAGCAATCCGTCTGCGTCACCTATTGGATGAACCGGTTGCAATCGCTGGAAACACCCAAACCGCTGCTGGTCTCGCTCAACCCACTGCATGATCCGGCCCCCAGCGAGGTGCTGATGACAAAGCTCTATCGCCACCCGCAATTCGACGCCCGTGCGATGCAGGCGCAGGAGCATTTGGCCGACATCCAGGGCCAAGGCGGCGTCTATTTCTGCGGTGCGTGGAGCGGCTGGGGCTTCCATGAGGACGGCATCGCCTCGGCGGTGCGCGTGGTCCAACAGCTCGGCATCACCCCGCCCTGGCAGGCCGAGGCTGAACGGTCGGATGCGAGACAAGCGGCATGAGCACGATGCTGCATGTGGGCGATGTGGCACATGTGCGGCACACCCCGTTCCGCCATCGCTTCCGCTACCGGATGTGGATGCTGTCCTGCGACATCGACGCCCCCGAGCAAAGCCGCCTGTTCCGTGTTGACCGCCCGGCATTGGTGTCGCTGCACACCAAAGATCACGGCCCGCGTGACGGCTCGCCCTGGCGGCCCTGGGTGGCGGCGAAATTGGCGCGGGCCGGGCTTGCGGCATTCGGCCATCGCATCCGCTTCATGGCGATCCCGCGCATGTTTGGCTTTGCCTTCAATCCGATTGCCTTCTTCCTGTGCTTTGACGATCAAGACCAGCTTGGCGCGGTGATCCATCAGGTGAAGAACACCTTCGGCGATCAGACCGAATATGTGCTGCCGGTGCTGGCCGCGCAGGCTGGGTTGATCCAGCAGGCAACCAACAAGCGCATGCATGTCTCGCCGTTTTTCGACATGAAAGGCGGCTACCGCTTCAGCTTCTCCGATCCGATGGGCGAGGAATTCCGCCTGATTATCCGCTACGGCGACGACGAGACGCCGCGCATGACGGCGGCGATGCGGCTGCGCGCCGAAAAGCTGTCAGACCGTGCCGTGCTGCGGCTGCTTGCGGCCATGCCGCTGATGACCATCAAAGTTTTTGCCGCCATCCACTGGGAGGCGTTACGGTTGGTGTTGCGGGGCGCACAATACCACCCACTTCCAGATAAGGACGTCCATTCCACAGGAGCTTCTGCATGAGCGGCAATGAAGGACTTATCGCCTCGCCCGCACACGCTTGGCCAAGCGACCGCTGGTCGCAACTGGCGCTGAAGCTGGTATCAGCCATTCGCTGCGGCACGATCAACCTTGTGCTGGCCGATGGCACACATCATCGCATCACCGCCCCCAACCCTGGACCCGAGGCCACCGTGATCTTGCGCTCAGGACAGGCCATCCGTCGGTTGGTCACTGGCGGTAATGTCGGTTGGGCGGAGGCCTATATTGACGGATTATGGGAAACCCCCGATCTGCGCGCCGTCATGGCGATGGCGGCCGCCAATGAGGCGGAGTGGGAACAGATGCTGATGGGCAATTGGTGGATGCGCACGATGAATAAAGTGCTGCACCATCTGCGTCCAAACACCCGCAGCGGTTCTAAACGCAACATCATGGCGCATTATGACCTCGGCAATGCGTTCTATGCAGAATGGCTGGACCCGACGATGACCTATTCATCGGCTCTGTTCAGCTCGCCCGAGCAGGATCTGAAGGAGGCCCAACTGGCCAAGATCCATCGCCTCTGTCAGTCCATCGATCTGCGCCCCGGCATGAGATTGCTGGAAATCGGCTGCGGATGGGGGGCGTTTGCCGAGGTGGCGGCGCGAGATTATGGCGCATCGGTGGTGGGCGTGACCCTCTCGCCGTCGCAACTCGCCTATGGTCAGGCGCGCATCGCCCGCGCTGGATTGCAGGACCGGGTGGAACTGCGCCTGCAAGATTATCGCGACGTCACGGAAAGCTTCGACCGCATTGCCTCCATCGAGATGTTCGAAGCGGTGGGGGAGAAATTCTGGCCGGTCTATTTCAACACGCTGCGTGCGCGGCTGCTGCCCGGTGGGCTGGCCGGGATACAGACCATCACCATCAGCGACCAGCTATTCCCGACCTATCGCAAAAGTGCCGATTTCATCCAACGCCACATCTTCCCTGGCGGCATGTTGCCCTCGCCGCAGCGTCTGCGTGAAGAGGTGGCCAAAGCGGGGCTGGGGTGGCGCGACGCCTTCTGGTTTGGCCAGGATTATGCCCGCACGCTGGCGCGCTGGAACGATAGTTTCCAAGCCGTCTGGCCGCGCATCATGGGCAATACCCACCTGTCGCGGATGCCGACGGATATGCGCTTCAAACGGCTGTGGGAATATTACCTGCTCTACTGCGAAACCGGCTTCAGCGCAGGCTGGACCGATGTCGGCCAACTCCTGCTGGCCCGGCCGGTGTGATGACGCTTGCAACAGGGCCGGGCCTGGCCGATCGAACATTCGGACAGCTCCAACCCGCCGGGCAACTGCCCGTATTTTGGGCAGGCATAACGCGCCTGCCACGCGGCGCATCTGCCGTAATGTTGATCTGCGAGACATTGACCAATACGGCAACATCGCTTGCCCTGGCGCTTGAGACAGTGGACAAATGGAGCGGCGCGCGCTTCGGAATGTTCTTTGCATGGCGCGGGGTATGTCAATTTCGAGTTCTTCGTGGATGGATGCGCATCAAGGTGTTGAATGGGGTAGCACCGGCACGATGAACGCCCCTCTCTCCTCACCCGCCCGCGCCAAACAGGTGCCACACCCAATCCCACGCGGAATTGGGCTGCGGGTGGTGGGAGACGTGCACGGCGATGCGCGGGCCTTCGCCGCGGCCTTGCAAACGGATCGCTTCGTGGTGCAACTCGGCGACCTGACTGATTACGGCCCGGACAGCGCCGCCTGCCTCGATATGGCGCTGAATATGCAGGAAGACGGGCGCGGGCTATTCCTGCTCGGCAATCACGACCTCAAACTCGCCCGCGCGCTGCTCGGCCAGAAAGTGCGCATCGACATGCCTTTGGCCGAGACGCTCGATAAG